>Ga0116178_10001203_pt1 | contig 21480 bp, 17 predicted proteins | sample AD_STIC12_MetaG_FD_89880 | JGI IMG/M metagenome (GOLD analysis project Ga0116178, IMG submission 89880) | Active sludge microbial communities of municipal wastewater-treating anaerobic digesters from USA - AD_STIC12_MetaG | ecosystem: Engineered > Bioreactor > Anaerobic > Digestate | place: USA... | reverse complement strand
TTCTCCGGTAGTCTCCTGTTCTCTGCTCTCGTCCACGCCGAGGCCCCAGCGCCGGTTGTCATAGGGGTCGATGGTCCGATACAGAGCCCCAAAACCCTCGTCGACTTTCCTGCCTTTCGCGCGGACGTTGATCGAACCAAATCGGCCGTCCCGGGGGGCCAGGCGCGTTTCGATGGAGATCGTTCCCGCAAAGCGCGTGTTATCTTCGTCATCGGCACGGGAAAGGACGTTTTTGTCGATATCGCTCATCGCGGCTTCGCATTCCAGCTGGAAGTTGTTCGCCGGCCGGTATGTCGTCCACAGAGACGCAAGCCGTGTACGTTGCGGGAGCGGGTAGGTGATTCGCGGGACCCAGTCGCCATTTCCCTGGCCCACGTAGACCATGTCCTGTTCGAAGTATCCCTGTCTCCGGATGTAAGATCCTTTCCCCGGGCCGACGCGCGTGAACATCACGTCATACTCGCCGCTGTCGGGAGTCGTTTTTACGAAGTACTCAGTGTTCGGGTCAACGAGGCGGTACCCGCCGCCGGGTTGATACGACCAGCCGGGCCGCGATGCGCGCGCGGGATCGTCTCCCGCGGCAGCCAGTATTGCTCTGGCAGTGTCATCCATTTCTACACCGAACGACTCGCCTGTATCGTCGCCCTCCTGAACGAAAAACACGCGTGTCTGCCACTCTCCGCGGCGTTGTCCGTCCTGCGCATATGCAGACAGAAGCGTTGTTGTTCGTGCGTACGATTCGCTCGAATACTCGTAGTCTACAACCACTTCCATGTCATCCCGCAGAAGCCATTTGCGCGTAAACGTGAGCTCACCGGCCGAATAGTCTATCGTGTAATCGTTCGGTTCGCCCCGGACAAGCAGTCTGCCATCTATCCACACTCGTTCGGTTCCCGCAATAACCACGATGCCCGCATTGCCGTTTTTGTCGGTCAGACGGTAAGGTCCCTGATTGCCGTCAATTACAGGAAGATGGAGACTGCGAAACTCGCCCCGCGTGGTGGCGATCCCTGCGGAGGCACCCCATCGATCGAAGGACGCCGCACCCATAGCCCCGTCCAGCCGCCGGGAAAAACGGCCGAATTCCCCGACGTCATTCCTGGCGTCGAATGAACCGAGCAGCGCACGATAGTGGGGGCTTTTGATCTCCACCAGAACCTTGTCAATCTCTCGCAGTTCCTGCGTTGTTCCCTCCGGTTGAATTGGCAGGTTCTGGTCGCTCAATTCCGCCGTAACGGTAACATTTTCGGCGACGGTACCGTTGATGCTGACGCGAAGCGATTGTTCCAGAGTGAGGTCGCGTCCCGAACCTACTTGCACCGCGAAGGTCTTGTTTCCGCCGATTCGCAGGTTGCTATCGGGCAACGGCTGGCGGCGTGCAAGCGCGGACGTGCGGGGTGCGCCGATCGTATCTCGCGCCACCGAGTCCGGTTGCGCCGGTCGCATCCATCGCTGTCGTACCGGCCAGTCCGCGGGAATTCTGCGATAGCGGATGACGACGTCAGCACCCCGCGGCAACTGCCTCAAGAAAACGACGCGCCGGTGATCGTAATCCACCACGAAATCTTTGCCGGAGATTAGCCTGACATCCGACGTCTCCACTTCCACCGAATCACGCACGAGCACCACTTCGGGAAGTACGACCGCGAGCGTCTCGGCGGCCGGCACGTTCCACACAAACTGTTCCCAGCCCGATTTCAATTCCCGCGCAACGACGGATTCACCCGCACGCAGGATCAACATGCTCGCGAAAATGGCTAGCAGACCGGCGCGAGGAGTCCGCCACGGGCCGACGGGTGACCGGACTCTCCGGTTCTTCGCGCGCATCCGCAGGGTCGTCGGCGAAAACGGGCGATTACGTGCGACAGGATGGGTCTGGGAGAGGGACGAGCTGCGGCGCAGCCATCCGGCGGGATGCAGAAAGGGCGCGGCGTTCGACGTCAAAGGACCAGTTGCTTGAACGTATCCGAGCCAAGTGCGACGAAAAATGGCGGTTCAAATCCTGCCATGCGAACGTACACGGAGAGCTTGCCGTTGTGGTTATTGGTGTGATCGCGCATGAAAATGAGGATCTGCGCCGGAGTGGCCTCGAATCCCCACGGCGTCAGAATGGGAGCATGGAGGCGGTGAAAACTGATCGATCGAGCGAGCGAAATCACTTCGTCTCGAGTCTGGAGAAGGAGGTTCCAGAGCGCTGTCCGGCCGGGGTAGTCGTCAGGTGAAAACCCTTCCGATTCAAATGCCCAGCCCTGGCCTGCGGCACCCAGTGCCATCCCCCGTTCCACGGATGCGATATGCACTATCTGTTCGCGGAACGAGCGCACCGCGGGCGATGGACGGAAGTCAATGTGTTCTTCCGGCATTGCTTCGACCATGCCGATAGAAACGTCGTGGACTATTTCATACAGCGGGAGAAAAACACGATCCGCAAACTGCATGGGGCACTCCTGTGTTCTTCGGCGCAATTCTGTTCCCGGGGGTGCCGAAGGGTTACATTTCAGACGTGCGAATGAGTTACAAGACCCGTGTGCAAAGCGTGCGGAAACACAAAAACTCCTTCTCGTTGGTGTAAGAATATGGACTTGGGCCTCAAAGGGCAAGTTGTGATGGTGTGTGGCGCCAGCAGCGGGTTGGGGCTGGCTGTTGCGGAAGAATTCGCCAGGGAAGGGGCAAGAATAGCGATCTGCGCACGTTCTGCCGACGAACTGGAACGACAGACGGCAAGGCTTTCCTCAACACATTCCGTCGAGGTGCTACCGGTCGCGGCGGACCTCTCGAACGCGGACGGGGTGAATGCCGCGTTCACCGGGGTACTGAATGGATTCGGTGGGGTTGACGCACTGGTCACAAACGCCGGTGGGCCACCCGCGGCGAGGTTTGAACACACGAACGACTCAGAGTGGGAAGCGGCATTCCAGTTGACGCTGATGCATGTCGTCCGTCTCTCCCGGCTTGCGGCTCCGATCATGCGGCAGCGCGGCGGGGGACGCATCGTGAATTTGGTCTCGATCAGCGTGAAACAGGTCGTGGAAAACCTCGTGCTTTCGACGGCGATCCGTTCCGCCGTTGTCGGCCTGGCGAAAACTCTCGCGACGGAACTCGGGCCCTGGGGTATCACGGTCAACAACGTCTGCCCCGGCTATATCGGCACGAAGCGCCTGGAATCCCTCTGGGGTGGAGCCGCGGAGAAGGCTGGAATCACGTTTGACGAATACTGCCGCAATCAGGCGAAAGCGATTCCTCTCGGCAGGATCGGGACACCTCAGGACGTTGCCGCCCTTGTCGTGTTTCTCGCGTCGTCACGGGCCAGCTACTTGACCGGCGCCACGATCCAGGTAGACGGCGGCCTGTACAAGGGTCTGCTGTGATTTCGAAGCCTCTTCCAGCAGCATCTGAACCCGCCAACGGGGCGGATCCGGGGAAGCGCCGTCTCCCGCCGTGGTTTCGTGTTCCGGCGCCAGGGAATGAACGATACCGTGAGATCAAGGCTCTTCTTCAACGCGAGCATCTCCACACGGTCTGCGAGGGAGCGCGTTGTCCGAATATCGGGGAATGCTGGGGTAAGCATGGCACCGCCACGTTCATGATTCTCGGCAAGCATTGTACACGTCGGTGTCGTTTCTGTGCGGTAGACAAAGGAACGCCTTCCATCCCGGATGTCAGTGAGGCTGACAGCGTCGCTCGGGCAGTTCGAAGCCTCGGCCTTCGCCACGTTGTAATCACCTCCGTGACGAGGGACGATCTCCCGGACGGCGGGGCAAGTGCATTCGCGGCGGTGATTTACTGTGTGCGTGCCGCGAACGAAGACGTCACCATCGAGGTTCTGATTCCCGATTTCCGCGGGGACCTTGAATTGCTCAACGTCGTTCTGAAAGCGCGCCCGGACGTGCTGAACCACAATCTGGAAACTGTGCGACGGCTGTACACGGCGGCGCGGCCGCAGAGCCATTACGAGCGCTCCCTCTCGGTGCTCCGCCACGCCTCGAAGCAGGGATGCGTCACCAAAACGGGCATCATGGTGGGATTGGGCGAAAGATGGGACGAGCTTGAGGACCTGTTTGCTGACGTCGCGCGTGCCGGATGTTCAATGATGACGATCGGGCAGTATCTGCGCCCATCTGAGCAGCACCTTCCCGTAGATCGTTTTTACACGCCCGACGAATTCGCGATGCTTCGAAGCAGCGCCGAGAAGGCCGGTGTAAGCCATGTGGAAAGCGGCCCGCTGGTCAGAAGTTCATACCACGCGGCCCGGCAGGTGAAACACGCCACTCGTGAGAGGTGAACAAAATGCCGATCATATCGCGTATCGCCCCGATAATTCTTCTGGCCGGCATTGCCGTGGCGGGATGCGGCGATGAGGTCGGAGACGAGCAGGTACGGGAGAAGCAAGGAGAAGGCGTCAGCGAGTTGGCCGCGGTTTCGCCAGTCGCGGACGACCAGGGTGGCGCACCGGGGACCATGATGGCAACTCGCGGCGGGATTCAAAATCCGGTCCCGGGTCCGATGGCTGCGACGCCGGTCGATACCTTCCACCGGCAGATCATCAAAACGGTGGACATGACGTTGGAAGTTCCGAAAGTTGACTCAGCCCTTGCGCAGTCTGAGCGGATCGCGCTCGAAGCGGGCGGTTATGTCGGGTCGGTAAACAGGAACGAGGCACCCCCTGAAGGCGCTCGCAGCGGCATGATCACGCTCAAAGTGCCCGCCGGGAAGACGGACGAGTGCCTGTCCAGGCTCCGCGCTCTGGGATCCCTGAAAAATGAGCACATCTGGACGGAGGACGTCACCGAAGACTATTACGACACGTCGATACGCCTGAGAAACGCACAGGCGGCCCGCGAGCAGTTTGAAGCGCTGCTTCGTCAGGCTCGCACGGTGCCGGAAATCGTTGAGGTGCAGCGCGAACTCCAACGCACGACCGAGGAAATCGAACGGATGACCGGCCATCTGCGCCGCCTCTCGAATATGGTCGCGTTTTCGACGGTCAACCTGAGCGTTACCGAACCGGTTCCCATCCTTCACGACAGGACAAGTGTTTTGGGCAGGCTGGCGGCAGCCCTGCGAGAAATGGTAGACACGTTCTGGCGCACGATCGCGTGGCTGATACGTATGCTCGGCGTGGTGATTCCAGTGGGATTGCTCGTTGGCGGGGTGTGGTGGTCGGTTCGCACCTACCTGAAAGCGCGCGTGCGACGCAAATCGCACAACCCGAGTTGAGCCTCCAACCACTTCCTGCACCGGCGCACTCGTTGGGCAGCGCGGGCGTGCATCACATGGTGATGCCGGGCGCGGGAAACGCCTCGCAGAACGACGCAATCTCGTTCCGAGTCGAATCGAGCAGCGTTTCGTCGTCGTGATTGCGGATTATCAGGTCCATCCATTCGGCAATCTGGCGCATCTCCGCTTCCTTCATGCCGCGAGTTGTAACAGCCGGCGTTCCGATTCTCAGGCCTGAAGGGTCATTCGCTCTCCGCGGGTCATCGGGGATGGTATTGTAGTTCGTTTCTATCCCGCCAAGGTCCAGCGCGCGCGCGGCGATTTTGCCGGAAATTCCCTTATTCGTCAAGTCAATAAGAATCAGATGGTTGTCTGTTCCACCCGATATCAGGTTGTACCCCTTTTTCACCAGGGCGTCCGCGAGCGTTTTCGCATTGCGCACGATCTGCCTGCCGTATTCCCGAAACTCGGGAGTGGCGGCTTCTTTCAGCGCGACGGCGATCGCAGCGGTCGTGTTGTTGTGGGGGCCTCCCTGGAGGCCGGGGAACACCGCGCGGTCGATTTTCTTCGCGATTTCCTCTGAATTGGTCATAATCATCGCCCCGCGCGGCCCACGCAAGGACTTGTGCGTTGTCGTAGAGATCACGTCGGTGATTCCTACGGGCGATGGATGCTCCCCGGCGATGATCAGGCCGGAGATATGGGCAATGTCGGCAAGCGAATACGCTCCGACGGACCGGGCTATTTCGGCAATTCGGGGGAAATCTATGATGCGGGAGTACGCCGTTGCCCCGCAGATGATCAGCTTCGGCCGGTGTTCGTTCGCCAACGCCTCCAGAGCGTCGTAGTCCAAAAGGCCAGTTGCGGTGTTGACGTGATAGGGAACAGAACGATAGTACCGGGCGGAGAAATTCACCTTCCATCCGTGAGTGAGGTGTCCGCCATGACGGAGATCGAGCCCCATGAGGGTATCCCCGGGCTCAAGCAGAGCGTGGCATACGGCCTGGTTGGCCGGCGAACCGGAATAGGGCTGGACGTTCACATATCTGGCACCGAACAGCTCTTTCGCGCGGTTCTGGGCGAGTGTTTCCAGCACATCAACGTTTTGCTGTCCCTCGTAATAGCGGTTCCCGGCGTACCCTTCGGAGTACTTGTTCGTGAACACTGAACCTGTGGCCTCAAGAACTGCTCTGGAGACGTAGTTCTCCGAGGGGATCAAGCGGATTTTGCTCGTCTGACGTACCTCTTCCTGCTGAATCAGCGCCCACACTTCGGGATCAACATCACGCAGATTGCTCATTAAAAACTCCTTAAGGTACACAAACGCCGCCGGGGAATGGGTGCCGTCGGATTTGGAGAAAAAGTCCGCCAGTGGCAAGGATTAAAATGTACCGTTTGCGCCACTTGCTTCGCAAGGCGAAACTCAAGGATGCGCCGCATCGGCAGACCTGAGAGCGTGTTATCTGAGGTGCAGGTCCGCAAGCATCCGGAAGAGGTTATCGAGGCAGACGCGCGTGGCGTACTCGCCTTCCTTGCTGAAGGCAGCCCCGCCGGGTCGGTTCAGCTGTTCTTCGTCGAGGGCTGTCGGTCTCCAGTGGGTTTCCAGCGACACGAACCCATCGTAACCGTCGGCGACAAGTGCAGGGAACTGGGCGCGGTAATCCACAAGTCCTTCCCCGATTGGGACACACCGGAGTTCGTTCTTCGCCGGGTCCCGCAGCGCGTCCTTGAGATGCATGTGGCGCATCCTGTGCTTCACCGCCTCGTATCCGTCGGGGAACGGGATTTCCCTGTCCTCGTCGTCGTAGACGCAATTTGCCGGGTCCCACATTGCGGCAACCCGGTCCGCGTTGAGATCGCCCAGAAATGTCGCGAGGCGCCTGCCGGTTCCGACCATCGTGCTTGCTTCATTCTCAATGGCGAGGGTCTTGTCGTATTTTTCAAGAAGGGTAAGTGGCTCGGCAAAAGCGGTCAGTATATCCTGCCAGTGGTTTTCCACGGGCGTTTCGCGCCAGAACGTGAATCCCCTGATAATCGAGCACTCGAGAGCGTCGGCGAGACGGGCACACCGCTCGAGAATCTGAATGTGTTCTTTTCGTTCCTCGGCGTTGCCCAGATGGCATTTGAAAAAGGGGGACGCTATGCTGGCCACCTTGAGGCCGGTTCCCTTCAGGATTTCCCGAACTTCGCGGATATCCCGGTTATCAAGTTGTTGAGGGGGTTTGTCCCAGACCGAGCGTATTTCGACGCCATCGAGACGGTACTCCGACGCAACGGCTACCGCTCGTTCAAAGTCCTGCGAAATCTCATCCGTGAAAACCGACAGCTTGAACATACGGGTTATCCCTTCAGGTGGCGAAAGTTTTCTGCTGTTACCCGGCAGGGCTTTGCGCGGCTTGTAAAAAAGTATACGCGGGTCGCGGAGATATGAACAACCACATCCGTTCGGACGAAGAATTGTGACTTCTCGAAGTCGTTTGCCACGATCAACCGTATCGCAGCTTGAACGGATTGTCGGACGTGGTTTCGTGATCGTGGACGAAGCCCTGCTGCAACTGCACGCCGAAACCAGAGGCAGCGATTCCGTCCGCCCGGTGGCAATTCTGCTACCCTCCACGGATGAGCAGGTTTCTCAACTTTTTCGCCTGCTCGGGAGAGAGGGGCTTGGTGCTTCGGTGCGCGGCGGTGGCTCCGGTCTGGTCTGGGGGGCACTCCCACACGACGCGGTCACAGTAATCAGCACCGCGCGGATGAACACACCCCTGCGAATTGTTCCGGAACAGATGAATGTGACTGCGGGGGCAGGAGTGCGGATAGAGGAAATCGCTGCCGGCGTGGCTGCACACGGATTCCGACTTTGTGGCGGAATGGACATGCCCCCGTTCGCCACGGCAGGAGGATTTGTCGCGAGAAACGGGGATGGTTACGGTGGGCCCTTGGGGCTCGCAGATGGCCTCTTGTCCGGAATCAGGTGCGTTTTCGCGTCGGGTGACATCGTCTCGTCTTCCAAGTCGGGTTTTAGCGGACCGCTCGATCTGCACGGGTTCGCCGTGGGGTCGGAAGGGACCCTTTGTGTCGTCACCGAGGCGACGTTTCGCCTGGAACCCGCGCCGCCGAGAGAAGTGATTGTGGTGGCGTTGTTTCGGGACGTGGTTGCCGCAACCGTCGCCGGTGTGGGTCTGTTCAAGACGGGGTTCTTACCGGACAGCGCGGACATTATCGCCGCAGAAGCCATTCGAGGGGCTCTGGCGGGCGAAGCTGCGGCAGCCGCAGGCGCGGCGTTGCTGGTCTCTATCTCCGGTGGTGAGCAGGACGTGGAGGACGGTGCGCAATGGGTATCGGGTGTCTGCCATGATTTCCTTGCGATGCAGGCTCTCGTGACTGAGAACCGGCAGAGGCAAGAGATAGCGAATTGCTGGCGTTCCGCGCAGCGCCAGTTCTGCTCGCCTCATGGCGGTGTGCTTGCGGATTTTTCCTGCCCGCTGGCGGCTCTTCCGGAGCTGACGGGATATGCCCTGGGGCAGGCGCGGGAGTACGGAGTTGTCCTGTCTGGAATGGTCAGGGTGGCTTCTGAGTGTCTTTGGATGCATGGTGCAGCGAAACAGGGCGAGGAGGCAAAAGAACAGGCTTTCGCGGCGCGGCTTCAGGAGAAGGCGTTGGCGCTGAAAGGGAGCGCTCTTGCCGCGCACGGTGTTGGAGCGCGACGACTGGATTTGTTGCCGTCGCTGCACCGAGAGGCCGATCTGGACGCGATGAGACGTATCGATGCGGTGTTTGACAAGCACGCCATTTTGTCTCTTTCCCTCCCGCGGGCACGAAGCGCGGAACGGCGTGACATTGTTGCACGCAGGAGGCGTGAGGAAGAGGTCAGGGTACTCAAGGCAAAAACAGCGGAGATTACCAGCAAGGCATCGCTTGGCGCTCTTGCTGAGTCGGTGGCCGTCCCGGCACCGGAGGTATTGGGGTTACTGGTGCGGTCAGCGAGGGAACGAGGCATCGTGCTTTCAATAAACGGGTTTCCTCGCGGCGCTTCCCTCGACCTCGACACTTCAGGTCTGAACAAGGTCGTGCTCTCCGACAACACAAGCAGAGTAGTTGTCGCGGAGGCAGGGATTGCTCTGAATGACCTGGCCACCCATCTCGCCGCCAACGGGCTGTGGTTCCCCGGGTCACCCTACGTCGACGGCGCCATTCGTCTCGGGGATTTTCTTGCCTGGGAGACTGAGGGCGGGTTTGCGCCGGGGTACGGAAGATTGTTCACCCGGGTCCTCGGGCTGGAGGCGGTTACGGGTCGCGGAGACGTGATGTCCTGGGGCGGGATGGTCCGCATGCAACATACTGGATTGCGACTTTCTGAACTTTGCCTCGGGAAGCGGAACCGGTACGCGATCATCACCGCAATTGCGTTGCGTGTCGCGGTTACTCCCGCCACCAGGCAGTGCGTAGTCGCGTCTTACGACAATATCGCGGCCGCGTCGAGCTTCGCTCGCCTCGCGCTGCGGGGAGGGCAAGGGAGTTCAGGGCACCTTGCCCCTCGCGCGGTAGCCCTTTTCAATGGTCCGCCAGGTAGTGGTCGCCCGGGAGAAGGTGTCTCTGTGGTCGTGGAGTTTTCGGGAACCTCTTCCTCCGTGGCGGGACACGTGAACCGTGCGACGGTACTGGCGGCGGTGGAGGGAGCGGACCACATTACTTCCCACGAAGACAAGGCGTGCGAAGGTCTCTGGAGACGCATCGCAGAACGGTACAGCCCCGTGCCGGACTCCGTCAACGACGAAAGTCTGAAGCTGGTTTTGACTACCCCACCGGACACGCTCGGGTTCTGCCTTGACCATATTTCTCGCGCCTGTTCACGCCGCGGGCACAGATGTGAGTATGTTGCCGATGCGCTGGCTGCGCGGGCAGACGTTGTTGTTCCGAACGGGGTATCCGTGGCTCCCGAGATTCTGCGGGAACTGGACGAGAATCTGACGGAGACGCCCGCAAGGATCGAGGTGTTTTCCCCGCATGAAGGCCTGCAGGAATTCACGCAAAACCAGGGACAGACTCCGCTGGCGGAGGAACTCAAACAGCAGTTCGACCCGAGCGGGATACTGCCTTCCGGCCGTCTCCCCGCGATCGGCAGATGAACATCGGGAATACGACATGAGCCTTTGGATTGCGCCGAAAGCCCTCGAGAAATGGGCCTCGAACGACCTCGATGCCCGGAAAAACCAGGATGGGTCTTATGATTTCGTGTTTCGTTACGAGGGTTCCTCGTGCCGGAACGGCGGCAAGGGATTTCCAGCGGAAATCCGTGTATGTCTCTCATTCGCGGATGATGGAGACTGGTGCATCAAAGACCTTACGATAGTCGTGCCGCCGGTGGGGCGCGAAGGATGGGAGGCTTCGTGCATTTTCGGGGAGATCGGGAAGGACAGCCTGAGGAGAATGGGGACTTGGGTTCCGTTTCGAGGACAACGCCTCGATGAAGCTCTCGCATCCGACGCGACACTCAACCACGGCGGCTGCTTCTGCACACCCGCCCACGTCAATCACAAGGTGCTGCTTGCTCTTGGGACGATCAGATGGTGGTTGGATAACAAGGCGAAGGCGTGAACGCGGGACTTAAAAGCGTCCGAAGTCGCGTTGGCCGGGCGCGGTGCGGAAACGTATTTTCGGGACACTGGGAACTTCGAACATTTCGCCTGTGAGGGAAACCGTGTATACGATCGTAATCAGCCAGAAGAACCCGGAGATGGACGCGCATGCGAGAGGTACCCTCGCAGACATACGCGATCACGGCCTCACCGGGATCACGCGTGTGGAGGTAGATCGAGTTTTCCGGGTCGAGGGAAACCTTTCCAGGGATGCTGCCGAACTTCTCGCGACGCGGCTATTCGTGGACCCGGTCGTGGAGACGTGGGCGGTGTACGCCGCGGGGGAGACTCCGGACAGGCAGGGGGCCAGCCACGTGCTTGAGATCGCCTACAACCCCGGTGTAATGGACCCCGTGGAAGGATCTGTTCTGAAGGCTTCCAGCGACCTTGGTGTCACGCTGGGTGCTGTACGAACAGCCGCGAGGTACCGTTTCTACGGAGAAGCGACCGCCTCTGAAATCCTTGACGCCGCGTACGCCCTTCTCGCGAACAAGACTGTCAACCACGTAGTCATGGGGAACGATGACCTCCCCAAGCCGTTCCCCGCTGAGGAATTCAAGGGTCCCTCCCACGTAGAGCTGGTCGACCGTGATGATGATGACTTGATGGCGATCAGTCGCGGGCGCGGGTTATCCCTGAGCATATCCGAAATGCGGCGCATCAAGGAACACTTCGAACAACTGGGCAGGAATCCTACTGACATAGAACTGGAAACCCTCGCTCAGACCTGGTCCGAGCACTGCGTCCACAAGACGTTCAAAGGCAGAATTGAGTTCGACGGTGAAGTCATCGACAATTTGCTCAAACAGACCATTGTGAAGGCGACTCAGGAGCTTGCGAAGCCCTGGTGCGTGTCTGTATTTGATGACAACGCCGGAGTGATCGAGTTTGACGAGAAGAACCATATTTGTTTCAAAGTGGAGACCCATAACCATCCCAGTGCGCTGGAACCGTACGGCGGTGCCGGAACTGGCATCGGAGGGGTGATCAGGGATGTGCTGGGGACCGGGCTCGGGGCGAAACCGGTAGCCAACACCGACGTGTTCTGTTTCGCCCGGCCCGATTACCCGGCGGACGAGATTCCGGACGGTATACTCCATCCACGGCGGATCATGCGCGGCGTTGTCGCGGGCGTACGGGATTACGGCAACCGGATGGGTGTACCTACCGTCAATGGTGCGGTCATTTTCGACGATCGCTATCTCGGCAATCCGCTCGTCTACTGCGGTACCGTCGGTTTGCTGCCCGTCGGGTGCGAGCGGAAAACCGTGCTTCCCGGAATGAAGATAGTGGTTGTCGGCGGGCGAACCGGACGAGACGGTATTCACGGTGCAACGTTCAGCAGCGCAGAACTGGGCAGTGACGAGGAGAACGTCTGGTCCAACGCTGTTCAGATCGGCAACCCCATCACGGAAAAGAAAGTCACGGATGTTCTGATGATGGCACGTGACAGGGGATTGTACAGCGCTATCACTGACTGCGGGGCAGGGGGGTTGTCTTCCGCAGTAGGGGAAATGGGTGAGCGGACCGGTGCGGTAGTGGACCTTGAACGCGCACCGCTGAAGTACGAGGGGCTGAGCTACACCGAGGTATGGATCTCCGAAGCTCAGGAACGGATGGTACTTGCGGTACCTCCGCAACACGCGGAGGAACTTCTGGCGCTGTTTGAGTCTGAAAACGTTGAAGCGACGGTGATTGGAGAGTTTACGGGCACTGGAAGGCTGGTTCTGCGGTACCACGGTGTTGAGGTTGCGGACCTGGACATGAGGTTCCTGCACAAAGGTGTGCCTCAGGTTCGCAGGAACGCTGTGTGGCGACCGCGGGAAGAGCGCGATCCAGTGTTCGAAGAACCCGCATCGCTGAATGCGGATTTGCTGGCGCTTCTCTCGCATCCGACGATCGCAAGTAAGGAATGGATTATTCGCCAATACGATCATGAGGTGCAAGGCGGTTCAGCGCTGAAGCCGTTGGTTGGCGTGGAGAATGACGGGCCTTCAGACGCATCCGTAATCCGTCCGGTTCTCGACAGCGAAAAAGGTGTGCTTCTTGCCAACGGTATCAACCCACGGTACTCACTCCTGGACCCATACTTCATGGGCCTTGCCGTTATTGACGAGGCGATCCGGCAGGTCGTGGCGGCCGGGGGTAACCGCGGCCGAACGGCGCTTTTGGACAATTTCTGCTGGGGCAATCCGGAGAACCCGGAACGCCTCGGGGAACTGGTGCGGGCCGCGCGGGGATGTTATGAGGCGGCGAAGGCATTCGAAACGCCTTTCATAAGCGGCAAGGACAGTTTTTACAACGAGTACGCCGTTCCTTCCGGCACGATTGCGATACCGCCCACGCTGTTAATAAGTGCAATCTGTGTGATTGAAGATGTACAAAAACTGGTGAGTATGGACTTGAAGGAACCGGGCCATTTCGTGTACGTGGTGGGGCTTACGCGTGCCGAGATGGGTGGTTCGCACTACTGGATGCTGCACAATGCGATCGGCCGTGATGTGCCGAAGGTTGACCTCGCAAGTGCGCCAACAGCGATGGACAAGATGAGCGCCGCAATTCGGGCTGGATGTGTGCGGGCATGCCACGATTGCTCTGAGGGAGGTATCGGTGTAGCGGCGGCCGAGATGGCGTTTTCGGGCGGCGTGGGCTGTGAAATCGATCTGGGGCACTTGCCCGCGGATTCAACGCACGGGCGATCGGATATCCTGTTGTTCAGTGAGTCGCCCACCAGGTGGATTTGCGAGGTACCTCCTGACCGGCAGAAAGAGTTCGAGACTATCATGGAAGGCACTCCGCACGGTCGCGTTGGGCAGACAACGGCTGCACTGAGGATGCGTGTCACGGGTCTCTCCGGCAACGCGGTGATCGATCTGTCGCTGGAAGAAATGAAAGAGGCCTGGCAGCGCACCTTGCGAGACGTGTGAGCTCCGGATGCACGTCCGCGCGGAGGATCTTGAAGCGTACCGGGACCGGTTGTGGTGCCGCCTGCCATCGCTCCGAATCCATGATGAGGATGAGGCCGCCGCGTATCTGCAGCGGGTTCCGATGTGCCTCGCTTTTGGCGGGTATGCGCTCGGTGTGCCCACGATGTGGGTGGCCGCATGCGGCGTCCGTAATCCAGTTTTCCCCAGGCATTCCCATCACGACGCGGCAGTAGGATTGGTATGGCGTGCGAAAGAGACGCTGGTCCATTCCGGTGCCGCGTATTACGGGCGTTTGTTCCTCAACAAACCCTCCTTTGTTGCCAGAAGCTGGCTTGCCACGGTGCTTGCCGGGTACCCGCCGGTGAAGCTTTCGCAAGAAGCACAGGCGGTTTCAGAAACGCTGAAAGAATCAGGTCCTCTTCCCACGAGAGAACTCGGCATCCGGTCGGGCATTTGTGACCGACGGGTCCTCACAAAGGCGATTGAGGAAGCCCAGACGGGATTGCGGGTTACAAAGGTGGAGGAACGCAGCGACCCGTTCACGTACGTGTGGGGTACGCTGAGCACGCTCTACGCGCAGGAAATCGATCAGGCGAAGGGGATTCCTCAGGGTGTCGCACAGAGGAAGATCGTCGCGCTGTGGTTGAATTCGCTTGGATTAACACAAGCGGGGCGTCTCGCGAGGATACTCGGATGGGATGAGCGTATCGTCCGGAACGCACTCGCCGATCTCGTCGCTTCAAAAACCGTTGTGGACGAGGTTTCACTGGAAGGCGCACGCGGGTTCTGGGTGGGCGTCTGCAGTCTGCTCGAGGAAGGGATTAATGGCCCTGCATCCGCGGGAAAAGGGCCTGAATCACAGGGTCGGGATGCGGGATAACATGCGTTGAAGCCAGAGTGCCGACGCGTTCTGCCGCCACGGCCCCGGCTGCGAGAGACGCTGTGACAGCCGAAACGTCGCCCGTGACGAGAACGGAAACCCTTGTCTGCCCGATCTTCTCTTTGGCAAGAAGCTCCACATCGGCGGATTTGAGCATTGCGTCAAGCGCGGCCACGGCGCCGGCGAAGCCGCGCGTTTCCAGCATCCCCATTGCACGGTCATCCACCGGAACGAGTCCATCTATGGGGATAAGGTGGTTCCGGGATTTCAGAAGGCTGCTGATCGAGGGTTTGCACGCTATCCACATGGTGTATGCCCACGACGAGTAGCGCGGGATGACTGTCGCGCCCACCAGAGCATCCAACTGCCTGGCTGTTGCTTCTCCGGCGTCATGCGCAGCCGTGACCGCTGCCGTGTTCCCCGAAGCCTTGATGGTCAAGGCACCAAGCGTGTTGACCTCGAGCGCGATGAGGGTGATCGCCGCTGACTTCACCATCGCGTCTGCCACGACTACTGCAGGCGGAAGGCCCTGGACTTCAACGATGGTCAAAGCTTCGTCCGTTTTGCTCATGCGTTACCTATTCGTCCGCATCTGACGCACGACCTCCGCGACAATCGCCCGAATTTCTGCTTCGGAAGGGGAGCCATCCTGCCCAAGGGGCTCGCACCCGACGGCTCCTTCGATCTCCGCAACGAAGCCATGTTCGCTGAGGATGCAGTGGAGAGTCTGGCGCACCGCGTTGAGATCGCACTTTTCTTTCGGGGAAAGTGGCTGGCGCGATTGCCCCATAACGAAGCCCCTCAAGCTGGCTGCCGCACGGAAGCCTTCCGGGAATCCCGCTCCGAACAGCATGACATTGATGAGCTCCAGCAGCTTGAACTGGATTCTGCGCGCCTCGTCGATCTGACCCGATTCCGCAAGCGCGTACAACTTCATCACAACTTCCGGAACGATTCCGCTTGTGGCGATGGTTCCCCCATCGCCACCCATCAACAACGCGGGCAGAATGATCTCTTCGGTACCGATGAGAATGCTGAAATCGGGGCGGCGTGGCCGCATACGGTTGATCAGGTTGAGGAAACGCGGAAAATCCCGGCTCGAGTCTTTAATGCCGACGATGCGTGGGAAATCAGCAAGACGCTCGATGGTGTCCAGGCTGATTTCGTTGGCAAACTGCGGGATGTTGTAAAGCACGATGTCGAGTTCCGTGTGGCGCGCAAGTTCGGCGAAGTACTCACCCACTGAGTCCTGCGAGAGTTTGAAGTAGTAAGGCGCGCAGATGGCAGCCGCAGTGCAGCCCATTTCGGCGTACGCGGCGCAGGCGGCCAATGTGTCACGGACTGTTGCCTCTGCTGCGCCAGCGAGGACGGGAACGCGCCCATTGACCTGGCTGGCAACGATCCGGATGATTTCGCGCCGTTCTTCCGGACTGAAACGGGTGAATTCTCCGGTGCTCCCGTTGGGGTAGAGGCCGCTCACTCCCTTCTGAACGAGCCACTCTACGTAGCGACGAAGCTCGTCCTCCGCGATATTCCCGTTGCGATCCAGCGGCACGAGATTTGGCGTGAGGATACCCTTAATTCTGGCCTGTGACATGTCAGTCGGCTCTTCATCAGAAGGTGATGGTCAATCCGCCGTCGATGGTGATTGTTTCACCAGTAATGTATGTCGCGTCGGGACCTGCAAGGAATACCACCGCTCCGGCGATTTCGTCCGGTCTGCCAGCACGGCGGAGAGGGAGATGGTGTCCCTCGATGTAGTTGGTGCGAAACCATTTCCCGGCGAGCTCGTTTTTCCCGCCGGCTTTGACGGACATCGGGGTATCCACAAAGCCGGGAGCAACTGCATTCACGAGGATGCCCTGGTCCGCAAGTTCCACGGCAAGGGCCCGAACGTACTGTGTAAGTGCGCCTTTTGCCGTCGCGTAGGCGGAAGCGCCTTTCTCGACCCGTTCGCGATGGATGCTTGTAACCACCACGATCCTGCTTCCGACAGGCATCAGAGGGACGAACGCGCGTGTGCAATGCACGGCTCCCATGAGCATGGTGTCGATGGGAAGCATCCAATCCGCGAGTTCGGAAGTTATGGGGTGGGCTGCAGCCGACACGCCTGCGTTATTTACCAGCACGTGGAGCGCACCCCAGCGATCACGGATCAGGTCCCTCGCGTTCGCTACCTGAGCCGCAACAGTGACGTCGGTCGGAATCACAAGATGGTCGCCTTCCGGCATGGCACTGCGGGTTTCCTCGAGCATTTCCTTCCGTCGCCCCAGCAGCGCGACAGACGCTCCTTCCCGTGCAAAGCGCAGGGCGACGGAGCGCCCGATGCCGCTTCCCGCCCCCGTAATCACGGCGTTTTTGCCGTCCAATGTGCCCATTCCGTTCCTCAATCGAAATGGTCAATTTCGACCAGCACTTTTCCGTTCAATTCGATCCGTACAGGTTGCAGGTATTCCTTCGCAGCGGTTACGTCCAGTTCCATCCCGAGTCCCGTGGCTCGCGGCAGACGAACCAGCCCGTCCGAACCTGGAACCAACGGTGCGGCCACGAGGCGCTTTGCAAGGTCCGATGCGGCAGCAGGGAACTCGAGATACCGGAACATGGATTCGCCAGCGAAGACATGGAACGATGCTGCGAGCGAAAGATGCGATTTGAACGTATGGTTCACATAGATCGCACCGTGATTTCTGGTAAGTACCGCGACATCCCTCGCCGGAGTCAATCCGCCGATGCGTCCCACGTCAATCTGGAGGAAGTCCACCTTTCCGTTGCAGAGGATATCCTGAGCCGTTCTGAAGCGCGCCGCACCTTCGCCCGCAGCTATGGGTACCGGGGGATTCAGCGCTTTCAACTTGCCGTATTCGTCTACCGCATCTGGCAGGAGAGGCTCTTCCAGCCAGGTAGGCCGGAACGGTGAGAACGCGAGAGCTCTGGCGTATGCGGTTTCGTAATCAGTTCCCCAGACGACTCCGGCGTCGATCATGATTTCCGCTTCTTCACCCATACCTTCGCGCGCAGCGGCAACCAGGTCTACGTCGAAATCCGCACCGTGTTTCCCCATCGGTCCCCAGCCGAATTTCGCGGCACGGAAGCCCAGTCTTCTCAATCCCCTCGCGCGTTCAAGGGTCTCCTGTGGTGTATCTGCGAACAAAACGGACGCGTAGGGGAGCTTTGGATACGCGATTGCGCTTCCGAGCAGGTGATACACCGGCTCGTCCAGCTGCTTCCCGAGCGCGTCCCACAGCGCAATGTCGGCCGCGCTGTACGCGTGATCGATCTGTTCGATATCAAGACCCTGCCTGCGGACCTTCTGATACAACCTTCTGACATCTTCCGGCGTGTCGAGCCGCTCCCCGAGCAAAGATTCCCTGATGTTGATGATGTTCCCGTGCGACATCGGGCAGTAATACGCAGCGAGGCTCACCAGGGGAGACGCGTCGGATTCCCCCCAACCCGTCACCCCGGTGTTCGTTCGGATGCGCACAAGAAAAGTATCCTGCGTTCCATCGGCCGCGTCGGTAATGCGGGGCATTGCGAGAATAAACGCGTCAACGTCCGTAATCAGCATCGTCAACCTTTCGAACTGGTCGTGTTGCCGTAATAGCCGGCCTTCTCGTACGACTCGTCCAGAAGTTCGATCACGTGAGCGACGGAAACGTCCACACCTGCTTCACGGACGCCTGCCTGGATCTGCATCTGGCATCCCGGATTAGCCGTCACCAATGTTTCAGCGCCGGTTTCGAACAACGCGCTCAATTTGCGCTGTAACACTTCTTCGGCGATATCGGCATGGGTGAGATTGTATATGCCTCCGGACGCACAACATCGATCGGCTCCGCGCAAGGGTCTGAAATCGAGGTCTGGAACCGCTTTGAGGACGTCCAACGGGGCAGTTTTCACCTTTTGGGCGTGGTACAGGTGGCACGGTGCGTCGTATGTGACTTTGCGTCGGATTGACGCGCCTTTGACGACCCCCGTTCGGGCGAGCAGCTCGGTCACATCGCATACGCGAGATGCAAATCTGTGGGCGCGCGCAGCGTAGCGGGGGTCGTCTTTCAACAACTCCCCGTATTCTTTCATCAAAGCCGCGCAACCTGCCGCGTTCACAACGATGGGAGTGTCGTTGCTATCCTCCAGAGAATCGATGTTTTTCCTCGCCAGTTCCCTGGCAGCATCTACGAAACCGCTGTGGTCATGGAGAGAGCCGCAACAGGTCTGTGCCTGAGGAACCGTAACCCGAAAACCGTTCACCGCGAGGACGCGTGTGGTAGCCTGATTGACGTTTTTGAAGAGCTCATCCATCACGCATCCGCGGAACTGCACGACATCTCCTCTTTCAGGGGCTTGCGGTGAAACGGGTGCGAATTCTCCTTTGCGGGGCGGCGGAGGCAGCATTTCAAGTCCCAGGCGGACGATTGATGGCAACCACCGCCACCAGCCGTTCGAAGGGCGCAGATGCCGGATTACACGCATCGGGTATACCGCCGGTCTGAGCAGAGAACGGCGGGGCAGAAGGTAAAGACCCATCCATCGCAACGCGCGCGCAAGCCACCCCATGTCCGACGCGCCCAGCCGTCGCAAGTCGTGCCGCGCTGCCTCCATTATGGTTCCGTAGCGCACGCCCGAGGGGCAGGCTGTCTCGCACGCACGGCAGACGATGCAGGATTCGATGTGGCGGGTGTATGCCTCATCGGGTGTGATTCTGCCCTCGGCTGCTGCCCGCATGAGGTAAAGCCTTCCGCGGGGAGAATCGTTTTCGTCTCCGAGTACGCTGTACGTCGGGCAATGGGGAAGACAGAAGCCGCAATGAACGCACGCGAGGAGATTATTCTCCTGTTTCTTCACGGCGTCTGGCAACAGACGTTTTCGTTTTCCAAACACGGTTACTTCCAGGCTGCTTCAGATTCCTTCGACGAATCTGCCGGGGTTGAGTATCCCGAAAGGATCGAAGGCTTGTTTCATTCCCTTCATGAGCGAGGCGGCCGTACCGGTCGGCCCCCACACGTCAATGTGCTCTTTCCATCCGGTTGGCAACTTCTGCAGGATGAGCGACCCGCCCGACGACACCACTTGCAGGCGGATTTCTGAGAGCGCGGGCAGAAGTGCTTGCATCACGGTCGCATCGCAGGGGTTTTCCACCATCAGCGTCGCGCACCCGACGCCGGCAGATGCCGAAAAGTATACGCATTCGGCGGCGTTTCGCAGCGTGTCGGCAACCATCGAAAGAAAACGTGGGAGCCGCGACGGAACGGTGTTCAGGCGGACAACAATCGGAAATCCCAGCGGAAGGTCTGAGACCATCTGCCAGAAAACGCTCGCTGTCTGCGCGGGGACGGGCGCACGCACGCTCAATTCCAATTCCGAGGCGATCCGTTCCATCTGCATTGCCTGCACGCGCACATCGGCCTCTTCGCCCGCGACCCGGACGCAAAGGCACTGATCTGGCAGGTCGCCTTCCAGGCCCACCTTTCTGAGCGCGTTCTCTGATACGATCTCCAATGAAACCGGATTGACGTTCTTCGCCATCACGCGTTCGGCCGTCTTCCAAACCCGATCGATCTCGTCCGATCCACCCACCAATGTCATTTCCGTGGCCGGTTTCGGGTAGACCTTCAAACTTACCTGCGTGATGATCCCCAGCGTGCCGTATGAACCGGTGAAGAGACGAGTGAGATCATATCCCGCAACGTTCTTGACAACCTTCCCGCCGCTTCGGATGAGCTTCCCGTCGGGCGTGGCGATGTGGAGGCCAAGGATCCAATCCCGCGGTTGACCGTAACCAAGGCGCAGCGTTCCTGTCTGCGCGGTGGCAACTATTCCGCCGATTGTGCGGCTGCTGGCACCCGGGGGATCGAGAGGCAGGATCTGACCGTGCTCACCAAACACCCTGTTCAGGTCGGAGAGGAGACAACCGCTCTGAACAGTGGCCGTGAGATCGGCTGGCTCGTACTCCTCGAATGCGTTGAGGCGGGCCGTGGAAAGCCAGATGTCTCCCCTGCGGGGCGGGTTACCAATCGAGATTGCAGAGCCAGAGCCGATGGGAAGCACTGCCCACTGTTCCCGCGCGGCAAGTTCCAGCACGGCGGCAACTTGCTGAGAATCGGCCGGTTTGACGAGGTATCTCGGCTGCACACCATCCAATGACGCCCATTCGACGGGCACTTCCGTGACAAAATCGTCGCCGGTAATCCGCGCAAGAGCAGTTCTCATTCCCGTTACCGTCAATCCAGTGATGCCGTCAGTGTCGTCAGTAGCGTTTCATTGCCGGTTCAACGGCCGTGCACCAGCTGTCGATGCCACCTTCCAGGCTGATGACGTTTCCAACACCGTGCGCGATTGCCATGGCGCAGGCCTGGCGACTGCGCCCTCCGTGGTGGCAATGGAAGACGTACTCCTTGTCGGGCTCAAGAGCGTCTATCCACCCTGAAATCTGGCTCAAAGGGCGGAGAAGGGCTCCTTCGATGTGGCAAATGTCCCACTCGTTCTGCTCGCGGACGTCTACCAGAACGAAGTCCTTTCCGTTTTTGAACCATTCCTTCAATTGAGCGGGCGTAATTGTCCTGATCTCCGCCATGCCTTTCCTCGTGGAAAGTTTTCGATCGAAAGGGACAAACCAAAGGTACATGCGCTCAGCAGGGATTCCTAGGCCGCAGCACCTCGCGCGGGGTTGTTTGCCACTGTTTCGTGTCGTCGGTAAATTCTGAACATTGTCCCGAGTCGGGACACCCAGGTTTTTGCCGATTCAGTAATCCGCCTCACGTGCAGGAGCGTGCTCCATGGAAACAGCAAAAGTGACGATATCGGCCGGTCCACACGACCG
>Ga0116178_10001202_pt1 | contig 21497 bp, 17 predicted proteins | sample AD_STIC12_MetaG_FD_89880 | JGI IMG/M metagenome (GOLD analysis project Ga0116178, IMG submission 89880) | Active sludge microbial communities of municipal wastewater-treating anaerobic digesters from USA - AD_STIC12_MetaG | ecosystem: Engineered > Bioreactor > Anaerobic > Digestate | place: USA... | reverse complement strand
AGAACCTCAGATTGTTAATCCGCAGGATGTCAAAATCAAGATTCTTAAAGCTTCTATATGCGGAACCGATTTACATATATATAAATGGGATCAATGGTCACAGGAAAGGATTAAACCTCCGCAGATAGGAGGACACGAGTTTGTAGGAAAGGTAATGGAGATAGGCCCCGCAGTGAAGGGGGTTAAGCCTGGAGATTATGTTGCCTGTGAAACACACATTCCCTGTGGAGTATGTTATCTTTGTAAAACTGGTAATATGCACGTATGCAGCGACATGAAAATACTAGGTGTACACAGAGACGGAGTTTTTGCTGATTATGTTGTGGTTCCTGAAGTGGTACTTTGGAAAGTAGATAAATCTATTCCTTTGGAATATGCTTCAGTTATGGAACCTTTAGGGAATGCAATCCATACACTTTCATACGTTGATCTTAGGGCTAAGAATGTTCTTATAACTGGTGCCGGACCCATAGGTGCAATGGCAATAGCAGTTGCAAAGATAAGTGGAGCGGCATCCATAATGGTGAGTGAGGTATCGGAATATAGGAGAAATATGGCTCAGTCTTTGGGAGCAGACCTTCTCATAAATCCTGCCCAGGAAAGTCTTCAGGATAAAGTAAAATCATTTACTAATGGACATGGAGCAGATGTCTTAATAGAAATGTCCGGAAATGTTGAAGCTTTGAATTCCGGTATGAATGCTGTTCGTAACTGTGGTCAAATAAGCATATTGGGAGTATTTAAAGATGCACGGATACCTTTTGAAATGAACACGGCTGTATTCAAAAATCTTAGTATTTTTACTGTCACAGGAAGAAAAATGTTTGAAACATGGCATCAAGCTGAACAATGGTTGAAATATAGAAAAATTGATATAAGTAAAGTTGTTACCCATTCCTTTGATCTTGAGGATTTTGAAAAAGGGTTTGAACTGATGGCCAGTGGGAAATCCGGAAAGATAGTTCTCAATATCAATAAAGACTGATTAAGGGGGATAAAATGGATTTAATAAAAGAACTTTGTGACGAGATGAATCAATTGAAGGAGAATGGTCTAGCACTTAACATAAGAACATTGCAGACAGCTCAGGGGCCGTGGTTAGAGATAGAAAACAAAAAAGTACTTAATATGTGTTCGAATAATTATTTAGACTTTGCCAACAGATCCGAGTTGAAAGAGGCAGCTAAAAAAGCAGTTGATGAATGGGGAGTAGGACCTGGAGCAGTCAGATCCATAGCCGGAACGCTTACAATCCACGAAAAACTTGAAAAAGAGCTTGCAGATTTTAAGAATGTTGAAGCTACATTGGTTTTACAATCGGGGTTCAATGCTAACCAAGCCGTTATTGCTCCTATAACTGGAGATAGTGATGCAATTCTCTCAGATGAGCTTAATCATGCGAGTATTATTGACGGAGTAAGACTTTCAAAAGCAAAAAGATATGTATGGGCACACAAAGACCATAAAGATCTTGAAGTACAGCTTCAGAAAGCAAAATCGGATGGTGCCCGTAGGATGCTTGTAATAACTGATGGTGTTTTCAGTATGGATGGGGATATTGCCCCTCTGCCTCAGATCAGCGAAGTATGCAAGAAATACGAGGCTTTGCTCATGGTGGATGATGCACATGGAGAAGGAGTCCTTGGCAAAAGCGGAAGAGGAATAGTTGATCATTTTCATCTTCATGGTCAGGTTGATATTGAAGTAGGAACTTTATCCAAAGCTTTTGGTATTGTAGGCGGATTTGTTGCGGGTAAAAAAGGATTAATAGAGTATCTTAAGAATAAAGCCAGACCTTTTTTATTTTCCAGCTCTCTTTCACCTGCCGAAACCGGTGCAGCTTTAGCCGCATTAGAAATACTTAAAAAATCTGATGAGCCTGTAAGAAGACTATGGGAGAATGCTGATTACTTCAAGGTAGAAATGAAGAAAATGGGGTTTGATATCGGAAACAGTGTTACGCCTATTACTCCTGTGATGCTTTATGAAGCTTCAACAGCGAAGGAGTTCAGTAAAAAGCTTTTTGAAGAGGGAGTGTTTGCTTCTTCTATAGGTTTTCCGACAGTTCCCAAGGGAAAGGCAAGGATAAGAGTAATGATAAGTGCAGGGCATTCTAAAGAAGATCTTAAGTTTGCTCTTTCAAAGTTTGAAAAAATAGGAAGAGAAATGAAAGTAATAAAATAGATACTTAAAAGATTACGCGCAGGCGTAATCTTTTTTTATGGTTGAAAAACTAAGTTATTAATTGGTAATATATTAAGTTACATTCTAATGTTATAATCTCCTACGAAAAAGGAGGAAGGAGTTTATGGAATATAATAACGATATGATTTTTGATATAGTAGTTGTGGGAGCAGGTCATGCAGGCATAGAGGCAGGAGTAATTTGTGCAAAAATGGGTATGAAGACTCTTGTTCTGAACATAAACCTTGATACGGTCGGATGGGCATCATGCAATCCGGCTATAGGTGGACCGGCCAAAGGTGTTGTTGCCCGCGAGGTTGATGTTTTGGGCGGAGTTATGGCAAAAGTTACCGATAGTACTATGATTAATGTAAGAATGCTTAATACCAGCAAAGGAATAGCTGTAAGAGCACTCAGAGCTCAAATAGACAAGTATGAATACTCAAGGGAAATGAAGAGAATTCTTGAAAGCACAGACAATCTTTATCTTCGTTACGGTGTTGCCAGAGAAATTCTTATTGAATCCGGAAAAGTAAAAGGATTAGTAACGGAATTCGGTATGAAGTATGAGTGCCGTGCAGTGATTTTAACTACCGGTACTTTTTTGGGAGGAAAACTTTTTATTGGTAGAGAGGTTCAGTATGGTGGAAGACTTGGAGAACTCCCAGCAAATGGCCTTACACAAAATCTTATTGATCATGGAATAAAAATGGAGAGATTTAAAACCGGAACACCTGCAAGAATAAGAAGGGATTCTATAGATTTTTCAAAAATGGATATTCAAGAGACTTCTTCTGAACCACAAGCCTTTTCGTTTTTTTCAAAGAAGAAAATCTTATCTCCGGAGTATCCTTGCTGGTTAACACGTACCAATAATAATACGCATGACGTAATAAGAAAATATATATCATTTTCACCCCTATATGGTGATGTAAAGCTTGTGCAGGGAAAGGGACCACGATACTGTCCTTCTATTGAAGATAAAGTTATGAAGTTTGATAAACAATCTCATCAAATATTTGTTGAGCCTGAATCAAGGTTTTCTCAGGAGTATTATCTCAATGGATTAAGTACGAGTTTGCCATTTGAGGCACAGATCGGTATCATACGATCCATAAATGGTCTTGAGAATGCAGTTATTGAAAGACCGGCTTATGCGGTAGAGTATGACTATGCTTGTCCTGATCAGCTGTTTCCTACACTTGAAAGTAAAAAAATTGAAAATCTCTATTTCGCAGGACAGATAAACGGAACAAGTGGATACGAAGAAGCTGCGGGACAGGGAGTTGTTGCAGGAATTAACGCTGCTGCCAAGTTTAAAGGAATGAAGCCTTTGATACTTAGGAGAGATGAATCTTACATTGGAGTCATGATTGATGATATAATTAACAAAAGCGTAGATGAACCATACCGATTACTTACATCAAGAGCAGAATTCCGGCTGCTTTTGCGTCATGACAATGTACATCTGAGACTTGCAAGATATGGTTATGAGTATGGTCTCATATCGCAGGAGTTTTATAGTTCTGTTCAGGAAATAGAAAAAGAGGTTAATTTAAATATTCAAAGAATATCAAGGATAAATGTTTATCCATCAGCTGTAAACGATATTCTAATATCATACTCTACTGAGCCGATTGAACATACTATGAAACTTGGAGATATACTTAAACGTCCCCAAATTCCATATGAGGCTTTGAAAAAGTTAGACAGTATACCGATTCAAAATGATGAAATTGCTGAGCAGACAGATATATACTTTAAATATGGTGGTTACCTGAAAAAAATGGAAGATGAAGTAAAGAAAATGAAAAAAATGGAAGAGATAATCATTTCAGATGGTTTTGATTATGATCAGGTTCATAACCTTGCATTTGAGGCAAGAGAAAAACTAAAAAAAATAAAACCTGCAACCATTGCCCAAGCAATGAGAATCCCTGGAATCAATCCATCTGATATATTAAATCTTTCTGTGTACGTCAATAAAAAATAATGTAAATTTTATATGATCCCTTTTATTGAGTAAGATATAAAATAAAAGGGATTACTTTTTTACAGCATTGGTTTTACTTTTTATACTTAAAAATATTGAAAAAGCTATAAACACAATAATAACTATACTTATCGGCTTGAGGAAAGTACCTGTAATCAGTTCCCTTACTGAACCGCTTAAAGATAATGCCCTTCGGAAGTTAGAATCCATCATCTCCCCTAGAACAAGCCCTAGGACCATAGCAGCGGTTGAAAAACCTGTTTTCCGCATAAAAAATCCGATAATTCCAAAAATTGCCATTATGGATACTTCATAAAGACTCGAATTCACAGAATATGCTCCAACTATACAGAGAATAGCTATTAAAGGAAGCATTATTTTTTTAGGCACCAGAACAACCTTTGACAGTACTGGTATAAAAAGAAATCCCAAAATAATAATAAAAAAAGATCCAATCAGTGTTGATAAAACAATGAGTTCAAATGCCTGCGGATTTTCTTTTATAAAAAGCGGTCCCGGTCTCAAGCCATGAACATAAAAAGCAGAAAGCATTACAGCTGTTACTGCATCACCAGGTATTCCTAGAGTAAGCATAGGTACGAGAGCGCCTCCTATGCATGCATTATTAGCGCTTTCGCTGGCTGCTATACCCTCAGGAGCGCCTTGACCAAATGGAATTTCTGGATTTTTTGTATACTTCTTTGCACTGTCATAAGCCAAAAGAGAAGCTACTGGAGCACCAGCACCTGGAAGAATGCCGATTACAGTTCCTATTGCACTTGATATCAACGATATTCTCCAGCATTTTAATATCTCCTTAATAGAAACTCTTTCATTATTGTTGAATAGGGAGATTTGAGAATTGGTTTGACTTGAGATCTGCTCAAGTACTTCAGAAAATCCAAACAATCCTATCAGTACAGGGACAACAGGAATTCCCAACTGAAGATTCATAGAACCGAATGTAAATCTTGGAACTCCCATTATAGAATCAATGCCCACCATGCTTAGCATAACTCCAAGGAGAGCACTAATATGACCTTTTAGAATGTTTTTTGAAGTGAGAGAACCTACTGTCGTAAGGCCAAACAGAGCGAGAAGAAAGTAATCTACTGGAGAAAATGAAAGTGCAATTTTTGATAACGGCTTTGCAATAAGTGAAAGAACAATTAAACCAAATACTGTGCCAATAAAAGAATATACAGTTGCTATCCAAAGAGCTTTTTTAGAGCTGCCGTTACGGCTCATTGGAAATCCATCAAAGGATGTTGCCACAGATGCCGGTGTACCTGGTATATTGACAAGTATAGAGCTTATTGCACCGGAATATACTCCTACGACATATACTCCTATCATCAGAGCAATGGCATCATAAAAAGACCAAGAATAAGTAACTGATAAAAGCAGTGCAGTTGCCATTGTTACCGACAGACCTGGGAGTGCTCCTATAACAAGTCCTATGAAGGATCCTGAAAATAAAATAAGTATAAAACGCAAATTGAAAACTGATAAGAAATAATCCATGAAATCACCCTATGGGAGAGCTACATTAAGTATCTTTCCGAATATAAAAAATATAACAGTTGAAGATAAAAATGATACAATAAGATTTAAAATTATATTTTTTTGTCCTGAAAGCATTGAAAGTAAAAAAACATATAAAGCTGTCGTATAATAAAAGTGCATGTAGGGAACTAAGAAAATATAAGAAAAGGTAAGAATAATAGTAAAAAGCAACTTCCATGATCCTTTGGAAATACTAGTATTTTTGGAATCTTCTTTCTTTTGTAACGAAGAAATAAGCCAAAATAAAGACAAAAGCAGAATAAGAATTGATACAATCATGGGAAAAAGGCCCGGAGAAAGACCTACCGGACCATATTTTAGAAGTTCTGCTGAAAGAAATATAAAAAATGATGAGAAGATCAAAAAAAACAGAGAAAGTATGAATTCAGAGTTCATTGTTCAAAACGTTTAATACCGTATTGATCAGGGCTATTGGGAGCAGCTCCTGCATCATATAAAAGCCAAGCAACAATAGAAGTCCATCTTTTCCAATATTCAGTTACATCCTGATTTTTTATATAATCCATTCTATTATAGTAGCTTAGATTAGTGAATTCGATCCATTTTGGATCAGTAAATGCTGAAGTAAAAGCTTTTTGGATAGTTGTTCTCACTTCAGCAGGAGTTCCTTTTTTAATAAGAATGCAGTTAGGAAATGTAAGCGGTAGATAAGGTAGAAGTTCCGGTACAGCCTGGGTAATAGCTGGAATCTCTGGCATCGCAGCAATTTTTTCTTTGCTAAAAACAGCTAAAGCTTTTAAATCACCGGATTTAATATATTCGAGAACATTCGCAACATTTCCTACGGTAAATTCAACCTGTCCTGAAATCGTTGCAAGCATCGCCGGATTTCCTCCTCCAAAAGGAGTCATTGAAACATCAAGACCTGATTTTTTAAGAAGAAGCCCCTGTATATGCCCACTTGCACCAGGACCTGAGTAAGACATACGAATTTTCCCAGGTTTATTTTTTATATCCTTTACCAAATCATCCATAGTAATATATTTTGAGTTTTTTGGAACGACAATAACCTTTTCATCTTCAATTACCATAAAAATTGGATCAAAATCCTCAAAACCAAGTTTACTCGACCCTAAGACTCTGAACATACCGAGAGTCTCAGCTGAAAACAGAATATTATAGCCATCAGAAGGTTTGGCATAAAGCTGTTCTGTCCCTATAGCTCCTGAAGCACCTGGAATATTCATGACAACTACTGCTACACCGATATATTTTTCAAATATAGGAGCCAAAGCTCTTGCGACTCTGTCTGTTATTCCACCAACAGGCCAAGGAACAATAAGATTAATGGGTTTTTGAGGATAGCCCGCGAACAGAAATATAGCAAATACGAGGATAAGTATCAAAAATGTTGTTTTTTTAGTCATCTTCTCTTTCATTCCTCCAGTATGAATTTTTTGCAAAGAAAAACAAGGGGATTACCCCTTGTCATGAAAAAACATTAATATTATTTATGCATCATGCTGTCAGAGAATTTAATTATAAGAACATCGCTTATGTCTGCCCCAAAGTCTTTTGAATCAGAATAACCGACCATATAAATATCTCCATCATCTGTTATGTCCAAAGAGTAAACAACGTCTCTTCCTTTGCCACCTATAGCTTTGTTATAGATTTCATTACCGTCTTTATCGTATACTAAAAGCACCGCATCAACATTATTGGTTTTGGGATTAGTAATATAACCGCCTATGTACATATTTCCATTCTTGCTTATCTTTATTGAATAACCATGATCAGAACCTTTCTGACCGAAGGTTTTCTCCCACAAGAGATCGCCTTTCCATGAAAACTTAACTACGTAAATATCAGAAAAACCTGCCCCATTAAGATCACCGGTATAACCGACAACATAATACTCATCGTTAAACTCTTTTACTTCGAAAGCCCTGCCGTAGCTCTGACCTGTAAAAACCTTCGACCATATCTCATTCGCTTCAAAATCAGTCTTTACTACATAAAGGCTTGATATACCAGTATCATAGTCAAATACAACTCCAGAAATTACAAATCCGTCAGATACTTTTTCTATCCCCAATGGCTTCACATCTTTAAAGGTATCTGCACCTGAAAGCCATCTGTACCATATCACATTTCCTGCATCCTTGTCTATTTTTACCATGTACCCTTTGTAGTTAGAATTACTTTTATCGTAAGGATCCTGAGCATATCCAACAATAATATAACCGTCTTCTACGTCTACTCCTGCACTAGCTTTATCGTTCCCTAACTTTGGAATGTATGTCTCCCAGTAAACAGGACTTACTTTTGCAAGATAGTAATCAAAGCCTTCAGAAAAAGAGTTTGTCGCACCAACTAACACCATATCTTTTCTTGAATCTTCAAAAGCCCATAAAGCCCAATCTGAATAAGCTCCTCCAAATTCACTTTTTGAAACAAGATTTCCAAATTTATCGAATTTCAACGCGATGGCATTTTCATTATTGCCTGTTTCATTAGAAGAACCTATTGCATAAAATCCATCATTTGTGGCTTTCACATAAAAAATTTCCTGAATTCCAGGCATTTGATATACTCTGCCCCAATCCATCTGTGGAACTGCAAAAGAAACTAAGGCAACTAAAATAACGACAAAAGTTATAATCTTTAGTTTCACATTTATCCCTCCCATATGTATTAAAAATATCTTATTTTAAGCAATAGAATACTTTCTGATATATTATACCACAAATAATACAGTTTGATTATAAAATTCAAAAAACAGGTATATGTAAACTAAAAAAGACTATATGTAAAACTTAATTATATTCTACCATACTTTTTTATTAAAACAAAAGGGCGGATAGCCGCCCTTTTGTTAATTATTACTATCTGTTTCGTTATTTGGTGCTCCTGTTGTGTCGTTTGGATCTGAAGTGCCTTGGTCAGCTGGATTTGACTGTTGACCCTGTTGATTTTGATATAGATGCTGGCCAACCTTCATGGACTCATTTTTTATATCGTCAATCAAAATCTTTATTTTTCCGATGTTGTCCTGAGAAAGAGCCTCTCTTAGTTCTTTAACTTTTGATTCAAGACTATTTTTTAGATCAGAAGGAATCTTATCACCGTTTTCACTTAAAAGCTTATCTATCTGATAAGCAAGCTCATCACCCTGATTCTTAAGTTCAACTTCTTCTCTTCTTCTTTTATCCTGTTCTTCATATACTTTTGAATCGTTTATCATCTTTTGGATCTGATCAGGATCAAGTTTCTGTCTTCCTGTAACTACCATTGACTGAAGTTTTTGAGTGCCTAAATCCTTTGCGGAAACATTTACCATTCCATTCGAATCGATATCGAAAGTAACTTCAATCTGTGGAACACCTCTTGGTGCTGGAGCTATACCTGTCAGTTTAAAACTACCAAGCAGAAAATTATCTTTTGCTATAGAACGTTCTCCCTGGAAAACACCTACTTCAACTTCGGTCTGAAAATCAGCTGCAGTTGTAAAAATATTACTTTTTTTAAGAGGAATCTTACTGTTTCTTGGTATTATAACCTGCATCAGACCGCCTTTTACTTCAATACCTAGTGAAAGAGGGGTAACATCAACCAATACTATATCTTTATCAGTTTTTCCGGTCATAATTGCAGACTGAATGGCTGCTCCAACCGCAACTGCCTCATCAGGATTTACGCTCTTGTTGGGCTCTTTTCCAAAGTAGTCTTTTATAAGTTTTTGAACCATTGGTACTCTGGTTGAACCTCCCACCAAAAGAATTTCGTCAATTTCATTAAATGAAAAACCTGAATCTTTTATAGCATTCTCAACAGGTCCCCTTGTGGATTCTACCAGATCTCTGACCAGTTCCTCGAACTTGCTTCTGGTTAGTTTTCTTTCCAGGTGCATAGGTGTGCCGTTTACAACTGTAATAAAAGGAAGATTTATTTCTGCTTCATACTTGGTAGAAAGTTCTATTTTTGCAGTTTCAGCAGCATCTTTTAGTCTCTGGAAAGCCTGCTTGTCATTACGCAGATCTATTTTGGTTTCATTTCTAAACTCGTTTATAAGCCAATCTATTACTCTTTGGTCAAAATCGTCGCCACCAAGATGATTGTTACCAGAAGTAGCTTTTACTTCTACTATTCCATCACCTATTTCAAGAACCGAGACATCAAAAGTACCGCCTCCAAGGTCATACACAACAATTTTTCTGTCTCCAGAAGTTTTGTCAAGACCAAAAGCTACTGCAGAAGCGGTAGGCTCATTTATTATTCTCAGAACCTCAAGGCCTGCAATTTCTCCAGCTTCTTTTGTTGCCTGTCTTTGAGAATCATTAAAGTAAGCCGGACATGTTATAACAGCTTTTTTAATCTTACCGTCAAGATAACTTTCAGCATCTTTAACCATTTTTTTCAGTATAAACGCGCTTATTTCCTGTGGTGTATAATTTTTCGAATCAATCTTTACCAGATGATCTGTTCCCATATATCTTTTAATTGAACGGATTGTTTTTTCGGCATTTAATATTGCCTGTCTTTTTGCAGGTTCACCGACTACTATTTCACCGTCTTTTCCAAAAGAGACTATTGAGGGAGTTATTCTTTTACCTTCTGCATTTGGTATTACTTCCACGTTGCCGTCTGGTTTCATCCAAGCTATTGCGGAAAAAGTTGTTCCCAGGTCTATACCTACCACATACTCCTTATCAGCCATATAAAATACCTCCTTTATGCATATACAAATATTTTGTTAGAATTTTCAAATTGTTTTTTTCTGAAGAAGTCATTTTTTAATCTTCTGAAATTATTATACTTCAAAAATCATAAGATATCAAGTTGTTTTTTAAAAACATAAAAAAACTTATACTTCTATTATATAGTGATGTATAAATATACTAAATACTTTATTTATAAAAATGTATATCACTCGTTACTATAGAGTGAGAAAAGAAAAAAGAATTATTTTCTGCAACAATGTTAAAAAAGTAATTGTAATTAATATCGTGATTAAGGTATAATTAATATATATAATTTTTTGGAGGATATATTTTGTTTGTTGATTTTCACTCACATAGTACTTTTTCTGACGGAACATTTACTCCCAAGGAACTTGTAAAGATGGCAAAAGATAAAAATCTTCAAATGTTCTCTATTACCGATCACGATAATATAGATGGTCAACAGGAAGCTTTTTCAGCTGCAACTTCCTTTGGAGTCGATTATATTGCTGGAGTAGAGATAAGTTGTGAATATCCAACGATGCTTGATATGCTTGGCTATGGGTATTCATTGGGAAATAAGTATTTGACTGAAACTTTGGAGGAACTGAAAAAATACCGTATCAGCAGAAATGTGATGATGATTGAGAGGCTTAACAGCTTAGGTATTGAGATTACTCTTGAAGAGGTTGCAGCTCAGGCAGGTGGTGATGTAATCGGAAGACCACATTTTGCAAGGGTAATGCAGAATAAAGGGTATGTTAACACCAAAGAAGATGCATTTGAGAAGTATTTAGGCGATGACAAGCCAGGATATATAAGAAAGAAGAGGTTAACTCCCCAAGCAGCCATAGAACTTATAACGCTTGCTGGTGGAGTTGCTGTTTTAGCTCATCCTAAATACCTTAATCAAGACTATACAAGGTTTGAAAACCTGGTAAAACATTTGAAAGAGTGGGGATTATGGGGAATGGAAGTATTCTATTCAAAAAATTCTTATTCAGAGAATGTTTTTTTTGAAGAAATTGCCTTAAAATATGAGCTTTTCATTACAGCGGGCAGCGATTATCATGGTGCCAACAGCATTGATGTATCTTTAGGCATGAATGTTGATACAGAAAAAATTATAAAGACGGTGCAATATTTCAGATAAAAAACTTTTAGGGGGGCTCAATATGAAAAGTTCTGATTATCCGGTTATCGTTCTAGGACACAGAGGGTATAGAAAGTTGTATCCTGAAAATACGTTATTAGCTTTTAAAAAAGCGGTAGAGTTTGGCGCAGATGGTATTGAGCTTGATGTCCGCAAGGCAAAGGATGGAAGTATAGTGGTGATACATGATCCTGACTGTGAAAGAGTATCAGGATTGAGAGGAGTTATAAAGGAACTTTCATATAAAGAAATCAGAAAGCTTCGTCTTCCGATGAATCAGTATATCCCTACTCTGGATATGGTATATGCCGAGCTTGGGGAGGATGTATTTATAAATGTCGAGATAAAAGATATTGAGGCAGTTGAGACTTCTCTTCAGATAGTAAGAAGTTTTAATGCCGTTGATAGAACTTTATTTTCTTCTTTTATTCCGCAGGCACTTTATAAATTGAGAGAACTTCAGAGTGATGCGTATCTTGGTCTTCTTGTGGATACAAAGGATCAACTGTCCGATATATCAAAAGTAAATGAAAGAGTAGGTCTATACTCTTTGAACGCTCCTTTGGACGGCATAAAATTCTTTGGAATAGAAGCCTTTAAGAACCTTATTGCAAAGGTGAAAGAAGAAGATATAAAAGTTGCTTTATGGCATTTTGATGAGGCTGAATGGGTTGAAAAGATAAAAGGATACTATGACTACATAATAACCGATGATGTTCAGGCGATAGTAAGTAAGCTTGAAGAACTGTACTGACCGGGGTGGTTTATGTATCCAAGACTCAATATACATAAAGAAATTATAGCTAAAAATGCCTATTACTTAACTTCTTTTTGCAGCAGAAACGGTATTTCTGTGGCTGGAGTGACTAAAGTCCTCTGCGGAAGTTTAGAGCTTGCAGAGATCTTTTTAAAAAATGGTGTTAAGATAATAGCTGATTCGAGAGTAAAAAATCTGGATAAAATAAAATCGAACTTTTCACAGGCATATACTATGCTTATAAGGATTCCCATGATATCCGAACTCAGGCAGGCAGTATCTGTTTCAGATTGTATTCTGGTAAGCGATATCCGTACGCTGACTGTTATATCAGAAATCTCCCGTGCGAACGGAAAAATTCCCGATATAGTTTATATGGTGGATATGGGAGATTTAAGGGAAGGAGTCTGGTTTGAGCAGGCAGTAGAAGAAATCAGAACAGCTTGCAGTATCAGAAATATAAATCTGTCAGGTATAGGTACTAACCTAGGATGTTTTGGCGGAGTTCTGCCGACAGTTGAAAATATGAAGAGGCTGGTGGAGATAAAAGAAAAAATAAATGTGAGTACTATTAGAGATATCTCAGGAGGAAGTACGGTTACTCTCAAAATGCTTGAAGATGGTGTACTTCCCAAACAAATAACCAACCTTCGAATAGGTGAGGGCATTGTATGTGGTACAGATGCTACTGGAGGAAGAAATGTTCCCAATACCCTTCAGGATACAGTATTGCTAGAGGCTGAAATAATAGAGATTAAAGATAAACCATCTTTGCCTTATGGCGAGACGGGCTATGATGCGTTTGGTAGGAAGCATGAGTTTATAAACAATGGAATAAGAAAAAAGGCCATACTTGCTATAGGTGAGCAAGACGTTATTTCTTCAGGAATGACTCCTTTGGATAAAAACATAAAAGTTATGCATTCCAGCAGCGACCATACGATTATTGATGTTACTGACTGTGAGAATAACTATTGCATAGGAGATATAATTGGTTTTAGGTTATCTTATGGAGCTCTTCTGCGTGCAAGTACGAGTCCTTATGTTGAAAAAATATACAAATAAAAACTATCCCCTTTCATTCATGGGGATAGTTTTTTAGTAATCGTTCATACTCATAATTTATGGAACTTAACACATAAATAGCTGCCGTTTCAAATCTGAAAACAGTATTTCCCAAATTCACTACATAAAAAGAGTGTTCAGAAAAGAATTTTTTTTCATTCTGAGAAAAACCTATATCGGGACCGAAAACTATATTTATTGAATTTAAATTCTTTTTAAGCTCTTCTTTTAATGAGCCTGTTCCTTGGAAATCAAAAACAAGAGTATTTTTTGAAGGAATATCTTTTATACTTGTAAAGTAAAAATTAGGAAAATTACATAAAAAAGATTGTTTCGAGCTTTCTGCGATCAATTTCAGGAATTTTTTTTGATCGTCGTATTTAAAAGTAGATCTTTCACCATTAAAAACTGTTATTGAAGTTACCCTGTGTTCCACAGCTTTTTCAATAAGCATTTGCATCCTGTCCCATTTTGAAGCACCAATAAAAAGATTTATTTCCGGAAGAAAGGAATAATGTAGATTCTGTACCTTGATTACTTTGAGATCTACCGTTTTCTTGTTGATTTTTATTACAGTACACTCAAAAAGTTTACCTTTTCCATCAGTTACATTGATTACTTCATTTTCCTTTATTCTTACGGAGCGCAGGTGTGCACATTCTTCTTCATTTAGGGAAGCATACTCTCCGTTAAAAGAATCTAGCAAGAAAACATTAGGCATATTTTTATCCTATATACTCTTTTTTCATATATGGAATAAGAACATCAGGAACTTTGATTTTTCCGTCAGAAGTCTGATAATTTTCAACTATTGCCACAAGAGTTCGTCCGATAGCAAGACCTGAGCCATTAAGAGTGTGAACGTACTTAAGCTTGTTATCCTTATCCCTGAATCTTATGTTTCCCCTGCGTGCCTGAAAATCGCCGTCATTAGAACATGAGGATATTTCTTTATAAGCATTATAGCTTGGTAACCATACTTCAATATCGTAAGTTCTGATGGCACCAAATCCAAGATCTCCGCTACACAAACGTATGACTCTGTACGGAAGTTCAAGCAGTTTTAAGACTTTTTCGGCATGTGACGTAAGAGTTTCAAGATCATCGGCTGATCTTTCAGGGATTGTATGCCATACAAGTTCAACTTTATCAAACTGATGCTGACGTATAACTCCTCTTACATCCTTGCCGTAACTTCCCGCCTCACGTCTGTAACATGGAGAATAACCGCAATACTTTGCCGGCAAATCCTTGAGTTCGAGTATCTCGTCTCTGTGCATGCCTACTAATGCCACTTCTGATGTAGGAATGAGAAAAAGGTCATCTCCTTTTGTGTTATAAAGGTCTTCCTCGAACTTTGGAAGCTGTCCGGTTGCTGTTATGGTTTCTCTTAAGACCATATGAGGAGGCAGTACTTCAGTATAGCCATGTTCTGATGAGTGAAGATCCATCATGAATGCTCCAAGTGATCTTTCTAATCTGGCAAAATCGCCTTTCATAATTGTAAACCTAGATCCTGAGAGTTTGGAACCTCTGTCAAAATCAAGTCCGTTTAGCTCACTACCAATTTCCCAATGAGGTTTTGGTTCAAAATCAAATTTTCTTGGGACACCAATTCTTCTGATTTCCGGGTTAAATGTTTCATCCTTTCCAATTGGAGTATCCTCATCGTATATATTGGGAATATAAAGAAGCCTCTGCATGTACTGCTCATCAAGCTGCTTCAATTGAATTTCTAATTCTTCAGACTGCTGATTAAGCAGTTTTCCGTTTTCAATATTCTGGCGAAGTGCCTCTTCATCACCCTGTGCTTTTAATCTTGCAACTGCTTTGGAATTTGTATTTTTAAGAGATCTTATATCTTCTACCTTTTTGAGAATATCGCGCCTTTTTTCATCAAGAGTAACAAGCTCATCAAGAATCAAGGTTGAAGAATTTCTATTTATAAGGCAGTGTCTTATCTTTTCAATGTTAGTTCTTACAAACTTCATATCAAGCATAAATAAGTCCTCCTAAATATTATTTGGTTTCTTTGACTTCCAATGTAAGGTTTATTCCTTCTGCTTTCATTTCATTTGTATCAGTTCTGAAAGTCGCATTCTGTGTTTTAAGGTCTATTTTTTTCACATCGTTTTTTATCCATACGTTGCCGCTAAGTACAAGAATCTTAGTAGTTTCATTGTAAGAAAAGTTTTTTGCCGAAATCACATAATCTTCTTTTGATATCTTTACTAACTCATTTGAAGAACCAGTATAATTTTTTTCTTTATTATTAAACTCAAGAACATCGCATAAGATATAAAGGTCTTTTTTATCAACTACAATCTTCACAGATACTTTTTTTGAAAGCTGACCCTTTTCGGTACTAAGATCAAACTTAAAAAACTCTGCTGAAGCGTTTAATGTTGATGTTTTTATAGCTGTTGCCGAACATACCATATCGCGCCAATCATCGTCCAACTGAGTAATAGTGGCTTCTTCTGTCATCATGGTTAGATCTGATTTTTTTATTATAACGTTATCTTTTAAAGTATGCTGCTTATCTCCTAAAGTTCCGAATCCGGAGCTGACCGAAATCTGACTTTGAGCAAAAACAATACTTATAGTTACTAAGAAAACAAAAAACATAGTGATTTTCTTCATAATTCGAGCTTTCCCTCCATATATTTTTGACAAGTTTTCATTCCATCATAAAAGGCTATACTATCCAAAGGATCTTTTAATTCATTTTCACAAGTTATTAAGTCATTATCTTTGCTTATGATTCTAAATAATTCTCTTGTACGTGCATAAGAAATTTTTAAAAGAATCTCTGCAGCATTCATAGCTTTGGGAATAGAACCACCTGCTTCATAAGAAATTATCAGTCCGTCTGGAGAGAGATTATATGGCGAAAGACAGATATATGAAGAAGGAATCAAAAACATATCAGATACTTCACAAAATTTATAATAAGGAAGTATCGATAATTCAGACAAAAGAACCTGCGAAATCCTGGTTTTCCGGTCAAGTAGGAAAAAATTTCCTGTTTTTATGTCAAAAACTTCAAAATCAACTCTATGCTTGAGTTTTTCTATGGAGAGAGTACCGAAACGTGAATCAAGATATTTAGAAAAAGCTGTCTGATTTTTAAGTTCCAGACCAGATGTACCAAGTTTCAAAAGGGTTACTGCCTGTTTATATCTGCTGGAAAAAAGATCTGAATCAATAAGTGGTTTAATAGGATTATCTTTTTCTTCAATAAATTCTTTTAAATACTTATAAAAATTTTTTCCATGCATGCCGTAAAAAAAGCCTATAAGACTTGAAGCTCCACTTACAGTCAGATCTATATTCTTATCCTGCATAAGAATATTACTAAGAGCTCCACTATCCCAAATTATACCCTCAAAAAGACCTCCCATAAAAATATTCATGTTATATCACGGCTATATACTCTTTTAGCCTTCCTGTATATTTCAAAGTACTTATCAAAGTCATACCATTCAACTTCTTCAGAAAAAGTATAAACTTCGTCTGCTTCATTAAGCTCATTTCTGGTAATTAAAGCTGTTTTAAAAGAATCAATATAATTCATATAATCCATTCCATCAGAGAATAAATCTTTAAAGATGACTGGGTTTATGTTATTGGCTATTATATACTCTCCACCCATTTTTCTTGCTAAAAAAACAGGTACTTCAGAAATTGCTCCTCCATCGACCAGCTCCATACCTCCCAGTCTCATAGGGGAAAAAGCTCCTGGAACGTTTGAAGATGCCATTATAGCATCAATAAGATATCCCTCTGTTATTTCAACCAAATGTTCAGAATTTATATCAAAGGCTACTACTCCAAACTTGATCTTACAATCTGAAAAACGTTTTTTACCGTATATCTGTTTTAAAATATCATATACGAGATCATTCTGAACTATACCCCTAGAAGAAAGAAGCTTTGTGAAGGAGTTTACTTTTGAGGATAAAGCATTGCTCAGATCAATAAACTTCTGAGAATTTTTTTTTATTATAGCCTCAAAATCTTTCAGAAACTCATTTTTTGAAGGATTTAAAGCATAAACGCCTCCAATAACTGATCCGGCACTACAGCCTGTGATGATGTCAAATTTTATGTTCCTTTTTCTGACAAGCTCACTGATGAGGGCAATATGTGCAATTCCTTTTACTCCTCCGCTTCCAAGTGCAAGAGCGTTTATCATTATTTCCTCCAGTTTACTTACAGAGAAGGACTAAGTAAAAAGTAGGTTATCAGAGCACCTACTGCTACTCCTAGTACTCCCGAAAGGGTCGAAGACCAAAAAATATCTTGATTAGGCTTTTGTAGTTCTGATATCTGCTTTTCCATCTCTGTAATTTTTGATGAAAGCTCAGAAGATGCTGTAACTTTCTGAACTGATGATTCAATATCTGCTACTTCCTTTTTTGATGCTTTTTCTGCATTCAGTTCATTGTATTTTGAGTCAAGTGAAAGAACTGTTTTTTTGATATCAGACATATCTGATTGAATTTTAATTAGATCAGATGCAAGATCAGAAGAGAGCTCACGTTTTATTTCTGTTTTCATATTGTTGAGATCAGCTGTTCCGGCAATTTCGGTAGCCGCAGAAGAGGCAGCCTGATTTTTAAGCAGTATATAAGATTTTACTAAAAAATCATAATCTTCTTTTAATTTCTGTATTTCTTTTTTATTAATTTCTGAAACAAGAGAATTGCTCTGTTTCAAAAGATCAGAATTATATATAAGTTCCAATTTGTTCTGATTCTCATAGACAAGAGAAGAAAGTTCTTCTAACCTTTTTTCATTTTCACCGACTCTTTTTCCTATAGATGCAACATTTCCAATAGTATTCAGGGTATCTTTATCAAGCTTTATAATTGATGAAAGCGAATTTATCTGAGATTCAACAGAATCTGTTCTCAATGAAAGCTTTTGAAAGCTTTCATTTTGTATACTCTGAGTTTTTTCTGCCATTTTGAACTTCTCATCATACTCGTTAGCTTTAACAGTGTATATGTATAGTTGAGAAAACTTATCAGAGTACATATTAAGATATTCCTGCATAAGTCTTACTTCCTGCTGCAGATTGACAAAATCATTTTTAACAACGTAATCAGTTATACTGCCAGGCTTAGTTATTTCTGAGTTATTTTTTATATTTTCGAGCATTTGACGAAGTTCTCCGATAAAAGAATTAACATCGGAATTTTTACTCTCTAATTCAGAAAGTTTTTTTGTAAAATACTCACTTCTGCCGTCATATGTTTCTATAAACGCATTTATGTACTCAACTCTGTTGTTAAGTTTATCATAAAGGGTTCTGATATCCTTAATATCATCAGCAAGAGCTTGCGTATCCTTTTTAATTATGAGAAGTTGCTTATCGTCCTGTAAAGTGTTTTGAAAAGAGGGAACAGTTTCTTTTGATTCCAGGTAGACAAGCCGTGAGATAATATCATTAAAACGCTTTTCATATTGATTCTGCCCGGAGTATTCAAGGGCAGCTATGCGATCTCTCAGATTGCTCAAAGTTGCTTCTGCTGTCTGATTGTAAAACCCTATGTGGCTGTTTACAATATTTCTTAAAGCTACTTTCATTCCTTCCATCTCACTGTCAAGCCTTTGTTTGGCATAATCATTAAGTTGCTGACGATTTTTTTCCTCATATTGGGCAAAAAGAAAACTTATGGAATCAGTTGTTTTGTCGAGCTTATCCTCTATTCTCAATAGTTCAGATTGAAAAAGATCGACCTTTTTATTTGACTGTTCTGAAAAAGACATAAGGGTTTTAAGGTAGGCATCGGCTGTCTTTTTTGCGGTATCGTTTGCAATAGTCGCGGCACTGTCAGAAATTATTTTGAATATAGCGCTATCCGTGTCAAGAGGTCCGTCTACGTTCATAAATTTTTCTAGTGCTTCTATTCTTGATTTCTGTTGTGCGATATCGCTGTTTAATCCGGAAATTTTTGAATCAATTTTTTTTTCCATAGAAATTATTTTTCCATCATAATTATAAAGAGTCGTTTCTATATTATTGATACGGTTTTCAAGGCTTTTGATATCAATCTGGGAAATTCTTTTTTCAAAATTATCAAAACTGCTGGAGTATTTTTGGTCAAGGTAATCTATAAGATTCGCTCCGAAAAAGGCAATATCAAATCTCATAACGTTTGAAGAACCATTGAATCTGCCCTGGCTGTCTAGTTCAAGCAGACCATCGGATACCATACGCACAACCTGTGAATAATATGGAGAAGAAGGTTTAAGGTCACGTATGTCTAATGAAAATGATAAAATAGAAATAAAAACAAAAACAAAAACAAGGGAAAATTTTCTCATCTTTTTACCTCCGTTTACTTTAAAACAGCAAGATCATCAATGAAAATGGACTGAGCAGCATCAATGTATATTCCAAACTTTATACCTTTGGTTTCTATTACATGAGGACCTTTCGAAATGTATACTATAAACTGTGATGGTGGATAAATTATTCCGTCTATTTTATACTCTCCTGAAGAATAAGGTCTTATGGGAATTTTATCTTCAAATGTAAAATTAAGGTTTTTAATTTCCTGATCAGCTATATCTATTTTTTCAGTTTTTTCAATATTCTGATATTTTACTGTTACAGTATGTCGTCCTGAAGATAAGGGATAGCCAAAAACACCAAAGTATCCTATGAGCTGGTTATCAATATATATCAGAGTACCGTCGACATTGTTTATTACATTTACGAAACCATAGCCAGGTGACTCGATTATAAGAACATTATTTTTTCCTGACTCGGCAGAAATATTGTATTTTTTTGTAAGGCTTTCAAACTGAAAGGTCTGTTTTTTAGAAATAATATTTGCAATGAATTGTGCAGGTACTGTACTTATCTCATTTTGATAAGAGACGCTCTTTTTTTCTGAAGAGTAAAGATTCATAACTGTTATTTTATTTATGTCAATAATCTTTGGAGCTTTCTGGTCAAGCCTTATACCAAGCAGATCCGAAGTGCTTTTGTTGTATATCTGAAGGAAATGTTCTTTTTTGTCAGCAACTATAAAAGATATACCTGACCCAAGGTTTATTCCGTCTAGATACACTTCTGCATTTTCTGTATTAAGAAGCTTGAAAGTTCTTATATCTTCCTCTAAACTTACAGTATAACTTATCTGAGGAGTAGCCTCACTTATGTTCGCAGAAAGCTTCTTAGGAGTATAAAGAGCTTTTGATACCGTAAACAGATGACTTCCCATAGGAATCTGCGCAGTAAAGGGAGTTATTCCAAGATACTCGTTATTCAACGTTACTAAAGCCCCAGAAGGTTCTGAAGAAAAAGATACCGCTGAAGCTTTTACCATTGTAAATACATAATCGTTTGTTTTAGAGTCGGTTTTAAAACTGAAATCCATATATCCAGGTGCTTTTAGTACAATATCTTTTCCCTCCAGGGCAATTAAAGCTGTCGCATAAGGAGTGGATCCCAGATTTTTTGAGCCAATAAAAATACTTGCATCAGAAGGTACAGAAGATATATATGCAAAGTCAGTTCTTTTGAGTGTAACAGATAACTTGTTTTCATAAAAAGGTCTTAAACCGATTGAAATTTTTTGGGAAACATATCCTGCCTGCTCTATCGTCAATTCCTTTATCGTAGAGGGCAGGTAAGTTTGGGTATCGTTAATAACTTTCTGGCGTATGTTATTGTTGTTGAACATGTAATTTATATAGAAACTGTCACTATTCGTTTTAATGTTGAGAATACTTAACGGAACCTGTAAAGCTGAAACCTCTACCTTTGAACCTTTGGTACCGGAAATATCTAATGAATAATCTGAATATCCAGGCTTTTTAACTTCCAGCTTATGGGTTGTATCTGACAGATCTATGCTGTATACGGTCTTTTCAATGATTTTTTTAAAAATTCCATCTATAAATACTGAACTTCCTTCTAAACCAGAAAGAGCAAGCGTAAATGAAAAAGAAAATATGTATGCCAAAAGAATAAAAACCGTTAAAAAGAGTCTTTTACCGATATTCCCCACTCTTAACCACCTCTTTGATTGTTTTTTGTAGCTCACTTAATTTTTCTATAAGTTCTTTTTCATT
>Ga0116178_10001201_pt1 | contig 21498 bp, 30 predicted proteins | sample AD_STIC12_MetaG_FD_89880 | JGI IMG/M metagenome (GOLD analysis project Ga0116178, IMG submission 89880) | Active sludge microbial communities of municipal wastewater-treating anaerobic digesters from USA - AD_STIC12_MetaG | ecosystem: Engineered > Bioreactor > Anaerobic > Digestate | place: USA... | reverse complement strand
TCCACTTTGCGCGTAACGCAAAACAAGATCCCCCTCCCTAAACGGAGGGGGATTTTTTTAGCTCAAGAGATCATGTTTCTTTAGCGTATGCCTTAGCTGGTCATAGCTGAGGTTGAGCGCTTTTGCGGTTTGGCGCTGGTTATAGCGGCATTTGGCCAGTGCCTGTTCCAGCACGGCCTTTTCATATTTCTCGGTCGCCTCGCGAAAGTCGGACACGTCCACCATCTGGCTCAAATCGGTAGAGTAACGCGGTTCAGCGGTTTCGTTGTCCTTGCTCGTCGGCGCGTTGGTCGGTGCGGCTGCGGCAATGCCGGTACGCCACGGACTGTCGAACGGGTCGAACTGGATATAGTCCACCGGCTGGCTCGGGTCCGCCCAACGGTAGACCGCGCGTTCAACGACATTGCGCAGCTCGCGCACATTGCCCGGCCACAGATGGTTCTCCATCGCCCGCCGCGCCAGCTCGCCAAAGCCGGGCCAGCCATCCCAGCCCAGTTCCGCCGCCATGCGCCGTCCGAAATAATCGGACAGCACCTCGACATCGCCCTCCCGCACCCGCAGCGGGGGCAAGGTCACGACTTCGAAGCAGAGCCGGTCCAATAGGTCGGCGCGGAATTTTCCGGCCTCGACCATATTGGGCAAATGTTCGTTGGTTGCCGCAACGATGCGTACATCGACGCGCACGGGACGCGAGGAACCGATGCGGGTTACCTCGCCATATTCCACCGCGCGCAGCAACCGCTCCTGCGCACCCATGCTGAGCGTGCCGAGCTCGTCGAGGAACAGCGTCCCCCCGTCCGCCTCTTCAAAGCGCCCCTCGCGCGAACGCGTGGCACCCGTAAACGCCCCTGCCTCATGCCCGAACAATTCCGCTTCGATCAGGGTTTCCGGCAGGGCGGCGCAGTTCATCGTCACCAGCGGCCCGTCCCAGCGCGAGCTCAGGCGGTGCAGGCGCTCGGCGATCAGTTCCTTACCCGTCCCCCGCTCGCCAACCACCAGCACCGGCCGGTTCAGCGGCGCGGCACGGCTGGCACGCTCTACGGCGTCGAGAAAGGCGGACGATTGTCCGATAAATTGATGGCTATCACGCTCCATTTTTAAAGATTGGCATATTTCACCACCTAATAGCAATATTTACTAGTCGATATGGGCGCGAAATATGAAAAACTGGCTAATTTCCGCGAAAAAGTGAAATTGGCACACTCCCTGCAATACTGTTTGCAAGCCGGCACAAGCGGGCAAAGCAAACAAAGGGAAGACCAACATGAGCACCGAAAACAAAGCACAGGAAAGCTTCAAAGAAAGCGAAAGCCGTCTCTGGGTGGCCGTGGCCTTGTCCATGTCCATGATCTTTACCAGCTACGCAATTTCGGTGTTCAATCACCAGGAAGACAACCAGGTCAATGCATACACCCACTCCCAACGGCCTATCGTCGTCAGCTATCTTGCCTGACTTCGTGAGCCCGCGACCGGGGTCCCCCAGCTCCCCCCTAGCCCCGGTCGCCCCCATTTTTGAAGACACGTACAGAACAAGTCATAACCGGAGTTACCCTATGGGCATTTTTTCACGAACCCGCGACATCATCGCCGCTAACGTCACCGACTTGCTCGATAAGTCGCAAGACCCGGCAAAGATGATCCGTATGATCATCCTCGAGATGGAAGAAACCCTTGTCGAAGTCCGCGCCTCTGCCGCGCGCACGATCGCCGACCAGAAAGAACTGCGTCGCCATATCGACAAGCTGAACACCCTTGAGGCGGATTGGACGGACAAGGCGCATCTGGCGCTGTCGAAGGGACGTGAAGATTTGGCCAAGGCGGCGTTGCTCGAAAAGCGCAAGGCCACCGACATGAAGGACCAGCTGACCTCTGAAGTCGATGTCCTCAACGATGCCCTGAAAGCATCGGAGCAGGATATTCACAAGCTGCAGAAAAAGCTCGCCGATGCCCGCAGCCGCCAGAACGCGCTGATGACGCGTCTCGAAAGTGCGGAAAATCAGGTCAAGCTGCGCACCATGTACAATGGTGACAAGGTCCGCGAAGCCTTTTCCCGCTTTGATGTTCTGGAGCGCCGGGTTGACGAGGCCCAGGGCTATGCAGACTCACTGGCCATCGGCAGCGATGCCCCACGCACTCTTGGTGACGAAATCGCCGCCCTCGAATCCTTCGATGTCGTCGATGCCGAACTGGAGGCGATGAAAAAAGCCATGAAGCAAGACGCGAAGAAGGAGGGTTGAGATTATGGACGGTGAAGTCATCATGGTGCCGATTGTTGTTGGCATCCTCTTTCTCGGCCTCCCATGGCTCATCCTGCACCACGTCACGAAATGGAAAACGGCTGCGACGCTGACCAATGATGACGAACGGCTGCTGGGCGAAATGTACGAGTTGGCCCGCCGCCTGGAAGATCGCATGGATACGGTGGAACGTCTTGTTGGGCAGGACAACCCCAATTTCACCCCGCGCCGCATCGACCATGAAGCAGAAGATTATACCGCAGAAAATATCCGCCGGCTGGAAAGGAACCGTTGAGATGAGCAGCAAACACACACAATTCTATCTCGACAAGCAAAATGCCAAATGGAAAGGCGTGTGCGCGGGGATTTCCGACTATACCGGTGTGGATGTTCTCTGGGTCCGTCTCGGCGCAGTCATTCTGACACTGGCGGGTGGTTTCCCCTGGACCTTGGTCGCCTATTTCGGCGCGGCATGGTTCGCCAACAAAAAGCCAATCCACCTTTATGTCGACAATGACGACCAGAAATTCTGGCAAGGCGTCCGGCAATCCCCTGCCCGCACAACGCGCGACATTCGCTCACGCTTCCGGGAAATCGACAACCGCCTTGCCGATGTCGAACTCTATTATGTCAGCAACAACAAGCAGCTGGCCGACGAAATCGAAAGCCTGCGCTAAGCGCGGTTATTGGGAGGGATAGATATGGGAGCCGAAGCATTTTTCGCGGCAGTCTTTTTAGGGATGGCCATTGGAGCAGTCTGCACATTGGCGATCCAGTGGTATGGGCGGCGAAAGGTAAAGGCGGCGTTGAAGACCGAAGGCATCACGCCGAGCCGCCAAACCGAGTTGTTGAGCAACGAGAATGAGGTGATGCGCGGCCAGATGCTACGGCTCGAAGAACGCCTTTCGGTGATGGAACGCATCACGACAGATAGCCATATGAGCTTAAATCAAGAGCTTGAACGCCTGCGTTAAGCAGCGCGTATAGGAGGAAATACCATGTTCACTTTGATCGTCCTCGGCCTGATTGCCTGGTTTGCTTACCGGCACTTCGCCAAGAAAAAACGGGATGCCGACCAACGCAACTGGCGGGTCGAGTATCGCAATTCGGACATTAAACCGGTGACCCGCCGTTTACCCTGGAAGGACATAGCATGAGTTTTGGAGGCCCATCTTTCATCGTCGCGATCGTCATGATCTGCACCGCCGGATGGATTATCAACAATTGGATCCGGGCAAAGTACGGCTACCCCTTGGAAGATGAATGGGGTGGCAAAACGGCTTTAACCGACGGAGACTATCCGGAAGCGGAGCGGCAGATCAGTTTGCTCAGCAACGAAAATGCAACGCTGAACAATAAAATCGGCAATCTGGAAGAGCGCATCGCGGTTCTGGAACGCATCGTCACCGACAAGGCGGGACGCCTGTCGGAAGAAATCGAGAAACTACGCTAAACGCGAAGGGAGGGAATAATCATGGCTGATCCTACTTTAGTCGAAGGCTTAATGAAGCTCGCAATGCCAATCACGCTCATCACCGTAGTCGGTGTGGCAGGATGGGTCGCGACCACTTGGTTGCGCATCAAAAACGGTTATCCGCTGGATGGAGCCTGGGGTCAGGCAGTCTATCCGAAAAATGACCAGGAAGCGATCGAACGGGTTCGCCTGCTGAGCCAGGAAAATGCCCAACTGCGCGCAGAGCTAGGTTCAGTCAAAGACCGGCTCGCCAATATCGAGAAGATCGTTGTTGACGATAGCCACCGGCTGACCGCGGAAATCGACGCACTTCGCGGCCCGTCAAATTAGGAGGCAGGATTGATGGACATCAACCCTCTCCTGATACCCATTCTTGGAATATCCTGCGGGCTACTCGCGATATTTGGTGGAGTTTTTGTGAAGCCCTGGTTCAAGCTGAAGGAGCAGCGCATGGCCATGGAAGCGGACATGATCGCGGAAAAGGCAGCCCAATATGCTACCAAACAAGCCGTTTTGGAAGAACGGGTGGCTGTGCTCGAACGGATCATCACCGACCAAGGCTACAGCATCGCCAAGGAAATTGAAGAGCTGCGCAGCTTGCCACCCCGGCAACTCGAACCAAAACCAGATTTGATGTAACGGAGGAAAAAATGGGCCCATTTGAAATGGTGGTGGCGATTATCTTGATCGTGACGGTCGGAAAAATCATCCAAACCAAGCAGAAGGCAAAGCTCGGCATTATCGAAGACGAAGATATGCTGGGCAACAAAACCCAACGTATGATCGGCACCAATGATACGAGCGCCATGCAGGACGAAATTCGTGCATTGAAGGACCGCATTCAGGTTCTCGAACGGATCGCGACCGACAATAACAGCGCCACAGATCTCAACCGTCAGATAGAGGAATTGCGTAACCGCTAAGGCGGACGCGAAGAAGGAAGGAAAGGAAGGAACCATGCCACAGGATCCTAATTTCTATATCGTCGTAGGTGCCTTTGCCGTCCTGTGCGTCGGCATTGTCTCCACGCTGAGTTTACGCGGCTGGCGCGACTGGATTGCGCTAAAGCATGCCGAACTCGACCTTGCGCGGCAGGGCAGCGATGCTCCGGTGCCGTCGGCTACTTCACGGATCGAAGTCGCCGATTTGAAAGAACGTGTGAAAAAGCTGGAAGCTATTGCGGCAGGGATTGATATCTGAGCCCTGCCGCCATAAGCGGGGCGCGACATGAGCGCGCTGAACGACATTTTTGAAGAATATGATTTTCTGGACGCAGACGACCGTTACCGTTTGCTGATTGACCTTGGCAAAGAATTGCCCGCAATGCCCGACGCGCTTAAAACCGATGCGACGTTGGTGCGCGGATGTTCGGCGAGCGTGTGGGTTTATCCGGTTACCGATGCGGACAAGTTGACCTTCCTTGCCGACAGCAATGCCGCGATCACCAAAGGCATCATCGCGCTCGTACTGAAAACCGTCGAAGGCAAGTCCGCCTCCGAAATCGGCAAAACAGATATCGAAGGCGCCCTCGCCCCGTTCGATCTCAAAAACCAGCTGAGTTCGAACAGGACGCAGGGCATCCCCAATATGATCGCGCTAATCCGCGAAACCGCCGCGCGCTACGCCGGCTGAGCCGACCGCACGCCGAGCCATTGCGCCAGCGATGGAAGGCGCGGCAACAGCAAGCGGTCAAACAACCAGAGTAGCAGCAATGAAGCCGCCAGCAACGGCAGCAGCACCGCCAACACGACCAGGATTATGGCCGCACCCCGCATCTTGTGCGTTGCCGACGGCATTGGCGGGGCACCCAGGGAAGCCGCAGGCTTGCGCCGCCGCCACATCAGGAAACCCGTTACCGTCAGGGTGATTAGCGCAACTGCGGTCAGCACACCCACCAGCTGGTTGATCCATCCGAACAGCTGACCTTCATGCCAGGCAATGCCATAATTCACGGCACGGTCGATGACATGTTTGTCGGCGAACCCTGTGCGCGACATTTCCGCACCAGTTGCCATATCGAACGTAATGGTCCGGTTAAGCGGCCGGTTCTGCGCCTCCGACTTCACCGTCCATGCCATGGCCGCGGGCGGACCAAAACGTTCGGGTGCACCTGGTGGCTTGACCCAGACCGGATGCGGCAGCTTTTCGGCTTCGGCCTTGCGGACCATATCCCCAAGCGCCACCAACGGCACACCGGCGGCTTGCATCTTCATCATGGCTTCATGGTCATGTTCGGCATGGGGCGCTGCGGCTCCGGTTTTCCAATCTTGCGCCCCTTGCACCAGTCCCAGTTCGGTGCGCGCCAAACGGAATGCGTCGCCCCAGACGCTCGCCCAAGGCAAACCCGTGGTCAGCAACACAAGTGCTAGCCCTGATACCCAGAATCCTGTGACGGCATGCAGATCGCGCAAGAACGCGCGTTGCCCGCGCTGTAGCCGGGGCCAGACCACACCGGCCAGCCCCTGCCCGCGCGGCCACCACATATAGAGGCCTGTGATGATCATCACGATCGCCCAGCACGCTGCCAGCTCCACAATCCAGTCGCCGACCTTACCCAGAAATAGCGAGCCGTGGATACGCGATACCGTGGCGGAAATGCGGCTTTCCGGATCGACACTGCCGAGAACTTTGCCCTGCGGCGACACATAGACATCGCGCATCGACCGACCGTCGGCGAGGCCGATATGGATCACCGCGGCATCGCCTGCCCTTTCGGGCAAGCGATAACCGTGGAATTGCGCATCAGGATTTGCCGCCATGACGGCCCCCAGTTGCGCGTTAGGCGACACCGCTTGGTCGGTTAGCAGGCCGGAAAAGGCCCGCTCCTCCCATCGATCCAGTTGCGGCTTGAACAAATAGATCGCACCCGTCGTCGCCAGCAGCAGCACGAGCGGCATCACGAACAGCGAGGCATAAAAATGCCAGCGCCAGATCGTGCGGTAAAAGGATGTCGCTTCCATAATGCCCTCCCTTAAAAGCGCGCGCGAATGCCGCCATAAATGGCACGGCGTTCAACGGGGTAGTAGATGACCGACGCAGGCGTTGCCAGGATCGCTGCGGAAACGTCCCCAATCGCCTTCTCGTTCGTCAGATTGCGCGCGTCGACAAACAGATCCACACCATCCAGCACGCGTGCGCCGCCCGAAATGCCAAGCAGCGTATAGCTCGAAGTACGCGTCGTGTTGCGGTAATCGGCCCATGCACCTTGTGGCACCCATTCCAGATTCGGCGCTATGTGCAGATCATCACTGCCGATCCGCACTTCCGACCGAAGAACATGCTTGGGAACAACAGGTAGGCGGTTATTGCCATATTGGGCATCGTTCACGAAACGGAAGTCGGAATATTGCCAAATCTGCCGGAAACGGAGCCAGTCGGTTGGTTCTGCGCTGAACGCCGCTTCGACGCCCTGATGCCGTGTCTTGTCCGCGTTGAACGTCGAGGCGGGGATGTCCGGGCCGACGGTAAACTGCAGCATTTCGCGCGTCACCGACGCACGGTAGAAAGCAACATCCCAGCTGGCCCAACCCGCCTTGCCGCGTGTACCGATTTCCCCGGTCCAGGCGGTCTGGGCCTTTACCGGCACGAACGCTGCTATTTGTGCCAATTCCACAAAGGTCGGAAACTCGGCGGATTTGCTGTAATTGGCGAAGAACTGGACGTCAGCGGTCGGTTCCCACAAGAGACCCGCTTTCGGCGAAAAGGCATTGAAAGAGGCACTGCCGGTAACGGCTGTCGGGACGATCTGCGCCTGCTTGCGGAAGCCATCGGCATAAATACCACCTGCGACCAGAGTCAATTGCGCGACCGGGCTGAACCTGATTTCGCCGTAGATATTCGATGTGCGTGCCGTCTGGTCTGCGTCAAATGTAAGGGCACCACGTTTGCCGTTCACATTGACGAACCGTTTCGCATCAATCGTACCCCAACGCGATTCGCCGCCCAGAGTCAGGCTCCACCCTTCCCCTTCCCGATCATAGCGCGCAAACACGCCCCGATCGGTCGACACCTGATCGACCACCTGGAAAATAGGATGATATAGTTCCTTGGCATTCAGGAACGCACCGACATCAAGGCGGCTCTGCCCCCAATCAAAGCGCGTGCGGTTCTGGATGCGGATCGAGTTGATATCGCGGGCCTGATCGCCGACAAAATTGCCGGTACGCGGCACGTTCAGTGCGTTCGCTGCGTTCAGGGCTCCAGGAAGTTCCTGATCCAACGTTGTCGCGCTTCCGTAAAAACGGGTGGAGATCACATCCGAAATACGTAAGCCCACATTGCCATTAAAACGGATGGAATCGCGCCGCGCATGCTGGCGGTCACCGTCATGGCTATCGGCGCTGATCGCCGCCCAGACGTTCGCATTTTCGTCACCTGCTCCATAGGATGCAAGACCGCGGTAAAAGTTGAAGCTGCCGACATCGCCACGCAAATACAGGCCCCGCGCATTGTCGCCGGTTGGCGTGACGCCATTGATCGCCCCGCCCAAAGTGCCAGATCCGAAACGTAGGGCGTTGGCGCCGCGATAGACTTCAAGATGGTCGAAAAAGATCGGCTCCAATTCTTGGAAGTCACCATTGTCATCGGCCAGATTGATAGGAATGCCATCCTGCAGCAGCGTCAGGCCGCGCATATGGAACCCGCGCGAAAGGCCCGATCCGCGGATCGAGATGCGGACCTCCTGCCCGAAGCGCGGCTGCGTGTAGACACCGGGCGAAAAGGCGAGCGTATCGCGCAGGGAAACTATGGTCTTGTCGGCATAATCTTCATGGCTGACAATGTCTGTGCCGCCAGGAGTCTTGGTGGCCCGCTCTTCTGCTTCGTCAGACGCAGCGCGGCCGGTCACAATGATCGTGGGATCGGCAGCCTCTTCGGCGGCAACATTCTGGGCAAGCGTAACGGTAAGGGCGCATGCCGAAGTGGCACGCAAAAAGCTTTTGATATTCATGGTTTTTTCCTAATTCTAAACGGGAGAAAGGCCGCAAAGCAGCCCTGAGGTTTAGATGTAGGAAGGTGGACCTATGGCCGGTGGCGGCGGCGCGGCGAGGCCGTGACCGACCGAAATCTCGCGCATCGCAAATACAGGAACCGCCGTTGCGACGGGCGGCATTGCAATAAAGACTGTGTCGGCGGGAGCATCGCCGGTCATCGTGGCACCTGCAAAGGCGCAGGGCTGATGCTCGACCGATTTACCCTTGGCCGGGTCTTCTTTGTGCAGCTTGCCTGATTTGTCCATCCAGACCGTCTGGGTGTCCATGCCGGTACAGATGGTCAGCGCGAAACCACGCTCACTGGACGGCATAAAGCCCGCAGGAAGGACAATACGCACCGCCAGCGCGAGCACGATCAGTGCAGCAGCCAGGTTCCGGAAAGGCAAAAATGTGCGAATCACGCGCGCCCTATGCGCCTGCACTTTTGGTCGCGCAAGCCCCTAACCCTTCCACTCCCGCCGCTCCTCGGCAACGCGCAAGACGTCATACGCTGCTTGCCCGGCCTGAAATGCCTTGGCAGCGTCGGCATTTCCGGGATTGACGTCGGGGTGGGTTTCCTTGGCGATTTTGCGCCAGGCTTTTTTGGCATCCTCGAAGGTGGAATCGCTGTCGAGGCCCAGAATATCAAGGGCATGCATCTCGTCGCGAGTCCGGCTGCCGTCGCCGGACCCTGCCCAGCCATAATGGGCGGCTTCCTTATAGCCCGATGCATCGCGCCGCTCATTGGCTTCGCGCTGCTCCGCCTCTTCTTTAGTCAGGCCCTCAAAATAGTCCCAGCCGCGATTATATTCCGCGGCATGTTCTTCGCAGAACATCCAGCGGTCCGGATTGTTTGGTGATTTGGGCGCCGGGCAATTGCCCGCTTTGGTGCAGCCATGCCGGTCGCAAAGCCGCACCTGCTGCGCGTCACTGCTGCTGCCATAGCCGCGCCAGCGGGGAAATCCCCAGTCATTTTTTCGCGTGGATCGAACCATGCCGCCGACTTAGCGACGGCATGGAGATATTGCTAGAGCGCTAAATGCTTTTTATGCGCCGGTGAGTGCGCCGCCCATCATACCAGCGCCAAAAAATGTCGTGAACAGCAGACCCGCGATCACACCTGAAACCACCAGCGACAGCACGATATATATCAGTACGATGACAACGGTGAAGCCAGCGACCTTCTCTTTTGGAACACCCAGAACAGGCTGCAAACCCAGATAGATCAGGTATACAACATACGCGATAGCCGCGAGTGAAATGAGACCTCCCAAAATCGGGATCCAGCTTACCAAGCCAGCGGCCCAAGTGGGGGTCGACGCATAGGTCATCAACTTGGTTGACTGCACGATATCCGATTTGCCGTTAAAGCTGGGGGACACCGCGTTGACGATAATGCTCATCACATAAAGTGTGACCAAGGAAAGCACATAACCCAATACCGCCATGGTAGTGATCGCGCTAAAGCCCATCGCCATCATGCCGCCGCCCATTCCGCCAAGTCCGGCTGCCGTAATGCCAAAGGCACCCGTAAACAAAACTGCAGCAACCAAAGGAATGGCCGCCAAAATCATGGCATAGCCCGTGAAAAGCCCGCTAACCGTAGCTGGTTCGTCCGCAATCACATTCCACTCTTCAGCGGGCTTCAAAATTATATTCTTCGCACGATCGATTATCGACATGAACTTACCCCTCAAACAAATTGGCCTCTTGCGTCGACACAGACCATAATCGATAGGATAAGTAAATGTGACGTAAGCGTAAACGGGGGGAACTATGGCGCTGATTTCGAGAATTTTGGTGGGTATCATCGGTCTGTTGGCGTTGCTCGGCGTGGGGCCACACTGGTTCCGGTTGCAGCATTTGCCTGTTGAACGTGGCATGCAGGCGCTCGGGGAAGTCGGGCGCGCCAATGTGCGTGCCGATGTCGGCGGCTTGTTTTTGGCGATCGCTCTGTTCGCATTCATTGCCGCGGCCAAACAAAGCAGGATATGGGCGTTGGCCGCGATGGTACTTGTCGGCAGCGCCTTGGTCGGCCGCTTTGTCAGCCTTGCGATAGACGGTTTTGGCCCACGCGTCGGAGCACCGATAGCGATTGAAGCGCTGATCGTCGCTATCTTTGCCATGGCCTATTGGGCATGGGGTAAAAAGCCAGAGGGTCTATAAGCCGGGTTTTGTCCACCGCCCGAAGGCGATTGTGCGACCATTCATCTAGGCGGAACATTGCTGCGCCGCTCATGCAACCAACCCGGGCGACTGGCAGGAGGATGCCATGTGCCGCCCCTATTCGGTTTTGCTCCCGGTGGGGTTTGCCGTGCCGTTCCTGTTACCAGCAACGCGGTGCGCTCTTACCGCACCATTTCGACCTTACCGCATCGCAATGCGGAGGTATGATTTCTGTGGCACTTTCCCTTGAGTTACCTCAGCCGGACGTTATCCGGCACCGTTCCTCGCTGGAGCCCGGACTTTCCTCCCCAACACAGTTACCCGTGAAGCGGCGGTCGCCCAACCCTCTGGCTGGGACTATGTAGCACCCCCGCCTTCATAGGCCAAGAGCAGGCTCCACAATATTGCGCGGCTTTCGCCGTCGATCACACCATCGATATTTTCCTGCCGGAAACGACGCTGAAACGCGACCACGGCAGCACGGCCATCGGCCACGCTATAGCCATAGCGCTCCAGCGCCAACAGAAAGGCTGCGTCGGTCCAACCGGGATCGACGAGCTTTTCGCTCGGCCGTGGCACCGCCAGCCCTAATTTTGCCAAACGTGCCCAGTCGAACAATTCACCTGGATCTTCTTTGCGCGTGGGTGCGACATCGCTGTGGCCCACGACATTCCTTGGATCGATGCTGTAGGTTTTAACGAGTTCGGCGACGAGACGCGTAACCGTATCCATCTGCGCTTCGGGAAATGGACGGTAACCGAATTCATGCCCCGGATTGACAATCTCGATCCCGATGCTGGCGCTGTTGCAATCGGTAATGCCGCGCCAATAAGACAGTCCGGCATGCTGCGCTCGCTGTTCTTCGCGAACCATGTGAACCAACTGCCCATCTTCATCGACAACATAATGCGCCGAAACCTTGGATGCGGGGTTAGCGAGCCAGTCAATCGCAGCGGCGCCCGTCGGCATTCCGGGGTAATGCAGAACCAGCATCGTGATAGGCAGGGTACGTTCGCCGAAATTGGGCGATGGGTTCCAGATCATGGTCATGGCCTAACCATAGGCAAAGCAACGGGTTGGCGCAATATCAGCCGAAGCGGTGTTGCACGATCATGCTTTGGGTCGCAGCCCGGGTCATCGGCTCGTAAAAGCCGCGAAATTCGGGGCTCGATTTGAACTTTTGCGTTTGTCCAATCACGGTTTCCGCGGCACCGAGCATCAATATGCCGTCATCGGCGATGCGCGCAGCAATGGCATCTAGTACCTGCACCCGCTTATCCTCGCCCAGATACATGAGCATATTGCGGCAAAGGATAACATCGAACTTGCCGAAATGCGGAGCCGGTTGCAGCATATTATGTTCGGAAAAGGTAACGGCGCGCCGCAGATTGTCCTTGGCTACCCAGTCTTCGTCATCTTGGTCGAAATAGCGCAGCATCTGCATCACAGGCAAGCCGCGCTGGATTTCAAATTGGGAATAGCGCCCTGCCCGCGCCTGTGCGAGCGCAGAGGTCGAAATATCGGTGGCGATGATCTGGATCGTCCATCCCCGCCATTTTTCCGCATTTTCTTGAATAGCCATTGCCAGTGAATAAGGCTCTTGCCCTGTCGAACAGGCCGCCGACCAGATACGCAGCTTTTTGCTCGCCATGCGCTGTTCGCGCAGCATATCCAATACCGGGCCGGTCAGCAGAGCAAAATTTGCCTGATCCCGAAAAAAACAGGTTTCGTTATTGATCATCGCCTCTACGCAGGCGCTCGTCAATTTGGGGTCTGCGTCAATTTCTATCAGGCCAATCAGCGTATCGAGATCAGGGATTGAATTCTCGCGCATCAACGGCTTCAAGGCCATATCAATGCGCCAGTGCCGGTTGGCCAACAATGTCTGCCCGGTATGCTTTTCCAAAAGCGCCGACAGCGACGCATAGGCTTTGGGCTGGGTCATACTCATGCCGTTTTCGCAATACGGCCAAGTAAGTCGGTCATTTCGTGGGGCGCCAATATCGCACTGGCGAAGCCACCTTTAGCAACGGCGCCGGGCATACCCCAGACCACAGATGTTTCAACATCCTGAACCAAAGTGGTTCCGCCTGCTTCGATAATATCTTCAGCGCCGCTAGCGCCATCATTGCCCATACCGCTAAAAACAATGCCCAGACATCCAGCGCCATAAATGCGCGCGAGTGACTGGAACATCGCGTCAACTGACGGGCAGTAACGGCTTTCGGTAAATTCTTCGAGCCGGTCGAGGATCACGCCATGCCGCTCGCGTCGGCACACGAGATGGGCATCGCCAGGTGCGATATAGATATGTCCGTTTTGCACAGGCTCTTGCGCTGTCGCGACAGAGACCTGACGATCAGTAAGTCCGCCCAACTGCCGGGCGAAAAAATGCATGAAGGCGTCGGGCAAATGCTGCGTGATGAAAATCGGGCAATCCAATGCCGGATCGAGATTGCGGATGATTTCATAGATTGGCGGAATACCGCCCGTCGACGCGCCAATCGCGATGCATTTTGGCCTTACGATCTGTTGATATTCTACCGCCAGCTTTGCGGTGACCACTGCTTCGCTGCGGTTATGCTGGCGTGCGGTCCGACCGAGGCGGACCACCTTATCAATGAGAATTTCCGAAAAGCGTCCCGAAAATCCGGAGCGTCCCGGTTTGGCCAACGTGTCACAGGCACCTAGCGACAGGGCGTTCAATGCGGCAGGGCCGTTTTCTTCCGCAAAAGCCGAAACAACCAGAACGCGCGCGCCATTAGACTTGTCTAAAATGTCCGGCAGCGCATCGAGACCGGAGCGCTTGGGCATTTCGATGTCGAGCAGGATGATGTCGACATCCTTATGCTCCAAATGTTCGAGTGCGATGTCGCTATCGGGCGCTTCGCATACAATTTCGATATGTTTGTGCTGGCCAAGCACACGCGCAAAAATAGAGCGGGCCACCACACTATCATCCACCAGCATGACGCGGATAGGCGCCACATCCGGGTCTGGCGTTGCGCCAGATAGTTGGTGCGTGACCGTCACCCCCAACTGCCTTTAGATACAGCCGACGATTTGCAGCTTGGCCTCAAGTGTCTCGCGGTCAAACGGCTTCATCACATATTCGTCTGCCCCGGCATCGATTGCCGCCTTGATATGACCAATGCCATTTTCGGTTGTGCAAAAAATAACCTTGGCCATCGGAGACGCTACGGATGACCGGTAGGCGCGCAAGAAATCCATGCCGCTCATGATCGGCATATTCCAGTCGAGCAATATAACGTCCGGTGTGGTTTGCGCACAATGGTCGAGCGCTTCCTTGCCGTCAGCAGCTTCCGCCACGTCAAACTGCATTGTTTCAAGGATATGCCGCGCTACCTTGCGGATTACTTTGCTGTCATCGACTATCAAACAGGATTTCATCTATAATCCACCTTCATTCTGATCCGTTCGAGACCTTATCGGTCGCTCGTTATCGACACGTTAATTTCCCGCGACGTCCGCGAAATTCCGTTCCGTTTATGCGGCCATCAATTGTTCGCGCGACACCAGCCTGGCCGGATCGAGGATCATGACAAGCTGTTCTCCAACTTCGACGGTCTCCGACACGACAGATTGCCAATGGCTATCCGGCTGGATGCACTGCTGGATCTTTTCGGCAGATAGAGGCACCACGTCTTCAACCTTGTCGACCGCCAAACCGAAATAATGGCCTGCAATTTCGACCACCACGGCAAGGCAGCCGCGCTGCAGCGTCCGGCGCTCACCCGTGACGACAAATTGGCTGTCGATGAGGGTCAGCACGCGGCTGCGCAGTGCGAAAAGGCCCGCGACGCGCGGATCGCAATGGGGCACCGGAATAACGTCAGGCACATGCACAATGGATTCGATCTGGTCGCTGTTAATGGCCACTCGGCATCCGTGTATATGGGCAATCAGAAACAGGCTGGGCATCAGGCGACTCCCGCTAACTTGGCTTCAATGGCCGACAGCAGGCCGATACGGTCATACCGGTAAATGCTCGACCGGGCGTCCGGTTTGACGTGAACAGTATCGCGCAGCAGTAAGAGCCGCGCATCATCGCCATGTGCGGTGTCCGCATCGTTGGTTCGGCTCAATACAACCGCCGCCTGCGCGCGGTCTTCAGCATCGAAGCTGACCATGTAACCAGATGCAGAGAGCAAGGGAGCCAGGATGCGCTTCTCCCATTCTACATCGCCATCGCTGCCGATATAGCACAGCGGTCGCGCCGAAATGTCGCGCGACATGGTGCCGTCCATTTCGAAATATTGGAAGATATTGATGAGTTCAACGGACTTGCCGAGCGCCGATACTACACCCTCGCATTTCTCGGGATGGGCGCTGGGGTAAATGTCTTCGTCCAATGTGAAGATATCAAGGACATCTTCCACCGCCAGATATTTGGTGCTCACACCATCGGTCAGTCGCAGCGCTTTTATCAAGCCGTCGGCGGGAACATCCACCAGTTCGCAAACATCGAACAAGCCTTCGCCCACTTTCGCGCGCATCTTGCCACCGACAAATTCGATTTGCGCCGCATCAATATCTTCGATTCGGTCCACTACATTCAGGCGCACGGCACGCGACGTTCCATCTGTTGCGACGAACAGCAAAGCGGACGGACGCTTGGCTTCCTTGACGGCGGACTCCGCGACGGCCACATTTGTATTATCTTCGGTCTGTTCGATGCCAATCGCTGCGCCAAGGCCGCTCGCATCAAGCAACAGCATCGGCCGGCCATTATCGGGCAGCGTTGTTCCGGCATATAGCCCGGTTTCCATGATGATCGGCGCACCCGGCTTGACCACAAGCTCTTCGGTATCAATCACATTTTCGACATCGAGCGCATAGGTTGTGCCCATCGCCGGACGAATGACGACTAAAGTCCGGCTCGTCGCGATACTATCGGTGGTTTCATCAATGCCAAGCAGCGTTTCGAGCTTTGCATAGGGATAGCGTTCTCCACGGATATGCGCGATTTGCGAGCCCCCCAATTCTTCGATCGAGACGTTCTTGTTGGTCGTGGACAAAATTTCGACGATGGAATTGCGCGAAATGCCGAAGAACTGGCTTCCTGCCTTTATGGTCAGCCCCGCGATGATCGACAGCGTCAGCGGCAGGCGTAATGTCATTTTCAGGCCTAGGCCTTCATAATTCTCAAGATCAACTGTACCGCCAATGGCCTGCAGGTTACTTTTGACAACGTCCATGCCGACACCGCGGCCCGAAATTGCCGTCACTGTATCGGCGGTAGACAGGCCGGGAATGAAGATGGTGCTAAGCTGCGCCTTTTCGGGCATTTTCTGCCAGTCAGCGGCGCTTACAATTTTCGCGGATACGGCGCGCGTGCCCAGCTTTTCCAGATTAATGCCACGCCCGTCGTCGATGATTTCGATTAGAATCTGGTTACCCGACTGGCGTGCAACGATGCGAATGTGGCCGACCGGGTTCTTGCCCGCCGCAATACGTTCATCGGCATGTTCAATGCCATGATCGACCGCGTTCCGAAGGATATGCGTCAGCGGATCGCGCAAGGCTTCGACCATTTCGCGGTCAACTTCGACTTCGCTACCGTCGATCCGAAGCTCAACATCTTTGCCAAGCTCGAGCGTGATATCCCGCAACAAACGGGGCAAGGACGAGAAAAGGCGATCGATATTCTGCATGCGCATTAGCCCCACCGCATCGCGCATTTCAGCGACTGATGCGGACAGCCGGGCAAAAGCGTGATCTACTTCCGCACCCGTCTGGGACTTTCGCAATTGGCGAGAGACTTCGTTTCGCGCCAGGACCATGTCCGAAACGCCGTTCATCAGCCGGTCGAGCAGGCTGAGCGAAACACGAACCGTTCGCGCCTTGGACCGACCGCCGGTTGCGTCGTCTTCCAGATCGGTTTGCGCACCTTCGTCGCCGGGCGACGACGATGAAGCGTTTCCGCCATGGGTCGGCAGGAAACCGTGCATGGTGTCGATGAGCGCGCCATCGTCATCATAAACGGCGCGGCCGGATTCCAGCGCCTCGGTGAGTGCCGCAATGCGGTCCACAACGGCCAAGATAGCCGAGACAAGCGCGGGAGAAGCGACGATCAGGCCGTCGCGCGCGCAGCTTAGAACATCCTCCGCCGCATGGCTCAGCCGCAATAGACGGGGCAAATCGAGGAAGCCACAGCTTCCCTTTACGGTATGCACAAAGCGGAAAACACTGTCGATGAGTGCGCGGTCTTGCGGGGTTATTTCCCATTGGACCAACTGACCGGCCAACGCCTCAAGCGTTTCGCGCGTTTCAGCGATAAATTCGTCCAGCAGTTCGTCCATTTACCCAGCCTCGATAAGCGAAGCTGAGGATGTGCCCTGATATGGTTAAGATGCCGTTTACACAGCGCCTTTTCGGACGGCTCAATTGCGGATGAGCGCGCCGATAATCAGATGTTCGGGGTCGGGCTCGGCCAACTGCACCAATCCGCCGCCGCGTACCGCAAGATTGCGGGCCATCCATGCCGCGGCCGTGCGCGAATCGACCGATGCCGCGTCCAGATTTCCGGCCAGAGTGGTGCGGATCGCTTCGTCCATCACAATCCGAGGACCGTTGGCGCGGATAACGATTTCATGTTCACCTTCTCGGCTTTCGGCCCCAACAAACAAGGTTCCGCCGCGCACGAGCGCGTCATTGGCCAGCAAAACGAGGTTCAGCAAAATCTTGATCGCGCGCTTGGGCATGAATGCTGCGGGCACGGCCCATTCAAGCGTTGTCCGGCCGCTTGCCGTTACCAAAGGCTCGATGACCGCCTTTGCGTCATTGGGATCGACTTCCGATCCGAAACCACCGGCTGCGCCAAAGGCAAGGCGGAAGAATTTCAGCTTGTCCGCCGCCGACTTCGCGCTTTCCGCCAGCAAATCCATGCAGCGCTGCCGCATTTCCGGATCGTGCTCGTCCGCGAGCAATTCCAGGCCGTTATTCATCGCACCTACCGGGCTGAGCAAGTCATGGCACAACCGCGAACACAAAAGGCTGGCAAGGTCTACTTCGGACTCCGTCATTGATAAAATTCCCAGATTAGCTTGTTGCAGCGCTCATGGACGTTGTTTCCCGTGGATTCAACCCTCGACTAGGATGGGAATGGATTCAAATCCAATTACCTGCGCTGCTTCCGCAAGAGGTTTCCAAGCCGTCACGCCGTCGCCGGCGATTATCAGCCAATAGCGCCCATCGGCAACCGCCTGTGCCGTATCGGTGGCCGACGGCCGAGCGAGACCATTGGGATGGGAATGGTAATAGCCGATGATGGGCATACCCCCATCGCGCGCGGCTTTGTGGCGGGATAGCAATTCTACCGGATCCAGTTCGAAATTATGCTCAAGATTCTCTGCGACATTGGCACAAGGTACCAATTCAAACAGCCGATCATCCCGCCCCAACAAGAGGCCACAGCACTCCTGATTTCCAGCAGCCAACGCCCTTTCCAGAAGTTCGTTATGGTGCTTCCTTGATATTCGCAGCGGCATCACCCATGTCTAGGCGATGGTTGGGGAAAATACCATATTTTCAGGCGTGTTAGGCGAAGGTCGCCTCGACAGTGCATTGGCGCATGCCCTGCCCCAGTTTTCGCGTGCCCGTATCCAGGGCCTGATTGCCGAAGATGCCGTGCTTATTGCCGGAAAAGCGACCAATGACGCCGCCTCGAAGAAATTTGCCGGACAGAGCTTTGAACTCTCCGTCCCTGCCCCGCGCCCGGACAAGGCGGAAGCGCAGGATATTGGCCTGACGATCGTTTTTGAAGACGATCACCTTATCATCGTCGACAAACCCGCTGGCCTCGTTGTCCATCCGGCTGCCGGACATGCCGACGGGACGCTGGTCAATGCGCTGCTCCACCATTGCAAAGGAAAGCTATCAGGTATTGGCGGTGTCGAACGCCCCGGAATCGTCCATCGAATCGACAAGGATACCTCTGGTCTGCTCGTCGTCGCCAAAAGCGATGCCGCGCATGAAGGGCTCGCCAAGCTATTTGCCGCACATGACATCGAACGGCGCTATTTCGCGATCGTCAGCGGTGTCCCTGCCCCGCCCGCAGGGACCGTCAGGACGCAAATCGGGCGGTCTACCACGAACCGCAAGAAAATGGCGGTACTGCCCGAAAACAAAGGCAAACATGCAGTTACCCATTACAGAACGGTCGAAAGCTTTGCAAAAACCGCATTAGTCGAATGCAAGCTCGAAACGGGACGGACGCATCAGGTCCGCGTCCATATGGCGCATATCGGACACCCATTAATTGGCGATTCCGTTTATTCTAATCGACAAAACCCTTACAGAATCGGACAAAACCAGTCCAAATTCGATAGACAGGCATTGCACGCCGCGTCGCTGGGGTTTATTCATCCGATATCTGGAGAAACATTATTGTTCGAAAGCAGTTTACCAGAAGATATGCAGCTTCTGTTAAGTCAGCTTCAGCTATAAAGTTTTGATAGGGAACGCATGCTATCGAGTGCTTGATGAGGCTCGGTTGCAGGCAAAAATGAAAGAGAGAAACATGTCTGATCGTAAGAATGTTCCGGCGACGATCCCTGCTCTCGGGGGGGATGCAAGCCTTAACCGTTATTTGAGTGAAATCCGGAAGTTTCCGGTCTTGAAGCCTGAGCAAGAATATATGCTCGCCAAGCGCTACCAAGAACATGGCGACCCCAAAGCTGCCGAGCAGCTTGTCACGTCACACCTGCGCCTCGTTTCGAAAATCGCAATGGGCTACCGCGGCTACGGCTTGCCGGTTTCCGAGCTGATTTCCGAAGGTAATATCGGGTTGATGCAGGGCGTGAAGAAGTTCGATCCCGACCGTGGCTTCCGCCTTGCGACCTACGCAATGTGGTGGATTCGCGCGTCCATGCAAGAATTCATCCTGCGCAGCTGGAGCCTCGTCAAAATCGGCACCACTGCCGCGCAGAAGAAACTATTCTTCAACCTGCGCCGTATGAAGAATAACCTGCAAGCTTTTGAAGATGGTGACTTAAATCCAGAAGCGGTGGCCAAGATCGCAACGGATCTGGGCGTGTCCGAAGAAGAAGTGCACAATATGAACCGCCGCATGGCGATGGGCGGCGATACATCGCTGAACGTACCGATGCGCGAAGATGGTGACGGTCAATGGCAAGACTGGCTTGTCGATAATGAGCCTTTGCAGGATGAACGCGTTGCTGACGCGCAGGAAGGCGATATGCGGCATGCGATGCTGTCAGAGGCACTCGACAGCCTGAACGACCGCGAAAAGCATATCCTGACCGAACGCCGCCTGATCGACGAGCCAAAGACTCTCGAAGAACTGAGCCAGACCTATAATGTCAGTCGCGAACGCGTCCGCCAGATTGAGGTTCGTGCTTTTGAAAAGCTGCAAAAGGCGATGATGCGTATTGCCGGCGAAAAGCGTTTAATTCTCGCCAATTAAGGCGATATGCAAAAACAGGTGACGGGCGGAATATGCTGCGCTAGCTTTGGTCTATGACCGAACCGAAGCGCTCGTTTTCCGCCCGTTTCTTCCGCTTTACCTTTAAATGGTTGCTGTACTTTGTGATCGGTAGCGTCGCGCTGACCGCGATCTACGCCGTTGTTCCGGTACCCACGACGCTCACCATGCTGTTCGACAGCAATGGTGCGACGCGGGATTGGACACGGCTGTCCAACATCTCCCCCAATCTGGTGCGCGGCGTTATCGCGGCGGAAGATGGCAAATTTTGCAGCCATGATGGGTTCGATCGCGAAGCCATCGAAAAGGCCCTACAGCGCAACAAAAGCGGAGGCCGGATGCGCGGCGGATCAACGATCAGCCAGCAAACGGCCAAAAATGTCTTCCTTTGGCAAGGCAGCGGCTGGACACGCTATTTGCGCAAGGTGCCGGAGGTTTATTTCACATTTCTGATTGAGACCATCTGGGGCAAACGTCGCATCATGGAAGTCTATCTGAACGTCGCGGAAACAGGCATTGGCACCTATGGCGCAGAGGCCGGTGCACAACGCTATTATAAGAAAAGCGCCAAGAACCTGACGCGTCAGGAAGCGGCGAGGATTGCTGCGGTGCTACCACTGCCCAAGAAACGCGCTGTCCATGGCGCAGGGGGCTTCACCCGCCGCTATGGCAACAGCATCGCCTCCCGCATACGCGTGGTGCAGCGCGACGGCCTCGACAACTGCATCTATAAATAACAAACAAAAAGGGCGGAGCCGAAGCCCCGCCCTTTCGGTTAAACTATTAGTCCGACTTAGAAGCTGACTTTTACGCCAACGCGGATGCCATACAGCGATTGACGCGTCACAAGCGCTTCATTGGGTGCAAGGACATTGGAGTATCGATATTGGGCACAATTTTGTGTCGATGCCGTATTCACAACACCAGTTGCGGGTGCCGTACCAGTGGGGGTCGCTACGCTGAGGCACTGGACAGTGACCAGCGCTGCGGTTTGCGGGAACGATACCTGACGCAGTGCACCCCAATCGCTATCAATCAGGTTGAGCACATTTTCGATATCCGCGAACAAACGAAGCTTCGATTTGCCAACAAATAGCGGCAATTCTTGGCTGATGCTCAAATCCACCTTGAAGAAATCAGGTGATTGTTGCGTGTTTTTGGCAATGATGCCGCCACGGTATTTTC
>Ga0116178_10001196_pt1 | contig 21557 bp, 15 predicted proteins | sample AD_STIC12_MetaG_FD_89880 | JGI IMG/M metagenome (GOLD analysis project Ga0116178, IMG submission 89880) | Active sludge microbial communities of municipal wastewater-treating anaerobic digesters from USA - AD_STIC12_MetaG | ecosystem: Engineered > Bioreactor > Anaerobic > Digestate | place: USA... | reverse complement strand
TCGAACTGGGTCAAAGAGGCCATCAAACGTCTCTCGTACCCTGGAAGAGAAATCGAGGAACGAATCTCGGCAAATGAGTATCTGACAAACCAGGACAAAGCGGACCTCACCAAAGCTCTGTCGGAGGCGTTTGCTGCGGCGGAGCGAGAAGGGCTTTCGCGTCCATCTTTCGACGACGTAACAGCGTTCATCACTCAGAACGAAGCGCTGGATACTCCTGCGAAAGCGGAGCTGCTGGCCGATGCGTATCGCGCGTACGTGGAGGCGCAGACCCGAAGGCTTGTCCTGCCCGATCTGGCCCAGATACTGCACCATATTGAGCAGAATGACATCCTCTCAGCGGATCAGAAATTCGCACTCCTCGAAGACATGTTCCGCGTGTATTTCGACGATTCCAGGCGGAAGTTCATCCTTCCCGACCTCAGCGAAAACCTGGAATTGATCGAGAAAAGCACCGTTTTTTCGGAGGACCAGAAGAGGAAGCTCATCGATTTCCAGTATTCGAGCTACGCGGATGCGGCTGATCGGATCCACGGTATGTCCAACCTGATCCGTGCGTACGGGCTGTTTGAACGCGACGTAAGCTATGTGGTTCAGGACGACAAGGTAGTTATTGTCGACGAGTTTACGGGGAGGCTTCAACCGGGGCGACGGTATTCCGACGGACTGCATCAGGCTCTTGAAGCAAAAGAAAACGTCACGGTGGAACGTGACACACAAACCGTCGCCACCATTACCGTTCAGAATTATTTCCGAATGTACGACAAACTCGCAGGCATGACGGGTACCGCAGAAACCGAAGAAGATGAGTTGTGGGGAATCTACAAGCTGGAAGTCATCGTCATCCCGACGAACAAGCCTGTGAGGCGAATCGATCTGGACGATGTGATCTTCCGCACGAAGCGGGAGAAGTTCAACGCCGTGGTGGAAGAGGTAGAACAACTGCACCAGCAGCATCTGCCCGTGCTCATCGGAACGCGATCCGTCGAAACGAGCGAACTTCTCAGCAGGATGTTGAAGCGCAAAGGCATCGCGCACTCTGTTCTGAACGCCAAATACCACCAGATCGAAGCGGAGATCATTGCGAAAGCCGGCCAGCCCGACGCAGTAACAATCGCGACGAACATGGCGGGACGCGGAACGGACATCAAGATTCCGAGAAGCCTCATCAAATGCGACGAGTGCAAGCTTCGCAGCGGCCTTCCTGAATATACACCAACTGCCGACGGAATGACCATCAAAGACTGTCTGGAAAAACAACCCTGCGGCCTGCACATCATCGGAACGGAACGGCACGACGCGCGCCGTATTGACCGCCAGCTCAGAGGCAGGTCCGGGCGACAAGGTGATCCGGGCGCTTCCCAGTTCTTTCTTTCACTGGAAGATGACCTCATGCGCCTTTTTGGCTCAGAGCGTATTGCGAATATCATGACACGACTGGGTGCTCAGGAAGGCGAAGTAATCCAATCACCGCTGGTGACGAAAGCCATCGATCGAAACCAACGTACGATCGAGGCGAACAATTTCGAGATAAGAAAGCGGTTGCTGGATTACGACGATGTGATGAACCAGCAACGCGAAGTCATTTATGACCGCCGCCGGTTTGCTCTGGAAAATGACGATCTGACAGGCGAGATCCGGTCGCTGACCATGAACGCGATTGACGACATCATCACCCGATTTTCCGAAAACGAGAATGATGGGGAGGGCTGGGATTTCGGTGCACTCAATGCGGAACTGAGCAAGAGATTCGGCGTGGAGGCGAACCTCCGTTTCGGACCTGAGGAAATGGTCTCAGATGAGGTGATCCGACAGAGGGTGACGAATGCGGTCCTCTCAAAGTACGATGCCCGCTGCAACGAACTTCGGCGCGAGGCCCGTAGACAAGGGGCGGAGGACGAAGAGGTTTTTGTGCGTCGACTGCACAAAATCGCGGTCTTGTCTGCTGTTGACGACCGCTGGCGCGAACACCTCACTGACATCGAAGACATGAAAGGCGGAATTCATCTTCGCCAGTATGGTCAGAAGGACCCCGTGGTCGAATTCAAACGTGAAGCGTACGACATATTCGAAAACCTCATCCGCGAAATCGACCGGCAGACGCTGGAAATCGTATTCAAGTCACAACTTCCTTCGGAACGCGAAGTCGAGGCACGCAGACGCGCCGCGGCGGAGTTGATGGCCACCCATGCCGAGTTGGAAGGTGTTGTTGCGGGAGAGGGCGCGCCCGTGGCCGTCGCGGAGCCTGAAATCCGCACGGTGGGCGGGCGTGGCGCACGGAAGCCGGTGACCGCAGCCCGTGCTTCTGCACCCAGATCTGCGCCGCAGCAGACAAAGGCCGTACCCCGTGTAAGCCGCAATTCGCCGTGCCCGTGCGGGAGTGGCAAGAAGTACAAGTATTGCCATGGAAAGGACGAGACTTGATCACAAAGGATGCGTTGTCGAAATCGCAGAATGCGCTGGCGGCTCTTGCTGCGATCGGCTTCCCGGTTTCCCTCTACTTCATCTTCGTGGCAACCCCGCTCGACGCAGGACTGGGATTCACGCAGAAGATCTTCTATTTCCATGTGCCGTGCGCGTGGATCACGTACCTCGCGTTTTTCATTGGAAGCGGCTCGGGAGTCGCTTATCTGTCAAAACGTTCCAGACACTGGGACCATCTCGCCCACGCCTCCATCGAAGTCGGAACAGTATTCACGACCCTTGTACTCGTAACGGGACCTCTGTGGGCGCGACCGACCTGGGGTACGTACTGGGTCTGGGACGCCCGCCTCACAACTACCTTCGTCCTCTGGCTCATAGAAATAGCCTATCTTCTGCTCCGGGAATTCGTCGAAGAGCCGGAGAAAGCCGCGCGGTTCTGTGCCGTTCTGGGGCTTTTAGGGGCACTTGACGTACCGGTGATCCATTTTTCGGTTGTGCTGTGGCGAGGCCTCCACCCGGAGGCAGTGGTGCTGTCTCAACGGGGGTTCGCGAGCGGGCTTCCTGCTGATTTTTTGATGGCTCTGGTCGTTTCGCTGGCGACGTTTACGCTGCTTTTTGGAGTGATGCTCTCGCTGAGGTATCGCATTCTGCGCGCGGCCGAACAGATCAATGACCTGCGGTACGGCGCAGGCTGAAAAAGACAGGGGTATTCCGATGGAGAACCATGCGTGCGCCAGACTGCGCCCGGCGTTTGTTTTTCTGGTGCTCTTTTCCTGCATCCTTTTCGCTTCGGGGCAGGCGTGGGCGGGGGACACTCTGGTGGGTGATGTCTCCCCGTGGAAAAACGCCCATTTCGTCGTGGCCGCGTACGGCGCTGTCTGGCTGGGGGCAGTGTTGTACATCCTCCACCTGCTCCGCCGGATTGGCGCGCTGGAGCGCGATATTGCGCGTCTCCGGGCGGAACGGGAAAGAGTTTCCTCCTGATTCCTCGATCACCGACCACCGCTCCTTCGCCTCCACTCCCCAAACATCGATCCTGCCGCTCGTCCCTTCCTGCCGAGGCGATGAATAAAAAAAACTCGTTAGCATGTAATGTGTTGTTTTTTATAGATTAAAAATGGAAAGCCCCTCCCAGAGGCAAAAAAAAAACTCTTGGCGTCTTGACGGAAACTATGTCCATGCATATTCTAGTGGTGAGCAGGGGCAATTAGGGGAGAATTGGCTGAATTCGGTTCAATTGAGGGGCGCGCACATCCGGCACCTGGAACCGTCCCACCCCTGTGAACAGGATAATCCCATGGCGACCGGTCCACTCGGAGTTGTTCGGCGACAGGCCAGTTTCGTCGGCAACTACCGCCACGTCGTGGATGCGCAGGGGCGGATCCAGGTCCCGCGTGCCATCCGCAAGGCGATGCTTCCCGAGTCGCAGGGGACTCTGTATGTCACGCGGGGGCTGGACGGGTGCCTTTTCGCGTATCCTCTCGACACGTGGCAGAATCTCGCGGAGCAGTGGGAACTCGCCCTTAACGATGCACCCTCGTTTGAGAAGCGCAACGAGATCCGCGTCATGACGTCTCACGCCTGCGAAGCCAGGTTGGATGGTCAAGGCCGCATCTCGATTCCTGCGTACTTGCTGAAAGCAGTGGACATAAGATCGGAAGCGTTGTTTGTCGGTGTCACCTATCGGATCGAGATCTGGAATCCTGATCGCTACGAAGCGGCGATAGCGGCTGCGGAAAATTCTTTTGAACAGAACATGCGGAACCTCGTTTCGTTCCGACAGAACCGACAGAGCGGTTGATCCGGATGCCAGAACCTTCCCGATGGCACGTGCCGGTTCTGGCAGATCAGGCGGTCGAGGCACTAGTCTGGCGAAAGGACGGTTCGTACGTCGATGCAACCGTAGGTGACGGAGGGCACGCAGAGAAGATTTGCGAACGGTTGGCCGGAGGCGGCCGGCTTCTGGCCTTGGACAGAGATCCGGAGGCCCTTGAACGCGCGGCGGATCGCCTCAATCAGTACAAAGACCGCGTCATTTTCGTGCGGGCATCGTTTGCGCGTCTCGACGAACTCGTCGAAAATGCGAAACTGGGGCCCATCTCAGGGATTCTGTTTGATCTGGGAGTGTCGTCGCGACAACTCGACGAACCGGAACGCGGGTTCAGCCATCGGCTGAAAGGACCCATAGATATGCGCATGGGACCTGACACGGAGACTCCGGCGGCCACCATTGTGAACGAATGGCCGGAACGGGAGCTTGCGCGTCTTTTTCGCGTTTTCGGCGAGGAGCCGCATGCCGCATCCATTGCTCGATCGATCTGCCAGTCAAGGAGCCGTCGGCCTCTGACAACCACCTCGGACCTGGTAGAAGCGATAGGCCGCCGGGGAACGCGCCCCGAAAAAACGCTGTCGCGAGTGTTTCAGGCACTCAGAATCGCGGTGAACGACGAGCTGGCTTCGTTGAAACGGGTTCTAGAACTTGTGCCGGACATGCTTGAACGTGGTGGACGGCTGGTGGTGATTTCGTATCACTCGCTCGAGGACAGGTCGGTAAAGGAATGGATGAGAATGGAAGCCCGGGGCTGCATCTGCCCGCCCACCGTGCCTGAATGTCGATGCGGACACTTCCCACGGATGAGGACGATTACACGCCGGGCAGTAGTGCCGACATCACAAGAAATCGCGGAAAATTCGCGTTCGAGAAGCGCGCGCATGCGCGTGGCGGAGCGATTGTGAGGGCCCACAACCTGCTCTGGGGTGCGGTCATCGTGGCGCTGGCCGTTGCGACGATGATCGCGTTCGTGTGGAAAGGTTGGCATTCGCGCCAGCTGGCCCTGCGCCTGGAGCAATTGCGTGCCGAACGGAGGGAGTTGCTGGATGAGCAGGACAAGCTGCGCGCCCACGCGACTGCCCTCTCTCACGCCGCAAGGATCAAGGACATAGTGAGCGAACGATTGGGGCTCGTGGAGCCCACCACGCCACCGATCGACGTACCTGCAATCGGGTCGCTCGGATCTCCGGATTCGTTGGCGGAATGCAGGGCAACAGGAACAGAAATTTTGCGTGCGATGCGCTCTCGATCGTCGTCAGGGCAATAGGGCGCGATTGCAAGAGCGAACACGGTGTTTTTGGGGATATCACGAGGCGGAGCCGATGCCAACAACGCAACATGAACCTGGCCTGGAACGGGATGTTGCACTCGACGCGCCGGCCGTCCGTCGGCGCGTGCCGGCGCCGGATACCGACCACAAACGGCCGGGGCTGCCGTTTCCCGGAGAGCTGAGAACTGCACCGGCGGAGGCGAATCCGCCGCGCACCAATTTCGTGGCTGTTCCCGGACAAACCCCTCGCTTCGAACCAAGGTACAAACCCTACGACGGCCCCGCGCAGAAGGCTCACACCATCCGGCTGGTGCTTGTTGGAATTATGTGGCTCCTCGGATTGGGTGCAATCACGAGTCGTCTCGCCAAAATACAGATTTTTGACCACGAGAAATACCTTGCAAAGGCAGCGGGACAACAGGAACGGCAGATAACCCTCGCTGCGAGACGAGGCAAAATTACCGACCGAACCGGGCGCGATCTTGCAGTAAGTCTTGCCGCAGCTTCCGTCTCCGTGAATCCACGCAAACTCACCGAGATGAAATCGCTTTCTGAACGGGTGTCCGAAATTTCGGGCGAACCTGCGCAGCGCATATACCAGAGAATCTCGAAACCCGGACGAGCGTTCGCATGGGTGGCACGGAATATCGAGACCGACCAGGCGCAGCGGATATTCGCGCTTGCGCCCCACGCGATGACGATACACCCGGTCACCAAGAGAAAACACCCTCTTGGGGGACTCGCCGGACAGGTGCTGGGGCACGTTTCCATAGACAATGTTGGGGGCGAGGGTCTCGAGGCAGTCTACAACCAGCAGTTGCGCGGGAAAGACGGGTGGATGATCTCGCTTGTGGACGGGCTTGGAGAACAGGTCCCGAACACCGCCCAGCCGCTTATGCCACCCGTGCACGGAAACGACCTGACACTGACCATTGATGCCGACTACCAGGCGATCGTAGAGCAAGAACTTGCCAAAATGGTCGATTCCTTGCATGCGGCCGGAGGGTTGGCTGTCCTTTATGAAGCATCTACCGGCGCCATCCGGGCAATGGCCAACGTGCCTACGTACAACCCCGATGAGTCCTCCCAGACGAGAAACGGAGCGCTTCGGCGGAACCGTGCCATCACGGACCCTTACGAACCCGGCTCCATGTTCAAGGCGATAACGGTGTCCGCGGCGATGGCTGAAGGAAAGGTGACGCCGGACGACATGATCGATTGCCAGGGGGGACGTATCAGTGTCGCCGGCGGGATGATTCGCGATAGTCACCCCAACGGCGTTCTGGACGTCCGGGGCGTCATCGCGCACTCTTCCAACGTTGGAACGATAAAGATCTCCCAGCGCATATCGTCCGAGACTTTTTATCGGTACATGCGTGCGTTCGGCCTCGGTTCCGTCACGAACGTTGACCTCCCCGGTGAGACAAGGGGATTGCTTGCGCGGCCTTCGCGCTGGTCCGCGCGAACGCACGCGACTATCGCAATGGGTCAGGAAGTGGGAGTTACCGCGCTGCAAATGGCCGTCGCCTACGGTGCGATAGCGAATGGCGGGGTACTCATGGCGCCCCGCGTGGTCGAGAGAATCACGACTCCCGATGGGAGAATCATCCACGCATTTGAACCGAGAAAGGTAAGACAGGTCATTCCGGCAGCGGTGGCGGATTCCATGGTGAACATGCTCTGCGGCGTGGTTGAAAAAGGTACCGGGAAGAAAGCCGCGATCCCTGGCGTACGCGTCGGAGGGAAGACCGGCACCGCCCAGATGGCGGCGGCTGGCCGGCGCGGATATGAGCACGGAGCCTACATCGCATCGTTCATCGGGTTCCTCCCGGACATGGACCCGCGGCTCGTATGCGTGGTTTCTGTCACGAAGCCCCAGGGTAGTTATTACGGAGCCACGGTCGCCGGACCCGTGTTCAAAAACATCATGACCCGGATCATCAACCGGGACGCGGCTGTTCTAAAGAGACCCTCTGATGCCGTCTACCCGCGAATGCCGGACGTTGTTGGCATGTCGGAAATCGGCGCTACTGCCCGATTGGCATCGCTCGGAATCCCGGTTCGCAGTTCCGGCCGCGGTTCAGTAGTGGTTTCGCAATGGCCGCCGCCGGATTGCCGTGTATCTCCGAACCGACCGGCGTTGATGACACTTGCCGAACGTGGGGGACCTGCCAACGCATTACCGGACGTGACGGGAACACCGGTGCGGCAGGCGGTAGCGACCCTCTCGGCCGCGGGTTTTCTTCCCCGATGGGAAGGCAGCGGAATCGTCATTGCCCAGGAACCTCCGCCGGGTGCACTACCCGAACCGGGCTGTACTGTCGTGTTGCGATGTCAACGAACTCTCGGAACAACGGGAGCAATGTTGGAACCAGATGGTCGGGATACGCCTTCCGGGGAATGCCAGGAGCCTGAGGCGGGTGTGGATGACGCGGATGTTGTGATGATCGGTGGAAGTGACGTTGCGTCAAAGCCGACGTCACTGGGTGCAACAATAATCCGAAGGGGACGAAGCCGGTGACGCGTGCGCCGTGGACTGCGAAGGCGATTGCGGACGCCGTTCCGGGAAGTGTGCTTGTTGGCGCCGGTGCCAGTGACCAGCCGCTGACCTGCATCGTTACTGACTCGCGCACGGCTCGCAAGGGAGCCCTTTTCTGTGCGTTACCCGGTTCAAAGGTCGATGGGTGGAGGTTCGCTGCGCATGCGTGCGAGCAAGGAGCTTCTGCTGTGCTCACACCCGTACAAATTGAGGGGCTGGCTGTACCCCAGATCGTGGTCCCCGATGTCCGGAGAGCGCTTGCGGTTGTGGCCATTGCCTGGTACGGGAACGCAGACAGGAACACCGCGCTGGTGGGTGTCACAGGCACGAATGGAAAAACCACAACTGTCCGCCTTGTTGGCTCGGTCGGCGCTGCAGGTGGCTTTGTCCCTTCCACGATAGGAACCCTCGGTGCAACCCTTCGCGGTGGGGACTTCCCGTTCGACACGGCGTGGAACACCACACCCGAAGCACACGAACTGCGCAGGCTTCTGAAAGCACTGAACGATGCCGGTTCAACGCTTACGGCTATGGAGGTATCGTCACACGGCCTGGCTCTCGACAGGGTCTGGGGTCTGAGCTTCAGGGTGGCGGTGTTCACGAACCTGACTGCGGACCATCTGGATTTTCACGGATCGCTTGATGAATATTTCCGCGCAAAGGCGCGTCTCTTTGAGGATCTCGCACCGTCGAGTACCGCAGTAATCAATATCGACGACCACCATGGTCAAAAGCTCGTTGGACTTACGGGTGCGAGAGTGCTTACTTACGGATTTTCGCCGTCTGCAGACATCCATCCGGTGGAAATAGTGGATCTGCCCTGGATCAGAGGCAGAATGAAGTTGCCGCAGGGAACCGTCACACTGGAAATGCCGCTCGTGGGAAGGTTCAACGTCGCCAACGCAATGGCCGCAATCGGAACGGGGCTGGCACTCGGGCTCGCACCGGAGGAGATAGCGAAGGGGTTGAAAAACGCCAAACCCGTTCCGGGCCGATTCGAGCCAGTTCAGGCGGGTCAGGATTTCACGGTCGTCGTGGATTACGCCCATACACCTGATGCGTTGGAAAACGTGCTGATGGCAGCACGTCGAATGACAGGAAACACGGGACGCGTGATCTGCGTTGTCGGCTGCGGCGGAGATCGTGACCCGTTCAAACGACCGGTTATGGGACGAATAGCTTCCGAGATCTCGGACATCTGTGTGTTCACGTCGGACAACCCTCGTTCTGAGGACCCGGAGGCCATCCTGGACGCAATTTCGAAAGGTGTACCAAAGGATCGCACCTTCGAACGCATAGAATCCAGGAAGGCAGCGATCCGGCACGCGATATCGGTTGCACGACGCGGAGATATAGTAGTTATCGCAGGCAAAGGGCACGAACCGTATCAGGAAATTCAGGGCGTCCGGTATCCCTTCGACGATCGGTTGGAGGCACGTGCCGCTCTCGATGAACTGGCTGGCGAAACCATCAAAAAGTCGTAATGGAAGGAAACATCACCCGTGGACGCGTACAGCCCGGAACAGATAGCCGAGATCACTGGCGGGACGGTGCTCAACGGCAGTCAGGGGCCCGTAACCGGCGTCTCGATTGACAGCCGCCGAGTGAATAATGGGGATCTCTTCGTCGCCGTTACGACGCAGACCAACGACGGGCATCGGTTCGTCGCGGATGCGTTCGCGAAAGGGGCGAAAGCTGCACTGGTAGATAGGAAAAAGACGGAAGCCCATCTGCGTGAATGGGATATCTACACGCTCATCGCCGTGGATGACCCGGTCGCCGCTCTTCAGAAAATGGCACGTGCCCACAGAAGGAAATTCGCCATACCGGTGATCGCAGTGACCGGCTCGAACGGCAAAACAACCACCAAGGAATTCATCGCAGCAGCGCTTGCGGGACTCGGACCTGTGCTGCGAACCGAAGGCACGCTCAACAATCACCTCGGTGTTCCGCTGACGCTTCTTGAGATAACGCAGGAACACCGCGCCGCAGTGATTGAAATGGGCATGAATCACGCAGGCGAAATCCATCTCCTCGGAACGATCGCAGAAGCGAATGTCGGTGTCATCACGAACACCGGACAGGCGCACCTGGAGAGCTTCCCGTCGTTTGATGCTCTCGTAGACGCAAAATGGGAACTGGTCGGCACGCTCACGGGCGATCGCGGGCTCGTATTGAATCGCGACGACGTGGGTCTCGTAGCTCGGGCGAGAAGATGGGATGGAGCAATCCGGTGGTTTGGAATCGAAAGCGATTGCGCCTTCAAAGCTTCCACGTTGCAGCAGAGCCAGGATGGGTGCTGGAGCTTTGTGGTCAACGGCTCCGAAGTCCATTTGCGGATTCCCGGCCGGCATATGGTTTACAACGCGCTTGCTGCGATCGCCGCTGCCGATGCCCTCGGCATTCCGGCAGGTGAGGCAGCCGTCGGCATAGCTCGCACGGAACCGGCGGACAGGAGAATGAGGTCGCTCAGGATTCATGGCGTTCTCGTACTGGATGACGCATACAATGCAAATCCCACCTCTGTCCGCGCCGCTTTGCAGACCCTTATGACGCTGGAGCCGGGGAAGGGCGGCCGAAGAATAGCTGTCCTGGGCGGTATGCGTGAACTGGGTGAGCAGAGCCTCGCCCTTCACCGCGAAGTCGGCAGTTACGTCGCCGGGCTCGGTGTGAACCTCATCACTGTCGGCGAACTCGGCAACGTGATCGCACAGGGTGCGCGATCCGCGGGCGCTTCCGACACACCTGCGTTCGAGACTCAGGAAGCGTGCGCCGAGTGGCTCAGGAGTAACCTCAGAGAAGGCGATGTCGTTCTCGTAAAAGGTTCGCGCAGCGAGCACATGGAGCTGGTGATAGACCATCTCAGGAAAGCACTGTCCTGAACGTGGAGAGAACGTCTGTGGAAGCACCACTCATCGACGCGAATTCCTTGAACTGGGTGCACGAACGCCTCGGTGACACCGGTGGTTCTCGCAAACGGGTCGTCCGAGAACCGGTCGGATTGGGGACAGCGGACGCGGCGGAACAAGCCCTCGCCAGTACTTCTCAGCCGCTCGACGTCATCCTTCTGGCCGTCACAATCATGATCGTCGGTTTCGGCGCAACGATGGTGTACAGCTCAAGCAGTGTCATCGCCGCGGAAAAGTTCGGTGGGCCAACCCATTTCATGATCCGGCAGGTTACGCGCGCGGTGCTAGGGTTTTTGTGCCTTCTCGCTGCCTTGTTTGTCCCGGTGGATCGAGTGCGGAAGTATTTTCCGCATCTCGCGCTGGCATCTTTCTCGCTCCTCTTGTTGCCCGCCTTGTTCAGCGTTGCCTACAAAGGCGCGCGAAGCTGGGTGAGCCTCCTGGGATTGACCCTGCAGCCCTCTGAAATCGTCAAATTTGCGCTGGTTCTCTACCTTGCTGACCGTTTGACGAAGCATCAAGAAAGACTGGAAAGCCTCAAGGACGGTGTGTTGCCCCTTATCGGGCTGCTCTGCCTACCGCTGGGCATAATTGTGCTCGAGCCGGATGTTGGGACGGCCGTGGCAATGGCTTCGGTATTCGGAGTGATGATGTTCGTCGCCAACATACGTATGCGGCACATTCTGCCCTTGATCGGTGCCGCCGGCCTTGCTGTGTACGTCCTGATAATCATTGAGCCGTACAGATTGAAGCGGCTTGAAGCAGGATACCAGATCCAGCAAGGCTTTGTCGCCATGGGTTCTGGCGGACTACTCGGAAGGGGCCTCGGGAGAAGCATCCAGAAATACTTCTTCCTGCCTGAGCCGTATACGGATTCGATCCTCCCGATAATCGGTGAGGAATTTGGGTTCATAGGCACGGTTGCTGTTGTGCTGCTCTTCTGCCTCTTTGGCTGGCGCGGACTTCGGATCGCGTACCAGCAACCGACGCTTTTTCGATTCCTGCTTGCAACGGGCCTCACCGCGAACATTCTGATGTACGCCTTGCTGAATATGGCAGTAATGACGGCACTCATGCCGACAACCGGATTGCCGCTGCCATTTATCAGTTATGGAGGTTCCTCCCTCGTGCTCAATCTTGCCGGGACCGGACTTCTCCTCAACCTTTCTCGCCAACGCCGCTTGAGAGAAGGTGAAGAAGAAGTGAAAGAGGACACAGAATGAACGGTGAGAGCGCAGTTCCGATGTTCCACAAAATCCACCGGATCCACATGGTCGGAATCGGCGGCAGTGGAATGAGCGGAATTGCTGAGGTATTGCACTCTCTCGGGTTCGCAGTGACGGGTTCTGACAAGGTTCTCAGTCCCGTGACGGCTCGCCTTGAATCAATTGGCATCCCTGTAGCGGAAGGGCATGACCCCGACAATGTCCGCGGCGCCCAGGTCGTAGTCTACTCCTCTGCCGTAAAGGCGGACAACCCCGAGCTGCTCGCCGCTCAGGCAGGAAAAATACCGGTCATTGAACGGTCGGAAATGCTGGGCGAGTTGACGCGGATGAGGTTCACCATCGGAATCGCGGGGACCCACGGGAAAACTACGACGACTTCAATGGTCGGTCAGCTTCTGACGCATGCGGGAATGGCACCGACGATCATCGTCGGCGGGATCACGAAAAGTCTGGGATCTGGCGGGATTCTGGGCAAAGGCGGCTATTTCGTCGTGGAAGCGGACGAATACGCGCGGACGTTTCTGCGGATGTTCCCCACAATCGGCGTGATAACCACTCTCGAGGCGGATCACCTCGACTGCTATCGCGATCTCGCCGACATCGAGAGTGCGTTCACAGCCTATCTCGAACGATTGCCGTTTTACGGTGTCGCCATTCTCGGAATAGATGATCCGAATGTTCGCGCCCTCATCCCGTCCATTCGCAGGAGAGTGGTCACGTACGGGTTCGCAGGCGATGCGGATGTCCGGGCGATTGACGTCCATACATGGGAGAAAGGGAGTCGTTTTACGGTCGTTGCGGACGGAGAGGACCTGGGCGAGGTAGCACTGGGCGTCCCCGGCCGGCACAACGTCCAGAACGCGCTCGCCGCGATCGTGGTCGCACGGGATCTCGGCGTCTCCTTGCAACAGATTCGGGAAGGACTGGCCGGCTTCTCTGGCGTGAACCGCCGTTTCCAGACAAGGGGAAAAGTCCACGGGGCAACAATCATTGACGATTTCGCCCACCACCCGACGGCGGTACGGGTGACGCTGGACACGGCACGCACCATGGCGAGAGAAGGCGCGAGATTGCTGGTGGCGTTCCAGCCGCATCTGTTCAGCCGTACTCGGGACATGTACAAGGAGTTCGGCGCCGCACTTGCTGTGGCGGAACTCGTGCTGGTCCTGGACATCTATCCTTCGCGCGAGACCCCGATCGAGGGGGTAACCAGCGGACTTGTTGCGGAGGCGTGCTCGCGGGCGGGTGCAAAGGATGTGCGTGAGGTCCATTCCCACGAAGAAGCCACTGCCATTTTGCGCGACTCTGCGAGGGACGGCGACATCATCTTGACAATCGGCGCGGGTGACATCTGGAAGGTGGGGACCGCTCTGGCTGAAATGGAGGAGACCAGCTGACATGACGGAGGAAGTGCCTCCCAAAACGTCAGAAAGCGGCACCGGCCCCTCCCGGCGAGTGTGGGAGGGGTTCGTAACCCGCAGAATGCGGGTCCTTTCGAGGTGGCCCTGGATCGCACGCATAGTTTCATTCGTCGCGTACGTCGCCGCAGGGGCTGTCTTGTGGGGTACAGGGTACGGGATCATCCGCCTTCCCTTGCTCGCCATTCACGACGTTATCGTCGTGGGAACAGACCGGGTGGACGCGCGAACAATTCGTGACGCGGCGGGCATCCGGCGTGGATCGCCTCTTCTTGCGCTCGACGTCAACGCCGTGATCGCGGGGGTCAAATCGGTGCCATGGGTGCGCGACGTACGAGTCTCACGCCATCTGCCAGGCAGAGTCCGTGTCGAGGTAGTCGAGCGCACACCCGTCGCAGTGTTTCAGTTGGATCGCTGCTACCTCATGGACGAAGAAGGCTTTGTAACGCCGCTGAACGGCCGCACTGTGCCGGACCTGCCCATCGTAACCGGGTTACAGGGCACACCATTCCCGCGGCGTGAAGAGCTGGAACCGGCAGGGCGGGCGCTCGCAGTCGTCGCGGAGTTCCCCTTGCTGCGAAACACGGTTTCAGAGCTCTCTCTTGCGGATTCAGCGCGGATGGTGCTCATCCTCTCCCCGCGGGGGACACCTGTATCGTTGCCCAGGATTCCGGGAAGAGACAGGCTGGTGATGCTTGCGTCGGTAATTGCGTACGAACCGGATCTTCTTATGACCGCATCGCACCTTGATGCTCGTTTCCTCGGGCACCTGGCCGTATCGTCTTCTCCGTCGGCGAACGGCGACAGGATTTAAGGATCTGACCGATGCCGCTAGGGCGAATTGTCGCCGGTCTTGATGTCGGCACCACGAAAGTTACCACGATCATCGCAGAGGTCGATGAGTCGGAAGCGGTGTCTGTCATTGGTGTCGGCCAGACGGAATCCCGCGGTGTGGAACGCGGTATGATAGTCAATCTGGATGAGACCGTGGATTCCATCCAGAAGTCCGTGGAACGAGCACAACATATGGCCGGGTGCCGAATCCCCTCCGTGTACGTCGGTATTGGAGGAGAGCACATCCGCGGAATAAACAGCCACGCGGCAGTTACTGTCGGGAAAATCACAAACGAGATCTCGGAAGAAGACGTCAAGAGGGTCATAGACCACGCCCAGAACGTTTCAATGCCTGCAGACATGACCGTAATTCATGTGATTCCGCAGGAGTACCGCGTAGACGACCAGAAGCACATCATTCAACCCATCGGACTGGCGGGTTCGCGCCTTGAAGGAGAAGTCCACATCGTACGCGGCGCCGCCACTGCCGAACAGAATCTGCGGCGCGCGGTCCAACGCGCAGGGCTCCAGGTCGCGGGCATAGTCATTCAGCCACTTGCGAGCGCACTGGCCGTGTTGTCTCCTGACGAACAAGAATGGGGCGTCGCAATGCTGGATATCGGTGGCGGCACCACGGATATCGCGGTGTACCACCGGAGATGCATACGGCACACCGCAGTGTTGAGCATCGGCAGCGCGTACGTGACGAGCGACATCGCAATCGGCTGTTCGATCCTCATGAGCGAGGCGGAGCAGCTGAAAAAGCAATACGGGCGTGCGTCCCGGCGACTCGCGGAACAGGAACATGACCTGCCCGAAGATCCAAGGGAACAACCCGATATCCGTTTCCTCCGCGAGAACACGCGGGCAGTCCTCGACGCGAAGATACCGGAACCGAAATTCTCAGTCGAACTTGCGCGAATTATCGAGATGCGCATGGTGGAGTTGCTGGGGGCTGCCTGGTTCGAGATTCGGAAATCCGGCCACCAGGAGTATCTGGCGAGCGGGGTTGTGGTGACTGGCGGCGGGGCGATGGTCAAGGGTGCGGCTGAACTCGCGCAACGTGTTTTCGGCGTCCCCGTCCGAATCGGCTATCCGCTAGGGGTTGGCGGAATTCGGGAAAGCGTGGCGACGCCGGCGAACGCAACCGGAGTGGGACTGGTTCTCTTTGGAGCCAGTCAATTGTTGAAAACGCCGCAGACGATGTCCATGACGGATGCTGAGAAAGAGCTGGAGAGACTCAATCAGGAGATGCAGAGAAAGCCGCTCGAGGGCATGCGTCGTTGGCTGAAGGAATTCTTCGCATAGAAAGCAAACTCGTCGGGAACGTCTCAAAACAACTGCGAGGAAGCCGGAGTGGTCGGGCATGGAAGGGTTGCCGCGAGGGTTTCGGAGCAGAGGAGGTGGAGAAATGTCAAATGACAACTTCGAACTGATCCACGAGCAGGAACCGGTGGCAAGGATCAAAGTCATCGGTGTCGGAGGTGGTGGCGGCAACGCGATTCGGAGGATGGTCGACAGCGGCCTTTCGCGCGTTGAATTTATCGCCATCAACACGGACCAGCAGGTGCTCCACCGCTCTGGCGCAACCACGCAGATCTGTATCGGGAACAACGTAACCAAAGGTCTCGGCGCCGGGGGCCGTCCGGAGATCGGCAGACAGGCGATAGACGAGGACAGGGACCGCGTCTCCGACGCATTGGGTGGATCTGACATGGTCTTCATCACAGCCGGTATGGGCGGCGGAACTGGCACGGGAGCATCGCCGGTAGTTGCACAGATAGCGCGAGAGATAGGTGCTCTCACGGTCGGCGTGGTGACTACTCCTTTCGCCTTCGAGCAGCCGAAACGCCTGCGCAGAGCGGCAGAAGGCCTCGAAGCACTCCGGGAGGCGGTCGACACGCTCATCGTTATTTCCAATGAGCGTCTGCTGCAGGTGCTGCCACCCCGGACACCGATCAACGATGCGTTCCGGGAAGCAGACAAAGTGCTTCTCCAGGCCGTTCAAGGAATCACCGATATCATCCTGGTTCCAGGGTTGATCAATCTCGATTTCGCCGACGTGCGGACCGTGATGAGCCATCGAGGCGACGCCACCATGGGAAGCGGCGTGGCGACGGGGGAAAACGCCGCAAGCAGGGCCGCGGAAATCGCTATCGCAAGCCCCTTGCTCGAGGACGTGTCGATCAGGGGCGCAAAAGGACTCCTGGTAAATATCACCTCCAATTCGTCGTTGCCGCAGGAAGACGTAAACGCGGCGATGTCGGTGGTGAACCGGGAAGCCGGAGCCGATGCGGATGTGTTCTTCGGGGTCGTTCTCGACGACAGCGTTCCGGAAGGCGAAATTCGGGTCACAGTCATCGCGACCGGGTTCGAAAGCCGTTGCCCGAGCACGTTCACCAGGGATATCATGACTCCCGCGCAGAAGCCTTTCGCCGTACCGGCGTCTCCGACGGTCTCGGTCAGCACGTTGGAACCGGAACCGGAGCCCGTTGCGGAGTCGGTGCCGGAACCCGTTGAGTTGCCCGTTGATGAGACGGTCCAGCGCAAAACGGTCGAACCGGTCGTCAACATTCCGATGACAGAAAACGAACTTCAGATACCTGCCTGGCAGCGGAAACAACAAGAGCCCCTCCAGGCCCCGGCGGAAGAACCCGCGTCGCTGGGAACTGCGGCGCACATCCTTGTTCCCAGGGAGCCGAAGGCAGCTCCTGTTTCATCTGTCCCGCGGGAATCGCTGGACCGCGAACTACCGCGGCAATACGGGATCTACGCCGGAAACACCGACTCTGCGGATCTGCGGATGCCGACGTTTCTCCGGAAGGCGCGCGGAAGAACGTAGAGGAGCTTGCCCGGATGGCGGATCCTGCGTAGATTAGATATCTGATTTACGGCGGCGTAGCTCAGCTGGTTAGAGCAGCGGAATCATAATCCGCGTGTCCGGGGTTCAAGTCCCTGCGCCGCTACTCATTTGACGCCCCCGCTTCGTGTGAAGCGAGGGCGTTTTTCATCCGCCGCACGGATGCTCTCCCGGAGGGTACAGGCGCACCGTCGTTCCTTTCCTCAGGGCTTCGTCGGTGAGGAGGACCGGTTGCTGTCCGTTCAGTGAGAGGTAAACCGGCTCTCCTTCGCCGGGGTTGCCTTTTACCGTCACGGTGTCAGCGTGTCTCAACGGCGCATCTACGGTCAGTTGCCACACATCACCTTCGCGCCGACATGAGGTCACGGTGAGCGCATCAATGCCCAGCGCCCAGCCGCCGTACACGTCAACCCACAAATCTCCGAACCAGTCGAGCATCCGAATCGCTGTCGTAATCGCACTCCCGATGCCCCAGTCGAATCCGCTGGGTCCCGCGGGAGTATCGTGACCGCCGTGCGCGTAGTTCTCATCCGCATACCCGGTTGGCTTCCGCGCGAAAATCCTGGGACATATTCCCGCGTTTTCGGGGATGTAGGCACACGCAAACCCCGCTCTGGTTGCGGCAACGGCTCGCTCGAGGTACTCCTGCCTTCCGCTCTGGAGGTATTGCCGCGCAAGGCCCTCAGCGAACAACGCCTGTCGCGCGTCGTTCCACTCGCCATCAGTATTCATCACTCCGAAACCGCCGAACCCGTAGAAGGTGAGGAATGGAGGAGACCACACCTGCTGGAACAGGCACAAATAATCGGTGAGTGCCAGAGATTGCTCCCCGATCGCCGCCGTTCCCGTGATTTCGTACAGGATTCGGAACGCCTCAGAAGCCCAGAAAAGGCTGAGCGTGTTCTGCGGATACTGCTGGCTTCGTGAGTCGAAGAAATCCAGAGGTTTGGGTGAACATGAAAAAAACGTCTCGAAATCCCACCACTTGTGCAACGGCAAGACGTTCCGCTCCACGAAACGCGCGGCGTCCTGCGCGGAACGGAAATACCGTTCCCCGTCCACTACAATTCGGCCCAGTTCGGCAAGGAACATCGCGTGGATTGCGGTTTCCGCGCTTGCCGGCAGTCGCTTTGTACCCCATTTGCCTGCCATTGCACGCACATAACCGGAGCTGGAGCGCGCCGCGTGTTCCGTCGGGTCGTAATCTGTGACGCACGAATGCGTATCAACGTCAACATAATCGGGAAAACTTCCGTCGCTCCGCTGAAGACGAACGAGCTCGTCAGCGTACGCCGTGCAGAAGGGGAGTGTTCGCACGTCGGGTTCGCAGTCAAGTTGCCACTGCAGTAACCAGTACGCCGTCCACGAGCTGTCAAGCAGATGGTAGACCCCCGGTCCTCCGCCCTGAAGGCTGCTCGAAACCCATTCAATCGGGCGTCCGTCCGCTGGCGCAAGAACCGCAATTGCAGGGAAAAGCCCATTTTTCTGGGGTGTCCGGAACAGAAGTTCCCTCGTCGCCAGTGCTTTGCGCGTTCTCTCGGTGTTGCCCGTTTCCCGCGCCCAGCGGTACAACCCGTACGCCGAGCGGAGCTGGTTGAACCATCCCTGAAACCAGACATCATGCGGGTATTCGCGGCTGATCGTCATGGCGCCGACGCGGACCCCGTTCGCCGTCGTTTCCTCCCACAGGTGCGTGTCTGCAAAATCGTATCCATATTCGTAATACCGGACAAATGGAACCACCTGGGGCCGAATGTCCCGCAGCCATCGTTTTCCATGGTTCTTCCAGTACATGCGGCTCACGGCCTGATGCCCGCGCATTCTGGGAGCCAGAGCATCCACAAAGATCTCGCAACCGAATTCGATGCTTGTATTCCGCAACACCGCGGGGGTTACACCTTCTGTGGTGTAGAAGACATGCCCTTCGACCTCCTGCGCACACACCCCGCCGGACAAACGCGTCTGCCCAGGCTCCCCATTGGAGCAACGCAGGTCAAGAAATGACCGCAGCGGCTGGTGCGCCGAGATCCGTGAAAGGTCCGGCACCAGCGCGAACGACACCTCCCCGTGCTGTACGATTGCCGCCGGGCTTCTGAACACGTGTTCTCCGACAACCTGCCCCGGTTCAGGACAGAGGCAGGGCGTCCACACGAAATCCGGTCGGCCGCCACTGAGCGGCCCCGCCAGAAACTCCCACGTGACGCTGAAGCTTCGTACTTCTGCCTCGCCATCTATGGCGTCGCGGGCGTGGAGATTGATAAGCGAATCCCCGCACCCGACGCGCATTTCGGTGGTCACAGTGTGAGCCCCTTTCCGGTATACCCATTCAACTGCCACACACCGGGAATCGGGATACCAGATGCGCACAATGTCGCCTGCCAGCGCTGGTATGTCGTTGTCCGCTGTTGCGGTATTCCGAACCGAACGGGCGATCGGAGTAAGCCCCTGCGTGGCTTCGTGCTGGATAACCACGCCAGCCCCGGAAATGACTACCTCATACGCCCCCGCCCTCAAAACGATGGTGTCGCCTCTCCGTTCCACGCCCACTGACATGCCCCACTCCTTCCGTCCGGATCGTTCCTGTCCACCAAAAAGTACCGCGGACGCGGGGGAACAGAAACCCGGTTGCGTCAGCACGCCTCCTGATGGTTTCATTTGTTGGATTGTCCAACCATCTTGTGCCACGGGGAGGTTCTTATGAGATGGGTCGATTTCCCGAATGATTCGTTCGTGGTCAACGGACTGCCCTGGTTCGGCGAGACCAAGCCGAAGCTCTGGCGGCTTCCGGAGCGCATGAAGGCCATCGTCCGGCCGCCGGTGTGGGACCTCGCCACGAACCCGAGCGGCGGACGCATCCGATTCCGAACGAATTCCTGCAATCTCTCCATCAGGGCCAATTTCACCACTCCGGCCACTTACTGCAACATCTCCATCATCGGCCAGATGGGCTACGATCTGTACTCCGATGGCGTGTACTGGCGGTCGTTTTCTCCCCGTTCCGCTTCTGCGCCGAATGCCGGCGTGGTCGAGGAGGCGATGTTCGAAAACCACCCTCGCGAGTGGCGCGACATCTGCGTCTACACTCCGATTTATGCCCCCGGGGAACTCCTCGCGTTTGGGGTGGATGACGGTGCGGAGTTCCAGCCTCCCTCGCCGTTCGCAGTGGAGAGGCCGGTGGTGTACTACGGCTCGTCCATCACACAGGGCGGCTGCGCGAGCCGGCCCGGGATGAGTTACCAGGCGATTCTTGGTCGCGCGCTCAACATTGATTTCGTCAACCTCGGCTTCAGCGGCAACGGCATGGGCGAACCGGAGCTTGCGGAAGCGATGGCCGAGATCGAAGCCTCATGTTACGTGGTGGATTTTGCGCAAAACGTCGGCGACCCCGCTAAGCTGTGCGAGGTGTACGGCCCTTTTCTGAGCGTCCTCCGGACGAAACGGCCGGATACTCCCATCGTATGCAACACGCCCATCTACGCATCGAAAGGCCTCTGGTGGCCCGAAGGACAGCGCGCTCTCGAAGGCCAGCGACAGGTCATCCGGGACGCCGTTGCCGAGCGGAAGGCGATGGGCGACACGCGCGTCTTTCTCACGGAGGGCACCGATTTCCTCGGCCCGTCCCTCTCCGATGCCTTCGTGGATGGCGTGCACCCGAGTGATCTGGGCTTTCAGGCAATGGCAGACGGTTTCCGGCCGGTGATTGCGAGGGTTCTCGGCCTGGCGTGAGCGCTCTGCCCGATCGGGCAGCCTGTCGAAGCCCCGCGCGGCGTTTCGACAGGCTCCCGCTCACGGGAGCAGGCTCAACGACCGCGCGATGGGTGTGTGCAAGGGGCAATTCATGAATTGCCCCTACGTTTTTGTACCGCATGGACTCCGAGGTTTTGCCGGCCCGGCCCTATTTGGCAAACTGGCGCTTCTGCCAGTCGTTGGCGAACAGGTTGAAGAACCCCTCCTTGTACGGGTGCTCTTTGATCAGGTCCTCGTTCAGGCTGATGCCGAGCCCCGGCCCGGTCGGCAGTTCGACGTAGCCATCCACCACGTTCGGCACCCCCGGCACGGCCTCTTTCACCCACGGCTCCACGAAATCGTCAAAAATCTCCTGCACCTTGTAGTTCGTGGTGCAAAACCCGAAATGGATCGAGGCCGCGGTGCAGACCGGCCCGTTGGAGTTGTGGGGCGCCATCACACGGTACTGCGCGTCCGCCATGGCGGCGATCTTCTTCATCTCGAGGAAACCACCGGCGTGGAT
>Ga0116178_10001183_pt1 | contig 21752 bp, 22 predicted proteins | sample AD_STIC12_MetaG_FD_89880 | JGI IMG/M metagenome (GOLD analysis project Ga0116178, IMG submission 89880) | Active sludge microbial communities of municipal wastewater-treating anaerobic digesters from USA - AD_STIC12_MetaG | ecosystem: Engineered > Bioreactor > Anaerobic > Digestate | place: USA... | reverse complement strand
CCGCGTTGGCCGGATGAAACCGCGCATTCCGAAGGGCTACACCGCTCGATCACATCACCCCCACGCCGTTGAACATCGCGACTGCCCGCCTTGCAGGGGTGACTGGCGGATTATGCGCTGAGAGCAGCGGGGTGGGGACGGATGGCGACAGATCCCGCAGCGGGTTTTGCGTTGGGGATTGAATGTGCGGGGGAAATATCTTCGCCGGTGAATCCGGATTCCGCGGAGTTCGGGCATCAACGCCGGTCATCCTCGGGCTTGACCCGAGGATCTTTCTTCGTCGCGACAATCGAGGTGGTTGATGGACAGCAAGATCCTCGGGTCAAGCCCGAGGATGACACTGTGGGTGAGGCTTGCGGTGGCGAGCAAGCTCTCTCGACCGCGTCCCCCGCGAAGGCGGGGGTCCAGTGGCGCGCTCTGCGCGGCTTCCCTACTTCAGGAGTGCGAGCAACTCATCGTGCGAGAGCGTGAAGTCGCTTTCGATCCACGCTGTTTCGAGTTTGCGGAGGGAGTCGCCGATGGCTGGCCCTTCAGCCAGGCCTTGCTTCAGAAGATCGGCGCCGCTTACGGGCATGGTGGGACGTTGCCATGCGTCGACCAGCGTCAGGACTTCGGACCAGTCCGCTGTGCCATCGCCTGCCCATTCGAGCATGAGGCGGTCGCGGATGGTCTGCTGGCCGGCGTGATAGAGGGCGGTGCGGACTTCCTGTTCGGTGATGCCGCCCCAGAGCGGCGCATCGTGCTGGACGGCCCAGTTGAGGCGGTAGCGTTCGTCGTTCGACATCTTCAGGCGGTTGGCGACGTCGTGGACGGCGGCGGCATCCTTCCAGAACAGCGCTAGAAAGCGAACCATCGGATCGGGCGCGAAGCCTTCGCGCATGTCGAGACCGACAAGTTTGCGCAGAAGCTTGAGGCCTTTTGACTCGCTGAAAAGCTGGTCGATGACGCCGGCGGCTTCCATCGCATCGAGCGACGACAGCGGCTGGGGCGCGGCGAGCAGCTTGCGCGTTTCCATCCAGATGCGTTCGGCGGAAATGTCTGCAAGACCGGCGCGGAGCTTTGCGCAGGCCGCGAGGCCGGCTTCGTCAGGCACGGTGCGGCCATACCAGGCCTGGAAGCGGAAGAAGCGCAGGATACGGAGATAGTCTTCGCGGATGCGGGTTTCGGGATCGCCAACGAAGACGATGCGGCGGTTGGCGATGTCGTCGAGGCCGCCACCCGTGGGATCGAAGATATCGCCACTGGTGTTGGCGTAGAGCGCGTTCATGCGGAAGTCGCGGCGTTGCGCATCGAGCGCCCAGTCGTCGGTGAAAGCGACGACTGCGCGGCGGCCATCGGTTTCAACGTCCTGACGGAGGCTGGTGACTTCGAAGGGCTGGTGATCGGCGACGACGGTGAGCGTGCCATGATCGATGCCGGTGGGATGCACGGCGATCTTCGCGGCGATCATCACCTTCTGTACCAGCTCAGGCACGAGCTGGGTTGCGATGTCGATGTCAGCGACAGGTTCGCCCAGAAGCGCGTTGCGCACGCAGCCGCCGACGAAGCGGGCGCAATCGGGACGCGCATCATTGAGCGCGTCCATCACGCGGCGCGCTGCGGATGACGTCATCCAGGGCTGGGGGTCCAGCCTGCTCATGTCAGCCGCCGCCGCTGCCGGTGTCGCGCGGGGCGACGGGCGTTTGGGTGGGCGTGGTGGGGGTGATGTCGCTGCCGGGGAGCTTCTGTTGCTCGCACGGAATTTCGCGCGGGGCGACGATCTTGCCTTCGGCGTCGTAGCGCACGGGATCGAAGCACTTGTCGCTTTCGCGCGGCTCAAGCAGCGGCGTGATGATGAGCGCGGCGATGGCGAGGCCGGCGCCGATCAGCACCAGCCGGGTGAGCGGCCAGCGATCCTTGATCTTCAGATCCCGCGAGGCGGCCCGGTAAACCAGGAACACCGCGAACGGGATCAGGAAGAGAAGAAGCTCGATGAGGACGCGCTGGGCCATGCTTTATTGTTCGCCGAACTTTTCACCGGCGCCATAGAGCCGGTCGTAGAGTGACTTCAACATCCCGGCGGTCGCCCCCCAGATGTAGCGTCCGTTGTGGGGCATGGCGTAGTAGGCGCGCAAGGCCCCCCGGAATTCACGTTCGTGTCGCTGGTGATTGGCTTCATTCATAAGGAAGCTGAGCGGGGTTTCGAACACGTCGGCGACTTCGGTTGTATGGGGCTGGGCTACGAAATCCGGGGGCAGGACGCCCACGAAGGGCGAAATCGCGAATCCGCTGCCTGTAAGGTAAGTATCGCCCTGCCCCAGCACGCGGACGGTTGCCGGATCGACGCCGACTTCCTCGTGGGCTTCGCGCAGGGCCGCGTGCAGGAGCGTTTCGCCCTCTTCGAGGCGGCCCCCGGGAAAGGCCACCTGCCCGGCATGGCTGGACATGGTTTCCGGGCGGAGGGTCAGCAACACGGAATAGTCATCGCCGCGATCGATCAGGCCGACGAGGACGGCGGCCTTGCGGATGGCGCCCGAAACAGGGGCCGGCCAGTCCGGGTTGAGGTCGTAATCGGTGCGCAGGGGGACGTCGAACACCGCATCGACGGCAGCCAGGCGGGCGGCGCAGCGCGCGTCGAAATCCGCTTTGGTGGTAAATGCCATCGGCTCAGGCCGCCTCGCCGATCGGGAAACGGACGCCGGATGAGGCAATGCTCATGGTCGGAGCTCCGCCCGAATCCGGCTCGGCCCAGCCGACCAGCTCATAATAAGGGGGGCGGGCCAGCCTTGCTTCGAGGCCGCCGCGGACCAGAACATAGGTCGAGGGCTCGCCTGTCTGGCGATCCGTCACGACCCGTAGCGGGTGGTCGGCATCAACTGCCACGACATCGCCCACATTGGTGGTGACCAATATCACCTGATGTCCGTTCGATTCATGCCGGTCTGCGCGAACCCCCATGAATGGGGCGTCTTCGACCCTCACCACCACTTTTTCGTGAGGGGTGACCAGCCAGTATCCGTCGGAATCCTTCCTGAGTATCGTTGAAAACAGGCGCACAAGCTTGTCTCTGCTGAATCGCACCCCGTTCTGCCACCAGGATCCGTCCCGACGGATCTCAAGGCCGATGTCGCCGCAGTTGGCCGGGTTCCACAAATCTACGGGAGGCAGGGAACGGGGCTTTTCCAAACCCGCTTCCGACTGCAAGGTGGCTATGAGGTCCGAGAGCGCCATAGCGTCAGGGTTATGGGTTTTCGGAGTTATCGCGTTCGACATAGGCGGCTCGGCGTTCGGGTTGGCCTCAGACATAGGTAAATGCGCAGCATGAGTGAAGCCGCTATCGCCACCGCTCCGTCAGCCGACATTGTGAAGGACGCGGACGCCGCTGTTCAACTGCTGGCGCAAGTGCGCGCAGAGATCGGCAAGGTCGTGTTCGGTCAGGAACGCGTGGTCGAACTTGTGCTCGCGACGATCCTGGCGGGCGGACACGCCCTGCTGATCGGCGCGCCGGGCCTTGCCAAGACCAAGCTGGTGGAGACCACAGCGCGGGCGCTGGGTCTCGACTGGGGCCGGGTGCAGTTCACGCCTGACCTCATGCCGTCCGACATTCTGGGTTCGGAGATCCTGGACGAGAGCGCCTCGGGCCGGTCATTCCGGTTCGTGAAGGGCCCGATCTTCACGTCCCTGCTGATGGCCGACGAGATCAACCGTGCTTCGCCGCGGACGCAGTCGGCGCTGCTGCAGGCGATGCAGGAGCGGCATGTGACGGTGGCGGGGGCAAGCTATGACCTGCCCAAGCCGTTCCACGTGCTGGCGACGCAGAACCCGATCGAACAGGAAGGCACGTATCCGCTGCCCGAAGCGCAGCTGGATCGCTTCCTGCTGAAGGTGGATGTGACGTACCCGGACAATGAGACCGAGCGGCGCATTCTCGTCGAGACGACGGGCATGGGCGACCAAACGGTCAATCCGATCCTGAATGCAGAGAAGCTGATCGGATTGCAGAACCTCGTGCGGCGGATGCCGGTGCCGGAGACGGTGCTCGAGGCGATCCTGCGGCTGGTGCGTTCGGCGCGGCCGGAGCAGTCGGATCATCCGCAGGTGAAGAAGCGTGTGGACTGGGGTCCGAGCCCGCGTGCTGGTCAGGCGCTGATGCTGGCGGCGCGTTCGCGTGCGCTGCTGCGTGGACGTCTTGCGCCGTCGCTGGATGATATCGAGGCGCTGGCCGAACCGGCGCTGGGTCACCGCATGGCGCTGGCTTACGATCCCACGGGACAGGGTGGAACGCTTTCGTCGCTGATTCAGGAACTCGCTTCCAAAGCCGCCTAACGCCCAAGGACCTCCCCCGTGCCACAGGCGCCACTTAGTCAACTGAAGGCCGAAGCGTCCGCGCTTGCGGGCGATCTGGGCACGCTGACCACGCGTGCGCGGGCGGCCAGCGCTGCGCATATGGGATCGGCGGGGCGGCGCAAGTCGGGCACCGGCGAGAACTTCTGGCAGTATCGCCGGCATACGTCTGAAGACGGGGCCGATCGCGTGGACTGGCGCAGGTCGGCGCGCGAGGAGCATCTGTTCGTGCGGGAGACCGAGCTGGAGACGGCGCGGACTTTCCTGTTCTGGGTTGATCCTTCGTCGGGCTTCAACTGGTCGAGCGGCGTAACGATCCCGTTCAAGGCGGATCGGGCGCTATTGCTGTCGATGGCGCTGGCGGGAGCGTTGTCGCGGTCGGGCGAGCGGTGTGGCGCGCTGGGCGGCGGACGGGGTGCGGTTTCGGGCGCGCGGGCGCCATCGCGGGTTGGCGAGGATGTTCGCAATTTCAAGCCGGATACGCCCTTCCCCAAGCCGCCGCGCGATACGGCTGCGGTGGTGGTGTGCAGCGATTTCTATTCGTCGCTGGACGAGTGGCGTGCGCGGCTGACGCCGGTGGCGGCCAAGTGCCGGGATGGCGTGCTGCTGCAGGTGTGCGATCCGATCGAGGAAGCCTATCCGTTCAATGGCCGGGTGCGGTTCTTCCGGCCGGGACAGGACCGCGAGCGGCTGATCGGCCGTGCTGAATCGATCCGCGATGGCTATCTCGACAAGTTCGAGAAGCGGCGCGCGGACATGCTGGCGCTGGCCGGCGAACTTGGATGGCGCTTTGTCACGCATGTGACGAGCGAAGAAGCACGGACGCCGCTGGGCAAGCTCGCCTACGGCTTTACCGTCAGCGGGGCTGCAGCGTGAGTCTGGGCCCCTTCCTCTTTCTGCAACCGTGGGCGCTGCTTGGCCTGCTGGCGTTGCCGCTGCTGTGGCTGTTGCTGCGCGCGACGCCGCCGGAGCCGAAGCGCTTCGCCCTGCCCTCGCTGGCGTTGCTGGATGATCTGAAGCCGGATGAAGAAACGCCGGCGCGGACGCCGTGGTGGCTGCTGCTGTTGCGGATGATTGCGCTCGCGCTGGCGATCCTTGGCTTTGCGCGACCAACCTGGGCGCCGAACGCGCAGATCAATACGAGCGGCGGCACGCTGATCGTGGTGGACGATGGCTGGACCAGCGCCGAGCGTTGGCGTGATGTGGTTCGGACGGCGACGTCTGCGGTCGACGAGACGTCGCAGGACGGCGGCAGCATCCATGTGATGTTCACCGCACCGCACGAAGTGACACGCGACCCATCCGAAGTGCTGGATGCCGAGACGGCGCGACAGCTGCTGCGGAATACGCGGCCTGCCGCGTGGCTGCCGGATCGGATGGCGGCGCTGAAGAAGCTGGATGAGACGGGGCTGAAGCCGGGCCGGATTGTCTGGGCGACAGATGGTTTCAACAATGATGACAGCGATGCGTTTGCACGCGGGCTGAGCGCGAAGGCGGCAACCGAGGTTCGCGTTACGCGACCGAAGAATGCGTTCGCGATCACCTCCGCAGATTCGTCAGCAGAAGGCGCCCGGGTTTCAGTTGTGCGCGCCAACACGTTGCCGGGCGTGACGGCTGATGTCATCGCGGAGACGGCTGAGGGCGCATCGATCGCGTCGACGCGCATTGCGTTCGAAGGCGGGGCGACGACGGCGGATGCACTGTTCGCCATACCGGCGGCGGCCCTCAATCGCGTTGCGCGCTTCCGTATCGGCGGCTCGCCATCGGCTGGCGGCGTTTGGCTGTGGGACGACACGGCGCGGCGACCGCATGTCGGCCTCGCGGATACGCGAGACGAAGCACAGCCCCTGCTTTCCGAGCACTACTATGTTCGCAAGGCGCTGCAACCCTATGCGCAGCTGACCGAGAAGAAGCTCTCCGACCTGCTGGATTCACCAATCGACGCGATCGTCCTTGGCGACCGGGGCACGATTGATGAAGCGACGCGCGAGCGCCTGACCGCATGGATCGACAAGGGCGGCGTGCTGATCCGCTTTGCCGGACCTCGCCTTGCCGCGCAGGATGACTCGCTGACGCCTGTGCCGCTGCGCCCGACTTCGCGGTCGCTGGGATCATCGCTGTCATGGGAGACGCCGCAGCGGATTGCGGTGTTCGATAACAATTCGCCGTTCGTCGGCATTCCGCGCCCGACTGACACCGCGGTTCGTCAGCAGGTTCTGGCGCAACCTTCGGCGGAACTGGACAGCCTGACATGGGCGCGACTTGAGGATGGCACGCCGCTGGTTACGGCGCGCCGGATCGGGCGTGGCGAGCTGGTGCTGTTTCATGTGACGGCGGACCCGGACTGGTCTGACCTGCCCTATACCGGCGCGTTCGTTGAGATGCTGCGCCGGTCTGTGGTGTCGGGTGGCGAGCGGTCTGGCGCCGCGGCCCTTGGCACGGAAGGCACGCTGGCGCCTGTGCGGGTGCTGGATGGTTTTGGCGTACTGACGCCGCCGCAGTCTTCCGCAACGCCGATCGCGGCAGCCGACTTCCTGAAAGCCAAGCCGAGCCCGACGACGCCTCCGGGTCTTTATGCCGGGCCGGGCGGCGAGCGGGCGATGAATGCGGGCGCGCCTGCGCCGCAGATCGTGGAGACGTGGCCGGGTATCGCGAAGGTGACTGAACAGGAAGCCGTGGTGGAGCGCGCGGGACTTGGCGGATGGATGCTGGCGCTGGCGCTGGGGATTGTGGCGCTCGACCTGCTGATCGCACTGGCATTCGCGGGACGGTTGCCGCGCTTCGGACGGCAGGCGGCGGGCGTGCTGGCGGTGTTCTTCATCGCGGCGGCGACGCTGAATGCGCAGCCAGCCTCGGCGCAGACGTCAGAACAGCTTGCGCGTGAGGCGGCGGAGAGCCTGCGTTTTGCCTATGTGAAGACCGGCGATCGCAGCGTTGATGAGACCACGGCGGCCGGACTGTTCGGCCTGTCTTACCAGCTAGGCCAGCGGACGTCGGTTGAGCCCGGCCTGCCGCATGGCATCGATCTGGCGCGTGACAGCCTCGAACTTTATCCGATGATCTATTACGCCGTTCCGCGCAACGCGAAGGCGTTGCCGCCTGCGGCGGTTGCAAAAGTGAATGCGTATCTGCGCGCGGGCGGCGCCTTCATCGTCGATACACGCGATGCAGCGCCGGGGCGCGATGTTTCGCAGAACCTGTCGACGCTGCTCGCCGGGATCGATGCGCCGCCACTGCAGCCGGCGCCGACGACGCATGTGCTGACCAAGAGCTATTACCTGATCAAGTCCTTTCCCGGACGCCTGAACGGGCGACTGTGGATCGAGAGCGGCGCGGCGGATCGCGACACGCGGCGCGGCGATGGCGTGTCTGGACTGTTCATCGGCGGATCGGACTGGGCGGGCGCCTGGGCCATCGACCGCAATACGGGCAAGCCGCTGCGCTCGATGGATGGCGGCGAGAATGCGCGTGAGATGGCGTACCGTTTCGGGATCAATCTCGTGATGTACATCCTCACGGGCAACTACAAGGAAGATCAGGTTCACATTCCAGACCTGCTCGACCGGCTGGGGACGTCTCGGGACAAGGCTGACTAGTCATGCTCGAAGCATCCCGTCTTGCATTTGATCCGCTCATCCCATGGGTTGTCCTATGGGTGCTCGTCGCAGGCGCTGTCGCGCTGTGGGGCGTCTATCTTTATCTGCGCGGCAAGGCGTGGCTGTTCCGGGCGCTGGCGCTGACGGTGCTGGCGCTTGCGCTGGCGAACCCGCTGTGGATCCAGGAACAGCGCGAGCCGCTGAAGGATATCGTCGCGGTGGTGATGGACCGTTCGGAGAGCATGAACTTCCGCGGGCGCACGGAGACGGCGCAGGCCGCTTACGATGCGGTGCGCAAGACGATCGACGCTGACGAGACGCTGGAGCTGCGCGTTGCCGAGACCGACCCGGGCGCGGATGGCACCGATCTTTACGTGGCGCTGCAATCGGCCCTGTCGGATGCGCCGCGTGAGCGGATTGCGGGCGCGATCCTGATTACGGACGGACAGATCCACGACGCTCCGGCGAATGCGGATGATGCGAAGCCGATGGGGCCGGTGCATGCGCTGATCGTTGGCGGCGATGAAGAGATCGACCGCAATATCGATATCCAGCAGGCGCCTTCCTTCTCGATCATCGACCAGAAGGTCGAGATGCGGGTGCAGGTGAATGATCCGACCGCGCAGACTGTGCCGGTCGACATCACGATCAATGGCGAGAAGCAGCCTTCGCAGAGCGTGAAGGTGGGCGAGCCGTCGATGATCTCGTTCACGCTGAAGCGGCGCGGCGAGAACCTTGTCGTGCTTTCGGTGGAAGGCATCCCCAACGAGCTGACGCTGGCGAACAATCTCGCCTCGGCGCGGATTTCAGGCGTGCAGGACCGCTTGCGCGTGCTGCTGGTTACGGGCGAGCCGCATGCGGGCGCGCGGGTGTGGCGCGACCTGTTGAAGTCCGATCCGGCTGTGGACCTTGTACACTTCACGATCCTGCGGCCGCCGCAGAAGTCGGACAATGTGCCGATCGAGGAGATCGCGCTGATCGCCTTCCCCAAGCCGCAACTTTTCCGCGAGAAGCTGGACGAGTTCGATCTGGTGATCTTCGATCACGAGCTGCGGCCTTCGGTTCTGGAGGAGCAGTATCTGGATCGCGTGGCGCGGTATGTGGAGCGCGGGGGCGCGCTGCTGATCGCTGCGGGGCCGCCCTATCCGGGCGCGTACATTCTTTACAACACACCGCTCGGCGGCGTTCTGCCGGGGCGCGCGACGGGTGAAGTGGTGGACGGCAAGTTCACGCCGCGCCTGACCGAGCTGGGCAAGCGCCACTCCGTGACGGCGACATTGCCGACCGAGGGCTGGGGCCCGTGGATGCGGTATATGAAGATGGATCAGGGCAATTCAGAAGCCCTGATGCAGACACCGGATGGGCATCCGCTGCTGCTGCTGAACCGCGTGGGTCAGGGGCGCGTGGCGTCGGTGATGTCTGACCAGCTGTGGCTGTGGGCGCGCGGCTATGAAGGCGGCGGGCCGTATGCGGAACTGATCCGGCGCACGGCGCACTGGCTGATGAAAGAGCCGGAGCTGGAGGAAGAGCTGCTGGAGCTTGAGGCTGGCTCGGCGCCTGAAGTGACGGCGACGCTGCACACCATGTCGGATAGCCCGGCGGCCTTGTCGATCGAGGGACCGGATGGCGCGAAAGTAGAGAGCCCGTGGTCGCTGGTGTCGCCGGGCAATTATCGCGCGGCGGTTCCGGCGAAGGAACTGGGGCTCTATCGGGCAACCAGCGGCAAGCTGAACGCCGTGACGCTGCGCGGACCGACGCATCCGCGCGAGTATCTCGACCTGCGCGCGACGCCGGACAAGCTGCAGCCGGTGGCGGCGGCGACGCTGGGCGGCGTGTTCAGGCTTGGAGCTGACGGTACGCCGACCGTGCCGCGGCTGGATCGCGTGGGCGAGCGTGGCAATGCGGCGGGCTCCGACTGGCTGGGCCTGCGCCAGCGCGGCGCCTATGCGGTGCGCGCGACGGACTCGACGACGCTGCTGCCGGGTGTTGTCGGCATGCTGCTGGCGTGCGCGTTCCTGATGCTGGCGTGGCGGCGCGAGGGGCGCTGAGGCGCCTCTTTCAGGACGGACTTCGTCCTTCGGTCAGCGCGGAACGCTGAGCTCGCCTTTGAGCTTCGCTGCGCGATCCGCGAGGTCGCGGATGAGGACGCGCTTCTGATCGACGGGACCGGGCAGCAGGAAGCGACCGTCGCCTGCGGGGTGGAAGCCGAAGCGTTCGTAATATTCGTGGTCGCCCACCAGAATGACGGCGGCATAGCCCTGCTCGCGGCAGACGCCGATGGCGCGCTCCATGAGCTTGAACGCGACGCCGTTACCGCGGCGACGTTCGGCGACGGCGATGGGGCCGAGGAAAGCGGCGCGGCCGCCCTCGCCGACTTTCACCGGCCAGACGCGGACGACGCCGGTAAGGCCCTCCGAGTCGATGGCGACGAGGCTGGCGTCCGCGATGGGAGAATTGCCTTCGCGCAGGCGCTCGGCTGTCTTGGCGAAACGGCCCGGGCCGAAAACGTCGTCATACAGAGCTTCGACGGCGTCCGAATGCTCCGGGGAATCTGGAACGATTTCGTAGGCTGGGATCGTGTTCACGGGGCGTAGGCTCCGAAGACAAGAGTGACGAACCAACGACCGCAGCTTCGCCTTTTGGCTCAGCCCAGGTCAGTGCATCACCGCTGGTCGCCGTCTTCCCCGTTCGGGGCCCTTCGCGCAGCCGGTTATTGGAGGGTGCAAATAGGGACGTTTGCCCCGGGGTGCAAGAATTTTTGTGTGACACCGGCAGGCGGGAGCCGGTGAGCGCGCCCGCGTGCTTCCCCCGCGCCGTTCCGTGTGGTGATTTGGAGAAAATCCGGAGGAAACAGTCATGGGCGTGCTCGACGGCAAGGTCGTACTCATCACCGGCGGCGGCAACGGCATTGGCAGGGAGACCGCGCTTCTGCTGGCGCGCGAGGGCGCGAAGGTTGTGGTGAACGATCTTGGCGGATCGCTGCAGGGTGGCGATGAAGGCTCCGCCGGGCCGGCTGAACAGGTCGCGCGGGAAATCCGGGCGGCGGGCGGCGAAGCTGCCTCCAACTCCGAAAGCGTGGCGGACTACGCCGCCGTGGCCCGGATGATCGAGCAGGCCAAGGACACGTTCGGCGGGCTGCATGCCATCGTGAACCCGGCCGGCATCCTGCGGGACGGCATGTTCCACAAGATGACCGAGGATGACTGGGACCGGGTCATCAACGTCCACCTGCGCGGGTCTTTCAATGTCACGCGCGCTTCGATCGAATTATTCCGGGAGCAGAAGGATGGGGCCTATGTGCTGTTCACCTCGACCTCGGGCCTGATCGGGAACATTGGTCAGGCGAACTATGCGGCTGCGAAAATGGGCATTGTCGGCCTGTCGCGGGTGGTCGCCATGGAAGGCGTGCGCAACAATGTGCGCTCCAACGTGATCGCGCCATTCGCCTGGACACGGATGATCGAGTCGATTCCCGTAAAAGACGAAGCCGGCGCCCAACGGGTTGGCCGCATGAAGGCGACGATGCGGGCGGATCAGGTGGCCCAGCTGGCGGTGGCCCTGTGCTCGGACCGGGCGAAACACGTCTCCAGCCAGATCTTCTGTGTCAGGGGCAACGAGATCATCCTGTTCGACCAGCCCCGCCCCATCCGCTCGGTGGCGGACCTGAGCGGCTGGAATCCCGAGAAAATCCTCGATACCTGCCTGCCCGCCATGGCCGGGAGCTTCTTTTCGACCGAGGCGACGACGGACGTCTTCCCCTACGACCCAATCTGACCGCGGGCGCTCGCGCCGAAGGTTTCCAGGCGGAATCGGCCCGGCGGCATTCCCGGCTGCCTGAGCCTTGGGCCGGGCTGCCCGCGATCTGGAAAGATTGTGCAGTTTTCCATGGCAAACGTCGATTTTCCTGAAGCGCCGCCGGAGATTTATGGTTTAGAAAGCGTTCCATCCGCACATCGTCGCGGAGAGGTCGCCCGCTTGTTTTTGCCATCCCAGAGGTCCGGCATTCCTGATGCAACAGCCGCGCGGCTGGGGCGTCTGCGGACTTGGGAAGCAGCGTCCGCCGGGGAGCGTTTTTGACATGGGCGACTCTGGCGGAACCCTCTGGTCGATGCGGACGAAATCGCGACAACCGTGGTGGTCGTATCTGCCGGATGCAGAGCTGCTGCAGATGCGGCTCAAGGATCTTCACGTCTCGATCGAAGGCACGTGGATCCAGGGCTGCATGAAGGAACTGAACGGCGAGCTGAAGCGCCGCGGCCTGGTGCAGGCGCACGCCTGGATTTCCGACGAGTGGTTCAGCCCGGATACGACGCCGGGCATCGCCGTGCCCTTCTATCTGGCTCACCCGCGCCTCGCGCGGCTTGAGCGGAAGATGTTCAAGGAAGTGGAAGGCGGCACCAAACGCCAGTGCATGCAGATCCTGCGGCACGAGGCAGGCCACATCATCCAGCACGCCTACGCCCTGCACCGCCGCCGCAAGTGGCAGGAGATGTTTGGCCGTTCGTCGTCGCCCTATCCCGACAGCTATCGTCCGAACCCCAACAGCCGCGACTTCGTCCAGCATCTGCCGCGCTGGTATGCGCAGAGCCACCCGGATGAAGATTTCGCCGAGACCTTTGCCGTGTGGCTGACGCCGCGCGCGAGCTGGCGGACGAAGTATGCCGAATGGCCGGGCGCGCTGGAGAAACTGGAATTCGTCGACGAACTCATGCAGGGCATATCCGGCATGAAGGCTGGACTGACGCGGCGCATGGAAGTCGATCCCGTGGGCCGTCTCAACAAGACGCTGGCCGATCACTATGAGCGCAAGCTGGCGCATTACGCGGTGGATACGGACACGCGTTACGACCGCGACCTGCAGCGCATCTTCTCGAACGAGCCGCGCCATGCGCGTTCGAAACCGGCATCGGCTTTTCTCCGCAAGAATCGTGTACAGATCCGTGACGCGGCCTGGCGCGTTTCGGGCGCGTACCAGTTTGCGCTGGACCACACGATCGACCAACTGATCCACCGGGCCCGCGCCATGAAACTGCGTGCGCCGGGCACTGAAAGCGAACTGCGGAAATCCATGGTCAGACTGATCAACAACAAGGTTGCCCACCAGCTGCATACATCGCGGCGGCAATGGTTCGCGGTATGAAGCCGCTTCGTATCCTCGCTCTCGCCCACCCTGACCTGATCCCGCCCGACAGCATCGAGGGACTTTCAGAGTCGGAAACGTATGTCTGGAAGACGGAATACGACGTCTCGACGACGCTTCGCAAAAGCGGTCACGAAGTGCGCATGCTGGGCGTGCAGACCGAGCTGGCCCCGATCCGTGACGCCGTCGAGGACTGGAAGCCGGATATTGTCTTCAACATGCTCGAGGAATTCCACGGCGAGTCTCTGTACGCGCAGAACGTGGTGGCGTTGCTGGAGCTGCTGCGCGTTCCGTACACGGGCTGCAATCCGCGCGGGATGATGCTGGCGCGCGGCAAGGATCTTTCGAAGAAGCTGCTGAAGTATCACCGCGTTCCGGCGCCGGCGTTTGCGGTATTCCCGATGGGCAAGAAGGCGCGCCGTCCGGGCCGCCTGAAATTTCCGCTGATCGTGAAGTCGCTTTGGGAAGATGCCTCGCTCGGCATCTCGCAGGCATCGATCGTGGACACGGACGAGAAGCTGGCCGAACGCGTGGCGTTCATTCACAAGCGCCTCAACACGCCGGCGATCGCCGAGCAGTATATCGAAGGCCGCGAGATCTATGTCGGCGTGCTGGGCAATGACCGGCTGCAGGTGCTGCCGGTTTGGGAACTGAGCTTCTCCAATCTCGCCGATGGCGCGCATGCGATCGCGACCGAGAAGGTGAAGCACGATCCGATTTATCAGGAGAAGCGCGGCATCCTGCAGGGGCCCGCTCAGGACCTGCCGCCCGCTGTCGTGACGAAAATCCGCACGCTGGCAAAACGCATCAGCCATACGCTGGAGCTGGATGGCTATTGCCGGATCGACTTCCGGCTGTCGAAGGACAACATTCCCTACTTCATCGAAGCGAACCCGAACCCCGAGATCGCCGAGAGCCAGGAGTATGCGCAGGCGGCCCTGCATGCCGGCACGAGCTATGCCGACCTGCTGAACAAGATCGTCACGCTGGGCCTGAAGCGCGCAGGCGCGGAAATCTAGCCCGTCGGGTCGGTGTCGACCGGCTCTTCCTTGCGCACCAGAACCTTGTCGATGCGACGGCCATCCATGTCGATGACCTCGAAGAACAACGGCGGCCGCTCGGCCTTGTCGCCCTCCTTCGGCAGCGTACGCAGCAGGTGCATCACGAGGCCCGCGACAGTCGAGAAGCCTTCGTCCTCGTTGAGATCGGGCACGCCGACCAGCTCTTCGAACTCATCAACGGGCGTCATGCCGTCAACCAGCCAGCTGCCATCATCGCGCCTGACAGGCGGCGAAAGCCCCTCGTCTTCGCTCAGCGCTGCATCGCCCGCGATGGATTCCAGCAGGTCAGCTGCTGTCACGAGACCGAGCACGCCGCCGTATTCGTCGGAGACGATGACCATGCGCACCGGATTGCCGCGCATGGCTTCGAGCAACTTCAACACCGGCATGGTTTCCGGCACGAAGACAGGCGGATGCATCACGGCCTTGAGGTCAATCGTACCCGTGCGCGCGAGATAGGCGAACAGCTCCTTGGTCTGGACGACGCCGATGATCTGGTCGGCGTCACCATCCGCCACCGGGAAGCGCGAGTGGCCGCTGTCGGTGATTTCCTTGAGCAGTTCTTCGCGCGCGGTGTCCGGGTCGAGCCAGATGACTTCGGTGCGCGGCGTCATGATGGCTTTCACCGAGCGGTCGCCGAGGCGCATCACGCTCTGGATCATGTCGCGTTCTTCTTCCTCGATGACGCCGGCTCTCTCGCCTTCGACAATCAGGGACTGGAGTTCTTCCTCGGTGACGTCTTCCTGACGGGTACGATGCAGACCGAGCAGGCGGATGAAACCTTCGGTGACGAAGCGAAGCAGCCAGACCAGGGGTGAAGCCGTTGTCTCGATCAGGGCCATGACGGGCGCCATCGCCGCAGCCATGGGCTCGGGGGCTGCAAGCGCGATACGCTTGGGGATCAACTCGCCCAGCACCAGCGAGAGGAAGGTAGTGAACACAATGACGACGCTGAACGCGATGAGTTCGGCGTGGGGCGCGAGCAGCGTGTGCCAGCTGGCGACGATCGGGGTCAGGTCATCCGACAGCGCCGTGGCGCTGTAGGCGCCGGCGATCACGCCGATGGCGGTGATACCGATCTGAACGGTGGACAGGAGCTTGGATGGATCATCCAGCAGGCGCAGCGCGGTCTTTGCGCCGCCATTGCCACGATCGGCCATGGCCTTCAGCCGCGGCTTGCGTGAGGAAACGATCGCCATCTCCGACAGCGCGAACACGCCGTTGAGCAGGATCAGCAGTACGAGGATCAGAAGTTCCATCTACTCCGCGAGCCCGCTAGGCCCGTGTGCCTTGATGCGCCAGAGGACCCGGCGGACCCACCTTCTGCGATACTTGGGGACCGCATTCAACCAGTGGGATTGCCACTGGTCATCGGCGCTCGATGCCGGAAATTGACGCAGGATCAATGGCATAAGCCCCAAAAGCGTCATGGTAAAAGCTTGTGGAGGCGCGCGCATTTTGGGCAATCGCGCTTCCGTAGCGTTGCGCATAGGACTATTTTCCTATAACTAGGCCTTGCGTCCTATCCAACCGAAGGCCCCGCCCATGCGTCATACCGACATCTGGAAAGCGGTCGATTCCCTCGCGGAGCGGCATGGGCTGTCGGCTTCGGGGCTGGCGAAGCGCGCCGGGCTTGATCCGACAGCGTTCAACAAGTCGAAGCGCGCAGGCGCGGATGGGTCGCCGCGCTGGCTGTCGACGGAGAGCCTGATGAAGGCGCTCGATGCGGTGGGAACGTCGCTGGAAGATTTCGCGGCGCTGGCCGAGGGACGGCAGGGACATACGGCGCCCCTGCTCGGCTTCGCCAAGGCGGGCAGCGATGGGTATTTCGATGATGCTGGTTTCCCTGTCGGCGCGGGCTGGGAGGAAGTGCGTTTCCCGGGACTGGAGACCGAGACGGTCTACGCGCTGGAGATCACGGGCGACTCGATGGAGCCGGTCTACCGGAGCGGCGACCGCATCGTTGTTGCGCCGGGTGTCGCGGTGCGCCGCGGCGATCGCGTGGTGGCGCGGACCAAGGACGGCGAAGTACTGGCGAAAGTTCTGGGGCGGCAGACAGAGCGACTGGTCGAACTATTGTCGCTGAACCCCGACTATCCTCCGCGCGAACTTGCGCGTGTGGATCTGGCGTGGATGGCGCGCATTCTGTGGGCGAGCCAGTAGACGTCAGTTCTGGCGTGCCTTCGCCATTGCCTGCATCGCGGCAGCTGTCTCTGCGTTGGCGGGGAAGAAAGCTTCGACGGCGAGTTCGGACAGGGTGACGTCGGCTGGCGTGCCGAAGACGGTTGTTGTCGTGATGAACGACAGGAGCTGGCCGCCGAGATTCAGCTCGAACGGAAGCGCGATGGCGTCGGCTTCCTCCCACGGCCTGCCCTTTGGCGCAGGGGGCGCGGGATAGGCGGCGAGTTCGCGTTCAAGCTCGATCAGTTTCGGATCGCAGGTGACGTTGATCTGCTCGTTCAAGCGCCAGAGGACGTGGGATTTCCACCGCGCAAGATTGGCGACGTAAGGCGCTAAACCGCCCGGGTGCAGTGAGAGACGCAGGACGTTGATGCCGCCTTCCAGCAGACTCTTGTCACTGACCAGACCCAGCAGCGGGGCCACGGCAGCATTGGCCATGACGAGATTCCAGTAGCGGTCGACGGCGAGCGCCGGGTTTGGTTCATAGCCCTTCAGCACGAGCTCAACAGCGGCGCGAGCGGCGCTCATTGATGGGTCGGTGAGCTTTCGTTCGGCGAAGGCTGGCGCAAAGCCTGCGGTCAGCAGCAGCACATTTCTCTCCCTCAATGGCAGGCCGAGATGTTCGGACAGGGTTTCGACCATGTCGCGCGATGGTGCGGAGCGGCCGCTCTCGACGAAGCTGAGATGCCGCTGCGACACGCCGGCTTCGAGGGCGAGATCAAGTTGGCTGAGCCGGCGGCGCGTGCGCCATTCCTTGATCAGGTCGCCGACTTTGGCTGGCCGTTCCGGGATCTGCTGTTTCATCATGGACAGACGATAGCCGCACACGATCTGCGCTTCCATTACCTCCAACGTAATCGCCAGCCCGCATTGGCCCCGCCATGTTCGCCCCATCGAAACGGCAAACACAGGAGCTGCCCATGACCGCCCTCTCCTCTTTTCTCCGCAAAGCCCTTCTGGCCGACGCCGTCGTCAGCGGCGCGGCATGCCTGGCCATGATCGCGGGAGCAGACTTTACGCACACGCTTCTCGGCCTGCCATCCGCCCTGCTGTTCTGGGCTGGCGTGTCATTGATCCCGTTCATCGTGACACTGGTCATGGTTATGCGGGCGAATGCCGCGCCGACCGGGCTGATCGCGGCGCTTATCGCAATCAATATCGCCTGGGTCGTGGCGAGCCTGTTCGTCGCCTTTGGCCCGGCGTTCGCGCCCACCTTGCTGGGCAAGATTTTCATCGTCGCACAGGCAGCGACGGTGGCTGTGTTTGCAGAGCTGCAGATCATCGGTCTGCGCCGCGCCAGCGTGACGGCCTGACCTTCCCGGCCTCTCGCTTACCTGCTCCTCCGGCTTCGGCCGGAGGAGTTTTCTTATGTGACGTCGAGCGCCATCAGCCTGTCGAGCACAGATGCGAGGCGCGCATCCGTCACGGGTGAGCTCATGGCTTCGTCAGCTGCCCAGAGCAGATAGGTTTCCACTTCAGTTCGATCAGCCTTGCGCTGAAGCATGGCCAGCACGGGCCAAGCGTAGCTGTCGTACTCGTCGACCGGAACGCCGGCGCTGATCGGATCCCATTCACCGTGCAGAATGGCGCGCACCCGATCGAACGCCGCCTTCGCGTGTTTGCGTTCCAGCTCGTTCACAGCATCACTTCAGCGAGCTTCTGGGCCGCGGACCTGTCGCCCTTCAGCGCCTCGGCAAGTTGGGCGGCGCGCGCCTGCATGATGCGCTCCACATGATCACTGGCGGTGGCGGCCATCGCCCGATCGAGCGCCTGAGCGGCTTCAGCGCCATATGTCTTCGCATCGAGGGCGGCGAGCGCCCGGGCGTATTGCCAGTGAATGCCAACGTCATCTGGCGCCAACTCGGTCGCGGCTCTGTAATGGCTGCGCGCCTTGTCGATACTGGCGCCCATGACCCACGCGCCAAAACCGCCGCCGCGGCGTTCGACTTCGACATTCCAGACGGCGAGGAAGCCCTGCGCATAGAAATTAGAGGGGTCGGCCTTCAGGACTTCTTCCGCGAGTTTGCGTCCCTTCTCGCCATAGCCGGCATTCCAAGCAGCCATCGTGTCCATCGGGCGGCTTTTAAGGGAGAGCGCGATGGCGAGCTGAAGCTGGCCCTCTTCATGAGCGGGCTCAAGTTTCAGAGCCGCTTCCGCATCCTTTGACGCGCGATCCACGATGGCGGCATCGGGCTCCTGCGTGCCCGTCATGCAGTAGGCGAGCAGAGCGCGCGCGGCGAAGGCCAGATCATCCGCACTGGCGGCCGCCTCCGCTTCGCTGGCCGCGGCCATATACTCCCCACGCGCGAATTTTGCGGCAAGCTCGATTGACGTGGGATGGGCGGAAGCCGGCAGGGCGAACGCCAACACTGCGGCGGCAACCGCTATCACACGCCCGCGTGCGCCGGGATAACCGCGCATCCTGATCCTTACGAGTCGGAAATGTCATGATGCGCCGCGCTTACCTCTTGCGCAACGACCCAAACTCAGGCGCTAAGTGGCGGCATTCCAGGGAGCATCTCGGTGCGTAGTCTTGCTTGTGTTGCGGTGCTCGCGCTGGCGGCCGCCTGCGGCGCGCCAGAAGGCGACGAGACGGCGTCCGCCGCTCCGCTTCCCTCGGAAACACCCGACAGGATGCCCGGCGATCCGGTCGACGAGCGCGCGTATGCGGGCGAGTGGGCCGCGCAGGCCGACGACTGCGATGACGCCCGCAAGGTGTGGACGATCGAGAGCCACCGCATGGGCGTGCGGAAGCAGCGCTTCTGCGTGTTCAGCCAGGTGCGGCAGACCGAGGGCACCAACGAAGCCGAGGTCTGGCGTGCCGACGCCCGCTGTCTCTCCGCCGGTAAGGAGAGCGAGGACGTTCTGTTCTTCCGGGTGAAGCCGAGCCGGCTGGAGATGCGGGTGCGGATCAGCGACAGCGACCCGGAAGAGCTCGTCCGCTGCCCTATGCGGACCTGATTGCCCTGCCCCGCGGCTCGCCTTAAGCCGCGAAGCATGACGGACATTCTGCTGATCTTCCATTTTCTCGGGATGATGCTGGGCGTGACCGGCGGATTGGGCGGCACTGTTGTGCTGGCCATCGCGACGCCGGCGCAGAAGGCCAAGGGCGGGCCGATACGGGGAATCGGGCCGGCGCTGACGCATCTGTCGATGACGGGGCTGGTGCTGATGTGGCCGAGCGGCATCGGGCTGATGGTCGCGAAAGACTTCAGCAGCGCGATGGGCGCCATGTTCTGGATGAAGATGGGCTTTGCCGTCGCGGTGACGTTTGCGACGGCATCGACGCTGATGGTCTATCAGCGGGCGCGGAAGGAGCCGAAGGTGGCGCAGCTGTTGCTGAGCCTCGGGCCGCTGGCGACGCTTTGCTATGTGCTGACGATCGTGTTCGCGGTGCTGGCGTTTCACTAAGCCCTTTTTCACTAGCCTCTGGCGAGCGAGTCCCGGATCAGCTTGGCGCTTTCCTTCACACCATAGAGCGCGACGAAGCCGCCGAAGCGGGGGCCCTGGCTCTGGCCGAGGCAGACTTCGTAGATGGCCGTGAACCAGGCGCGCAGCGGCTCGAACGCATGCTCGGTGCCGACGGCGAAGACCATGGTCTGCAGCGTTTCGCCATCGAGCGCGCCATCCCAAGCTTCGAGGCGTGAGGCGAGGTCTTCGAGGGCGGCGCGTTCCTTCGCATCCGGCGCGCGGTAGGTTTTCGTCGGGGCGACGAAGTCGGCGTAGTATTTCAGCGCGTAGCCGACGAGATGATCGAGCAGCGGATCGGTTTCGGGCGTCGCGTTCGGAGCTTCGCGACGAATGAAGCCCCAGAGCACATCCTTGTTCGAGGCGTTGGCGGCGGAGACGAGGTTCAGCAGCATGGCGAAGGAGACCGGCGAGGATTTCGCCGGCGGCTTGCCGCCATGGATGTGCCAGACGGGGTTTTCGAGCTGTTGATCGGGCGTCTGCTTCGCGTAAGCGTCGAGGAAGGTGAGGTATTCATCCACCGCCTTCGGGATCACGTCGAAATAGAGCTTCTTCGCGGTCTTCGGCTTCTGCCACTGGTAGAGCGACAGGCTCTCGGCGGGCGCATAGGTGAGCCATTGCTCGACCGAGATGCCGTTGCCTTTCGATTTCGAGATCTTCTCGCCTTTTTCGTCGAGGAAGAGTTCGTAGACGAACTGGTGCGGCGGCTCTGCGCCGAGGATGCGGGCGATCTTTGAATAGATCGGCGCGTTGGCCTGGTGATCCTTGCCAAACATTTCGAAGTCGACGCCGAGGGCGGCCCAGCGCATGCCGAAGTCGGGCTTCCACTGCAGCTTCACATTGCCCCCGGTGACGGGAAGCGTGGTGTCTTCCCCGTTCTCGTCAGTGAAGGTGACTGTGCCGGCTTTTGCGTCGACATTCTTCATCGGCACGTAGAGCACGCGGCCGGTCGTCGGCGAGATCGGAAGGAAGGGCGAATAGGTTTCGCGGCGTTCGTCGCCGAGGTTCGCGAGCATCAGCTTCATGATGTCATCGTACTTCTCGGCGGCGCGCAGCAGCATCGCGTCATAGACGCCGCGCTTGTAGAGATCGGTGGCGGAGGCGAATTCGTATTCGAAGCCGAACGAGTCGAGGAAGGCCTGCAGACGGGCATTCATATGCGCGCCGTAGCTCGCGTGCGTGCCGAAGGGATCGGGCACAGCGGTGAGCGGCTTCTGCAGATAGCCTGACAGCATCTCCTGGTTCGGAAGATTATCGGGCACTTTGCGCATGCCATCCATGTCGTCGGAAACGCAGATGAGGCGCGTCTTGTAAGCGCCGGCTGTCAGCGCCTCGAAGGCGCGGCGGACCATGGTGGTGCGGACAACTTCACCGAACGTGCCGATGTGCGGCAGGCCCGAGGGGCCGTAGCCGGTTTCGAAGACAACAGGCGCGTCTTTTGCCCTGCCCGCCTTTTCCAGCTTCTCGATGCGCGCCTTGAGCTCGCGAGCCTGTTCGAACGGCCAGGCTTTTGCGGTTGCGGCGAGCCGTTCTACTTCGGCAAGATTGGCGGTGGACATGGAGGGCTCCTGTGCGACCCGCCTATTGGGCCGGGGGCTGGGGGTCAAGGTTGGGCGGCCTGGGAGATCGTCGGCAGGAGCGGCTAGGCAGTGAGCACGCCCTTCCGCCGCCGCATCCCCCGCGAAGGCGGGGGCCTCGTCTTGCGCGCTTCGCGCACATCTTTGCCAAACGAGTCTGGATCCCCGCCTTCGCGGGGAACGCGGACCTGAGGGTCCGCTTCCAGATGCAACCTCTCAATCGGACCGGCACGAGCCGTCCGTGATGCCGTAGCTCTGGCTCCAATCTTCACAAGGAAGCGGAGGGCCGGGGACGCGGGGATGCCCCGCTGATTGGCGTCCGCGCGATGGCGGCTACCGGTAGATAGAGAGATGCGGTTTCCCCGCGTCCCCAGTGATCGTTATCCGCCAGCTGTCCCGCAGAGGT
>Ga0116178_10001182_pt1 | contig 21755 bp, 18 predicted proteins | sample AD_STIC12_MetaG_FD_89880 | JGI IMG/M metagenome (GOLD analysis project Ga0116178, IMG submission 89880) | Active sludge microbial communities of municipal wastewater-treating anaerobic digesters from USA - AD_STIC12_MetaG | ecosystem: Engineered > Bioreactor > Anaerobic > Digestate | place: USA... | reverse complement strand
TGAAGAAGTCACCGCGCAGCAGAATGTGGTCGATTACGGCCGGAATGATGTGGTCATAAGCGCCGCCACCGAGAAAACAGACGTTTTTGTCGACGGTTTCGTTGGTTTCGGCGAGCCGGGCGACTTTGCGGGCCATTTCTGACTCGCTCATGCCGGCGGGCAGATTCAATTCGCCCTGCAGCCTGAGTTCGGGCGGAATTTCTGCAAAGAGGTCGTCGATGCTTTTAACACCGATGGCCCCCAGCATTTCCTGAAGTTCATCAGGAGTGGTGGGGATATAGGTAGCCATAAAGGAACTCCTGTGCGATTAGTCGCAGATTTTCTTGTAGTCGGCTTCTGACAGAAGCTGGTCGAATTCTGAAGGAATTGCCATTTTAACTTTGCAGATCCAGCCGGCGCCCATCGGTTCTTCGTTGACGAGAGCGGGGTTGTTTTCGAGGTTTTCGTTAACGGCAACGACTTCGCCGGTTACCGGAGAATATAGATCAGAAACGGTTTTGACCGATTCGATGGTGCCGAAGACTTTGTCTTTGTGGAGCTTGCTGCCCTTGGCCGGCAGTTCGACGAATACGACGTCGCCAAGCTGGTGTGCAGCATAATCAGTGATGCCGATGGTGACGGTATCGCCTTCGAGTTTTGCCCATTCGTGTTCTTTGGTGAATTTGGTGGTCATAATATCTCCTGTTCAGCCTTAAAATTTATAAAATGGAAATTTTTCGCAGATGGCGTTGACCTTGGCTTTGACAGCGGCAAGGTTGGCTTCGTCTTCGGGTTTTGCGATCGCTTCGTCCATCAGGGCGGCAATCTGCTTCATGACATCGGGGGTCATGCCGCGGGTGGTGACAGCCGGGGTGCCGACGCGCAGGCCCGAGGTGACGAACGGTGAAGCCGGATCATTCGGAATCGTGTTCTTGTTGACGGTGATGCCGGCGTGGTCGAGTGCCTTTTCGGCGGCCTTACCGGTGATGTTCTTGTTGCGCACGTCGATGAGCATCAGATGGTTGTCGGTGCCACCGGAAACGAGGCGGAAGCCGCGTTCAGTGAGAGCGGCGGCCAGAGCCTGGGCGTTTTCGACGACGCGCTTCTGATAGTCTTTGAAACTCGGTTCAAGAGCTTCTTTGAAGGCAACGGCTTTGGCGGCGATGACGTGCATCAGCGGGCCACCCTGCAGACCGGGGAAAATCGCCTTGTCGAGAGCCTTGGCCCATTTTTCTTTGCAGAGAACCAGACCGCCACGGGGACCGCGCAGGGTCTTGTGGGTGGTCGAGGTCACGAAATCGGCATAGGGAATCGGCGACGGGTGCAGGCCGGCAGCGACCAGGCCGGCGATGTGAGCCATGTCGACGCACATTACCGCTTCGACTTCGTCGCAGACCTTGCGGATGCGCTCGAAATCGATGACGCGCGGGTAGGCCGAGGCGCCAACCATGATCATTTTCGGTTTATTTTCTTTGGCGAGGCGGGTGAGCGCATCGTAGTCGAGGGTTTCGGTATCGTCGGTGACGCCGTAGGGAACGACGTTATAAAGCAGGCCGCTGAAGTTGACCGGGCTGCCGTGGGTCAGATGGCCACCGTTCTGCAGGTTCATGCCGAGAAAGGTTTCGCCCGGTTTCATGACGACCTGATAAACGGCCATGTTGGCCTGGCTGCCCGAATGGGGCTGCACGTTTGCGTGTTCGGCGCCAAAAAGCTTTTTAACGCGGTCGCGGGCAAGGTCTTCGGCCTGGTCGACGACTTCGCAGCCACCGTAATAGCGCTTTGCCGGGTAACCTTCGGCGTATTTGTTGGTGAGAACCGAGCCGAGGGCTTCAAGTACCGCTTCAGAAACGAAGTTTTCTGAGGCAATGAGCTCGATCTGGCTCATCTGGCGCCTTTTTTCACGGTCGATAATGGCACTGATTTCGGGGTCGAACTGTGTAAGGGTCTGCATGATTAACTCCTTGCCCTGGTATAAAATGGTGTTTCTATAACGGTTGCGGGGTAATTTTTGCCGCGGATTTCAATGTCGAAGGTCGAGCCGATGGCGCTGAGTGCCGGCGGAACATAGCCGAGGCCGATGTTCTTCTGCAGGGTCGGGGCCATGGTGCCTGAGGTGACTTCGCCGACCTTTTTGCCGTCTTTCATGATCGGGTAACCGTGGCGGGCGGCCGGGCCTTTGCCGAGTTCGAAGCCGACGAGGGTCTTGCTGACGCCCTGGTCTTTCTGCTTCTTCATGACTTCGCTGCCGGTGAACGGGCCTTTGGCGAATTTGACGGTCCAGTTCAGGTTGGCTTCGATCGGGGTGGTTTCGTCGTTGATATCGTTGCCGTAGAGCATCAGGCGGGCTTCAAGGCGCAGGGTGTCACGGGCGCCAAGGCCGATCGGTTTGATGCCGACGTCTTTGCCGGCTTCAAGAAGGGCGTTCCAGAGCTTTTCTGAATGTTCGGCGGGGTAATAGAGTTCGAAACCATCTTCACCGGTGTAACCGGTGCGGCTGATGATGCAGTCGATGCCGGCGACCTTGCCTGAGGTGAACCAGTAGAATTTGATGGCTTTGAGGCGCTGGCGGGTAAGTTTCTGAAGAATTGCTTCAGCGTTCGGGCCCTGAATGGCGATCAGGCCGGTTTCTGAAGATTTGTCGACGAGTTCGACGTTGCCTTCGAGCTGGCTTTTGATCCAGTCGAAGTCTTTCTTCATGTTGCTGGCATTGACGACGAGCAGAAATTTTTCGGGGCTCCAGCGGTAGATAAGCAGGTCATCGACGATGGTGCCATCGGGTCGGCACATCGGGGTATAAGCGATCTGCCGGTCAGAAAGGGCTTCTGAGTCCTGGCAGCAGATTTTCTGAATGTTCTTCATGGCATCGGGGCCGCTCAGCCAGAATTCGCCCATGTGAAACAGGTCGAAAAGGCCGCTGTTGGTGCGAACGGCATTGTGTTCTTCGATAATCGAGGTATACTGCACCGGCATATACCAGCCGGCGAAATCGACCATTCTCGCACCTGATTTTTCATGTACTGCGCACAGTGGGGTCTTGTTCATCATTCTCTCCTTGCTGTAATTACGAAAGCCCGGTAATGTTACCGTTTTCGTCGACGTCGATATGTTGCGCCGAGGGTTCCTTGGGCAGGCCGGGCATGGTCATGATCTCGCCGGCGATGGCGACAACAAAACCGGCCCCGGCGCTCAGGCGCGCCTCGCGTATGATAACTTCAAAGTCGCGCGGCCGGCCGAGCAGGTTGACCTGATCAGACAGCGACGACTGGGTTTTGGCGATACACACGGGCACTTTTCTGAACCCGAGCTTTTCGAACTGGTCGATGGCGTCTTTCGCCTTTTTCAGAATCGTGACGCCCTTGGCGCCGTAGCAGCAGCGGGCGATGACGTTGATCTTCTCGACGAGCGGCATTTCGATCGGGTAGAGGAAATCGAATTCGTTGGCCTGTGAGGCGATCGTCTTCTCGACCGCTTCAGCCAGTGCAACGCCGCCGGCCGGGCCCTGACCGTAGATGTCAGAAACGACGGCGCTCACGCCTTTTTCGCGCACCGCGTCGACGACCCATTGCAGTTCTTTTTCGGTGTCTGAACCGAACTGGTTGACCGCAACCACACACGGAACACCGAAATGCCTGACGTTTTCGATATGCTTGACCAGGTTTTCAAAGCCCTTCGCGAGCGCTTCGAGATTTTCGTGATCGAGCTGCGCTTTTGGCACACCGCCGTGCATCTTGAGCGCTCTTACCGTGGCTACAATTACTGCAGCTGCCGGTTTGAGGCCGCCGAAACGGCATTTGATATCGAAGAATTTTTCGGCGCCGAGTTCGGTGGCGAAGCCGGCTTCGGTGATCACGACATCGGCCAGTTTCAGTGCCAGTTTGGTGGCAACCATGCTGTTGCAGCCGTGCGCGATATTGGCGAACGGGCCGCCGTGCACGAAAACCGGGGTAGAATAGCGTGTCTGCACGAGATTCGGTTTCATCGCCTCTTTAAGCACGGCGCACATGGCACCTTCGGCTTTCAAATCACGGGCAAAAATCGGCTTGCCTTCGTGATTGAACGAGACAATTATGTTGCCAAGTCTCTGCTTGAGATCTTTGATGTCTTCGGCAAGGCAGAGGGTCGCCATGACTTCAGACGCGGCGGTGATATCGAAGCCGGTTTCGCGCGGAACCCCATGCGCGGGGCCGCCGAGGCCGGTTACGATATTGCGCAGACTGCGGTCGTTCATGTCGATGACCCGTTTGAACGGGGTCGACTTCGGGTCGATGCGCAGCTCGTTGCCATGCTGAATGTGGTTGGCGACCAGCGCGGTCAGCAGGTTGTGCGCCGAAGTGACGGCGTGAATGTCGCCGGTAAAGTGCAGGTTGATTTCATCCATCGGCACCAGCTGGCTTTTGCCGCCGCCGGTGGCGCCGCCTTTGACTCCGAAAACCGGGCCCATCGAGGGCTCGCGCAGACAGAGCATGGTTTTGCGGCCCATGGCCCTGAAAGTATCGGCCAGCCCGATACAGGTGGTGGTTTTACCTTCACCGGCAGGGGTCGGGGTCATGGCGGTGACCAGAATCAGCTTGCCGTCGGGGTTGCCGGCGACGCGCTTTCGGGTCGAGAAAGCGACTTTGGCCTTATAATGGCCGTAATGTTCTATTTCTTCGGGCAGCAGGCCGAGCTCGACGCCAACCGCTTCGACGGGCCTGGTTTCTTCTTTGATGTTGAGTTTTGTTTCTGACACAGCAGCACCTTTCTCGTTGCGACAGAAATACGCCGGCAGCTTACTCGTTTTTCAGGAAAAATTCCATCATTGCATTGACGCCGGCGCCGGTCTGTTTGAGATAACCCTTTTTCTTGAGGATCATTTCGAGCAGGGCGACAGTGCCGAGCAGATCGCGTTCGCCGATGGCGCCGATCGTGGTGATGCGCAGCAGGGTCGCGGCGAACTGTTCCTGGCCGCCGGCAATGAGAATGCCGTATTTATTGCGCATTTCGCTGACGATGTCTTTCGGCGCAATGCCTTCGGGGGCATAAAAGACCGTCAGCACATTTGAAGTCGCCTTTTCTTCAGTGAACAGCTTGAGACCGAGTGCTTTTAGAGCGGCCCGCAGCCCGCCGGCGAGTTTGGCATAATGCTTGATGCAGTTGTCGAGGCCAATGCGGTCAATCTTGCGCAGGGCTTCGAGCAGCGAGAACATGACGTTGATGGCCGGGGTCCAGGGGTAGGCCGGAATCGCCTGTTCCTGATCGCGTTTGTAGAGCTTGAGATCAAAATAGTAACCGTGGCATTTTACGGTTTCGACTTTTTTCCAGGCTTTGTCAGACAGGGCAACCATGCCGACGCCCGGAGGCGCCAGGAAACCCTTCTGCGAGGCAGAAACAGTGACATCGACATGCCAGTCGTCCATTTTGAAGGGCAGGGCGCCGAGGCCCGAAACGCCGTCGACGATGAGGATTTTTCCCTTGTCTTTGAGGAATTCGCCGATCGCCTTGATATCGTTGCAGATACCGGTCGAAGTTTCGTTGAAAGTTACGGTAATGCCGCTGATTTCGGGGTGCTTTTTCAGGGCTTCGGCGATCTGTTCGACGGTGACAGCTTTGCCGTCGTCACATTTGAGAACGACGGGTTTGAGCCTGAAAGCTTCGCATATCTGGGTGAAACGCACGCCAAAAACGCCGGTCTGAACGGTAAGAACCGTTTCGCCTTCGTTAAAAAGGTTGGCGATTGCGGTTTCCATGCCACCGGTGCCTGAAGAGGTCGTCAGGTAGAGGTGCTGGGTGGTTCCGAAAAATTTCTTGAGCAGATCGACACATTCTCTGTAGGTCGGGGCGAAATCGTTGGTGCGGTGGTGGCGCAGGGGTCTGGCACCGGCCAGCAGGACTTCGGAATCAAGATGTACGGGACCCGGGGTCATCAGCATGGTATCGAGCAGTTCCACGGTCAGTTCTCCATTCATTTCCTTGTTGTAGTTATCTTCAGCTTCTGCAGTCTTATTTGTAGCCGCAGAGCGTTTTTACGGGAATTTCTGCCTTGATTTGAGAGTGTTCGCGAGAAGCATTGCAATCGTCATCGGCCCGACACCGCCCGGTACCGGGGTAATGAACGAGGCGCGTTTCGCCGCGCCGGCGTATTCGACATCGCCGACCAGGCGGTAGCCGCGTGGTGACGAAGGATCATCGATCGAGTTAGTGCCAACGTCGATGACGACGGCGCCTTCTTTAACCCAGTCGCCCTTGACGAATTCGGCTTTGCCGATGCCGGCGACGAGAATGTCGGCCTGGCGGCAGAGCCCGGGCAGGTCGCGGGTGCGCGAGTGGGCAATGGTGACGGTGGCGTTCGCCTTGGTCAGCAGCGCCGCCATTGGCTTGCCGACAATGTTCGAGCGCCCGATCACGAGGGCATTTTTTCCTTCGACGGGAATATTGTAGCGTTTCAGCATTTCCATGACGCCGAGTGGCGTGCACGGAACGAAAGTATCGACACCGAGGCTCAGGTAACCGACGTTGGTCGGGTGAAAGCCATCGATGTCTTTGCGCGGATCGATTGCCTGCAGGGCCGCGAATTCGTCGAGGTGGGCGGGCAGGGGGAGCTGCAGCAGAATGCCGTGAATCGAGGCGTCACGGTTCAGCTGTTCGATGGTATAAATGAGGTCGGTCTGGGTGGTGTTGGCGGCGAGAGCGATCTCGCGCGAGAAAAAACCGGCCGCTTCACAGGCCTTCTTTTTTGAAGAGACATAGACGTGCGAGGCTTTGTCGTCACCGACGATCACGACCGCGAGGCCGGGCGGAATCCTGCCGGCGTCTGTCAGTTTCTTTACCGCGTCGGCAATCTCGGCACGAATGGTTTCAGAAAGCTGTTTTCCATCTATAACAGTAGTCAAGTCTGGCTCCTGATTAATTGATTTCAGGGCGAGTATAACGCCGCCGGCAAATATAGGCAACCCCTTTTATCAAGGTAAAAAATGCGGCTGGGCAGGCTGATTTTAAGAGGTGCTGTCGGCTTTTTTGTCAGTTGTTTCTGATTCTACTGTGAAAAGTATCACAATAGCGGAAGGGCGAGAAAATACCTGAAGAACCCGAATGACTTATCAGGCCAGCGTAACAGACATTAATTCAGCCTGGTGTTGTGAAAATATATGCAAGCACCATGGCTGCGGTTGCTTTAATGTGGCTGGGTCTGCGCTGATGCTATGGTCGAATTTCTTTGTCCATGGATGTCAGGATGCCATTGATGTCTGAAGCATCGCCCAGGTCGATCAGATTGTCGATCGCGAGTCGAAGATTCTGGTAAGTCTTGCTGTTCTGGCCCTTGCGCGAATACTCGAAGAACAGCCCGGCGGTTTGTGAGGCCAGATCGCGGTGGTCGCTGATGAATTTTTTCATCTGTGAACGGCTGAAGCTTTTCATTACCTCATAATTGGCCGGCAGATGGCTTTCGCTGTTGCCCTTAAAGTCGATACTGCCGCGGGCCAGGTGGTAGACCCACCATTTATGTTCTTTGCATGGGCTGAAAAAACTGTCGTGCAGCAGTTGTGTGCTGTTTTCACCGTTGGGTTCGAACCCGAAAGGAAAACTGAAGTTAAAAATCGTTGCGTAGGTGCCGCTGCGGAAACTGCCGCATTCGATGCAGCATTCATCTGTCCAGGTTCGGCCCAGCCCGATTGCATGGCCGATCGGGGCAAAGAAAAACGCCACAATCAGAAAAACGACCACCAGATCACCGAGAAAAAAAAGTATGAGGGCCCTTTTGTTCATATTCATTCCCTTAAATTTGTTTCAAAGCCAGGGATGTTTGGAAATCATCTCGTAAGGATGCAAAACCAGTTCTGAGAGATAGACCTGGCCGGCGAAAATGCTCTGCTTTTGCCTTTTGGTTTGCCCAATAATTAAGAAAGCTGCTGGAAGCTTACTCTGCTTTTTCTTCCGGCGGTGTTTCCATCCAGCCCAGGGCGTTCAGGTCTTTTTCAGTTATGCCGATTTCGCGAATTTTTTCGGAACTCATGTTGGGCTGGTCAGAGCCGAGGAACCAGCTCATGCCTTTCCAGCTTTTGCCGTCGCGCTTGAGCAGAAAATACAGGGCGCCGTCAGCCATGATCGGCATTCCTTTGTATTTCTGATCAAGTGGTGCCAGAGCAAATTCGACCGAGGCCCATTCGCCGCTGACATAAACTTCATTGATCGCGACCTGGCAGAGTGCGTTCAGGGGTTGTTTGCCTTCGCCGGCATCGAGCATGCATTCAAAGGGGTCAGTCGGGCCGGGGTTGCCAAAATCCCTGTCGTTTATTTTCAAGTAGGCTGAATACTGCTTAACTGGTTCTTTAAAGGGATCGACATCACTGACTGCCGGCACGGTCGGCCCAGAATCGTCATTCTCGTTGAATTGCCCGTCATCGATCATTTCTTCGTCTGCTTCAGGCACGTTTTTGTCTTTACCCTCAAAAACAAGATCTTCGCCAGCGAAGACAGAGGCAAAGCCCTGATGTTCCCAGAAGGTTGTTTTGCCATCGCTGTATTTGGCGCCAGAAGCGGCTACAGTTGATTTCAGAGAAAAACTTCGCCCGCCCGGCAGGGTTATCGTAACCTTGTCTGAGGCCGTATCGAATTCTGCCTGTAGCTCGTTGCCGGCTGAATTGACGTAGGTGGCTTTAATCAGCGTTTCGGCATGACCCGCATCTGCCACCTGAAACAGGCACATTAACGAAGCGGCAAAAAGGGAGAAAAGGCTGCGGCTGGATTTCATAAATTCCTCCATAGATAAAACATACCCTCATCATCAGGAAGCCATTCTACCACCGTCAGCCCTCCGGGTAAAATTTGTGGGTGCATCAAAATAAAATATTTACCTGCTGCATCATAACAAAGCCGACGAGAGGTACAGTGGCCGTTCGGGTCTGCTGCCAGATTCTGTTGTTTATCTTATTTGCTGGCGACAGCGAAAAACCTGATTTTTCAGATCCCGCCACCTGCCTTCAAGGCGGTCACATTGTCTGTGAAGACACGTATGTAAGCAAGTCTGAAACAGGAATAATTTTTAAATTGATGTTACCCTTTGACGTCAGTTTTCTGGTTCGGGTAAATCCAGCGAAGAATTGGCTCTCTCGGAATCCGACAGCACGAAAAATTTTCGTGCAGCCATCAATATGACGAAAGCTATGACGCTGAAAAGAATTTCCGAGGCCGTCAGATCTGGCTTCAATGTTTTTCGGGCGACAACGAAAGCAAGCAGTTCGAGAACGGCCTCAAGTTCGTGCGTAAGTAGAGTGCGAATCAATTCGAGGCATATAACCAGAAGCAACACGCGATTGATGAGTTCGTAAAGGGTTTCTGAGTGGCTCCAGTCGATATGCGACATACTCAATGCCGAGTATACAAAAAAGGCGCCCATGCCGGCAAAAATCGTTACGGCAAGAATACGCTCGCTCCACATTGCAGTTCTTCTCAATCCATTTGCCAGTTTAAGAGCTCTCGGCATCAATACCCCCTGTATTATGATAGGACTTTTTTTAATATATTTTCTGCAGTGCGGCATAGTCAAGAACAATAGTTAAGAATTTTTTCAGGAAAAAATTTGCGAAAGTAAAATCGCATGCCCAAAATTCAGGTATTGGTGAAATCTGTGCTTTGGAGTATATTAGAATTCAAAGATGTGACTGTCAGGAGACGAAATGAAGAACCTCGGTGAAATGCTTTTACAGCGCGAAGCCTTCAGTGAAATCGTTATGGGCAACACCGCCATCGTGCGTGCCATGATCGAAGCCGGAACCCGGGTTGTGACCTCTTACCCCGGTTCACCGACGCCCGAAATCGCATCGGCCATCGCGGCGATAAAAAAAGAAGACCGCCCGTTCTACTTTGAATTTTCGACCAACGAGAAAGTTGCGACCGAAGTGGCCTATGGTGCTGCGGTAAACGGCCACCTCTCGACGGTTTTTTTCAAGAGCGTCGGGCTCAACGTCGCGTCTGATACATTTGTGCAGCTCAATCTGATGAATCTGATCGGTGGCATGGTCGTGGTGCTTGGCGACGACCCAGGCGCCAATTCATCGCAGAACGAGCAGGACAACCGCCACTTTGCGCGCATGAGCTATACCCCGATCTTCGAGCCGGCCAATCCGACCGAAGTTTATCACTTTTACAAGGCTGCCGCCGCTCTGGCCCAGCAGCTGCATATTCCGGTCATTCTGCGCCTGACAACCCACGTCTGCCACGCGAAGGAAAAAGTGGCATTCGCTGCCTGGCAGCCTGCCGTGTTCGACAAGACGCCCCGGTTCGACGTCAAAAACGGCCCGTATATGCCGCTTACCAGCCTGGTATTTCCGATGAAGCGCCGCGCTCTGCAGAACCTTGGCCAGCTCGCCTCAATGAGCGAAAAAATCGGCCAGCATCAGCGCGTCGACAATCAGAACCGGCAGAAGGGTATTATCACCTTTGGTCTGCCGTATCTTTCGCTGCTCGACGTTCTTGAAGAATCAGGCGGCAAGCCCGATATTTTCAAGCTCGGCATGATCTATCCGCTGCCGATCGACATGCTTGCAGAATTTCTGCGCAGCCACGAAGAAGTTCTCGTTCTCGAAGAGCTTGACGACCTGATCGAAGGCGAAATCAAGAGAATTGCCTTCGAAAGGCAGATAAAAGTTAAAATTCATGGCAAAACCGATGTTGAATCATGGGTAGGAGAATATACTGCTGACAAGGTGAGTGGCATTCTCCGCAATCTCTGGCCGGAAATGGCCGCCGCTGCACCGGCATCTCCTGCTGCACCACTGCAGGTGCCGGCCAGACCGGCGCAGATGTGCCCTGGTTGTGGTCATCGCAGCGCTTTCCATGCCATAAAGCAGGCCCTCGCACCGGTTGACATAAAGGTTGCCGATATCGGCTGCCATACGCTCGGGTTCATGCCGCCATACAACATGGGCGAAATGCTGATGTGCATGGGCGCATCGACCGGTATCGCCGCCGGCCTCTCGCTTTTCAACGACAGTCGCAGGGTCGTCTGCTTTCTCGGCGATTCTACATTTTTCCATGCCGGGATTCCGGGCATCATCAATGCGTTGTTCAACCGCCACAATATCACCCTGATCGTTATGGAAAACGGCACCACCGCGATGACCGGTCACCAGGACCACGCCGCCACCGGCCGCAACTTCAACGATCTCACCGAAAGGATTCCGGTGCGCAGCGTACTTGAGGGTCTCGGTATCAAGCACATTTTCGAAGTCGATACCTATCAGCAGCAGAAACTTACCGATGCGGTCAAAGAAGCCGTGGCGGTCGAAGGTTTTGCCGTTGTTATCGCGAAGCACCCATGTATGCTCAAGCTGATGCGCGAACAGCGACGCAAAGATAGCTTTCAGGCCAAGATGGTCAGCATCGATAAAAAGACCTGCAATCATCAGCATACCTGTGTCAGCAGCTTTGCCTGCCCGACTTTCGTAATGAACCCCGATGGCAGCGTCGATGTTAACCCCGATCTTTGTATCGGCGACGGTTCATGTCTGCAAACCTGCCCGTCTAAGGCGATTAACCGCCCGCAGAACCGCGAAGGAGGCAAGGAGTAATAATGAGCGTATTCAATGTTTATCTCAGCGGCGTCGGTGGGCAGGGTATCGGCCTCATCAGTGAAGTCATGCAGCGCAGTGTTGACCATGCCGGAATCAAGGCCCTCGGTGTCGACACACACGGCCTGGCACAGCGCGGCGGCATCGTCGCTTCGCAGTTGCGAATCGGTGACAGCATTCATTCACCAATGGTTTCGCGGGGCAAGGCCGATCTTGTCGTTGCCCTCGAGCGCCACGAAGCGGTGCGCGCCGCCGGTGAATATCTCAAAAAGAACGGCACTCTGGTTTATTACAATACCTCATGGCAGCCCCTGCCGGTGCGCATGAACAAAGCTGAAGAAATACAGACCGCCCAGGTCGCAAAATTCTGTCAGAGCAATGGCTTCAGACTCATTGAGGTTTATCAGTCTGATCTGCCCGACCCGCGCATGCAGAATATGGCCCTGCTTGCCGCCATCTGTCGAAATCATCTGCTTGCCGGCGTCAGAAAAGAGCATTATATTGCCGCGATGCGCGATCTTATGAGCGGCAAAATGCTCGAAGCAAACCTCGGTCTGTTTGAACGGCTGCTGCTTGCCTGAACCCGAAACGGAGAAAATAATGCTTACGAGAAAAATTGCTTTAACCGCCGCTTTTTCTTTGGCCATGACAGTTGGCCTCATTGCTGAGCCTGCATCGGCTCCGGCCAGCGTTGCTGTGCCAGCGGCGATCGATGAAACCGTCGAGCCTTCAGACAATTTCAGACTGGTTATTGACGGCCAGGAAACCCGTCTGGTTCCTGAAAAGCCATTTGAAATAACCATAAAAGGCGAAAAAATGCAGGGACTGTTGCAGGTCGAGCCGCTTAAAACCTTTAACTACGGCGGCATTTCGTTGCAATACCCCCGGCATTTTACCTTCGAAGCCGACCTTTCTGACAAGGATGTCAGTCTATGGAACCTGTCGGGCAGCAACTGCGTTCTCATGATTCAGCTCTACCCGGCCGAAATGGATCACAAAATCATGGCGCAGATGCTGCAGCCGCGGTTTGGCGAAAAAAATTCGACCGTTTCAGATTGCACTCTGTCTCTCAAAGGCAACGAAACAAAGGGCTCGAAGCTGACCACAACCATTGGCGACAGCTCGATTACCCAGGAAATCTATTCTTTCAAGGTTCAGGGTGGTTCTCTACTGCTGATTTTGCAGGACACTCTTAACCTCGATGGGAAATCCTCTGAAGAAGGCCGTAAATTCAGGCAGCTGCTGATCGAGACTCTCAGTTTTTCAGCTTCAGGTTGATGCGGGATACTGCTAAAACACCAGACACACCTTTGTACAAATCCAAAGTTTGAATAAGCCCGGTGCAGCAGATTGTTTATCAAACCCGGGCGGCACCCACGGAGCACCTGAATGGAAAACTTGCACGAAGTACAGGCACTGACAAAAGACCTCAGCATTCTCTATGTCGAAGACAGCGAGTTTGTGCGCATTCCGACCATGCATCTTCTTACCCAGCTGTTCAAGGAAATTCATGTCGCCAATGATGGTCACGAGGGGCTTGAATTCTATAAAAACAGCCATAAGCCAATCGACCTTGTCCTTACCGATATTCAAACGCCTAGACTTACAGGTCTGCAGATGGCGAAAGAGATTAAGCAGCTGAACGATCAGCAGCACATTCTTATATTTTCGGGTTATAACAGCCCCGAAAACTATGCTGAGGCTATAGAAATCGGCGTAGAAGGTTTTATTCTCAAACCAATGGAACGGCAAAAGTTTCTCAAGGTCATTGCCAAGGCTGCGAGGGCGATAAAGAACCAGAAATTTCAGGAAAACTACCAGCTTGAGATTGAAAAGCTGCTTTCAGAAAGAACCAGTGAGCTCGACAAGCTTCTCGGAACCGACGAAATTACCGGTCTGCCAAATAAAACCCGTTTGTATTTTGAGCTGGGAAAATGTGACAGCTGCTCTCTGGTGCTGGTTAACATCGATAATTTCGACCACATCAATTCGACCTACGGTTTTGAGATCGGCGACAAAGTGCTTTACGGAGTCGCCAGGTATCTCGAAAAACTGGTTCCAGAGAGGAGCACCCTTTACCGGCTGCCGTCTGATGAAATGGCTTTTCTGGTTCCTGGCAGCGACCAGCAGAAGGTCGAAGAATTTGCCAGCCAGATTCTCAGGGGCATCAGCCACCATCGGGTTGCGGTCGACGACATCGAAATGCACATCACCTGCACGATTGGCATCGCGCTTGGTGGTGGCCGTCAGATGCTTACCGACGCACACATTGCCATGAAAGAAATTCGCGAAATCGGCAAAAACCGCTATTGCGTCTTTGATCCAAGCCGGTCGACGCTGCAGAGCCTTCAGAAGAACAATATCGAATGGTTCCGCAAGATCAGAAAGGCGCTCGAAAGCGAACTGGTTGTGCCGTTCTTTCAGCCAATCGTCAACAATAAGACCGGCCGTATCGAAAAATACGAGTGTCTGGCGCGCATAATCGAGAATGACAGGATCATCACACCAAATTTCTTTATCGACCCTGCACGGCTTGTCGGTATGCTTCCCGATATCACCCGCATGATGATCTCCCGCAGTTTCGCCAGTTTTACCGGTCGCAGCGACGAATTTTCGGTCAACATCACCGAATATGATCTTAAAGACGGCTATCTGATCGACTTTATAAGAGCACAGCTGGAAAAACACCACATTGCTCCAGGCAGAGTCGTGCTGGAAATTCTTGAAAACATCAGCGCGCAGGGCAGCGAAGATGCCTTAAAACAGCTGACTACTCTCAAGGAAATGGGTTTGAAGCTCGCTCTTGACGATTTCGGCAGTGAAAAGTCGAACTTTTATCGTCTGCAGGAGCTCAATGTTGACTTCATCAAAATCGACGGTGCCTTTATCAAGAATCTTGCCCGCAACGACAACTGCTACAAGATTACCAAAACGATCAAAAGCATGGCTGAAAGCCTCGAAGCCAAGGTGATTGCCGAATTCGTCTGCGATGAAGAGGTTTTTAACAAGGTAAAAGAGCTCGGCATCGAATTTTCGCAGGGCTATTATTTTGGCGCACCCAGAGAAAAAATTGAATGACCGGCAAGGGTGAAAGCATAGCTGGCTGCCTGCTCGGCACCGCTGTCGGTGACGCTATCGGGCTGCCATACGAAGGACTTTCACCAGAGCGGGCGAAAAAAATGCTTGGCCCGGCCGACCGCCACCGCTTCCTTTTTGGCCGCGGCATGGTCTCAGACGATACTCAGCATACCTGCATGGTCGCTCAGGCGTTACTCTCTGCCGGCACTGATTCGACCAGATTCAGCCGCGCTTTTGCCTGGCGCCTGCGCTTTTGGCTGCTTGGCGTTCCGGCTGGTGCCGGGTTTGCCACGCTCAGGGCGATTTTAAAGCTCTGGCTGGGTTTTTCACCACAGAACAGCGGCGTTTTCTCGGCCGGTAACGGCCCCGCAATGCGTGCTGCCATTTTTGGCGCCGCCTTTGACGACCTTGAGGTAGTAAGAAACCTTGTCACTGCCTCGACGGTTATTACCCATACCGACCCGAAAGCTTTGCACGGGGCTCTGGCAATAGCTCTGGCCGCTTTTATGTCCCGCCAGGCAAAGACCGTCGCCCCCGGTGAATATCTCAGTCAACTGCAGAGCTATCTTGGCGATGATGCAAAAGAGCTTGTTTCTCTGGTTGCCGGTGTCTGCGATTCTATTGCCGCCAATGAGACAACCGAGGCTTTTGCCAGCCGATCAGGTCTTGGAAAAGGCGTCTCTGGCTATGTTCTGCATACCGTGCCGGTGGTGCTGCATGCCTGGCTGCGTCATCAGAGAGAATTTGCCCCCGCCATCAGCGAAATTATTGCCTGCGGCGGCGATGCTGACACTACCGCTGCCATTCTTGGCGGTATAATCGGCAGTGCGGTCGGGCCGACCGGCATTCCTGAAGCATGGCTCGACGGCATTCTCGAATGGCCGGCCAACATCACCTGGATGCGGGAAACCGGTTCATCTCTTGCCGATTCACTTGCCGGCAGAAAAGATATGCCGGTTCCTGAAATCTGGTTTATTACAACCCTGCCAAGAAACCTGCTGATGCTGATAATCGTTTTGCTGCACGGCTTCAGGCGCCTTCTACCACCATATTGACGTCCTTTTCACGCAGGCGTAGAATTCTCTCGACCCCATTGAATTTTAAGGAGATTGAAAATGCGCAAGGCTCTTTTTGGTCTTATCGTTGTCGGTTTTTTAACTCTGCCAGCATCTGAGGTCCTCGCCCAGAAGGGCAAATGGGGAAAGGGGCAGGGGGCTGCCAGAGAAGGCCGCAATCTCGAGAAAATGCAGCAGATGAAGCAGCAGCGCCAGCAGAAAATGCAGGAAATGAAAGAAAAGCGCCAGAGCAAGCAGGGCGGGCAGGGCCAGAGTGAAGAAAAAAGGCAGGCGCGTGAAGCAAAAATGGCTGAATTTAAGGCCAGGCGCGAGGCTATGCAGGAAAAATGGGCAGCCCTGAGCAAAGGCAACGGCGGCTTTCAGGCCCTGAAAGAAAGAATCGAAGCCCTGCAGCAGGCGAAAAAGTCAGGCGATGCCAACCTTTACAAAGAAAGAAAAACTGAACTGCAGAAACAATGGCAGGCTATGACTCCCGAAGAGCGGCAGCAGCTCGGCCAGCAGATTCCCGAACTCAATGAACGCATGAAAAGACTTGCCGAAGGCGACGGAACCGCAGAGTTCTCAGGCACCCGCAAAGGGCCGAAGGGCGGTCAGCAGAACTTTGAGGGCAAAATGCACCGCCAGGGCAATACTGTAAAATATGAAGGAACAACAACCGGCGCTGGCGGCAATTCTGTCGGCACGACCGGCCAGACGGTCATAGAAGGCAATCAGGCCAGTTTCGAAAGAAAGCACAAGGGCCCGAAAGGTAAAGAAGCCTCTGTTACCGGCACTCATACACGTGATGGTAATGTTGTTAACACCGAAAAGACTATTACAGGCCCGCAGGGCAACGAGACCAGCCTGACTTCTACCACCACGAAAGAGGGTAATACTCTTACTACCGTTGTAACCGGCGAAGGCGGCAAGACCGCAACCCATCAGGTAACCGGTTCGACTGATGGCGAAGGTTTTCACACAACCAGTACCACTACCGGCCCGGGCGGCGAGACCTTCGAAAGCTCCGGCGACTGGATGTTCGACTTTATCGAAGAATCAGACTACTGATCTGCAGCATCTGAAAAGAAGCGGCCTGAGCGAGCCTCACGGCCGCTTTTTTCTTGTCATTGTGCATACCAAAGTTCGGGTCTGATTTGAGACAAGGCAGATTTTGTGTGGTGTTATGCGGTGCTCGCCACGGGTTTGAAAAACGGCCAGGATTGTGTGATAATTGGCAGTGTTCAATTTCGGCTGATTCAGGATTAAAGAATGTCAGAAACTTCCGGTGCCAGGGGTAAGCTGATTTTTCAGGTAATCGTGCCTGTGGTTGTCATTACCCTTCTCTCGGCGGGGCTGCAGATGGCAGTAACCTTTTTTTTGCTGCGCTTTTTAAAAAGCGAGATTAAGTCTGGTATTCACAGCGAATTTGAACAGACCTGCGTTGACTTTGGCAATGGCCTGCGTGAACAGGGCGTGCTTGTTTTAAAACATAATACCGAAGCCATTCTCAGCCAGCAGTTGCAGTATCTCGAAACCCAGAAACACAGATTCAGCAATGCCTCAGAGCTTGCCGCCTTCTGTATCGGCGACGCTGCCTTTCAAAAGCTGGCATTGCGCAGCTTTGAGCGTTACGGCTATACCAATGCCTCGGTAAAGATAGATGGCAAACTGATCTGTGTCGCGCACGCCAAAAAAGAAATCGTCGGCCGCAATCTTTTTGAAGTGGTTGCATCGCTTTCTGCTGATGCCCGTCAGAAGCAGAATGTCGACGAGTTTGTCAAAAACTGGAGCATGCAGACTTCTGGTGTGATTGAATTTGAACAGACAGATGCCTTTTTGCCGTCACATATTCCGGCCTCGGTTGGTCGCCGCAAAATCGCTTTTCAGGTCTGGAGCGATATTGCCGGCATACCCTTTGTTGCCGAAACCACGACCTACCTTGCCGAGTTTCTTGAGCCGGTCGACCGCGTCATGAGTCAGCACAACCGGGCAATCGACAACATTGAAGGCAAGATTGTGAGTGGTCTCACCTTCTGGACAACCGGATCTCTTATTCTGGTGCTGTTTTCACTGGTGGCAATCGTGCTTACTTCTGTCTGGCTGAACCGCCGCAAGGTTCAGAAGCCTCTGGAGGTCATCTCAGATGGGCTGGCCCGTTTCGGCGCCGGTGATTTTTCTGCCCGCATAAATTGCCAGGTTAATAACGAACTTGGTCTGGTTGCTGAAGTTTCGAACAAAATGGCCGATCATCTCGCTGAGTCTCTCGCATCACTTGAAGAGGCCAGAAAAGACCTTGAGGCGAGAGTTGCCGCAAGAACCGCCGACCTGGAAAAAGCTAACCGGGCCCTCGAATCTGAGCGGCAGACTGCCGAACGCCTGCTGCGCAACACATTGCCGGAACCCGTTGCCAGAAGGCTCAGGGCTGGAGAAGAAACGCTGGTTGATGACTTTGCGCTGGCAACCGTTCTCTTTACGGATTTTAAGGGGTTCACCCAGCTGACAGAAACCGTGACCCCTTCAAGGCTGGTCAGCTCATTGAATGAGGTTTTCGCGAAGTTCGATGAATTCGCTGCCGAACTCGGTATCGAAAAAATCAAGACAATTGGCGATGCCTACATGGCAGTTGGCGGTGTACCGGTTCGCGATGACCGACACCCCGAAAAAGTCGTAGAACTGGGCCTGCGTATGCGTGATTACATTGCACAAAGACTCGAAAATAAAGACTTGCTGCCGTTTCAGATTCGTATCGGTATTCACTCAGGCCCGGTGCTCGCTGGCGTGATTGGCCGCAGCAAGATGACTTACGACCTCTGGGGCGATACGGTTAACATTGCCAGCCGCTGTGAATCTGCGTCTGAACCAATGCGCGTCAATATTTCCGAAGCTACTTACAAACTGGTTAAAGACCTGTTTAAATGCGAATATCGCGGTCTGGTGGCGGCGAAGGGCAAGGGTGAAATGCCGATGTATTTTGTCGAGCGTTCAGTCTGACCCAAAAAGCTTTTTTGAATCGTTGTCTTAGAAAAAAACTAGTTGACAACTTCACATATACAAAATAAACTTCGGTACCGGTACGCAGTAAAAAAATAGAAAAACAGGGGTACCCGCGTACCAAACGTCCTAGTTCTACCTCATATCATGGATTGGAGTTGTTATGGCCAAATTTGGTAAGTGTTTTGCTGCGTTCTTTTTGCTGTCTGTCTTTTTCCTTAGTCCGGCGTTTGCCAGTGACGACCTGGTCATTCACGGCCTGGTCAGCCAGGGGTACCTGAAGTCTTCAGAAAACAATTACATGACCCTTTCTGAAGGCGGAAGCACCGAATACTCAGAATTTGTCATCAATTTTCAGAAGCAGATGGATGACAAACTGCGCCTCGGCCTGCAGCTCATGTCACGCGACCTGGGCAAGGAAGGCAATAACGAAATCAAAGTAGACTGGGGTTATGGCGATTATAAATTCAATGACCGCTGGGGCCTCAGACTTGGCCGCGTAAAAGTGCCGTTCGGTTTTTACAACAAAGGCCGCGATATCGACATGCTGCGCACTACTGTTCTGCTGCCGGCTACCATTTACATGGAAGACTATCGCCAGTTTCTGACCGCTTTCAACGGCGGTTCAGTATACGCCAACCTGCCCGCCGGCAAAGGCGATTTCGAATTTGAATTTGCCTACGGCGGCTCAGACCTCGATCCCGACTCCGGTATCGTAAAAGACATTCTTCTGCGTTTTAACAATGCTTATGAAACGAAAATGACAGCTGGTCTTCAGGCATCCAGCGCTCTGGCAAAAGCTAAAAACCTTCGTTTTTCTCATGTTGGTGACCCAGAAAGAGGTGGCTCGACCGATAACGGCTATTCAGCCAAAATCCTCTGGAACACGCCGGTTGAAGGCCTCAAGATTGGTGGAACCCGCACAGATCTGGATCTGCACGTGGATGAAACCCTTGTTTATCAGCCAATCATTGTTACCAACCCTCCCGCGCCTCTTCCGACGCCATTTCCTGCTACCCCGGGCTTTCAGACAAGAGTCGATCTGAATTATAAATTTCTCATCGATATTGGCTCACTTGAATACACTATTAACAAATTTACCTTTTCAGGTGAATTGATGGCTGCCCACGGTCAGCAGAATTTCAGTGTTTCTGAAACTCCTATTGCTTCTGCTTCTGCTATCAGCACGGCCCAGACCAGTCAGGGCTCATATCTGCAGTGTGTTTATCGCCACAATGACCGCCATGAATGGAGCCTCTATCGTGGCGAATTCTTCTTCGACCGCAATAATAAAGTCTGGAACACCTGGCAGAAAGATACCTGTGCTTCTTTCCGCTATAACGTCAACCCCAACTGGAGCATCAAAATCGAGCACCACTGGATCGACGGTATCGGGCTGGTTCAGAAAAACCTGAATACCGATTTCGACCGTAAGTGGAACCTGATTGCGATCAAGACCACTTACAACTTCTAATCAGCACAGGAGAGGAAAACCATGAAAAAAACAATTCTGGCAGTATTTTGCGTCGTAATTTTCATTATGTCGATCTTTACCTGTGTTGCCCATGCAGATGGCGAACAGGTTCTGGTTATCGTTAACAACAGTGTTTCTCAGGCAGATATTTCTGCCAAAGATCTCGGAAACCTTTTTCTTGGCAAGAAAAATTCATGGGATGGCGGTCAGAAAGCTGTGCCGGTGACTCTTGAATCTGGTGCTGCCCACGAAGCTTTTCTCAAGCTCTACGTCAAAAAGAACGGTTCACAGTTTTCCACCTTCTGGAAACAGGCTGTTTTCACCGGTCAGGGCATCCCGCCAAAATCGGTTTCTTCAGAAGACGAAGTGGTAAAATTCGTTGCCGCCAATCCCGGAGCCGTTGGTTACATTTCTCCGGCAACCGCGCATGACGGCGTGAAAATTCTCGCAGTCAAATAACTGCCGCTCTGGTTGTGGGCCAGGCTTCTGCCTGGCCCGGGGGTGGAAATGAACAGCAAATCGATTAAAACCAAGATCTGGCTTGGGGTTCTCATGATCCTCATTGGCTACATTGCCTCTATGGTCACTTTTCATTCCTGCAGCAAAATGATCTTCAGGCAGATGACTGTGACCGCAGATGCCAGATTTCCGGCTTCAAAACTAAGTCAGAGGGTGCTCAACGGGTTTCAGAATTACGTCAAGCTTTTTAATGATTCGGTTCTGATGGGTGACACCGGAAAAATTGAAGAAGCACAGGAAATGAGTAAAATCTGTGCGGCCGATCTCGAAAAAATTCTGGCGCTGGTTGATACGCAAACCGCTGATTTTGCAGGCCTTAGAGATTTGTCGGCAGAAATGGGCAACTATGTCGAAGAGGCAGTCAAAGCCTATACGCAGATGGCCGAAGGCGAAAACAACGATGCTTTGATCAAGCAGGCAGCAGCTCTTGCCATTCGCAAAACTGCCATTCAGGAAAAGCTCGAAAAGCTCGAAGCGGCGACTTCCCACGAACTTCTGTCGCAGCTGCAGGATATCTGTATCTATCTCGACGACAAAACGCGTTTGAATTTTACTCTTTTTGCGGTCATGTTCGTTGTATGTATTCTGCTGGTTCATTTCATCATCAAAAACCATGTGGTTAAGCCTCTGAACGAGATCACCGGCGCTGCGGTAGAAATGGAAAAAGGCAATTTCGGCGTTCAGGTGAATTACCGGTCTGCCGATGAAATCGGAACTCTCGCCGATGCTTTTCGCAGCATGGCCGATTCGCAGATGAAAAAGGCGGTTCTTGCTGAAGCGATTGCGAAGGGTGACCTTACCTGCGCGGTTAAACTGGCCTCAGACCACGATGTTCTTGGTAAGGCTCTTTCTGACATGATTGACAGTCTGAACAAGATAATTCACTCAATTAACGATACTTCCGGCCAGGTTGTCATCAAGGCCGAACAGATGGCGGCTGCCAGTCAGTCTTTATCTGACGGAGCCATGCAGACGGCATCTTCCCTCGAAGAGATCTCGAGTTCTATCGCTGAAATTGAAACCCAGACAAGAAACACCGCCCAGAATGCCGCGATTGCAAACCAACTGGCTGACGGGGCGAGATGTGCCGCTGAAATAGGCAACACCAATATG
>Ga0116178_10001179_pt1 | contig 21816 bp, 14 predicted proteins | sample AD_STIC12_MetaG_FD_89880 | JGI IMG/M metagenome (GOLD analysis project Ga0116178, IMG submission 89880) | Active sludge microbial communities of municipal wastewater-treating anaerobic digesters from USA - AD_STIC12_MetaG | ecosystem: Engineered > Bioreactor > Anaerobic > Digestate | place: USA... | reverse complement strand
GCGAGATTCTGCCCCTTCCTGGGTGGAGAGGGCTAAATCTTGGTTGGGTCAGTCTCGCCGGGGACGTTCTTGAGAAAGAACAACCAACCGAGAACTGCTGCAGCGACGGGCAGTAGTACGGCGATGATTGCTAAAATAAGTATTATCATTCTTCTTACCTCTGTAAATACAGGGTAATCAAAAACAAAGGAAAAGCAAGTGCAAAAACCAAAATTGATAATTTCCTTGGAACTCACTGGTAAAGAAAAGCTTGATGAAGTAATAGCCAAGCTCCAAGAGAAATATAAGCTCCACGCTGATGCGGATTTCTCAAATATCCAGTTTAACTTCAAGGATCAAGCCTCTAAGTGGGCGGCCATGAAGAATAACGTGAAGGAATTTGGGTTCGTTATCAATGGCCTTTCTGCATATCTTAGAGTAATAACGGCGGCTTGGGATGCTATTGGAGCCCCTGTCGTCAAGGTGGCCGCGGATTTCGAACAGCTCCAGTTGCGCTTAGAGTCGTTATACCAGGACTCTGGACGTGCTGCGGAAGCCTTTGAAAAGTTTAGGCAGGTAGCCGCAGATACTCCCGCCACGCTCAAGGGCGTTGTGGAAGCTGGTGCTACGTTGAAAGCATTCGGGCTCGAAGCCGAGGACACCATCACCGCAGCCGCAGACTTGGCCGCTTATATGGGGATGGACGTCGTGGAAGCTGCTGCTGCGATGGGGCGTGCTTTTGCGGGTGGCGTTGGAGCTGCGGATATACTCAGAGAGCGGGGTGTTTTGAATCTGATCAAGTCCTTCAAGGGCATCGATGACCTGACGAAGCTTACCTTGCCGGAGTTCAGGGAAGCTATGCTTTCTACTTTTACGGATTCCGCTGCAGGTATCGCCGGATCGGCTGATCGGATGAGCGAAAGCTACACCGGTGCGGTGGCGAATATGGAAGACGCTATCGAGAGCCTGCAGGCAGCGATTGGGAGTAAGCTCACGCCTATTCTCGGGGCGGCGGCGAATGCGGTAGCCAGCCTCGCTAACCGCTTGTCAGGAACAAAATCCGGCATCGCTGCAGTGAAAGAATCGCTCATGGATCAGAGGATAGAGTTTGAAAAGCTTGTCTTGACTTACGAGAAGCTGCACCATACGCAAAGTCGCTCTAAAGAGGAAAATGAGAAGTATCAGCAAACTATCAAAGACCTGATGGAAAAATATCCTAACTATCTGAAAGGCATCGATCTGGAAAAGTCTGCATGGCGAGATATAGCGAAGGCATTGGATACAGCCAGGGACAACCTGCAGAAATACATTAACGAGAGCATTAAAAAGGCGGTGATGGATGAAAGAGCAGAAGACCTTGCCAAGACATTTAAGAAGCTCAGGGAAGCGGAAAATGAGCTATCCACTCTGCAGGCTGAGTTTGAGGCGGGAACGAAGTTCCGAACCCAAATTAGCTATGGAGTAACTGATCCATTAAGCCAACATTCTCCCGGCATACCAAAAACAGAGAAGATAAAGTCTGGGGATGCTCGTAGGGAAGAACGGCTGATAGAGGCCATTGCGAAATATAAAGCCGAGATACAGGAAATCAATAAAGAGATAGTGGAAATGAGTAACCTCATTGACAGCAGCGTCATCGCTCCTAAAGATGAGGAGAAGGGTGAGAAAGCTGGCTCTGGCTCCGATTCCAGCTCCGGTCGTCTCCCTGGCTATAACAGCAGTGACGACAGAAAGTCCAGGCGTGCTGCAGCCGATAGAGAACTGGCCGAATATGATTTCGTCATGGAAAGGCTTGCTGAGGGGATGAACAAGGAAGTTGCCGCCGTGATGTTTAGGTATCAGGAGAAGATTCAGCTCTATGAGCCCAAAATACCTTCTGATGCGGAAAAGATTAAAAAATACGAAAAGATGCGGGATGCCGAGGTCGAGGAAATAAAGGCTCGCTATCAGGAGAGGGAAGATCAGGAAGAGGAAGCCCATTACGAGAGAATGAGGTTTTATTTGGAGGACTACTATTCCTGGAAACTCAATAAAATAGAGGAACAGGCAAAGAAGGAGAGTCTTTCTGAAGAGTGGAAGCGGGATCAGATTAAGCAGTTAGATAAAGAAAAAGAAGAGTGGGACAAGCGGGAGCTGATCGCCTTTGAGGAAGAGTATGCCGCTGAGATGGGGCACTTGGCGGAGTTGCGTGAGCTGGGTATAGCGACCTACTCGGAGATCGCTTCCAAGGCGTGGGAATACTACGATGCATTGAAGGCTATCGTGGAGGCAGATGGCGTCATCAGCGAAGAAGAACAGGGACTTTTGGATATCTATCGAAAACGGGCGCAGGCGGCACAGTTGGCGGTGAATCGGGAGTCCGATACCGCCTCCTACTACGAGACCGTCAAGTTCCGCGATGAACGCTATTATGATTGGAAAAAAGCCCGCATCGAGGAAGACGTCGACCTAATGCAGATCACTGAAGAACAAAAGGCTGTCATCCTGAAGCAAAACCTCGATGAGCTGCAGGCTGAGTTTGACAACTTCCGCTTTAGCAAAGACATCTTCGGTCGGATGATGGATGCCCTGGATATACCTACCGCCCACCAGGCAAGAATCATCAACACATTCCAGACCCTTTCAAAACAGGTAGCTTCAATCTGGCAGCAACTGTATGCTAACCTCGCCTCCGAAAGGGATCATGCGCTTAAACAACTTGAAAAACGGGCTAAAAAAGAGCATAAAACAGAGGCCTGGCTCGCTAAGGAAAAGGAAAAGATCGAAGAGGAATACTCGGAAAAACAAAGGCAAATGAAGAGAGTGGAGCAAGGCAGGCAAATATCTTCCGCTGTCTCAAACACTGCAGAAGGCATCACGAATGCGCTTACACTTAAGCCGGCATGGTATGCGCCTGTGCTCGCCACATTGGTGGGCGCGCTGGGTGCGGCTCAGGTTGCTATTATCGCTAAACAGAAGTTCTGGCGTGGTGGGCTCGTGGAAGGCAAGGGAACCGATACGTCAGACAGCAACATAGTGGCTTTAAGCCGCAACGAATATGTGATCCGTGCATCCAGGGTAAAGGAGCTTGGCGTCCCCTTCCTAGATGCGCTTAATAGCGGCTCTTTCAACGTTAGGAAAACCGTTCCAGCAATTACGCATAAACCATCTAAGCTAGTAAATACGACACAAAAAGTGGTGCTGGTGTGCGATGGGAGGGAGTTGGCGAAGGCGGTTACGCGTGGAAACCGGCGGATATTGTCCACGTAAATAGTCAGATCAGTTGTCGAAAAGACAAGTAAAATAAATAATCATAGAGTGTTTTTCAAAACGGCTGTCGAAAGTTTCAAAACGGCTGTCGGCGGATATTCCGCTTTGCTGCCCCCTCTTATAGATATCATAAATTATCAATTGACATAAACAGCCCTTTTGATTCTGTGGTTGAAAATAACTATCTGCGTATGCGCAAAAGTCTTAAGGAGATACAATGCCATATATTTCCAATACAGAATCTCAAAGGCAAGCCATGTTGAAACAGATTGGTGTGGCTTCTTTTGAGGAGTTATTGGCAGCCATCCCACCCAAGATGCGCCTTCAGGGCAGCTTGAACATGGACAAACCCTACAGCGAGCTTGAGATCAGCCGCAAGGTTAAAGAGCTCACCTGCAACGATGTTTGCACGGGGTATGCCAATTCTTTTTTGGGCGCTGGGGTCTATGATCATTTCATTCCCGCGGCGGTCGATTCCATCATGTCCCGGCCTGAATTTTTCACCGCTTACACTCCCTATCAGGCGGAGGTGAGCCAGGGCACGCTGCAATTCATTTACGAATATCAAACGATGATTTGCGAGCTTACCGGCATGGAAATCGCCAATGCTTCCATGTATGATGGTGCTTCGGCGATTGCGGAAGCCATCTTGATGGGCGTGAGAAAAAACCGTCTTTACAAAGCCATCATCCCGGAAACCTTGCATCCCGAGTATAAAAAAGTGGTTCAGATCTACACTGAGGGTTTGAAGATCGAGCTCATCACTGCTCCCATGAAGGATGGCGTGCTTGACCTCGAAGCGTTGGAAGCTTTGATGGATGACAGCGTAGGTTCGGTGGTGTTGCAGAATCCCAACTTCTTCGGCAATCTGGAAGCGGGTGAAGCGATCGGCAACATTGTGCATAAATACCCCAAGGCGCTCTACATCGTGTGTGCCAATCCCATTTCTTTGAATATCCTCAAGGCTCCTGCGGCTTATGGAGCGGACATCGTGGTGGGAGAAGGCCAGGCTTTGGGCAATAATATCAACGTGGGTGGCCCCTTGTTCGGCTTCTTTGCCACCAAATTGGATATGGCGCGCCAGATGCCCGGCAGGATTGTGGGCGGCACCTTAGATAAGGAAGGCAGGCGTGCTTATGCGCTCACCTTACAGGCCAGAGAGCAGCACATCCGCAGAGCCAAAGCCACCTCCAACATCTGTTCAAACCAGAGCCTCTGCACCTTGGCAGCGGTGGTTTATATGTCGTTGATGGGCAAGGAAGGTCTCAAAGAAGTGGCAACTCAGAGTGCGCAGAAGGCTCACTATCTGGCTGGCGAAATCGCCAAGATAGACGGCTTTTCACTCACCTGGCCAAAGGCTACCTTTTTCAACGAGTTTGTGCTTGACACACCCATCCCGGCCGCTGAAATCGTGGAAAAGCTTTGCCCCAGAGGCATTTACCCCGGAGTGGACATGGGTCGTTTCGGCATGCCGGATAAGCTGATGATCGCCGTGACGGAAAAGAAAACCAAGGTGGACATGGATGCTTTGGTAACTGCACTCAAGGAGGTAAGCCGTGTCTAAGACTCTATTTGAACTCTCAACACCCGGATGCAAGGGTTACACCCTGCCCCAGAGCGAGATAGATACTCCGGTAACTGATTTTATCCCCAAAGAATATCTCAGAGAGAGCGATGCCCGTCTGCCGGAAGTGAGTGAACTGGACGTGATGAGACATTACATCATGCTCAGCCACAAGAACCACTTTATCGAAAAAGGTTTGTACCCGCTGGGCAGTTGCACGATGAAATACAATCCCAAGTCGCATGAGGCGATCGTGCGTCAATCCTGCTTTGCCAATGCGCATCCCTATCAGCCGGAAAACACCTTGCAGGGCTCTTTGGCCATCATGTATGAGCTGCAAAAAGACCTGAGCGAGATCAGCGGCATGGCGCAAGTGACGCTACAACCTTCGGCTGGAGCGCAAGGTGAATTTACTGGCATCAAGATCATCAGTGCCTATCACAAAGCCAAAGGCAATACACACAAGACCAAGATCATCATCCCGGACAGCGCACATGGCACCAATCCTGCCACATGTTCGTTGGTGGGCTATGATGTGGTGGAACTCAAGAGTGATGCCAACGGACGTTGCGACATCGAGCATCTGAGAAGCATCGTGGACGACAGCATCGCCGGCTTTATGCTCACCAATCCAAGCACTTTGGGCTTGTTTGAGACGCAGCTTGAAGAAATCGCCGAGCTGATCCACAGTGTGGACGGCCTCATCTACATGGATGGAGCCAATATGAATGCGCTGTTGGGCATCGTGCAGCCAGGCAAGATCGGCTTTGACATCATTCACTTCAATATCCACAAGACCTTCTCCACACCGCATGGTGGCGGTGGCCCCGGTGGCGGCCCTGTGGGAGTGGTGGAAAAGCTCATCCCCTATCTGCCCGTGCCGATCGTGAGCAAAAACGAAGACGGCTATTATCTGGATTACTCTCATGAAGCTACCTCCATTGGAAAAATGCACACCTTCTATGGCAACTTTGCCGTGGTGGTGCGTGCTTATGTATACATCAAGATGTTGGGTGCCAAAGGCTTGCGTAGAGCGGGTGAAAACGCCATCATCAACGCCAACTACCTGATGGCACGCCTGAAAGATTATTATCACATCACACATCCGGAATACTGCATGCATGAATTTGTGGCGGACTCCTCCTGGCAGAAAAAAGAGAATAAGGTCACCACTTTGGACATCGCCAAGAGGCTCTTGGATAAAGGTTTCCATGCACCCACAGTGTATTTCCCGCTGATCATCCCTGAGGCGATGATGATCGAGCCTACGGAGACGGAATCCTTGCAAAGCTTGGACGCTTTTGCCGACGCTATGATAGAAATAGCGCAGGAAGCCAAGGAAAATCCAGAATTACTATTTGAAGCGCCGCTCACCACACCGGTGCGACGTGTCGATGACGTTCGTGCCGTGAAAGTGCTTGACCCCAAATTTAGCTTCGATGCTGAGTAGGCGGAGCTTCAATTTCATATTTTAGGAGAAAAAAGTAATGAAAAGATTCGTAATCGCCCTCATTTTAGTGGGCACACTGAGCTTGGCCTTTGCCCAAGCTGTAAAACTGGGTTATGTAGATACCGACAGGATCCTGTTTGAGAGCAACGAGGCTCTGGAGATCCAGCGGTTGTTCAATCTGGACAAACAGAATTGGACAAATCAGATCCGTGCCATCGATCAGGAAATCCAAAGGATGGAGCAGGATTTTGAGATAGACAAGCTCACCAAAAACGACGCCGCCAAGCGTGAGGCTCAGAGCCGCATCGAAGCCAAAAAAGCGGAGGCGGGGCGGATGTTGGAAGAGTATTTTGGTGAAGGTGGCAAAGCGGAACAGCGCTACCGCGAGCTGATCGATCCCCTCACGACCAAAATCCAAAACGCCATCATCAAGATCGCCGAAGATGAGAAGTATACGATGATCTTCGATAGCAGCTATCCCACCGTCATCTACGCCATCCCTTCCATCGACATCACGGACATCGTGCTCACCGAGATCAACAAAGACACCATAGCTCCCAGCGATCTGGGACTGCCTGCAGAGCCTGGTGAAACCACAGAAACAGAGAAAACTGAAGAAATAACCGAGCCAAACAAGACCGAAAACCCAAATAAGACCGAAGAGTCACCCAAACCCTAAATGAAAAAGTTCCCCAACGCACTGGATATCCGAGCTTTGGCAGCTCTGCCCACGGTTAGTTATGAAGGCGATGAAAATCTGGTGATCGATAGCGCCGGCACAGCTCAGGACGCTACGCAGAGCACGGTGATCTTTCTGGAAAACGAGGATCTGTTTGAGGCGGTGAAAGAGTCCCAAGCGGGCTTGATTATCACCAAACAGGAATTTGCCGCTAAGCTGAAAGGCCGCAATCTCTTGATCACTGAAAAGCCGTATTTTACCATGATGCTGATCATCGAGAGGTGGTTGGCACAGGAAAAACAGAAGGAAGCTGGCATCCACGAAAGCGCAGTTATAGCTCCCGATACGGAGGTCAGCGCAACTGCGAGGGTGGAAGGCGGCGTGACGATCGGCAGCGGTAGCGTGATCGGGGATGGCTGCATCATCGAGGCCGGTTGCGCTATAGGCGAAAGAGTGAAGATCGGCGCTCACACTCATCTTTACCCCAAGGTAGTGATCTATGATGAATGTGAGGTCGGTGCACATGTAATCATCCACTCGGGAACGGTAATCGGAGCGGATGGCTTTGGCTATGCGCTCATCGAGGGTGTGCAGCGGAAAATTCCTCAGATCGGCAACGTGATCATCAAGGATTATGTGGAGATTGGGGCTAATTCCTGCGTTGATAGAGCCACTTTGGGTTCCACCATCATCGGAGAAGGCACCAAGATCGACAATCTCGTGCAGATAGGTCACAATTGCGTGATCGGCAAGGGTTGTATCCTCTGTGGGCAGGTGGGTCTGGCGGGCAGCACTGTCTTGGAAGACTATGTATATCTGGCAGGGCAGGTGGGAGTGGCGGGGCATCTGACCATTGGCGCAAAAACAATGGTGGGAGCACAATCCGGAATCACCGGAAACTTGCCTCCCGATAGCACCTACTTTGGTTATCCAGCCATAGATGCAGGTAAAATGAGACGCATCATGGCGGTGCAAAAGTATCTACCGGATATGTATAGAGATTATCTGGCACGCCAAAAAGAAAAGAAGCATCAGGAGTGAAGAATGATCAAAGAATATAAAAACACAATCGCAAGGGAAGTATCCTATACGGGGATCGGTCTGCATACCGGCGAGGTGAGCACCATCCGCTTCAAACCTGCGAATAAGGATGAGGGCATCGTATTTGTCAGGGTAGATTTGCCCGGCAAGCCGGAAATCCCAGCGGATATAGACCATGTGGTGGATATTTCCAGAGGAACCACCATCGGCCTCAATGGAGCGACCGTAGGCACGATCGAACACGTGCTCTCTGCCATCAAAGGCATGAATCTGGACAACGTCCGCATCGAAATAGACGGCCCGGAAGCGCCTGTGGCGGATGGATCCGCACTCGTCTTCGTGAACCTGCTCAAAGAAGCGGGCTTTGTGCAACAGGATTCTGAAAGAGTGTATTTTGAGCTTGATAGTGCCATAAGCTTCTCCTCTCCCGAAGAAAATGTGGATGTGGTGATCGTCCCTTCAAACGAGCTAAAAGTAACCTTCATGATAGATTACAAGCATCCGCATCTGGGCACACAATACACCTGGCTGCCCAGCTTGGATGTGTATGAAGATGATTTTGCCCCGGCGAGAACCTTCTGCTTTATCAAAGAAATCCTCTACCTCAAGGAAAAGGGACTCATCAAAGGCGGATCGCTGGATAACGCACTCGTGATCGGCGAACCCAATATGAGCGAAGCGGAATTGCAACACCTCAAGGATGTGTTTGGCTATCACAAGGATATCACCGTGAGCGACGAAGGTATACTCAACAACCATAAGCTGCGCTATCACAACGAGTTTGTCCGCCATAAAGTGGTCGACCTCTTGGGAGATATAGCGCTTTTGGGCATCCCGATCAAGGGACATATCCTGGCAGCGCGCAGCGGACATAAGACAAACGTGCAACTGGTGAAGAAGCTCAGGCAGATCCAGAGAAAGCAAGAGCTGCAAAGGATATATCAGAAAAAGGAATCCTCCGAAGTGGTCTTTGACATCAACGCCATCATGCGCATCATCCCGCACCGTTATCCCTTCCTTTTGGTGGATAAGATCGTGGAGTTTATCCCCAATGAGGCCATCGTCGGCATCAAAAACGTGACCATGAACGAGCCTTTTTTCCAAGGGCACTTCCCCGGTCATCCCATCATGCCGGGCGTGTTGATTCTGGAAGCGATGGCGCAGGCGGGAGGAATCATGTTGCTCAACAATCTGGAGGATCCGGAAAACTATGTGGCCTACTTTGCCTCCATCGACAAGGTCAAATTTAGAAAGCCAGTCCTGCCGGGCGATACGCTGCGCTTTGAAATGAAAGTAATGTCGCTCAAACGCAGCCTCTCCAAAATGCGTGGGGAGGCGTTTGTGGGCAACGATTTGGTGGCCGAAGGAGAATTCATGGCCATGATACAGGAAAAGAACAAATGAGTCAAATCCACCCAACCGCTATCGTGCACCCAAGTGCCGAAATCGGAGATGATTGCGTCATTGGGCCCTGGTGCTATGTGGGACCCAAGGTGAAGCTGGGGCGTGGCAATCACCTGATCGCATCCGTCACCGTAGATGGAAACACCACTCTGGGAGACGAAAACCGCATCTTTAGCCACGCTGTGATCGGCACAGAACCCCAAGACCTCAAGTATGCCGGAGAAGATACCCGCCTCGTTATCGGCAGCAGAAACCTGATCCGGGAATTTGTCGCCATCAACACCTCTACAGACATGGAGGAAGACACCGTGGTGGGAGATAATAACCTCTTGATGGAGTATGTGCACGTGGCGCACAACTGTCAGGTGGGAAGCAACTGCGTCATCGCCAATATGGTTCAATTGGCCGGGCATGTGCATGTCCACGATTTTGCCATCATCGGTGGGATGACCGGCGTCCATCAGTTTGTGCACATCGGCACACATTGCTTTGTGGGCGGTGCATCTGCCGTCAAAAAAGATATCGCCCCCTATACCAGAGGCGAAGGAAATCCATACCAGACGATCGGGTTAAACAGTACCGGCCTGATGCGAAAGGGCTACAGCTCCGAGACGGTTGAGGCGATCAAGCAGGTCTACAATCTCTTTTACCGCAAAGGACTGAACGTCTCGCAGGCTTTGGCAGCAGCGGAAGCCTTGGAAAACCTGATTCCTGAACAACGGGTCTTTATCGACTTCGTCAAAAATGCGGATAGAGGGCTTTCCAATTAAGATATGGCAGAATTCTATCTACAATCGGGAGCATGAATGAATGGAAAATAGGATCTATGAGTATCTGATCGTGTTTGTCATGTCTTGGCTGCTCGTGTATGGGCTCACGCCCTTCATCATGAAGCTTGCTCACTGCACAAACATGGTGGATAAGCCCAACGCCCGCAAAAGCCACAAGAAAGTCACCCCGCTGATGGGTGGCTTGAGTGTTTTTATCGGCTTTTTCCTGCTCTGCATCTATGATGTGGCCATCTCGGCAGGACGCTATTTTGACCTGCCTATGATGGGTTATCTGGCAGGTTCTCTGCTGATCATGCTCATCGGGCTCTGGGACGATAAGTGGCCGATGAACCCCTACGTCAAAATGGTGGGGCAGGTGGTGGTCAGCCTTATCTTTATCCTGAGCAATTTCACCAAAAACGAGCTCAACCTGATGGTCGGCAACGCCTACATCTCTATATTTCTGATGCTGTTGTGGATGGTGGGCCTGATGAATGCACTCAATTTTTTGGACAACATGGATGGGGTCTTAAGCGGCATGGCTGGCATCCTAGGCTTGGGATTCTTTGCCTTCAGCCTCACCAGCACCACTCAGACCAATCAGGAAGCGATGGCGCTGATCGGGCTGATCTCGCTGAGCTTTTCCGGTAGTGTGTTTGGGTTTTTGCCCTACAACTTCAATCCTGCACGTATGTTTCTGGGTGATGCTGGCAGCATGTTCATCGGCTATTTCCTCTCTTCCATGGGTATCTTGATGGCCAGACTGGCGGGCAATCGCTACAACAGTAAACTCTTCTTTTTGATGCCTGTACTTCTGCTCAGCTTTGCCATCTTTGACATCGCCCTGGTGAGCTATACCCGTCACCGTGATGGACGGCATGTGATGCAGGGAGGTCTGGATCATTCCACCCACCGCATCCGCAATGTGCTGCAAAGTGTCAAACTCACCGCCCTGATCGTCTATGCCATCAATCTGCTGATCGTGCTCACTTCCATCATCGTGTTCATAATCGGTTCCAAGGAGTTGCTCTTGTTTACCACCGCCATGTTTATCGCTTTTTTCTTCTTCTTTGGTCACAAGTTGGATCAAGTCCCTGTCGTCATTTCCCAAAACCAGAAAAAGGACAATTCGAGGTAGCAGATGGAATTCACTATTTTTGGCTCTGGTTCTGGACTCCCTGTATTGGATAAAGGTTTGAGCAGCATCTATGTAAATTATCAAGGCAAGAAGCTGCTTTTTGATTGTGGGGAGGGCAGCAGCTATCATCTTTTGAGGCATGAGCTCTGTCAGAATGAGATCGATGCCATCATCATCAGCCACTATCATCCGGATCATGTTTCGGGTCTGCTCATGCTGATCCAGATGTTTTACTTAAAGAAAAGGAGCAAGGAACTGCAGGTCTTCCTGCCGGAACGTGTTGCGGATTTTGAAGCTATTCTGCAGTTTCATTACACCTTCAAGCAGAGATGGCCTTTTGAGCTGATTCTGCATCCCATGGAAGAGCTCCCCAGAGTCTGTCCCCAGGTGAAAATCCTTCAGACAGACCACCTTGAAGGCTATCAAGACATCGTCAAAGAGCTGGATTTGCCCAACCAGATGAAATCTTGGGCTTTCAGGGTGGATAACTGGGCTTACAGCTCCGATATAGAAACCACGGACTGCCTGGCACCCATCCTCCCAAACCTCGATACCCTGGTGGTGGATGCCCTGCATCCCGAATTGGAACAGATCCTGAAGCTGAAAGAATACAGGATCAGACAAGTGATTCTCAACCATGGCCTTTCTCCCGCACTGGATGAATGGCTCAAAAACCATGAAAACGGCAACTTCATCGTGGCAGAGGAAAATGTCCCGTATCACATCTAAACAACTGCTGAAATACCTCGTCTGCCTCTCTGTCCTGCTGCTGCTGAGCGCATGTGAGGTCAACCGCCTGCGCAGCATCGAAGAACACTACCGGCAAAGGCGTTATGCAGCCGCCATCCAGGAAGCTGATGAATTTATCAGAAAAGCTGCAAACGGCGCCTTCATCACCAGAGCCGAGCTGGCACGCAGCAGCTCCTATCACCAATTGGGGCTGATGTCACTGCAACGTGACAACCAGGAGCTGGCTCTGAAATTCTTTAAACTATCCAATTCTGAAGCGGCAGACAAGGACTTGGCCGCTCTCTACAAACAGAGGATCACGGAAGCCATCCAAGCCAACGACTATGAAAAGCAGCTCATCTACGTGAACAACATCCTGAGGGAAATCCCGCGCTCTGAATTGGTGCCGGAAATGATGTATAGACGCATCAACCTCTATCTGGATTACCTCGGTCACTATGATCACGCCTGGCAGGATTATATGGACTTGTTTGACAGATATCCCAATGACAGCTATGAGGTTGCAGCCCGCAAGAGCATGGAAAGGATTGTGCCAAACAAGAAGGCATATGGACAGAGACTGGCGCAGGCTGGCTACTACAATGAGGCTTTGACCCAGTTTTTTGAGCTGGCCAAGTATCCGGTGGTCAAGACCAATGAGATCAACCAGCTCATCGGCGACGCCTATCGAGGTCAGGCAGAGGAATACCTGCATGAGGGCGACTATCTGGAGGCAGACCGTTTCCTGCGCATTGCGCTGCAGTATGTCCCGGATCAAAGACCGCAGATCGAGGCTAAGCTGCAGGAAATCGTGGGCTTGTTTATCAAAAGGGGAGATGAGTATCTGGCGGTCAAGGACTTCGACACCGCCATGACCTACTACCAAAAGGTCTTTGAGATCATCCCGGATTACCCGCCCGGTCTGCAGGCCATCCAAAGGCTGAATACCACCAAGCAAAACATCGCCCGTGCGGCTCAGCTCTTTGAGCTGGGTCAACGCAGCGAAGCATCCGGAAGATATGCAGAGGCTTTGGGCTTGTATCAACAGGCTAATTCCCTGGATAGCAGTGCCGAAATCCAAAAGCACATCGCAAACGTCCAAAACATGATCGAAGCAGATCGAGACCCGCAAGCCTTCGCCCGCAAGATCATCAATCAATACCGGGGCGGACTACTGATCGCCAGAGTCAATCTCAAGAAAAGTGAGCTCTTGGCAAACTACAAAGCCAATGAAGTCCGGGATTCCGGCTGGAAGTTTCTGCTTTCCACCAGCCAATACAAATATGAGGTTCGTTATGATCTGATGAGCCCCAGAGAAACTTTCTTCTACGTCTGGCAGGTGAATTTGAAGGACAGAAGCATCATCCCCCTAAACAAGATCTCCGAGGATTTGATGAAATGAAACGCATACTTCTTTTGCTCTTTCTCACATTAGCTGCAAGCCTTGCGCTCGCACAGAAGTTTGATATCGAAGCCTTTTCGGATAGCACCAAATACGGCTGGGAAAACTACCTCGATCGTGCAGATTATCGAGAGGAACTCAGCCGCAAACAAGCCCTCCTGCAGCTCTATGAACTGGAAATCAACTCCCTAAAGAGGGGCGTGCTCAAATCCATGGTAGCACCCGGATGGGGACAGTTTGATAACAAACAATCCATCAAAGGCTCCATCTTCCTGGCCTCAGAAATCGCCATGGTGGGCGCCTCCTTATACTTTTTTGATCGCAGCAACTACTACTATCAGAGATACTTAAACGCCACGCAAGTGGAAGAAATAGAGAGCAATTACAACGCCGCCGTGGCACCCAGGCAATACAGCCTCATCTTTGCCGGCGTGGGAGCTCTGATCTGGGCTTACAACATCTTTGATGTGATCCAAAGCACGGAAGAATACAACGCGCGTGTCTGGCAGCGCATCGAAGCCAAAGACCGGGAATCACGCGTCAGAATGGATGGCATAGGCATCGAGATTGAGTTTTAGGAGTATTTTAAGATGAAAAACAGAATCTACCTTTTGTTGCTGGTTTTAGCCGGCCTGCTTTCTTCTTGTGGACTCAGCAGGGACAACCCCCTGGATCCCAATTCCAATCCCACCATCATCGTGCCTGAGATCATCTCTTCACTGGAGGTCTATCCCTCTCCACCCCAAGCGGCAAACAAGTTTGTGGAGCTGCGTTGGAGAGCCAATCCCACCTATTCCACCGATGGCTACTACGTCTACCGCGGCCTGGGCTATTTTGCCACCTTCACCATCGTGGACACCGTATTCACAAACAACGCCAGTCATGGCTCCAAGCCTTGGCACAGAGTGGTTGCCGGAGAGTATTACTACAAGATATCCGCTTTCAAAGAATACCCGGATGGTCGTTTGGAAGGCCGAGCCTGCCAGCCGGTTTGGGTTAAAGTGCCGATCTGATAACCCCTGATGAAGATAGATTTTCAAGCTGAGCTCAATCCCGAGCAGTTGAAAGTAGCCAGCTATACCCAGAGTCCGCTCTTGGTTTTGGCCGGCGCAGGCAGCGGCAAGACGCGCTCCATCATCTACCGCTGCGCCTATTTGATCCAACACCTGCATGTAAAGCCTTGGAACATCCTGGTGGTCACCTTCACCAATAAAGCGGCAAGCGAGCTGAAGCAGAGGCTGGAATCGCTGCTCAATATCTCGGTGAGTAACCTCTGGGTGGGCACCTTCCACTCCCTCTGCCTGCGCATCCTCCGCATGGAAAACGAGCATTTGCCCCTCAAATCCAACTTCAGCATCTACGACACCGATGCCCAGAAATCCCTGCTCAAGAAGATCTGCAAGGAGCAGGGCATCGACACCCAGAAAGTGCCCATCAACCGCGTCATGAGCCGCATCAGCCGCCACAAAAATCGCCTCCAGATGCCTGAAGACCTGCCCCAAGGCTATTACGAGCAAGCCTCAGACCCCTTCAACAGAGCCTTCCACAAGCTCTATTCACTCTACCAACAGGCGCTGCTCTTCAATCAAGCCATGGATTTTGACGACATCCTCTTTTACACCGCCACGCTCTTCCAAAACAACCCCGAAGTGCGTGCCAAATACAGCCAGAAGTTCCAGCACGTGATGATCGACGAGTATCAGGACACCAACATGGTGCAATTTGAGATCATCCGCCTCATCGTCTCCGAGCACCACAACCTCTGCGTGGTGGGCGATGACGACCAGGCCATCTACGGCTTCCGGGGCGCCACGGTGCGCAACATCCTCGAGTTTGAAAAGGACTATCCGGATGTGAACGCTATCCGCTTGGAGCAAAACTACCGCAGCACCATGGGCATCCTCAACCTTGCCAACGCCATCATCAAGCAAAACAGACGCCGCCACGCCAAAGACCTCTGGAGCGAGAGAGGCGAGGGCAAAAAACCCGTCCTGACCCAGTGTCTGGATGAGAACGACGAGGCAGAGATCGTATCGCAGAGAGTTTTGGAACTCAAAAAGAAAGGCACTCCGCTGGGTGAGATCGCCGTCCTATACCGCACCAACAGCCAATCCCGCGTCTTTGAAAACGCTTTCCTCCAACACCGCATCCCGCACGTGATCGTCGGCAGCCTGCACTTCTATCAGCGCAAAGAAATCCGTGACATGCTTGCCTACCTCAGCGTTTTACTCAACCCAGACGACTCCGAAAGCCTGCTGCGCATCATCAACGAACCCGCCCGTGGCATCGGTAACACCACCATCAACCGCATCATCAGTTACGCCAACCGCCTCCACATCGGCGTCTGGCAGGCAATCGCCAACCTTGAGGCCATAGAAGAATTGGGCGCCGCAGCTCAGAAGAAAGTTGCCGCCTTCTATGAAATGATGCTCAACCTGAGGCAAGCCGCCACCCACAAAAGCTCCTCGCAGATGGTGGAACTGCTACTCGAAGAACTGCAGCTCTTAGAGCTCTACCGCAAAGGCAACGACCCCCAAGACATCGCCAGAGCGGAAAACCTGATGGAGTTTCTGAACTCCGCCAGCGAGTTTGATGAACGCTTTGCGGAAGAGAACGACCGCACCGCACTGCTCTCCGACTTCCTCCCCTTTGTGGCTCTGCAAACCGACCTCGACCGGGTCAAGGACGAGGACGAAGCCCTCAAGCTGATGACCTTACACAACGCCAAAGGTCTCGAATTTGAGCACGTCTTCATCGTGGGCTTGGAGCAGGAACTCTTGCCGCACCGCCTCTGCATGAACACCAAAGAGGAGGTCGAAGAGGAGCGCCGCCTGCTCTACGTAGGCATCACCAGAGCCAAAGACGGCCTCTACCTCAGCTACGCCACCGAGCGCCGCCTCTACGGCATCTTCGACCACAGCAAACCCAGCGTCTTCCTGCAAGGACTCGATTCCAGCCTCTTCTTTGGCAGCATAGACGAAGCCGCCCACATCCCCACCCCCAAGCGTCTGGGCAAATACAAACACAAGCAAACCGACAAGGACAAATACTACTACATCGGCCAAAACGTCTGGCACGAGGAACACGGCGCCGGAAAGGTGTTGAACGTGAGCGGCACCGGTTCAGACGCCCTGCTCACCGTCTCTTTTGCCAAGGGCGCACTGCTCAAGGTCTACGGCACCTTCCTCAAGACCACTCCCACAGATTCCTAAGATGCTACTCCCACTTATCTTACCCGATTTGGACAGCCAGAGGTTCAGCTCCGAACTGCTGGAAGCACTCGACTCCACCCAGCTCATCCAAGCCTACAACATGAACCAAAGCGCCCGCGCTTTGATCGCCGCCTGGCTCTGGAAAAGGAAGGGCAAGAACGTGCTCATCGTCTCGCAGGATGACATCATCGCCGAGGACATCTGGGACGACCTCTGCACCTTCGTAGGCAAGGAAAACGCCCACTACCTGCCGGATTACGAGATCCTGCCCTACGAGGAACGCTCGCCCCACTACTCCATCCGCGCCACGCGCATGATCTGCTTCAACGAGCTTTTCAAAGCCAAGCCCGCCATCTACAGCCTCTCCATCCGTGCTTTGGTGCGTTACATCCCACCCAAAGAGTATCTGAGCAAGCAGATCTTCACCCTCAAACCCGGCATGGAAGTAGACATCGATGCGCTCAGCAAGCGGCTCTTCAACATGGGCTACGAAACCCAATATCAGGTGGGCAAGGTGTTTGAGACCGCCCGCCGCGGCGGCATCGTGGACATCTTCAGTCCGCCCGCATCCAAGCCCGTGCGGCTGGAATTCTTTGGCGATGAGATCGTCTCCATGCGCTTCTTCTCGCCCAACACCCAGCGTTCCGAACCGGGAGACGCAGGCGAAATCACCGTCATCCCCGCCCGTGAACTCTGTCTGGACGACATCGACCCCAGCAACCCCTTTGCCTCGCAGATCATGAAAAATGGCTTCTTTGAAGGAATCGAAAACCAATACGGCAGCCTGCTTCCCGAGGTTTCCAGCTTCGCCCAATACTTTGACCCCGCCCAGCGGCTGATCCTCTTCAATAACTTCAACTACGTGCTGGAAGAGTATTTAGAGCTGACCGAGCAGGTCTACAACCAATACCAGCGCGAGCTCAAACACAAGACCAAGGCCAAGCTCACACCGCCTGAGCTGATGATGTCCTCAGAGGAAGAGCTCTACCGCCTCATCCAGCCAGGGCAGGCACTCCTGCTCTCCCAGAGTGAGTTTGCACTCCCCATCAAGAATACCCCGCTCAAAGCCTCATTTGAGCCTCAGCCCACCTTTGGCGGCGACCTCGACCTCCTGGCCGCCAAGATCAGGGAAAACCAACGCCTCAAACGCCGGATATTCCTCCTCTTCGACAACCAGAGCCAAAGTATCCGCACCCAGCAGCTTTTACAGGATTACGACACGCAATTCCACTCCCACATCGGCTCGCTGCACACCGGCTTTGGCATTGGTCTCAGTGGCCCGCTGCTCTGGACGGATCACGAAATCTTCAACGTCTACAAGCGCAAGCGCTACACACCCCGCTTCTCTCCCGACGAGCAGATCACGGATTACGATGCTCTCAAGCCCGGCGACTACGTGGTGCACGTGGAACACGGCATCGGCGTCTTTGAAGGGCTCAAAATCATCCGCTTGGACGGCTCAGACACCGAGTGTTTGGTACTCCGCTACGCCAATGACGACCGAGTCTATCTGCCCACCTACCAACTGGATATGGTGAGCAAATATGTGGCCGAAGAGAGTGCCAAGCCCACCCTGCATCGCATCGGCGGTGTAAAATGGCAAAACACCAAGCGCAAAGCCGCTCAGCAGATCGAACTATTAGCCGCAGACATCGTGCGCCTCTACGCAGAACGCAGCTCCAGAAAGGGCATCGCCCACAAGCCGGACACAGATTGGCAAAAGCAATTGGAGAGCTCCTTTGTCTATGAAGACACCCCCGATCAAGCCCGCAGCACCCGTGAGATCAAGGCCGACATGGAATCCGACACCCCCATGGAGCGACTGCTCTGCGGCGATGTGGGCTTCGGCAAGACGGAAGTGGCCATCCGCGCCGCTTTCAAAGCCGTTGTCTCCGGCACCCAAGTCGGCGTCCTCGTCCCCACCACCCTGCTTGCCGAACAGCACTTCCGCGTCTTCAAAGAGCGTTTAGCTCACTATCCCGTCAGGATCGCTCTGCTCAGCCGTTTCCGCTCCAAAGAGATGCTATCTGAGGAGATCGCCGACCTCGCTTCCGGCAAGGTGGACATCGCTATCGGCACGCATCGCCTCCTCTCCAAGGACGTGCGCTTCAAGAAGTTAGGCTTGCTGATCATCGATGAAGAACACCGCTTTGGAGTGCGCCACAAGGAACGCCTCCGCAAACTGCAGAGCAACGTTGACACGCTCTACATGAGCGCCACACCCATTCCCCGCACCCTCAATATGGCGCTGGCCAAGCTCAAGGAAATCTCGCTCATGCAGACTTCACCCAAAGAGCGCCTCCCCATCCGCACCATCATCACACCCCGCAACGCTGAAGTGATCAAAGACGCTATCCGCAGGGAGATCGACCGTGGTGGACAGGTCTTCTTTATCCACAACCGCGTGCAAACCATCGAGCACGTTGCCGACGAGCTGCGTAAGCTCATGCCCAACATCAGCTTTGCCGTGGGACATGCCCAGATGAGCGACAACCATCTGGAAGAAGTGATGAACGCCTTTCTCAAAAAGGAGTTTCAGGTGTTAGTCTCCACCACCATCGTGGAAAACGGCCTCGATATCCCCAACGCCAACACCATCCTCATCGATAGAGCTGATACCTTTGGACTCGCCCAGCTCTACCAGATGCGTGGACGCGTCGGACGCAGCAACAGGCGCGCCTACTGCTATCTCCTCATCCCCAAAGGCACCACCACCGAAGCCAGACACCGCCTCGAAGCCCTCTCGCAATACGATTACCTTGGCGCAGGCTTCCAAGTGGCACTCCGAGACCTGGAACTTCGCGGTGCGGGTGCCATCCTGGGCACCAAGCAAAGCGGCTTGATCCAGGCAATCGGCTTCAACTATTACAACAGCCTCTTGGAAAAGGCGGTAAGCTACTCCGACCCCAACCAGCCCATCTCCCTGGAAGAGGAAATCCGCACCAAACAGACCACCACCCTCAAGACCGAAATCGACGTCTATTTCCCCAGCGGCTACATCGACAACGACGAACAGCGGCTCAACATCTACCGCAGACTCAGCAGCTCCGAAACACCTGAAGAGATAGACGAGATGCGCTTGGAGCTGGAAGACCGCTTTGGAGCCCTGCCGGATAAGGCCAGTTGGCTGCTCCACTTTTTCAAGCTCGACCTGCTGGCAAACCGCATCGGACTGAGCAGTTGCAAGGTGCAACGCAGCAAGGTCATCATGCAGTGGCCTACAGACAAGATCCCCACCAAAAAGCAAATCCTGAGCTTTACCGCCAAAGTGCCGCAACCCCTCAGCTTTGACGGCTCCAAGGGCCTGAAGATAGAAATCGAACTGGATAAGGGCATGGATTACGCCACCCAATTTGAAACGGCTTTGACTATTCTGGACGGCTGGGAAGAAAACTGAGCACTGCTCTGCGGGTAGCCGGCGGTCGCCGAACCGCCGCCAGCGGGCGTAGCCTGCTTAAAGAAAGGAAACCAACCGATGCGGATCCACACCACAACAACCCGCATCTCCACCGCTTGCGCAGCCGCTCACAACTCACTACTCACAACTGGCCGACACCGTCGGCCCACCCTCTATAATATACTCTGACGATGTTGCCCAGACGACAAAAAACCAAATTTCCAAATCTCGTAACCACATGCCAACACAGAACCTACGAATACATGCAAATATTGTCTCTTTCTTTGTGGAAGTGTAATACTCTTGTACGTGCTCATCCCGAACCGCCGCTTCTGTATGGGTACCTGTATGTACACTTGCCGGGATCCTCTGTACAACGGCGGTGCGGCTAACGCCGGTACCTTACGGTGCGCAGCGAGCGCCCGTACGGAAAATGCCAGCGGTAGCTGGCCCCCTAATTCGTGCAAATTCGTGTAATTCGTGGAAAAAACAAAAAGCCACAAAGTCACCCGTATCCACACCACAACAACCCGCATCTCCACCACTTGCGCAGCGACTGACTACTGACAACTGCGGCGCAGCCGCCCCATCCGAGAACATCCGTGTGCATCTGTGAAAAAAGAAAAAGCTCCATCACTACCTCTATCTTTGCTGCAAAGTTTACCTATCCCCGAAACCAGCGCAGCAAGACACTACTGCATAATCGTACCCGCGATTATGCCCTGCACCCCCAGACACCAGAATAAGCTTGACAGGTAATTGCTTTTTAATAACAATGTACCCATCGTGTTTTTACCTGATGGAAAAGACAAGGTTTCGACAAATCTGCAAACAACGGTTGGGGAATCCACCCAACATTAACATACTCAGCGGGTACAGGAGGTGCAAAATGAGTAAGACGAGATTGGCCCTGATCTTGGTTGTCGCTGTGATGCTTATGACGGCTACGGATTCAGCGTCTGCAGATCATATGTTGATTGGTGCCGGGCTCTATCATCATTTTAGCGTCCGAAAGTTTCACAAAGAAACCCATGTTCGATTTTAACCGACCGAAAGTCGAATACGGAAACCTATATTCGATTTTAAACGCCTGAAAGTCGAACATGAAAACCCATATTCGATTTTATACGACCGAAAGTCGAATAAAGTGTTTGACAAGTAAAGCCATTGTATAACAGTGGGCCCAGAACATAATTCAAAATACAATCAACGAGGACCTTAAGAGATGAAGTTTGAAGATTTCAAATCTGGTGTTTACCAAACACAGTATCAATACAAGAGTTTCTTACCCACTACAATTAACCATGAGTGGACTTGGGAAGATGCAAGGATAAACGTGTTACTTGAGCAAGCGACCAAAGCATTGGGAGAACTGAATGCCTTTTCCATCATCGTGCCCAATGTTGACTTGTTTATCCGCATGCACGTCATCAAAGAAGCCAATACCTCCAGCAGGATCGAAGGAACCAAGACTGAAATAGATGATATGGTGAGAGGTGCTGAAATGATTGCTCCGGAAAAGCGGGACGATTGGCAGGAAGTTCAAAACTACGTTCAGGCTATGAATGAGGCAATTCACCATTTGGATACCTTACCTCTCTCTCTGAGGTTAATCAGAGATACCCACAAGATCCTGATGAGCGGGGTGCGGGGAGAGCATAAAGCTCCGGGAGAGTTCAGGGCCAGTCAAAACTGGATCGGGGGTTCCTCTTTGGCGGATGCAGCCTATATTCCACCTCATGTCAGTGATCTGCCGGCATTGCTGGATGATTTTGAAAAGTTTTTGCACAACGAGGAGATCT
>Ga0116178_10001178_pt1 | contig 21822 bp, 21 predicted proteins | sample AD_STIC12_MetaG_FD_89880 | JGI IMG/M metagenome (GOLD analysis project Ga0116178, IMG submission 89880) | Active sludge microbial communities of municipal wastewater-treating anaerobic digesters from USA - AD_STIC12_MetaG | ecosystem: Engineered > Bioreactor > Anaerobic > Digestate | place: USA... | reverse complement strand
CCTCATGCGCCGGCTCGTCGCCGTGCTTTTCATTTGCTCGATGGCGGGTTCTGTATGGGCAACAGACCCCATGAATGAAGCCAGGCAGGCCTGGCAGCTGCTGGACTATATCGCCGTGGACTATGCCGGTGCGGTGCGTAATGGCCAAGTCGTCGAACCGGGTGAATATGCCGAGATGCAGGAGTTCGCGGAGACCGTTAGCGCCAAGATTGCGGCATTACCTGCTAGCCCTGAACAGTCGAAGTTGAAAGCACACGCGTTACAACTGAAAGCTGAAATTGCCGATCATACCGATCCTCATGTCGTGGCCACTGCTGCGCATGCATTGGCGGATCAGCTACTCGTGGTCTATAAAATCAATGCGACGCCGGCCACGCCCCCTAATGTTGCCAATGCTGTCGCTTTGTATGCCCAGCAATGCTCGGCTTGCCACGGACTACAAGGCCATGGGGATGGCCCGGCTGCGGCTGGATTGACGCCCAAGCCGATCGCCTTTTCAGATGCAAACCGCGCCGCTCAACGAAGCCCGCTGGCCCTCTATCAAGTCATCTCGCAGGGCTTATCGGGCACGGCCATGACGAACTTTTCCCATCTGTCCGAGGCGGACCGCTGGGCGCTCGCTTTCTATGTGGGTGGAATAGCCTACGGGCCCGAAGCCCGAACAGAAGGCGAAGCACTGTGGCGTGACGAGCCCCAATTCCGTAAGGCGATTCCGTCGCTGGAGGCACTATCACGATTGAGCGAGGCCGATCTTGCCCAGGCCACTAACGCCGCACAAGCCAAGGCGATTATCGCCTACCTGCGTACCCGACCCGATGTGGTGGTAGAGGTAAAGCCTGCGGTAGTCAGCACGGACTCCTTCGCTATCGCTCGCAAGATTATGGATGAGAGCTTGCTCGCCTATCGCGCTGGTGATGTAACCCAAGCCAAGACGTTGGCACTGTCATCGTATTTGGATGGCGTCGAGCCGGTCGAACCGGCGATTGCATCGCGTGACCGGGACCTGATGCGACAGATCGAAACTGCCATGGCGCTGTTGCGTTCCGACATAGGCAAACAGGCACCGATAGCGACCGTCGAGGCGCAAGTAGCAGAAGTAAAGCAATTGTTTGATCAAGCCAATGTCGTGTTGCACGGCAATGCAAGCAGCGCCACCGCCGCATTTTTGGGCAGTTTTACCATCCTGTTACGAGAAGGCTTGGAAGCACTGTTAATTGTGATCGGCATGATCGCTTTTTTACGCAAGGCAGAACGTCGCGAAGTACTGCCCTATGTGCATGCGGGCTGGGTGGGTGCCTTGCTTGCTGGCGGACTCACCTGGGGCGTCGCCACTTACTTTGTTAGCATCAGCGGTGCCAACCGCGAAGTGACGGAAGGCTTGTCGTCACTCTTTGCGGCAGTAGTGCTGCTAAGTGTCGGAATATGGATGCACCAAAAGAGCTTGGCCGGACGTTGGCAGCAGTATCTACACGAGAAGATGTCGGCGGCGCTTACACGTCGCTCCGCTGTGTTCCTTTTTTCGCTTTCCTTCATCGCGGTTTATCGTGAAGTATTCGAAACGATTCTGTTCTACGCCGCCATGTGGAATGAGCAAGACGGCAACGCGATTTTAGCGGGCTTGCTTGCCGGCAGCGCCATGCTCGCCGTCACGGCATTCCTGCTACTTCGATTTAGCATGCGCTTGCCGATCGGAAAATTCTTCTCGCTCAGTTCCATGTTGATTGCAGTGCTTGCCGTGGTACTGGTTGGAAAAGGGGTCGCTGCTTTGCAGGAAGCCGGTTGGATAGCACAAAGCTTGATCAGCATGCCCCGCGTGGAATGGCTGGGGGTCTATCCTTCTTGGCAATCCATACTAGCCCAAATCATCATTGCTGCTGCATCCATTATCGGTTTTTTCATCAATGCTCGTTCCGGGCGAGCGTTGGCACGCGTCACGAAGTCATAAGGAATCCGTCATGAGCGATTGTTGCGGCAAGCCCATGGATACACGTCTACTGCACGGCCAACAACGCAAGGTGCTGCGGATCGTCTTGCTTATTAATCTGCTGACGTTCTGCATGATGCTGGCGGCTGCCATGGTTAGTGGATCTTCTTCACTCCTGTCAGGCAGTTTGGATAATTTAGGTGATGCACTGACCTATGCGCTGAGCCTGGCGGTAGTGGGCGCCACGCATCGCGCACAATCCAAAGTCGCCATGGTCAAAGGCAGCTTAATATTGGCGGCTGCCATTGCGGTCGCATTGCAGATTCTCTGGCGTTTGACTCATCCAGGAGTGCCCCTTTTTGAAAGTATGGGACTGGCCGCTGTATTGAATCTGGTGGCCAACTTGATTTGCCTGAAACTGCTGATGCCTTATCGATTCGGCGATGTCAATTTAGCGTCGGCATGGGAATGCTCACGCAACGACGTCTATGAAGGCTTTGCCGTGATTGCCGCCACTATTGGTGTTTGGTTTTTCAAGTCAGGCTGGCCTGACCTGCTGATTGCGTCGTTATTACTGATTCTTTTTTTGCGTTCTGCCTGGCGCGTATTCAGAAACGCTTGGGCAGGTCTGAAAATAAAAGAAAGTACTTGCAGCTAAATGCAGATTGAATCAACGCATGCATTTTCTTCTTCGCACTTTTTCTGGCGGTGGTTATTGCTTTCGCTTTTATTGGTGACAATCGATCAGGTGTCGAAACTCAGTGTGGCTTCTGTGTTGCCCTTGCATGGTCACATAGAGGTGACTTCTTTCTTCGATATCGTGCATGCACTGAACCCCGGCGCCGCGTTTTCCTTTCTGGCCCATGCAGGCGGATGGCAACGCCATTTCTTCACCGTCGTTGGTTTGTTGGTAAGCCTTTTTTTGATTTGCCTGCTCTGGCGCGGGATGCGAAGCCGACTTGAAACACTGGCTTACGTATTTATCGTTGGTGGCGCGCTGGGCAACGTCGTTGATCGACTACGGATTGGTGCGGTGATCGACTTCCTCGATTTTCATTGGCAGACTTTGCACTGGCCAGCATTCAATTCCGCTGATTCCTTCATCGTGATTGGCGTTGGCCTGATGGTATTTACCGCATTAATGAGCCATGGCAGTAAGAACGATGCGTTGCACCAGTCATAGAAGTACTGCTCAACGGAAGGCAAATCGGATACCAGATGTTTATTTCAGTAAAACATGACCCCTTGAGAAGAACGAAAATTCTGGCCACCAATCGTCGCGAAATGCAATTTGCGTTCGATGCCCGCAATAACGGTGATTTAAATCTTGCCTTTCAGCATTACGAACGTGCCCATATTTTGAGTCAACAATTCACATGGCCGCATATCAAAAGCCATATCGGCATGTTGCAAGTCGGCTGGTTGAGAAAAGACATGCGTGAAATAGCCGGCCAGTGCGTTCGCATGGTCGCAGCGTTGCTTTTTAGTAAAATTTGGGTGCCTATTGGCAATACCGGGGGTGCCAATGTCAGCGCCTTGAAACCGATGCCGATTCCGGAAGATTTAAGGCAATTGCTCGATGGCTTGAGCTCAAATTGAAGCTGATAGCCTGTATTTAAGCCTTGGGCATATTGTGAAATAGTATTTCAGCCGCCGCAAAAGGTATCATAGCGCCATGATTTTCCGCCCGACACATCGAAACCAATCCTGGTACAGGTTCACTTGCCTGTTGCTGGTGTTGGCGATGATCCTGGCACCGATGGTATCGGTATTGGCGGAACAACATGAGTCCCTGCATATCGCCCAGAACGGCAATCATTTTGATGATCACGCTTCCAGTGATAAACAAGTGACTGCAGATCAAAGTGACGACATCGAAAAAAATAGTGGTCTGCACGGCTTGGCACATGCCAGTCATTGCTGCGGTCAGGCCTTCGCGGTGTTATCGGGTCCGTTTGATTTCCGCTTGTCTCCGATCGTATCGACGCTTAGCGTCAGCGTTATAGCAACACGCCATCTGCTGTTAAAAATATCTCATTTCCGTCCGCCCATAGCCTGAGGCGCACGCGCTGTAGAAAGACTCGCATGGCCAGTCTTTCACGAGTGACGTTGAACCGTTCGTAACTCCCCTTTTGTGATTTATCACAAACGACTCCTTTGATGGGTTGCGTTCTGTCGTCTGCCTGCTCGACAGCTTTCTCTTTGCGCACTTTGACGCTGATAAAACACATAGCCTCCTTGCTGCGGACATAAAAAATTTAATCCTTTCATTTAGTGGAGTTTCACCATGACCATCCGTTTTGTGAGCGTCTTGCTTTCCGTTGTTCTTTTTAGCGGCTGCAGCAAGACTCCCGAGATGGCTGCCGAACCGGCAGTTGTTGCCAACGACAGTACCTCAGAACCCAGCAGCGAAAGTGCGCAGCCAAAAGCCGAATTTGGAGTGAGTGCATCGCAGTTACAAGCCTTGGGCATCAAATTATTGAAGTTGGACCGCCCGACCGAAATTCGTGGCCTGACCTATCCCGCCCGCGTAGTCGTGCCGCCACAAAGCGAACAAATGTTGAGTGCGCCGGTAGCAGGATTGGTCGATCAAATTCTGATTGCCGAACATCAAAACGTGCGCAGTGGCGATGCACTGGTGCGTTTGAACAGCCCGGAATTTGGTCAGCTGCAATTAGCCTTGATGGAAGCGGCCAACGGCGACCGGATGGCACGCCAAACACTGGATCGCGAACGCAAATTATTCAAGGACGGCATCATTCCCCAGCGTCGTGTTTATGAAGCCGAGTTGGCGGCCAATGATAGTCAGGCTCGCTTGCGTCAATCACAGGCCGCTTTGCGTCTTGCCGGTTTGGATGCCGGCAGTATTAATCGCGTTGCCAATGGTGGTGCCTTGATGGATGGTCTAACCCTGCGTGCCAAACAAGCGGGCACGGTGTTGGCATTAGAGGTGAAACCAGGACAACGTGTTGCCAGTGCCGATCCGTTATTGCGCGTCGCCAATCTTTCCGAGTTGTGGCTCGACATTCAAATTCCGGCTGATCGTTCCAATGCCTGGTCGAAAGATCAAAGCATCACGATTGTCGGCAGCAAACTCACTGCAAAACCGATCAGCGTGAGTGCCCTGGTCAGTGAAAGCCAAACCGTTACCCTGCGTGCACAAGTCAGCGCCGGTGATGCCGAGTTCAGTCCAGGCGAGTTTGTACAGGCTCAAGTGCCGTTCGCCGATACCGAAGGTGCCTGGGCACTGCCGATTGCTGCCGTGGTGCGGCAAGACGGTAATGCCTATGTGTTTGTTCGAACGCCTTCGGGTTTCTCGGCGCGTCCTGTCACCGTGATTGCCAGTGCTGCCCAGTTGGTGAGCGTGGAAGGCAATTTGAAAGCGGGTGATGACATCGGCGTCAGCAATGTGATCGCCCTGAAAGCTGCGTGGCTCGGCGAAAGCGGAGGCGAATGATATGCAACGATTGATACAGTTCGCACTCTCGCAACGGTTGTTTATGCTGCTGATCGCGGCATTGCTGGCCGGGGCTGGTTGGTACGCGTTTCGTACGCTACCCATTGATGCTTTTCCCGATGTCTCCAGCACGCAAGTCAAAGTCATCATGAAGGCGCCGGGCATGACCCCGGAAGAAATTGAAAGTCGTATCGCCATTCCCATTGAAGTGGAAATGCTGGGCATTCCCAATCAACGCATTTTGCGTTCGGTCACGAAATACGGTCTGGTCGATGTCACGATCGACTTCCAGGACGGCACCGATATCTATTGGGCGCGTCAACAAGTTGGCGAACGTCTGAGCGGGATTATGGGGGATTTGCCTGACGGCATTAGTGGCGGTATGGCGCCAGTCACCACTCCCTTGGGCGAGATGTTTATGTTCACTGTGGAAAGCGACACCATGACATTGGAAGAACGCCGCAGTCTGCTCGATTGGGTGATTCGCCCAGTGTTGCGATCAGTGCCTGGCGTAGCCGACGTGAATGCACTAGGCGGTAAGGTTCGCAGCTTTGAAGTCGAACCCAACGCCGTCAAACTCGCAGCGGTCGGTCTGTCCACTGCCGATATAAAAGAAGCGATCGAAGCCAATAATCGCAACGATGGCGCTGGTCGCTTGGGTGAAGGCGATGAAGTCTTGCTGGTACGCAGCGAAGGCAATATCAAGACGCAGGAAGATTTGCGGGCCGTTGTGGTGGGCTTGAACAACGACATTCCGATTCGTCTGGGTGATGTCGCCGTGGTACGCACCGGTTCGACCACACGTTATGGCGTGGTGACCAAAGACGGAAAAGGCGAAGCCGTAGAAGGCCTGGTACTGGGATTGGCCGGTGCGAATGCGCGTGATGTGGTCAGTGGCGTCACGGCAAAACTCGACGAGTTGAAACCCACACTACCCAAAGGCGTGGAAATTAAAGTTTTCTATAACCGTGCCGAATTGGTCAACAAAGCCGTCAACACCGTTTCCCGCGCTCTGCTTGAAGCCACCGTGATCGTGTTGATCTTGCTCGGTGCATTTCTGGGTAATCTGCGTGCTGCCATTACGGTGGCCTTGGTGTTGCCACTTGCTGCGTTGACGACGTTTATTTTAATGCGGCTCAATGGCATGTCGGCCAACTTGATGAGCCTGGGCGGCCTTGCGATTGCGCTTGGCATGTTGGTGGATGCGGCCGTGGTGGTGGTAGAAAACATTGTTCAACATCTCAGCCACGACAAAGCGGGCGGCAAGTTACCGCGATTGCATATCGTGTTTCGTGCGGTGCGCGAAGTGGCAGTGCCAGTCACGGCGGGCATTCTGATTATCGTGGTGGTGTTTCTGCCATTGATGACCCTGCAAGGATTGGAAGGTAAGTTTTTCGTACCGGTGGCATTGACCATTGCGTTCGCATTGGCCGGTTCGCTCGCTTTGTCCCTGACCGTGATTCCGGTAATCGCTTCTTTCCTGCTCAAAAAAGTGTCACACGAAGAGCCGTGGCTTCCCCGCAAACTGCTGGAGCGTTACGAACCGATCTTGGCTTGGTCGTTCGGCAATCAACGTATCGTGTTTATTGCTGCCGGGATTTTATTGACGGCCGCCTGCGGTATTTATTTGCTGGTCGGCAAGACCTTTATGCCGACCATGGATGAAGGCGACATTATTGTCGGTATCGAAAAACTACCGTCGGTCAGTTTGGAAGAGACCGCCGCGCTAGATTTGCAAATCCATCAAGCGATCATGTCCAGAGTGCCCGAAGTGACGGGCATGGTAGCTCGCGCCGGTTCGGATGAAATTGGTCTCGATCCGATGGGGCTTAATCAAACTGATACGTTTCTGGTGCTCAAACCAAAAAATCAGTGGCGACCTGGCGGAAAGGAAGCGCTGATCGAGAAAGTGCGTGAAGTGCTCGATGATTTACCGGGTATCAAATATAGCTTCACCCAACCGATCGATATGCGAGTGTCGGAAATGATTATCGGTGTGCGTGGCGATATCGCGATCAAGGTGTTTGGGCCTGATCTGGATACCTTGAATGATTTGGCACTGCAAATTGAAGCCGTGATGAAAACCGTGCCGGGCAATCAGGACGTCTACACGGTGCAAAACGATGGCGTGCAGTATTTACGCGTCGTGATTGATCGTCTGGCTGCCGGTCGCTATGGCTTGTCGATGGAAGACGTTCAAGATGCACTGCGTATTCAAATTGAAGGCCAACGTGCCGGTACGGTGATCGAAGGTAACCAGCGTATTCCGGTTGTGATTCGTGGACCGGATCGCGTGAAGTTTTCACCAGCCGAATTTGCCGCCTTGCGCATTGCCACGAAACACGGTGATGACGTGCCCCTGGAAAGCATTGCAACACTGGTGCGTGATAGCGGCCCGGTTAAAATTGATCGCGAAATGGGCAGCCGATATGGCGTAGTCATTGCCAATGTAGTGGATAGAGACTTGGTGGGCTTTGTCGATGAAGCGAAAGCGAAAATCATGCAGCAGGTAAAACTGCCGACCGGTTATCGCATCACCTGGGGTGGTCAGTTTGAAAATCAGCAACGCGCTGCTGCACGCTTGTCCTTAGTGATTCCGCTCGCGTTGGGACTGATCTTCCTGATCCTGTTCTCGACGTTTGGCTCCGTGCGACAAGCCTTGCTGGTGTTGAGCAATGTGCCGTTCGCAATGGTCGGTGGCATTGTGGCGCTATGGTTAACCGGTGAGTATTTATCGGTGCCTGCCTCGGTCGGTTTTATTGCCCTGCTCGGTATTGCCGTGCTCAACGGCGTGGTCTTGGTCAGTTACTTCAATCAATTGCATTCCGAAGGTTTGGATTTGTTGACCTGCGTGACCGAAGGCGCGAAGCGACGTTTACGACCGGTGATGATGACAGCCTCGATCACTGCCTTTGGTCTGGTGCCCTTGTTGTTTGCATCAGGCCCAGGCTCTGAAATTCAACGTCCCTTGGCGATTGTGGTGATCGGCGGTTTGATCACGGCCACGGCGCTGACCTTGATCTTGCTACCTATTTTGTATTTGCGTTTCGCCTATTCCAAGCCGGAGATTAATCATGGCTAAGCTCTGTTTTTCGATTATTTGTACGTCCGAAATTGAAGAAAAATTATTGGACTTGATACTCACCAGTTTTCCCGACGATGTGTTCACCAGCATGCCGATTTTTAGTCATGGCACCTTGCCGGGACAAATGAGCGCGATCGAACAGGTCATCGGCCGCAGTGCTTCGGTCTGCGTGCAAGTGGTGGTGAGCGATGAAGAATCGGTTGTCTTACAGGAACTGCTCAAACGCGATTTCACTGGAACCGGTATTCGTTTTTGGGCAACCCCAATTGTTTTTGATGGAGAGATTGCATGAAGCCCTTGTTTGTTTTATGTCTGGCGGCATTGGCGATGCCAGCCTATGCACAGGAACTCGCCTCGCGAGAACCGGCAGGCTTGCCGCCGACAGAATTGGCACAGCCTTGGTTGCAACAAGACCCCAGCGTGCAAGCGGCCTTAAGTGATATTCAAGCCGCTGTTCACACGGCTGGCATGCTGCGAGTGTCGCCCAATGAATGGAATGCGAGTTATTCCTCACAGCGTCGTCGCTATGCGAGTGCGCCGGAATCCAACGAATGGACGGCGCAACTTGAACGCACCGTTCGGCTTCCGAACAAGCGCTCACTGGATCGGCGTTTGGCCACGGCAGAAACAGAACTTGCCGATGCCAACTACGGTACTGCCTTGCAAAATGCCGCACGCGATTTAGTCGAACTTTATACACAATGGGCGGGAGCGGTTCGTGCGCGTGAGTTGATGCAGGAACAAATCTCGTTCGGTGAAGAAAGTCTGCGCGTGGTGCGACTAAGGCAACGTGCTGGCGATGCGTCGATGCTGGAGGTGAATAGCATCGAAGCGGATATGGCCGAGATTCGTCGGCGTTTGAGCAATGCTATTTCGGACGAACGCAAAGCGCTATCAAGTTTGAAAATCCGCTTTCCCGGTGCCGATGTTCAAGCCTTGGCATTGGCGGAGCCTGGCAATATCAACGAGCCGGAAGCAATCTGGAAAGCCCGTATTATTGCGACCAGCGATCCGCTGAAGATGGCGCAGCTTCAACTCGATCAAGCCGAGCTCAATGCATCGCGAGCCCGCGCCAATCGTTTGCCCGATCCGACCGTGGGCGTTTTCACCGCATCGGAGGCGTATTCCAACGAGAAAATCGTTGGCGTCAGTCTTTCCATCCCGATTCCGGGCCGTTATCGCAATCATCAATTGGGCCTGGCCTTGGATCAAGTCAACACCGCGCGTGCCTTGCGGGATCGTCAGCAGCGCTTGATCGAGATGGAAGTAGCCGAGGCTTATGCCGATGCCACTGGTAACTACGAGCGGTGGCGTTTGGCCGAAGAAAGCGCGGCCAAGACTCGCGAGAGCGCCAACTTGACGCAGCGTGCTTACTCGCTGGGTGAAGTGGATTTACAAACCTTGTTGTTGTCACGCCGACAGGCCGTAGAGGCTGTCGATTCGGCGCTGGATGCAAGGGTGAGTGCGCTCACGTCCTACAATCGTCTGCTCGTGGACGCGCATCTGATTTGGGGGCTTGAAAGCAATTGATACTCGGGTCATGTCGTCGAGTGTGCTTGGCGACATGGCCTTTCCTGGCGGCTTGTAGCCTGAAATTGTATAACAGCAGGGACAATCAGTAGACTGAGTTCATGCAAGCCCCTGTCTCGTCATCAATTACTCGCTTTAATAAAGCATCGGGCTTTCCACTCTATATTTTCGTTTTGTTTGTCATGGTGTTTGGTAGCATCGGGGTGAGCCCTCATCACGATGCCGTTAAACAGCAAGCTGCCCTAGCCAATGCTTCCCAGAGTCACGGCACTGCACAAAGACTAAGCAACACCGATGCATCCAATCCGGCAACTCCGGATGATCTAGGCGATTGTCCGGATTGCAATTCGCATCATGCCGCTGCTGTGTTGCCCTTGATCACTATGCCCGGCGTTATCAAGCCGGAGATGCGTTATTTTTCTTCGGCTATTTTCTTTAGTCAGATCACGGTCCGGTCAAACTTCAGACCACCCATCGTCTAAGCACATAGGCATTGGATCTGGCGATGATGCGCCAACTCAATGCTGTTTTTCACGACGATCAAATCGCAGGAGGGCACCTTGTGTCTTCACCTGCTAACGATACCTCCATTCAAAAACATTCAGCCTGCACAGGCTGGAAAAAATGCATCAGGAAGAAATAACATGCCGCACAAACATACCTACGACAAGGACGGCAAACAGCTTTGCTGTACGCAGGAAGAAAAAATCTATTCCAAGGCGGGAGCCTCCCGTTTATTAAAAGACGGACATTCCGATCATGATGGTCATGACCATGGCCACAAGGCAGCGGAAAAACGCAGCCACGTGCCGAAAGGCGACGATGGGTGTTGCTCGCATGATGCCCCCGAGGATAACCACGCCCAGGAAGATAGTCATTCCGACGATGACGGACACGACCATGCTTCCGGCAGCGACAGCTTGCTGAAAATGTTTTTGCCCGCGATCGTCAGCCTGGCGCTATTGCTTGTCGCCATTGCACTGGACTCTTATGTGAAACCCGGCTGGTTTACCGGTTGGGTTCGGATTGTTTGGTACATCGTCGCTTATGTACCGGTGGGGTTTCCCGTACTCAAAGAAGCGTTTGAAAGCATTACCAAGGGCCAGGTATTTTCCGAGTTTTTCCTGATGGGTCTTGCCACCGTGGGCGCGTTTTCCATTGGCGAATATCCCGAAGGCGTGGCCGTGATGTTGTTTTATGCCGTCGGTGAAGTCTTCCAAACCCTTGCTGTGAAGCGTGCCAAAGCGAATATCAAATCCTTGCTCGATCAAAGACCCGATGAAGTCACCATTCTGGAAAACAATCAGGCAAAAACCATCAAAGCCGACACGGCTGTTATCGGCAATATTATTCAATTAAAGGCAGGCGAAAAACTGGGCTTGGATGGCGAGTTACTGTCTGAAACGGCTTCTTTCAATACTGCCGCGCTGACGGGTGAAAGCAAACCTGATACCAAGGCCAAAGGCGACACGGTACTGGCGGGTATGATCAACCTCAATTCGGTATCGCAGATCAAGGTGACCACTGCCTATACCGATAGTAAGCTAAGCAAGATTTTGGAGCTGGTGCAAAACGCCACGGCTCAAAAAGCGCCGACCGAATTGTTTATCCGCAAATTTGCAAAAATATATACGCCGATTGTGGTTTTTCTTGCCATCGGTATTTGTCTGTTGCCGATGGCATTTGTCGAGCATTATGAATTCCGGGATTGGCTGTACCGGGCATTGGTGTTCCTCGTCATTTCTTGTCCTTGCGCCTTGGTGATTTCCATTCCGCTCGGCTATTTCGGTGGCATCGGCGCGGCCAGCAAGAACGGTATTTTGTTCAAGGGCAGTAATTTCCTGGATATCATCGCTAATGTGCAGAATGTGGTGATGGATAAAACCGGCACCATGACCGAAGGCGTCTTCAAGGTTCAGGAAGTCGTTCTCAAGCCCGCGTTTAATCAGGCCGACATACTGGCCATGGTAAATGCACTGGAAAGCCAAAGCACGCATCCGGTCGCTTCGGCCATCCATGACTATGTCGGCGATGTGGATGCCTCGATCAAACTCGATAAGGTCGAAGAAATCTCCGGGCACGGTCTTGTCGCCGAAGTGAATGGAAAAATGCTGTACGTCGGCAACTTCAAGCTGATGGATAAATTTTCCATTGCCTATGATCTGGAGCCGGAAATCATTGTTTACACGACGATCGCGATCGCCTATGACCAACTATTTGTCGGGCACATCACCATCGCCGATACCATCAAGGAAGATGCACCGCTAACCCTTGAGAAACTTAGAGCACTCGGCGTCAAGGCCACCATGCTAAGCGGTGACAAAGCCAGTGTCGTGAAGTTCGTTGCCGACAAACTCGGTATCAGCAATTATTTTGGCGATTTGCTGCCCGAAGACAAGGTGAACAAGGTAAAAGAAATCAAGGCACGCGGCGAAACCGTGGCCTTCGTTGGCGATGGTGTCAACGATGCTCCGGTGGTCGCTCTCAGTGATGTTGGCATTGCGATGGGCGGACTCGGCAGCGATGCCACCATAGAAACTGCGGATGTCGTGATTCAAGACGATATGCCCAGCAAGATTCCGATGGCGATCAATATTGGTAAGCAGACGAAAAAAATCGTCTGGCAAAACATCATGCTGGCCTTCGCGGTCAAGGCGGTTGTTTTGATATTGGGCGCTGGCGGCTTGGCAACGATGTGGGAAGCGGTGTTTGCCGATGTCGGTGTGGCGCTACTAGCCATCATCAACGCGGTACGAATACAGAAAATGAAATTTTGATCTACAGGTCAATCAAGCCCTGGCGTTTAGTCAGGGCTTTTTTTAGACCAGCTTTCGGCAGTAGCAATAAGTGAATTGCTGCACCGTGCCGAATGGGGTGTGATGCGATTCCTTTCCGTGTTGCGTTAACGTAAAGGCCTCGCCGAATTCGGCATGCAGTTCATCCTTGTTGTAGCGCTTTACCGGAAGGCCGCTGCACTGAAGCGGGCCATCCTCGGCAAAAGTCGCCACAATGACATGGCCGCCAGGCTTCACTGCACGCAGCACGGCTTGAACATAGGCATTGCGATCTTCAGGTGAGGTCAGAAAGTGAAATACAGCTCTGTCGTGCCAGACATCAAATGCATGAACTGGAAATTCTACTTTCGTGATATCCGCTTCCAGCCATTTCACAAGGCTGGCTTGAACACCCAGTCGTTTTTGTGCAGCCAGCATGGCGGCAGCGGAAAGATCGAGCACGCTCAGGTTTGAATAGCCTTTGGCAAGCAAATCATCCACCAGCGTTGATGCGCCGCCACCAATGTCGATAATCGCGGCATCGAGACCGACACCCGTTTCCTGAATTAGCCGTAAGGAATTTTCCGCGTGCTCCTGAAACCAACTTACGGCATCAGTAGATTTGGTGGTGTAAACCTTTTCCCAATGATCTTTCGACTGCATAGGCTTTCCAGAAGGTGAGTCTTTCAGAACATAAATTGAGGTGCAAACAGCGTAATCAAGTGCATACGGTTCAATAAATCAATGCCCGTGCCGGTGATGAATATCCGGGTAATGGGCGTGCGAGTGCACCAAGGGTTCATGTTCGTGCGAATGTGAGTGTGGTTCAACACCATCCCAATCAAAATCATGGGCGTGCTGATGATGCTCGTCATGCACATGACGATGTTCGTGCACCATGGCATCGTGTTGATGCTCGTGTTCGTGGTTTTCGCTCACATGCAACCAGACACCCAGCGCCATCAAGCCGCCGGCGACCCAAAAACCAGTCTCGGTAGTTTCGCTGAATAACAACAACGAGAGTGCCGCACCGACAAACGGTGCCGTTGTAAAATAAGCCCCGGTGCGTGCCGTGCCCAAATGACGCAAAGCCAGAACGAACATCACCAGGCTAATGCCATAACCGCATAATCCAATAATGCCTGCCGCAGCGATATGTGAAATATCGGGCAATCGGTTGCCGAGCACTAGTGCAATGCCAATATTGATGATGCCTGCCACGCCGCCTTTGATGGCCGCGATTTGCACAGGGTCACCGCCCGAGACAACTCGCGTGAAATTGTTGTCGATCGCCCAACACGCGCAGGCACCCGCGATAGCCATAGCTCCCCACGGAATTCCTATCTGCGCATCTCGTGACCATGACAACAATACGCCACCTGCCACAATCGCGGCCATACCCAGGAACACCCGACGGTCGACATTTTCCTTGAAGGCCACCCAAGCGAGCACGGCAGTCAACACGCCTTCAAGATTCAGCATGAGCGATGCAGTCGAGGCAGGAGTACTCACCAAGCCAATCATCAATAACACCGGCCCAAGCACGCCACCAAAAAATACCGCCGCAGACAACCAGGGAATATCGGAACGACGAAGTGGGGCTTCATTAGTATTGTTGCTGGACTGTCTAAATAGACGACGAACAATGAGCCACAACGAGAGCCCAATACCCGAACCGGCATAGAGAAGTCCTGCCAGCAATACGGGCTGGATATCCGCGACCAGGAGTTTGGCCAATGGCGTACTCAGCCCAAACAAAATGGCCGCCAACAAGCCGGTGGCAATACCAATTGGATATTTAGCACGCCATTGGTTCAATTTCAGCTCCGATTACATAAATCAGTTGCCTGATGCTGTTGATTATAGAACTAAGCATGTTGAACGTCAGCTTTTGGCCGAAAACAGACGTTTGAGTTGCGTTCGGCTCCAGCATCTTTGTCAGGGCAGCTCGGAAATAATGGTCGAATCAACTGGAATACCCATCCGCACAGATCGCGCACGTACGCATGCACGTATTGGTCGCGAAACTACGTGCGGGGAGACTTCTTCATGGATTCGTTACCGACAGCCGAAAGAGGCGCGGCCTATAGTAAAGCCTTCGCAGCTCCAACGATTTCAGATTTTGCAAGTAGATCGCGAGCGTTCTGCAAGTGTGTCCTCTTCGAGTCGAAGGCGGGCGGTCAACACCCGCAATCGAGTCAGAGTTAACCTGTTTGACATTCAAGATAGACCAGCGCCTGCAAAATCTTCAAATTACGCAGATGCTTATCTCACTTTCGGCTCAACACTTCGCGACGACGTGAGGCGCTTCTAGTGCGAAGTGCATCTAGGGGTGATGCAGCGACAGCGCGTTGAAGCACATGCTGCAGTCTTTCATACTTTTCTGCTTGAACTCGCAGGACTAACGCCCCCATTCCTGCTGCAACCAGTACGGATATGCCTAAATGACCCGCCAAATCTATTCCCGTTGCTTCACTCAGGCCATGCAGGGCTACATATAAGGCACTGAAAATAACGACGATTGTTGAGCGCTCTTTTAACTGCTTCACACACAAGGATGTTCGATCACAGTAGGCATTAAGTTCGTTTCTGGAAAACTCAGAAGATTTGATATGTGCAAGCAATTTTTCTTCTTTTAGGATGTGAGCGTCAATCATCGAATTGCGATTGGCTCCGCTATTTTTAAACGTCAGATACATTTCCCATGAAATTACGATAGTCAGCGAGACAAAACAAATCGCAGTTATGGCGATAAATGTATTGGCAACGAATTGAATTTGCCCAGCAGAAACAATGCCGTAGTATTTTCCAAATGCAAGCACGACCGCTAGTAAGAAATTCACGCAGACGACTGAAATAGCAACCCTTAATGTTTTTTCGAATATGCCATTCTTTTTCTTATCTGGAGCCAACCCAGCCATCATGTTTTCTGTAATAAACACGCCGTTTTCGGCAAGAGATAGTTTCGATAAAGGCATTATCTTTTGTGCCTCTACCGGCCGTTCGTTTTTATGAAACATGAATCACAGGCTCCATTCGTAATTGTTCATCGTTAATCTCAAATTTGGAAAATTGCAGCTTAAGCATGCATTCGTAAGAGTGTAATCACCGCAGCTGGTCCGTACGGACGACTGTGCTCTACAACCTCCCTGCGATCAGCTCCAGAAAAATCAAACCATGCATCGGCTTTAGATTTCGTCGATCTGCTCGTTGATCGTGAGCCATAAAGTAGTTCGAACGAGGGAGACCTTGGGTCGAGATCGAGGCGGGGTGCTGATGAAAATGGGATGGTATGTGAGGCTCGATACCACAGTCGTCCAGATTTTCCATGGCAAACCAACCAGCCTGGCCACAGCCCTAGCGTAATCAATCTTAGTGCAACTGCTGGAGCACTCACTCCAAATTTCTTTCCCAATGCAGATACTTCATTCCACGGCTCGCCTTTCAAAAGGTTCGTAGTTGCACATGTAAATAGATAAGCAGGCATCAGTAATGCTGCCGCAAAAGCATCTGCATCACGTTCATTTGCTTTCAGTTGACTCAATGGGCCATCAATATCATCAGCTTGGCACATCATTAGACTACCGCGATGTAGCAGCCAATGCCCAAGCTCATGAGCAACCGAGAATCTCTGTCGCTCGGGACTCTGGGTACTATCAACCGTTATATATGCTTTGTCATCTGCTCCAACTATTCGTGCATCACAACCTCGTAATGGAACATACCGTACAGTTGCTCCTAAATCCCAAGCAATTACGTCAACATCTATTTGTTCCGGGTCATCAATTCCCAAGCGGCGTAAAATTTCCTCTGGCGCCCCCGCATAACTCATTCGTTATTTTCACGATCAAGCTTAACGCCCAGAGCAATTAAATCTTTCAAAATGGCTTCAATCTCTTGATCAGGCAAATCTTTGACATGGCGAAATGCCATCGAGTATTTTTCACTGAATGAAGGGTTGCGACCAGCCAAATTGGCTAATAATTCTCGCGCCCGAGATATCAATTCAGAAGAAATGACCGGTGTTAAAGCCGAGGGCTGATTTTTCATTTCTTTTTTTGCTGCAGAAAAACGCATTTTCCCTGCACGAACTTCCATTTTCTGAAAAAGACGATCACGATCAAACGACGCCGTTGAGCCTTCCACAGGAGCATCAGAAATATCGGAGTGAAGCGCATCTAATAAACGCAAAAAGTCTTGCGAAGGTACGGTACGGCTAGTCATAAATCATCCTTCAAGTTGAGCTTTATCTAAACGACGCCGAATTTTCGTTAAAGTTGATGCATAGGTCGTTGCCGTAATACTCAAAATTTCCTGAATTTCCGCCGGGCTATAGCCGGCAATCATTGCCTCATACACATCACATGCAACAGCATCGTCCGTCAGAGCAGTTTTCATGATGTCATATAGGGCCTTAATTTTTGCTTCTCTTTCCGGTGCCAATGCTGGGGGCAATAAATCAGCAATGTCCTCTTCGCTTCCAGACTCAAGCAAGGCATCGAAAGAAATCTCTAAATAACGTTCTCTTTGCCGTGCCCTTGCTTTTCTCATAGAGAAAATAATACTTTTCATGGCATTTCTAATCTGGATTCGCAGGGACACTGATAAATTCCATTGTCGAACTCCACTCCAATAACGAGCCATGGCTTCAGCAAGTAAATCTTCAGCATCAATCGTATCTCCATAACAAAGGTCTTTAGCCGCCTTCGTTAGCCAACGCAAATCCGCCTCCGACATCTGTCGGATTGCAGTTTTTGCTGCGGACTCGCTTATTGGGACATTGTCGGCCAAATCTAAATCTCCTTGGTTTAACTCTTTAGGCTCCAAATCACTTCATTCGCGGACATTACATGAAATTTTTTTAGGATGTCCGAATTCTTCTTGGCGTGGAGCCTATATAGGTAACGGTGAAGCAGCACTTACGCGGCCAACCCGACACACTTTCAGGAGAAATACCGATGACCCATTTAATTAAGATTTCGATCGATGATGACGTGTTTGAAGTGCAAGATAAAACTCAGACAGCCAATCAGCTATTGCAATTGGCGGGCAAGGACCCTGCCAATTTCTACCTAGTGGAGTTGATTGGTCACAAGCAAAAATCATACAAAGACAACCCGAACGAGATAATCAATCTGCATGAAAAGCAGCGCTTCATTACCATGTATTGTGGTGGCCACACTGTTTCAGACGGTAATTATGGTGTAGACGCCTTTTTTGAGCAGCTGTCACAAGCGGGTATTTGTGCAGAACGCGACAAAAGTGCAAATGACAGAATTAGCTTTGACTTTGTGATACCCGGTGGAAAGTTTGCCGCCCAGATTTGGCGTATCGGATTAGTCATTCCGGCGTCTTTCCCTGCCGAGCCTCCGACCGGCCCCCATATCTCTCCCCAGATTCATGGCACCCAAACAAAATCGGGAGTCCATCCAACCGCCAATATTTCCGCCAGCCCCTTCGGCGCTGACTGGGAGTATTGGTCACGACCATATCCCAACTGGAATACTGAGCCGGAAAAATCTGCTCGTACTTATTTGAAGCACATCGCAAGACTTTGGGTAACCCAATGAGAAGCTTTAGCGTTGCGATTAGCGAAAATTTGTCTACGCAAGCGTTGGCACACTTGATTCGGTCAGATGGTCAAGAAGACGTGTGCTTTGCACTCTGGGCCCCAAGCACCGGTAGAAATCGAGACACGGCTATTCTGACTGGACTCGTTTTGCCAGAACGGGACGACAGGGCTATTCACGGCAACGCCACATTTACGTCTGATTTTGTTCAGCGCGCCATCGGTGAAGCGTTAAAGCAAGGCGCTGGTCTTGCGCTGATACATAGTCACCCGTTTCCCGGTTGGCAAGGGATGAGCGCCGATGATATCGAAACAGAACTGCGTCTCGCGGGACCTTGCCTGGGGGCAACGGGTATGTCTTTCATAGGGCTGACCGTTGGAAACGATGGCACATGGAGTGCTCGATCGTGGCTACGATCAGCGCCAGGAAAATTCGTACGTCGCGATGCGGAGTCGGTGAGAGTTGTTGGCAGCTCTTTGAAGATTGATTTTCATCCAACGCTACGCCCTACACCAATGGCTCAGCCTGAACTGGAGCGTACGATTAGCGCGTGGGGTCCTCGAGCTCAAGCAGATATTGCTAGAACGCGAATCGGGATTATTGGCCTTGGAAGCGTGGGCTCCATCGTTGCAGAAGGGTTCGCACGAACGGGTTTAGAACATCTCATTCTTATGGATCACGATGTTGTTGAATTTAGAAATCTTGATCGTATGATTCATGCGACACGAAAAGATGCTCTAAACAAGCGATTAAAGGTGGATGTTGTCGGTGATGCACTTGATCTACATTCAACTGCATCACACCCGAACATCGAGCGACATCCTAACCAAGTACAAACCGTTGCAGGTTATCGTGCCGCATTGGATTGTGATCTCCTTGTGTGCGCCGTTGATAGACCGTGGCCGCGTCACATCTTGAACGTAATTTCTCAGGCGCATCTGATCCCTGTCATAGATGCTGGAATAAACGTGAGAACTGCAAAGGGTCAAAAACTTGTAGGTGCAAGTTGGCGCGCTATCAACACAACACCAGGCTGCCGATGCCTTGAATGCTATGGTCAATATGATATTGCTGAAGTTTCATTAGAGCGTTCAGGGCAGTTAGACGACCCTCACTACATTGCCGGTCTACCTGATGGTCATCGCCTGCGCGGCCATGAAAATGTAGCGGTATTTAGTTTTGCGTGTGCTGGACTTCAGTTGTTACAGGCAATGCATAAGTTGATCAAACCATCGCGCGTAGATGGGCCTTCAGTGCAAACCCACCATTTTGTCACTGGCAATATCGATTGCACTCATGAGCCAGAAACTTGCGAGCCGCATTGCCAGATAGCGACGTATTTCTTGCAGGGAGATGCGGTAGAGCCTAGCGTCGGTTTGTTGCCCTAACCTCAAACCCACAGATGCATTCTGTCTACCGACAGCCCTCATTACGAATGTATTTTCGGTCGTGTGTCCGTTCGCGTGCAAATTAAGCGTTCTTATTGAGTGTGAAAACGTGACAACGAGCTGGAATCGCGCTAGACTGCAAGTCGAGTTAGCGAATAGTCTCTATTATTCAATGAGTTACGATTTTTCCTTTACGCATTCTATGAGGTCAAGATCGCCATGCTAACCGCTAGATCAACTGCTTCGAGCCCGTTGGATATTATTCGCTTGACGTTGGAGATGCTGTCCCAAGGACATACTGTACCGGCTTCGCTCTCCGAACATTTTGATAGCGTGCTGAGCTCTGCTAAGAAATTGACTCAAGACCCAAGCAACCCTCCAAACCGCACACCGGTCGAGGCTATTCATCTCGCATTCGAATTGTTATCAAGGCAGGCGTTGAGACAAGAGCTTGCTGATATCAATGGTTTGCGTGACCTTGATAAAAATCGCGCAAGTCGACTATTGGCTGAGATGGAGCTGTCCCCTGTTCATCCGTAATGACTTGCGGCTATTAGACGCAAGACTTGAGCAGCTGCAACATGCTCCATTCTTTCGAGATGGCCTGCATGATTACTTGGCAAATATGCGTCAAATCATTGCTCAAGTACAAGAAAAAATCGATGAATTAGCTCCCGAAATCACTCGCGAACTGACAATGCAAGTCTGGGCCGCCAGTAGATATTTATCTGGCTCTGTTTCTAGAGAAATTCCATATGAGGTTGTCTATGGTCTTGACCTGGCACTAACCGACTGGGTGACTTCGCCGCCAAAATATATTGTAACGACAGCATTTTTGGCAGAAATGAATTATCACTTTGAAGGCGTGCCAGAGCAGTTTTATGACTTAGCTGAGCGAACGCTTGGCGTGCGATTCAACCACCGCGTTGTTCAAGTAGCTTTGCCGCAGCTATACAAACACCAACCGCTGAATAATTCATTGCTCTATCACGAGTTAGGTCACTTTGTGGATCAACAACACGGCATCAGCAAATTGATGCTCATGATGTCGACATTTGATCCAAATACAACCATGAGCGATTTGAAGATTGCACTAAGTCATAACGCTGAATATTTTGCTGATTTGTTTGCTGCTTGTTATGTCGGCGATGCTGTCGCAGTTATGTTAGGTAGCATGGCTCCGAATTACGGTGATTCTGAAACTCATCCAGCGACACAGAAGAGAATCTCGGTTGTTCAAGATTTCCTGGGTGATAAAGATAATCTGATGGTTCAATCTTGCAATAAAGCACTAGCCGTACAAGGGCTTCCCTTGCTGTCAAAGCGATTCAAAAGTCCTGACATTGCTAGTTGTTTTGACAATGTACGACCGTATCAGATCCAGTCGAAAGAAGAGGTCCATGGCCTGCTGCTAGCTGGTCAGAGATATTTAGTACAAAGTGTCGGAAATCTAACAGGCCTTTGGGCCAATGTGTCAGAAGGCGATGCGATCAGAATGATCAACGATCTCGTCGAGAAATCTCTACGGAATTGGATGGTAAGGGAGATGTGGCAGCATGACCGTACTTCACAAAACGGAGCTTGAGGCACTTCTTGCTTCAGACGATCCCGATAGTTTGTTCGTTGATCCTTTGCTTGACGAAAAGCAAGTAGGAGATTTGTCAATAGACCTGCGACTTGGTTACGACTTTTTGGTTTCAATCGTCACGCGACAACCTTCAATTTCAATCAGGGGTTCTAACGACAAGTCTCATAGAACCATTTCTTCTTACTTTCAAGAAACACGTCGAGACATAGGCAGCGGATTTGTCTTGTATCCTAATCAAGTTGTACTTGCCACTAGCTTGGAGTTTGTAGCGCTACCAAGCAATGTGTATGGCGATATTTTGTCGCGCAGCAGCGTGACAAGGCTTGGAATTCACATCAACACCATGATCCAACCTGGATTTCGCGGCTGCGTACCACTCGAACTTTTTAATCATGGCAACAATGCAATTGAATTAGTGTCTGGATCTCGAATTTGCCAACTTCGTTTAAGCCGAATATCCGAGAACGGAAATTATTCTGCGCAACCTAGAAAATATTTCGGCGATG
>Ga0116178_10001173_pt1 | contig 21880 bp, 13 predicted proteins | sample AD_STIC12_MetaG_FD_89880 | JGI IMG/M metagenome (GOLD analysis project Ga0116178, IMG submission 89880) | Active sludge microbial communities of municipal wastewater-treating anaerobic digesters from USA - AD_STIC12_MetaG | ecosystem: Engineered > Bioreactor > Anaerobic > Digestate | place: USA... | reverse complement strand
CTGAACTACCCGTTTCGGGTTCCCGAAACTCCCGGCCGGATCAGCTCCGGCCGGGAGTTTCGTCGTTTCGGGGTTGCGCGCGTCGGTTGGGCCGCTCACCGCGGTTGTTTCGTATGCCGTGGGGCCGATTTCGCTGTATCTGGCCTGTATCCGGGCAGGCTGGCGCCCACATCATGCTCGGTGTGTGGTGCTGGGTTGGACCGGTCAGTCGGGTCGGCGTTTGCGTCGGCCGCGGGTCCGGGTGGCCTTGTCGAGGGGTCGGTCGTCGACGGGTTCGCCGAGGTGGACCTGCCATGGTTCGGGGAGTCTGCGCTTGGTGTGCCAGGCGTGCAGGATGACGAGGTTGTGCCCGACGAGTGTGATGGCCATGAGCATGGCGGTCGCGACGAGGCCGGCCTGTCGGAAGAAGCCGCGGTTGACGCTGAGCCGCTGGTAGCGGTTGGTGCCGATAAGCCTCGATCCACCGACGTCCTGGGTGGGGTGAGCTGATTTCGCTCTGGGCCGCGGCTCCGGCTTGAGGGCGTGGCTGTTGTCCTGACCTGGCTGTCAGGGTGTTCCACGTCGGTTGTTCGGTCGGGCCGGGGCGGCTGGGTGGTCAGGGATTGACCGGTTCTGGTGGGCCGCAGTTCTGGGTGAACAGGCGGGTCCACGCTTCCTGCCAGGGCCAGGCGGTCGGTAGGTGCAGGGTGACCCGTCGGGCCGAGGACGCCACCCGGGCGGGGACGGTGATCAGCTTGCGGCGGATGGTGGCGGTGGTGGCTCTGGCGAGGTCGGCGCTGGCGATGGTGGCTGCGGTGCGGGTGAGGTTGAACGCGATGACGGCCAGCACGAGCCAGGCGGCGTTGGCGGTGAATTTGCCTGAGGGCAGGTGCGCCAGGGCGGAGTTCTTGAGGTCGGCGTGGACCTGCTCGATGATCGCGTGTCCGCGGTGGGTCTTATCCGCGGCGACGGTGTCCAGGTCGGTGGGGTCGGTGGTGGTGAAGAAGGCGTGGAAGCGCCAGGTGTCGAACAGGGTGCCCTGCCCGGTTGCCTTCTTCTTGTCAGCGTTGACGTCGGGGATGCGGCGCACCACCAGGCGCCCGGTCACCTGATCGGCCGCCTTCTTGGAGGAGAACGCGGTGAAGGGCACCTCGGCGACCTCAGCCCGCGACACCCAGGTGCCGCTGGCCTCGTCGTAGATGGCGTCGGTGTACTCGATCGGGGTCCACGCGTGTTCGCTGATGGTGGTGATCGCGGCCTTGACCTTGGGGTCCAGGCGTACGGTGACCGACACCTGCGCCCCGGCGCGGACCGCGGCACCGACGGTGGGCGCCCCGTAGAACGCCGAGTCCGCCCGCAGCAACGGCTTGCCCTGACCGGGGTGCAACGTGCGCACGGTCTTGAGCGCGTCGGCGACCAACCGTTTGGCTCCGCGCGGGGACCCGCACGACCCTTTCCGTAGCCGCTGCGCCACGACCACCGGTGCCGACCCGGAGGTGGTGACGGTGGCCAGCAACGCGTTCAGCCCGCGGACCCCGGAGTAGCCGAACCCGGCTCCCTGTTTGGCGTGGCCGTGCACCTGAATGATCGTGTCGTCGATATCGACCAACACCCGGCCACCGGTGCCGTCGCCGACGACCTGCGCGGCTCGCTCGCCTTGGGCTGCCAGGCGTGTGAGGAACCTCGAGGCGAGCGCGTCGAGCTGGCGGACGTGACCGAACGTGAACGAGCGCAGGAACGACCCCAACGTCGACGGCGCGTACGCCCGGGCGAAGACCCGGCCCATCCCACCGTGCCGCAGCAGCGCCATGTCGTCGATGCTGTCGGCGCCAGCGACCATCCCCGCGACCAGCGAGGCGACCTTCAACCCGGCGTTGGCGCCCTTGTCACCCGGCACGCTCAGATGCTCATCCGCAAGGCGTCGCAGCCCCGCCCGATCAGCCAGGGCCAAGACCGGAACCAACCCGGCGGCCGACACAAGATTCGGGTCGTCGAAGACCGCCGAGGTCGCTGGGAGGGTGTGAGAGAGTTTCACCTACGAGATGCCCCTTGCGTGTGTGACGAACTGAAGCGTGAAGAACTCCAATTCTGTTGCCACACAGGGGCATTCTCATGTCCCGACACGCCTCCTCAGCCCACTACCACCCTGCCCATCGGTGGATCGAGGATAAGACCCTCGACGAGGGTGCGCCGGTTGAAGGAGAGCGCCCAGCGGGTGGACTGCCAGGGGTGGTGCTGCCGGTCTCGCTCGAGCTCGCTGTCGTGGACGGTGACGGTCCTGCCGCATCCGCAGGGATTGCCCGGTACGCAGGTCGTGGTCGGGAGGGTGTGCGGCATCCGCATCGACGCGGGTGTGTTGGGGCAACGGACCTTGAAGGGGTGCCCGTCGACCGCGGGGCCGCGGAATCGCTGCGTACCGCGGGTCGTGTCGCGTTTGGCATGCGGCACGAACCGGTAGGGCTCGCGCGCGTCGAAGGTTTCACGGCGTCGCGACTTCTCGGCGGCGCTCATTCCAGCGGTGGGTGCCTCGAGCGTGCGGTGGGTCTCGGGCAGGGCACTGGAGTAGAGGCTGCCGTCGACCCAGAGCGTCCCAACCTCGGGGCCGGGGCGGACCACCCGCTGGGTCTTGTGCAGGTCCATGGTCACGGTGATCTCGCGGTCCCGAAGGGGGCCGGCGAGCTGGCTGCCCTTGGCCGTGGTGTAGCCGCGGTCGAGCAGGATGTCCTCGAATCGCGGGAGGGCGTCGACGATGTTCAGGCAGGCTCGGGCGCGGTCGCGGATCCCCGGTCGGATGGCGAGGCCGGCGGCGACTTGCGGGATGGGTTCGGAGCCGACGCGCGGCGCGTACGTGGCGAGGTGTGCTTCGTATCCGAGGAAGTGTTCGGTAGGGCGGCGGTCGGTGGCCGTGCGGTGGCCCCAGCGTGCGTCGGGGTCGGCTGACCAGAAGGCGCGGCCCTCGGTATCAATGCGCTTCTTGTGCGGTCGGGTATGGCTCTCGATGTCGGTGCCGTCGATGGCCACCGCCGGCGGTCGCTCGAACTCCGGCGGGAGGCTGGCCTGGATGAGCAGCGTCGTGAGCTCGTCCAGGCCGACTTCTTCGAAGGGGCAATCTTGCGGGCAGTCCAGAACCTCGCCCGTGTCCGGGTCAACGTCGAGCTCATGGTCGTGCTCGACCAGGACACCGTGCTCGACGACGCGTTTGATGGCCCGCCAGCCGGAGTGCATCCGCTTGTACCTGACCTGCATGTGCTTCGGGATCCCGAGCGCCGAGCGTTGCTTCGGCTTGAGCTTCTTCAACGATCGGCACACGCCGGACGTGGTCATCGTGTGCGGCTCCCCGGTGGCGTGGAAGATGTACGCCGCAAGGACCCCCGACAAAGGAATGAGCCGTGGCCGTCCGGTCCGGCGTTCCGCAGCCGCGCAGATCTTCTTGGCGATGTCGCTGGTGGCGACGGCAACCGAGCGCGCGATGCGCTGCTCGTCCGTCATCGGGTTGGCCTGCGTGGCGTCCGAACTCGGCCGCGGAGCAGCCGCAATCGGCAGCCGCCGACGTCGGCTCACCGGCGGACCGCCTGGGCGAACAGGGTGGGCTCGTCAGGCTGCGCCACGAACTGTTGGAGTGGCTGGTAGGGACGCCACGAGGTGAATCCGGCGATCTGCATCAGCCCACCCATCGCGATGCCAGCCGACAGGTGCGCGACCATCCACGTGGCCCGCAGACGGGCCGGGGTGATCGTCGGGCAGCCGGGCGGGACGTCAGCCTTGCGCAACATCTCGTGGAACGGTGAGCGGTCCCACTTCCTGGGGCGGTACGCCAGGATCGGCGCGTCTGCCGGCTCGGTCAGGAAGCCGGTGAGGACCTCGTCGTTGGGTGCGGTGATCGGCACGACTCGGGGATGTCGGCTCTCGATGACGCGCACGCAGAGGAAGTCGTGGACGGTCTCGAGGTCGCCGACGTTGGCCTTCCACATCTCGTGCGGGTGCAGTCCAGCGCCGAGACCGAGCGCGAGGTAGCCGGTGAAGCGGCGACGGCGGATCTTCGTGCTTTGGTTGTTGGCGATCTCCCACAGGCGCGCGATCTCGTCCGGAGTGAACGGCACGAGCGTCCTGCGCTGCCTCAGCTGGGGCGGGTCGGGTGCCCACGGTGCCTTCGTCGTGATCTGTCGGGAGAACCGCCGCAGGTCCGAGCGGCGGGTCGCGCGCGAAGACACGGCGAGGTGGGTGGCGGCGACCGCTATGTAGCGCTCGACGGCGTCGGGGATGAACATCCGGTCCCGATCCAGCGGGTAGCCCTCGCGGTGTGCCCAGACCACGAACTGCGAGACCGTGCGCATCGCCTCGATGGCCTGTCGTTCGCTCCGGGGGTGGACGAGGAGCACGGACTCACGGGTGAAGTCGGCGACGGGCGCCCACTCGTCGTCGGGGATGGCGTACGGCACGTAGTTGAAGACCGCGGCGCGTGGGTCCTCGCCTTCGGCGTGGCGGTTGACGTTCTCAGTTCCAGAAGAGCACTCTGGACGCGTTGAAGACATAGAAGTACCCCCTCAGGGTGCTTGCGCAGGTGGATGAAGGCAGCGAGCTCACTTCTCGCTGAAGCGATTTGCGACGAGGTCCGGAGTTGGCGCTCTGGACCTTTCGCATGTCGGCGACCTGCGCCGAGAGGCTCAGTCCATCGCGGCTCCGCAACACTCCAGAGCGGCGGCCAGGAGGTCGGCATGGACGGCCGTCACGGACCGGCCGTCGGTCAGGGCGACGTCGTAGAGCTGCTTCGCGAGCCGGGCAGGGATCCGGGCGTCGAAGCGCACGAGCTCATCAGGGGCGTAGCGGCGAGGACGCGCGGCTGGTCGGCCGGTGCGCGCAGGCGGAAGTTCGATCCGGCTTTCTCGCTCTGCCACTCGCCTCTCCAACCCGTCGCTCTGTCGCCAGACGGTTGGTGGCCGTCAACAACAGAGGCGGGTCAGTTCTCTGGCGCCACCGAGCAGTCGCCCGGACGAGTGGCTCACCCCCGCGCCTGAGCGCGTGGCTAGGTCCAGAGTAGGGATCCGCGCTGCTGTTTCGCTACGACGACGCGCCCGCGGATGCCCAACCGCAGTCCGGCAGCAACCTGCTGCCGAATGTGCAGCAACTTGCTGCACATTCGGGCCACGAGCTGCGCATGACCCGTAGGTTTCGGCCATCGCCGCGCAAACCCGGTCACACCCGGTTAGGGTCGGTGTTAACCGGAGTGAGGAGCTTCGTGTCGGAGCCATGGCTGAGCGCCGAAGAGATCGCGGTCCACCTTGGAGTCACCAAGGACACGGTGTACGCGTGGATCGCCCATCGCGGCATGCCCGCGCACAAGGTGGGTCGCCTGTGGAAGTTCCAGAGCGAGGAAGTGGACGCGTGGGTACGCAATCGCGGCGGTAGCGACAGTTCGGACCGAACGGGTGACGGGCGTGACTGACGGGCAACACGCTCGCGTAGGTGTGGGTTTTCGACCGATCGACGGCTTCACCGACTATCAGGCGAAGTACTACGCTCACGAACTCCAGCGCAGCTACGCCAGCGATCACGTCGGCAAGCTCGCTGGCCTCCTGTTCGACGCTCAGGTCGAGCCCAAGCCGCACCAGATTGACGCGGCGCTCTTCGCGCTCCAGACCCCGTTCCTCAAGGGCGTGATCCTCGCTGACGAGGTCGGCCTCGGAAAGACGATCGAGGCGGGCATCGTCATCAGCCAGTACTGGGCTGAGCGAAAGCGCAGCACCCTGATCATCGCGCCGTCCAGCCTTCGCCAGCAGTGGCAGCAGGAACTCTACGAGAAGTTCCTGATCCCGAGCTCGCTCCTCGACGCCAAGACCAAGGACCGCCTGCTCGGCGTGGGCCGATCGCCCGAGGTCCTGATCTGCTCGTACGAGTTCGCCCAGCGCCACGAGCTGTCGCTCCTACGCGCGTGGGACGTCGTCGTCGCCGACGAGGCTCACCGTTTGCGCAACTTCTGGAACGGCAAGGCCAAGGTCGCCAACGCGGTCGCCCACATCGTCGATGGCGCGCACAAGACCGTCCTGCTCACCGCCACGCCGCTGCAGAACAAACTCGAGGAGCTTTACGGCCTGGTCTCGGTCTTCGACCCCAACTACTTCTACTCGCTGGACGCCTTCCGCGAGCGGTACATCAAGAACCGGGAGTCGGCAGCCTTCGACGACCTCGGCGACCGCGTCGCGCAGGTCAGCAAGCGAACGCTGCGCCGCGACGCCGACAAGTACATCCGGTTCACCGAGCGTCTCCCACTCACTGTGGGATTCGAGCCGTCCCCCGACGAGCAGCGCCTCTACGAGCTGGTCAACGACTACCTCCAGCGCGAGGAGGTCTACGCCTTCTCGAAGTCCACCCGCCACCTCAGCGCCCTGATCATCCGCAAGCGTCTCGGCTCCTCGACCTACGCCATCGCCAGCACGCTTGAGCGCGTCGCGGGTCGACTGGAGCGAGAAGTCGAGGAGGGCAGGCGCTGGACGAACACCGGCAGCTTCATCGTTGACGCCGACCTCACCGACGAGGAAGAAGAGGAGCTCGACGAGGAGCCGAAGGCCGGGTTCACGGCCATCGACCCGCGCGACATTGAGCCCATGAAGGACGAGGTCCGTGAGCTGCGTGAGTACGCCGCGCTGGCCCGGTCGATCACAGTCAACGAAAAGGCAGTCCAGCTCAGTCACGCCCTTGACCTCGGCTTCGGGCGCTTGCGCGAGCTGGGAGCTCCTCAGAAGGCCATCATCTTCACCGACTCCACGGTGACCCAGGACTACATCGCACGCTCGCTCACCGAGGCCGGACGGGGCGAGGGACTGCTCCTGTTCAACGGCCAGAACGACTCTCCACAGGCCACGGCGATTTATCAGAAGTGGCTCGAACGCAACAAGGGAAGCGACGTCATCACGGGCGTCCTGGCAGCCGACCGCCGCAAGGCTCTCGTGGACTACTTCCGCGAAGAGGGCACGATCATGATCGCCACCGAGGCAGCCTCGGAGGGCATCAACCTGCAGTTCTGCTCCATGGTCGTGAACTACGACCTGCCCTGGAATCCGCAGCGCGTTGAGCAGCGCATCGGACGCGCCCACCGCTTCGGCCAGCAGCACAACGTCGTCGTCGTGAACTTCTCCAACAAGGGCAACCTCGCCGAGCAGCGCATCCTCGAGCTGCTGGAAGACAAGTTCCACCTCTTCAAGGGCGTCTTCGGTGCCAGCGACGAGGTGCTCGGCTCCATCGAGGACGGCCTCGACTTCGAGAAGACCATCAGCGACATCCTCAACCGCTGCAAGACCGCGGGCGACATCGAGGTCGCGTTCGATCAACTGGAAAAGCAGTTCGAGGGCGAGATCTCCAAGGAGATGGCCAGCGCCAAGGCCAAGGTCTTCGACAACCTCGACCCCAACGTCCAGGACCGCCTCAAGTCGTACGACGCCCAGTCTGGCGAGGTGCTCAACCGTTTCGAGCAGCTCCTGCTGGCGGTCACCAAGTACCAACTCGACAGCGTCGCCACCTTCGAGGGAGACGGCCGCCAGTTCGAGCTCCACACTGCGCCGGTCGTCGATGCCAAGATCGGACGCTACTTCTTTAAGTCGCAGCCGCAGGAACATGCCCACCAGTACCGCTTCGCCAGCCCGCTAGCCGAGTACGTCGTCGCCAGCTCGAAGGACGCGGACACGCCTCCCCGTGAGCTGACGTTCAGCCTCGGCAAGTCCCAGCGGGCCAGCACGGCGATTAAGGCGCTGCATGGCAAGAGCGGGCAGCTCGTGAGCAAGGTTGTCACGTTCCGTATGAAGGCCGGCAACGAGGACATCTCCGAGTCGTACGCGCTCGCGGGCCTGTTGACGGACGACGGTGAGTGGCTCGACCACGAGTACGTCGCTGACTTGATGGACCTCGCCTGTACAGAAGTGTCGGACCCGATTGACATGATCGACGAGTCGGCCTTCGAGAAGCATCTGGACGCCCAGCGAGAGGCGTTCGAGAAGGAAGTGCAGGCACGCAACGCTCGCTACTACGACCAGCAGGAGGAGCTGCTCTACCGGAACACGCTCGACCGCAAGGCCGAGTCCGAAGGGCTGATCCGCGACTACCGCCAGAAGGAGAAGGAGAGCCGGAAGGCGGCGCGACAGACCGACGACCCGATGGAGCAGCTGCGACACAAGAAGGAAGCCAGGCGCTGGGCGCAGAAGGCCGAAGACGAGGACGACCGCGCACGCGGCGACCGGATCAAGCTCCGGGAAGAGATCGACAAATATCTCGACCTGATCGAGCAGTCGCTCAAGGGCAAGCGCGAGACCGAAGACCTGTTCAGCATCCGATGGAAAGTGATCGCATGACCCCCGACGACATCAACGAAGTCCCGAGCACCACCCCTGACCTGCAGACCGAGCTGGCGCGCCAGCTGCAGGAGTTGGTGCCCGAGGCGATCTCGGACGGCAAGGTCGACGTCGCCAAGCTGACCGAGCTCCTCGCGGCGGACGTCGCCGACAGCAGCGAGCGCTTCGGACTGTTCTGGCCGGGTAAGAAGCGCGCACTCCGCGCCGCCCAGGAGCCAACCACTGCGACTCTGCGCCCGGTCAAGGATCAGAGCAAGGACTGGGACACGACGAAGAACGTGTTCATCGAGGGCGACAACCTCGAAGTGCTCAAGATTCTTCAGAAGCATTACCACGGCAAGATCAAGATGATTTACATCGATCCGCCGTACAACACGGGCAAGGACTTCGTTTACCCCGACAACTACAAGGAGGGATTGGAGACGTACCTCGAGTGGACCAAGCAAGTCAACGAAGAGGGCAAGAAGGTCTCAACCAACAGTGAGTCCGAAGGCCGGTACCACTCCAACTGGCTCAACATGATGTACCCGCGGCTGAAGCTCGCGCGGAACCTGCTTACGCCAGACGGTGTGATCGTCATCCATATTGACGAACACGAGCATGCGAATCTCGAGAAGCTGCTGAACGAGGTGTTCGGGGAGGGATGCAACCTCGGGTCGATTGTCTGGGACAAGCGCAACCCCAAGGGCGACTCGACTGGCGTAGCCCAGCAGCACGAGACGGTGATGGTGTTCTGTCGGAACCGAGAAGCGTTTACACAGGTCGCGGACTTCTCGCGTCCAAAGCCGAACGCGCAGGCGATGCTTCAAGCTGCTGCTCAAGCAATTGCAGCGAATGGTGGAGTTAATGACCTCGCTCGCCAGGCATACCGCGATTGGATCAAGCAGCAGCCCAGTCTTACGGGCGGTGAGGCCGCCTACAATCAGATCGACGCGGACGGACACATCTACCGCCCCGTCTCCATGGCTTGGCCTAACAAGAAGAAGGCCCCAGACGACTATTTCCTGCCACTCGTTCACCCGGTCACAGGGAAGCCCTGCCCGGTGCCGGAGCGCGGTTGGCGAAATCCGCCTGCCACGATGATGGCGCTCCTGGAGGCAGGTCAGATCCTCTTCGGAAAGGACGAGACAACGCAGCCGACCAGGAAGTATCTCCTGTCAGACAACATGTACGAGAATGTGGCATCTGTCCTGTACTACGCCGGTAGCGACGACGCGCTGCTGACTGAGATGGGAATCCCATTCGACACGCCCAAGCCGGTCGAGGTTGCCCAGCGACTGATTCAGTCAATTTCGCGGGGAACTGACATCGTCCTCGACTTCTTTGCTGGGTCAGGAACCGCGGCGCACGCCGTGATGGCACTGAACGCACGTGACGGCGGAAGTCGCCCGTGGATTGCAGTTCAGCTTCCGGAACCTACACCGGCTGATTCCGATGCTCGTGCAAAGGGTTTCGAGACCGTGGCCGCCATCGCTCTGGCGAGGATCTGCGCAGCAGGCGATAAGGTCCGGGGCGACCTCGCCGGGCAGTCGGTCGACACCGGGTTTCGGAAGTACGCCCTGATTGACACCAACTTCGCAAAGTGGCATGTGGCCAGTGATGTAGATGCCACGGCTCTAGAACAGCACCTTCTTACGTTGCGGGGTAGCGCCGACGACAACGCTTCAACCGAGGCTTTGCTGAGTGAACTACTCCTTAAGCAGGGCTACTCACTCACGGAGCACGCCGTCGATGACGAAATTGCCGGACTTAGGTTGCAATCCGTTGGGAGCGGTCTGCTGCTCGCGTACCTCGACGAGCACACGAAGCCTTCGCTCGATCAACTTCGCGCTGTTGTAGATGTGGAGCCCGAGCAGCTTGTGATCCTTGAGGACGCCTTCCACGGTGACGACGAACTGAAGACCAACCTCGCCCAGCTTTGCAAGAGCAAGGGCGTGGAGCTCTGGACTGCCTGATGGAATTCAAATTCGACGCCAGACAGCAGTATCAGCTCGACGCCATCGGATCCTTGGTTCAGCTCTTCCACGGTCAGCCCAAGGACGCGGAAGTGGTGCTGACGACGCTGCGCGGCGGCGGCCAGCTGAACGGATTCGAGGACCAGACCAGCCTGGATCTCGACCTTTCGCAGGAGGTCGGAGCGGTCGGCAACAACCTCGTCCTCGACGAGGCGACCATCCTGCAGAACCTGCAGGCGGTCCAAGACAAGAACGGTCTGCAGGTTCTCGGCGCCCTCGCTGGGGACGCTCTCGACTTCGACATTGAGATGGAGACCGGCACGGGTAAGACGTACGTCTATCTGCGCACGGTCTTTGAGCTAGCCAAAGCCTACAACTTCACTAAGTTCGTCATCCTTGTGCCGAGTGTGGCGATCAAGGAAGGCGTTGTAACGAGCCTCAAGCTCATGCACGCACACTTTCGGGAGTTGTACCCGGGTCAGCCCTTCGATTGGACCGTCTACGACGGCGGTTCCCCTGAGTCCGTGCAGCCGTTCGCCACGTCCACGAGCGTTCAGATCATGGTGATGACCATCGACTCAATTCGTACGAAGAATCGCGGTGAGTCCCGTCTGAACATTCACAAGAGCCGAGACAAGCTCAACGGCTTGGAGCCCATCGATTACCTGCGAGCGACACGCCCTATCGTCATCATGGACGAGCCGCAGAACATGGAATCCAGTCCGTCGCTGGAGTCAATCGCGGAGATGGACCCGACGGCATATCTGAGGTTCTCCGCGACTCACCGCAAGCAGCGCAACGTCGTCTACCGTCTTGACCCGGTCGACGCGCACGATCACGGGCTCGTCAAGCAGATCGTCGTCGCAGAGGTGGCCCAGCAAGGCTCGGATGCCACGCCGTACATCAAGGTCGTGGAGGTGAAGCGCGACCCTTGGGAGGCCAAACTCCAACTGGCGGTCCGCGGCGTCGACGGCTCCCTAACTCGCCGGGTCGTGAAGGCCAAGCAAGACCAGGAGCTGTCCAACCTGACCAACAACCCCGCCTACGAGGGTTGGTGGATCACCGAACTGTCGATTGAGCCGCAGTTCGTAGAGCTCAACAAGCACGGCATGCTCCAGCAGGGCGAGGAGATCGGCGGCAACTCCGACTCGATCTATCGCGAGATGATCCGCGAGACCATCAAGGAGCACTTCCGCAAACAGACGATTCTGGCGTCGAAAGGCATCAAGGTGCTGAGCCTGTTCTTCGTCGACAAGGTCGAGAACTTCCTCGGCGACGGCTTCAACAACATCGACGCCAACGGCCAGTTCGTGCAGTGGTTCGATGAGCTGTTCCTCGAGGAGCGCGCCAAGTCACCGAAGTGGCAGGAGCTCTTCCCGCACGATCCCGCGGACCTCCGACGGGGCTACTTCTCGGTGCTCAAGGCCAAGCGCGGTGGGACCGACACCTTCCAGGACACCTCCGGCAGCACCAAGGCCGACGACGATGCCTATGACCTGATCATGCGCGATAAGGCTCGGCTGCTCGACCAGGCAGAGCCCGTCCGTTTCATCTTCAGTCACTCCGCACTGCGAGAGGGGTGGGACAACCCGAACGTCTTCCAGATTTGCACCCTGCGCGAAATGGGTGCCGAGGTCGAGCGCCGCCAGACCATCGGTCGAGGCCTCCGTCTCCCGGTCGACCAAACCGGAGAGCGCGTCGCGGACAGAAGCATCGCTCAGCTCACCGTGATCGCAAACGAGTCCTACGTCGCGTTCGCGAAGTCGCTCCAGACCGAATACGAAAAGTCCGGCATCGAAATCGGCCGTGTTCGGCTGCAGGAGTTCTCCAAGATCGCGCTCTACGAAGAGCACATCGAGCCCAACGGCCCGGAGTACTTCGGCTACGAGCGTTCCAAAGTCCTCTACGAGGCGCTGGAGTCCTCGGGGATGATCAATGACGGCAAGGTCACCGCGGCCTACCAGCCGACCCAGCTGGGGTTCGACCTCAAACAGCACATCCCGGACTTCTTCTGGCCGTACGAAGACATAATCATCGAGTACATAGACCGCTCCAGCATCGAGCGCTACGTGAAGCAGCAGTCCAAGCGGAAGGCACGCAGGCTCAACAAGGAGCTCTTCGCGAACCCGGAGTTCGAGGAGTTCTGGCGCGCCATCTCGGCTCGCACGACGTACCGGGTTTCGGTCGAGCGTGACCGGCTCATTGAGGCGACTGTGAAGGCGATCAAGGGAGCGCCGGCCATCCAGCCCCTCCGCATCCAAGTAACCCGGGCCGGAGTCAAGATTCTTCGTGGCGGCACCAAGGCGACCGAGACCGGCCAACGGTCCGCTTCCCTCAAGGGCGCCTACGACCTGCCCGACATCATCACCGAACTGCAGGAAGCCACGTCGCTAACGCGACAGACGATCATCGACATCCTCCTGGCCAGCGGGCGCCTGCCCGAGTTCATCGGGAACCCCAATGACTTCATCCAGATGGTCAAGGGTCGCCTGCAGGCAGTGCTCGCCGAGATCGTCACCGAGGGCATCCAGTACGAAAAGATCGGCGGCTATATCTACGAGCTGCGCGAGCTGCAGAAGGACGGCCAGGAGGAGAAGGACCGCTTCCTCGACCAGATGTACAAGGTCACGAAGCCTGAGGACACGATCACCAAGAAGCCTCGGACTGACTTTGATTACGTGGTTTACGAGTCTGATCCCGAGCGCCAGTTCGCCGAGCTTCTCGACGGGCGTGATGACATCAAGTTCTTCATGAAACTGCCGGGGAGGTTCAAGATCGACACTCCCGTCGGCCCGTACAACCCGGACTGGGCGATCATCAAGCACGAGGATGGCGCCGACCGGATCTACATGATCCGCGAGACGAAGAGCACTGAAGACGAGGTCAAGCGCCGCCCGACCGAGAACGCCAAGATCAAGGCCGCGACCAAGCACTTCGCCGCGATCGGGGTCGGCGACTACGCCGTCTCCACGCCTGCCAACTGGAGGGTGTGATGGGCGACGAGTCCATGCGGGCGATCTCGCTTAGGGACAAGGGCGGTCACTTCTACCGCGCGGACTTTCAGGTCCACACGCCGCGGGATACGCAGTGGGATGGCGCGCGGCCGCCCTTGGCTGGGCGCGAGCAGTGGGCCGCGGTCTTCGTGGCCGCGGCGAGGGAGCGTGGCCTCGACGCCGTGGCGATCTCGGATCACCACGACTTCACGTACTTCCCCTACATCCGCAAGGCGGCTGCGGTGGAGGTGCGCGAAGACGGCACGCCAGTTGCTGACGCGGAACGCCTGGTCGTCTTCCCGGCGCTTGAACTCACGCTTAGTGTTCCATGTCAGGCGATCATGATCCTCGATGCGGACTTCCCGGAGGGCCGCCTCAACGACGTTCTCAAGGCGCTTCACTTCGACCCGGTTGACCCATCGCTTGATGCCCTCCCGCAAACTACCGTTCTTCAGGATTCGGGGGACATCAACGATCTACATGCCAAACTCGACAAGCACGACTGGTTGTGTGGACGGTACATCCTTCTGCCTAACGTCACGCCATCCGGCCACAAGACGTTGCTGCGCACCTCGTTCCAGGCGAAGTACCGAGACATGACCCCGACTGGCGGCTACCTCGACGGGTCAATCACCGAGCTCGACAAGCAGAAGAACGCAGGGGAGAAGCGCATCCTCGAAGGCGGCGATGCGCATTGGGGTTCGAAGCGGCTCGCGCTCTTCCAGACGTCTGATGCCCGGAAGGCTGACTTTTCGACGCTTGGGAAACACTCGACGTGGGTGAAGTGGTCGTCACCGACGGCGGAAGCCCTCCGACAGGCATGTCTCGCGCAAGAGTCTCGGCTTTGCCAGGTCGAACCAGCTCTCCCGAATGTTTGGATTTCGCGCGTCATAGTCTCCCAGAGCAAGTTCCTTGGCCGGGTCGATGTCGCTCTGAATCCGCAGTACACCGCACTGATCGGTGGGCGTGGTACCGGCAAGTCGACCATCTTGGACTACCTTCGATGGGCCCTGTGTGACCAGCCGGCAAGCTCGACGGCGGACGACGAGGTCGCAGATCCCCGAGTCCGGCAGCGCCGCTTGATCGAGGTGACGCTCAAGCCACTCAAGGCTCATGTCGAGGTTCATTGCGTCATCAATGGGATCACTCACGTCGTTCGTCGATATTCGGAAGACGGTGGAGTTCAACTCAAAGTTGGCGACGCCGCCTTCGAGAAGGTCCGGGAGGGGGCGATTCAGAGCCTGTTGCCGATCCAGGCGTACAGCCAGAAGCAGCTCAGCAGCGTGGCGATCCGGATCGATGAACTGCTGCGGTTCGTGACGTCACCGATTCAGCGCGATCTCGAGGAGATCGAGCGAAAGCAGCATGAGGTCGCTGGGCGCCTGCGAGAGAACTACGGCTCGCTGCAGAGGCACCGCGACCTGTCGAATGAGATCGAGCGGTCGGAACTGCGAGTCCGATCGCTCGCCGAGCAGGCTCAAGCGCTACGCGACGGACTGTCCGGCATCTCCGAAGCCGATCGCCTTGTGCTGGACAGTAAGGCTGCGCACGATCGCGCGCGCACGGCTCACTCGGCTTGGGCCCAGAGCCTGGGCAGCGTGCACTCGGACCTCTCCGAATTGGTCTCCCACCTCGATACCTCGCTCGGCGACTTGACGAAGCCGGAGGGCGTTCCCGCCGATATCTCGAGCGAACTTGATGCTTCGTTTGATGCCTCGGCGGCGGCGTTGTCGACCCTCAAGGACAAGCTCTCGGCCCTTGCTGATGAGTTTGCGACCCTCCTGAACGACGGAGGCGCGGTAGCGGTCCCCGGGGCGGCGCTTGCGGCCAAGCTGGACGAGTACGAGAGGACCTACGCTGCGGTGAAGGCGCGATCATCCGCGCACGAGGCGAAGCTGGGTGAACTGGCGACCCTGGAGCAGCAGCAGAAGACCGCGTCTGAGCTGGCACAGCGGCAACGCAAGGAACGTGACACGCTCGGCAAGCCGGATGAGAAGCACCGAGTGCTGCGGAAGGAGTTGACGGCGGCTTGGAAGGAACGCTCCGACGCGCTGGCTGCACAGTGCGACGGGCTTTCGGCCTCGTCGGACGGCATGATCCGCGCGACCCTTTCCGTGAGCCGCGGCTTCGACGCAGCGCTCGCCAAGTTCAAGGCTCTCGTTACTGGATCGAACGTACGCACCAACAAGATCGAGGGATTCTTCGAGGAACTGGCGAAGGAGTCGAACCCGGCTGCGACTTGGGAGCTGGCTCTTGAGGAGCTCGAATCGCTAATGCTCCTGGAGCCGGACGCCGACGTGAAGTCCGAGCAGACTCCTACGCTGTCGCGGCTCGGGTTCGCCGTGGCGGATCAGAAGAAGATCATTCCCAAACTCACCCCCGACGGCTGGCTTGACCTGTCACTCACCGAACTCGCTGACTTCCCGGAGTTTGAGTACCGGGCTAAGGAGGACGAGTACATCCCGTTCGATTCGGCATCCGCCGGCCAGCAGGCCTCAGCCCTTCTCGCCACGCTGTTGTCGCAGGGAGGTACCCCGCTGATCATCGACCAGCCGGAGGACGACCTTGACAGTGACACCGTTCAAGAGATCGTGGCCAAGATCTGGGACTCGAAGAGCGGTCGACAGCTCATCTTTGCAAGTCACAACGCCAACTTGGTCGTCAACGGCGACGCAGACCTCGTGCTGGTCTGCGCGTATGTCAACACTGGTGATCAGTCCGCAGGCCACATCAAAGAGCAGGGTGCTATCGACGTGGCGGCAATTCGGAACCAGATCACCGCTGTGATGGAAGGCGGGGAAAAGGCGTTTCGTCTCCGCAAGGAGAAGTACGGTTTCTGACCCGGGGCGCGACGCAGTCTCTTCGAACAGGGCAGGCTGAGAAGTACATCGGCTTGGCTGTGCCTGGTGAGCTCAGCTACTTGTGCCTACACGCGGGATTCCCTAACCGTCGCAGCAGGTCAGCGACTTTCGGGAACTACCCACTGATGAACCCCAGGTCTGACCTGGGGTTTCGTCGTTGTCGGGCGCACTCTGGCCTTCTGAGGTAGCACGGTGGTAGCACCAGCGCACTTGGAAGGGGCGGTGTGATGGCGTGGCTCGACAAGCGGACCCGGGGCCGTCGGCGGGGTGTCTGCGGGCGTGGTGTGGCGTCTCGGGGGAGCCCGGGCCGGGGCCTACCGGGCGGAGACGTTCAGCGCGGGCAGTGATGCGCAAAACCTGGCGAGGGCGGACGGGTTCCAGAAGATGGTCGACGCGGCGGGCCAGCACTGGCCGGACGGCTGGGTGAGGGGCGAGGGGTTCATGCGGCAGATCGTGGCCTCTCTCCTGGGCAACGGAAGCGCTATCTCGGTCAGATCGGGGTGCTCGCCCGGACACGGGTCCGCGGCTCGCTGCTCTTCAGCCGGCCGGGGGCCCTATGGGTCGGGGACGTCGATCTGCGCCGCGGCACCGTGCGGGTGAACAAGGCGTGGAAGCACGACGGCGAGGACGGGGCGGCGGACACCCCGGGATGGTTGGCCAAGCAGGGCGGAGGGCCGCAATCAGTCGATGAGGCCGGCGGCTCGGGCCGTGGCTATGGCCGAGGTGCGGTTCTCGACGCCGAGCTTGCTGAAGATGTGGTTCAGGTGGGTTTTGACGGTTGCCTCGCTGAGGAAGAGGTGGCGGGCGATGTCGCGGTTGGACATGCCGTCGGCGACGAGCCTGAGGACCTCTGCTTCGCGGTTGCTGAGCGAGATGCGTTGACGCCGCATGGTGGTGATGAGCCGTTCGGTCATGCCGTCGGACAGGACGGTCTCGCCTCGGGCCGCTTGGTGGATGGCGTGGATGATGTCGGTCGGGTTGGCGTCTTTCAGGAGATAGCCGACTGCGCCGGCTTCGACGGCCCGGACGATGTCGGCGTCGTTGTCGTAGGTGGTGAGGATGAGTACGGCCGGTCGTGCCGCGGTCCGCGAGATGGCTTTGGTGGTGGCGACTCCGTCGAGCCCGGCCCCGAGGCGTAGGTCGCACAAGACCACGTCCGGGCGGGTGCGGGCGAGGTCGGCGAGGGCTTCCTCGCCGGATCCGGCTTGTCCGACCACGCGGACTCCATCGGCTTGCTGGAGCAGCGTCCGGATGCCGGCGCGTACGACGGGGTGGTCGTCGATGATCAGGACGCGGGTTGTCATGTCAGTGGCCTGAGGGCACGTGAGCGGACAGGGCGGTGCCCTCGCCGGGGCGTGACTCGATGTCCAATCCTCCGCCGAGCTCGCGGAGTCGGGCGCGGGTGGAGCGTAGACCGTAGCCGCCGTGGGCGTAGGAGTCGGGTGTCGTGCCAGCCCAGTCGGCGGCGTCGAACCCGACCCCGTCGTCGACGACGTCGAGTCGGATGGTGTCCTCGCTGCGATCGAGGGTGACCACGACGTGGTGGGCGTCGGAGTGTTGCCGGACGTTGGCCAGGGCGCCTTGGACGGTGCGCAGCAGTGCGATCTGGGTGGCGGGAGTGAGTTCGGGCAGGTCGCTTTCGGTGCGCAGCTCGGTCTGCAGGTCGGTCTGGGTGGCGAGCTCGTCGAGGAGCCGCCCCACTGCTGAGGTGAGGCTGCCGGAGTCCAGCTCCGGTGGGGCCAGGGCGCTGACGACGTGCCGGGCTTGAGCCAGTCCGGCGGCGGCGGCGCCTTCGATCTGGTACAGGGCTGGGCCGGGGTCGGGGCGTCCACCTCGCGCGAGGAGGAGGATGGAGGAGAAGCTCTGCGCGATGGTGTCGTGGATGTCGCGGGAGATGCGGGTCCGTTCGGCGAGGACCCCGGACTGGTGTTGCACGGCGGCGAGCTGGTCCTGCAGGGCGGCAGTCTCGGCGTTGGCCTGCAGGAGTGAGGCCAGCAGGGCGCGCCGTTCGCGGTCCTCTCGGAACAGCTGATGCTGGGCCAAGGAGATGGCCAGCGCGAAGGCGGCGCCGATGGCGGGTCCGAGAACGGCCGCAGCGTTCGGCTCTCCGGTGCTGCGGACGGGGAGGAGGACGACCCCGGCGAGCACGGTCAGGGTGTACGCCACCGCCCACCGCCAGGGAAGGAAGTGGCCAGCAAGCAACCAGAGGCTGAAACCGACCCAGGTGAACTCCGGTGAGGTCAGTGCCAGGGCAGCCCACAGCAGGGTCAAGCCGGTGAGCCAGAGCAGCGGGGGGCGTATCAGGCGGCGAGCGCCGACGGCGTACCAGGCGATGAGCAGGAAGGTGCCGGCGACGACCGGCCAGGGGGTGGCGCCGGTGAGCAGCGCGCGGAGGAACCCGACGCTGACCAGCAGGAGGAACAAGGCGTGTTCGAACAGCACGAGCGTGCGCAGGACCGGGCTCGCGGCTGGCGCGTCGTCGGCAGCAACCTCGCCGTGCGTGAGCACCATGTGTGCCTCCTTCCGGGGGTTGCTGGTGGGCGTCTACATCATCCCAGTGGTGGTCCGCGGGTGGGTCGAAGGACGTCGTCGTTAGTGGTGTCCGGCTGACCCGAGCTGCTCGGGCCGGTGGCCGGCAGCGGCGACGTGGGCGGGGGGCGTTACCGGGCGCGCGGCCGCTGCTCGACCGCCGGCGCCGGGGTGCCGGGGCCACCAGATCCGTTCGCCGAGTGCGGCGAAGACGGCTGGCACGAGCAGGGTGCGGACCACGAAGGTGTCGAGCAGGACCCCGAGCCCGACGATCAGCCCGAGCTGGCCGAGGGTGACCAAAGGCAGCACGCCGAGGGCGGCGAAGACGGCGGCGAGGACGATGCCGGCACTGGTGATGACCGCGCCGGTCTGGGTGACAGCGGTGACCATCCCGGTTCGGGTGCCGGTCGTGGCCGCCTCGGAGCGGGCCCGGTGGACCAGGAAGATGGTGTAGTCGATGCCGAGGGCGACGAGGAACAAGAAGGCCAAGAGCGGGACCTGCAGGTCGAGCGCCGGCCAGCCGAACAGGTGTCGGCCCAACCACGAGCCAGCACCGATGGTGGCGACGGCGGACAGGGCGTTGACGCTCAGCAGCAGCACCGGGGCGACGAGGGAGCGCAGGAGCACGAGCAGCACGACGAGGCTGACCGCGAGGACGAGAGGCACGACGAGGCGCAGGTCGCGGGCCTGGCCGGTGCGGGCGTCCAGGTCCGTCGCCTGGGCTCCGCCGACGAGGGCGTCGGCCCCGGGGACGGCGTGAACCGCGGCCCGGACCTGCTCGACGAGCTCCCTGGCTTCTGCCGACCCGGGGTCGGCCTCCAGGATCACGGGGAGGACGGCAGTCCCGGAGTCAGAGCCGGCCGTCTGGGTGGTGTCCGGGTTGAGGTCTGTGGCTCCGGTGGGTTGCGCAGGCTCGGTCTGCTCTGGTGGCGCGGGTCGGGTGGTACCTCTGGCGGGTGCGAGGGTAGCGCCGGGAACGGTCCGGATGGCTGCGGCGACCGCGGGGATGTGGGCGGTTGAGGTGGTGACCAGCAGGGGCTGGGCGAGGCCGGCCGGGAAGTGTGCGGCCAGGGTCTCCAGCCCGGCGGCGGACTCGGTGGCGCTGCGGAACCTGTCGGTCTGGGTCAGGCCGACGGAGGTGCCGACGAGGCCGGTGGCGAGCACGCCGAGCAGGGCGAGCGTGGCGGCGATGACCGGGACGGGTCGGCGGTCCACGACCGCAGCGGTGACACCCCAGATGCTGGGTCGCCGAGTGCTGGTGCTGCCGGGGCGGGGGATGAACGGCCAGAACAGGCGCCGCCCACAGACCGCCAGGGCGGTCGGTAGCAGCGTCAGGACGGTGGCCAGGGCGAGCAGCAGCCCGATCGCCGCGGCGACCCCCAGGCCGCGGGTGCCCGGGATGCTGGCCAGCACGAGCGAGCCGAGGGCGAGGACCACGGTCAGGTTGCTGGCCACGATGGCTGGCATGGTGGCCCGCCAGGCGTGAGCCAGCGCGTCCCGGTGGTCGGGGCGGCGGCCCAGCTCCTCGCGGTAGCGGGAGATCAGCAGCAGGGCGTAGTTGGTGCCGGCCCCGAACACCAGGACACTGATGATGCCGGTGTCGAAGGACAGGTCGACGGCGTGGCCGACCGCCCCGGTCACAGCGGCTGCGAGCTGGTCGGCAAGCCCGACGACAGCCAGCGGGACCAGCCACAGGATCGGCGAGCGGTAGGTCAGCAGCAGCAGCAGCGCGACGATGCCGACCGTGGTCAGCAGCAGGGTGATGTTGGCGCCGTCGAAGGCCTTGGCGACGTCGGCCCCGAACGCCGGCCCGCCGGTGACCTGGACCTGCAGGGCTCCCCGCCCTGGGCCCAAGGTGTCGCGGATGCCGTCGCGGATCGCGGTGATGGTGGTGGCGTTCTCGGTGTTGTCGGCCGAGACCCGGACCGGGACCTGCAGGATCGCGGCCCGCTTGTCACTGGAGGGGACAGGTTCGGTGACCGGGTGGCCGCTGATGGGCGTGGTGGTGGCACTCAGGCGCCCGAGCTCGCCGAGGTCGGCCGTGGATAAGGCCTGACCGTCGGTTCGGGTGGCGACCAGCAGGACGTTTTGCACGTCGTGGCCCGGCAGGGCCGCCAGCTGTGTGTCGACGCGTGCCGACTCCGACGTGCTGGGAGCGGCTCGGTTCGCGGCCGGGGGTGTCGAGCCGCGCAGGGTGCCGAGGATCCCGACGGCCAGGAGCAGCCCGACAACCAGGACGAGCCAGGCGCCGACGCGGCTGCTGAGGCGGGTGGACAGGTTCACGGTGGTCGTCCTTCGTCAGGGTCTCCGCGTCGGGCAGCGGCAAGGGGGGATGTGGGGGTGGGTCGACCGGGACCGCGTCGCGGGTCTGGCGAGCGGTCGGGGTCGGCGGTGCCGGTCAGGTGGGCTCGAGTACCTGCTTGCTCCGTGCCGGGTCTCGGGCCACGACGGCGACCCGCCACGCTCCGAGCAACCCGGCCGCCAGGAACACCGCAGCCGCGAGAATCGAGATGCGGGTGGCGTCGGCGAATCCCGAGGCCAGGGCGTTGACGACATCCGGCCCCAGGGCCCCGAGCGGGCCGTGCGCGCCGTGGGCGCGGGTGGCCTCGATGACGCCGCCGGCGCTGACCGTCGTCGTGGTGATGAGCTGCGCGGCGACGTCCGCGGGTAGTCCTCGGACCGTGGCCAAGGCCGTCGGAAGGGCGGCGCCGAGGCCAGCGGCGAGGGCGGTGCCTGCGACGGCGGTGCCCAGGGCCGAGCCGACCTGGCGCACCGTGCTTTGTGTGGCGGACGCGGCGCCGGACTGCTCTGGGGGCACATCGGCCAGGACGGTGCCGGTCAGCTGCGCCGAGGCCAGGCCCAGCCCGATCCCGTACACCGTCAAGGTGGCGGCGATGAGCCACGGCGCCGTGCGCGGGCCCAGGATCGCGACCGTGACCAGCACACCGGCCAGCTCGAGCACCAGGCCGATCACCACCACCAGAGGTGGGCTGAACCGGGTGGCCAGGCGCCGGGCTTGAGCGCCGGAGGCGAACGCGCCGGCTGCCATCGCAGCAAGCACCCACCCGGCGCCCATGATCCCCAGACCGAGGGCGTTGACCAAGTACAGCGGAAGAACGAAGACGAGGGCGAACTCCCCGGCGGCGACGGTCAACGCGGTGAGGTTGCCCCAGGTGAAGGTGGGGATGCCCAGCAGACGCAGGTCGAGCAGGGCGTCTCGGCCG
>Ga0116178_10001172_pt1 | contig 21882 bp, 20 predicted proteins | sample AD_STIC12_MetaG_FD_89880 | JGI IMG/M metagenome (GOLD analysis project Ga0116178, IMG submission 89880) | Active sludge microbial communities of municipal wastewater-treating anaerobic digesters from USA - AD_STIC12_MetaG | ecosystem: Engineered > Bioreactor > Anaerobic > Digestate | place: USA... | reverse complement strand
TCTACCTCATAGAGCCGAGTGACCAGTTTACTCTTTATCGTCTCATACCACCATTGGTCGAAAGGATTATTTTAACCTGCAGGATTTATGATAAAAGTCATCTTATCTGTCACCAATCGCTTGCCCCGGTTGAATTCGGAAAAAAGGCAGAGGGTGTTGGAAGGGCTGTCATTGCGTTAAAAAAAGACGGAGTTGTTTTTCCCGGTCTTTCTGTGCGTATCCGCAAGGATGGTCAGATCGTCGCCAATGATATTTCCAATGCGAATGGGGTCGTTTCCTTCCGTCTTCTTTATGGAAATTATGAGGTTCTCATTGTAAGATCAGAGAATAACATTGATATTTTTGATTTCTCGTTTATCCCTGATCTCCAGGGGCGCCAATTGGACCTTGAATTACCGTAATCCCCCCCGCAACTGCATTTATTTCAAAGACAATCAAGATTATTTTTCGACAAGTGATAGTTGAGCGGTTTTGCGGTCATGGAATCAATCCGTTCGTATAGCTCCCACCGACATTCCGCAGATCTCTTAACCAAGCTAAACATTTTTAGCTAACTTCTGCATAACTACTAAGGCAGAATGAGTGTCTCGTCTGCCATCGTGGCCCACCATGGAATAGTTGCTGGTATCTTTGATGAATTGGAGATAGGGCGAATAATCGATGAAACAATCCCTAAACAAGGCCAGCACAAGCTACCGCATTCTCTGGTCCTCAAAGCCATGGTCCTGATTTCTCTAGGATTCAATGAGAGGAGACTGTATATCTTCCCCAAATTCTTCAACAATATCGCGACGGAACGGTTACTTGGACCAGGTATTCTTCCCGAAGATCTCAACGATGATGTTCTCGGCAGAACATTGGACCGGATTTACGAGGCAGACTCAACTGAACTCTTCCTTAAAATTGCCTTACAGGTCATGCAGCATCTCCCGTTCGGCACCCAACTCCTCCATGCTGACACTACCAGTGTAAGTGTTCATGGCAACTATGAGCACATCGACGGAACTCCTGCAATCCAGATCACCTATGGCCATACCAAGGATAACCGTCCAGACCTCAAACAGTTTGTCCTCAGCACCATCACCAACCAGCACGGGATCCCACTCTTTGCGAAGACCTATTCAGGGAATGCCTCGGATAAACAGAACCTGATCGATTCAATTCAACAATTACGAGCGGTGGTACAGACTCCTGATGATGCATATTTCATCGCCGATAGTGCGCTCTATACTGCAGATAACATCAGGAACCTGGGACAGAATATTCATTGGATCACCCATGTTCCGTCTACCATTACCGAGGTAAAGACGCTACTCCACGCCGATGTTCTCATGCATCCGGGCAAGGATACCCGGTATTCATTTTACGAGACAACTTCCGAATATGGTGGCATTCGCCAGAAATGGGTACTGGTTCATTCAAAAGAGATGCAGGCCAGGAAGGAGCAGACCTTTGAAACCAGCCTGGAAAAACTGGATGTGAAGACTGCAAAATCGTTCAAGAAACTCCTGGGACTTGAATTTGCCTGTGAGAACGATGCACGGGCAGCAGCCGAACACTGGGCGAAGAACCATCCGTGGTACCAGTTCACGGGGTTCACGATTGTCCCAACCTCGCGAAAGATCGAAGTGAAACGAGGGAGACCCAGGAACGATGAGGAACGATGTACCGTCTACACCGTTCAGGCTGAAATCGTGCGAAACACCGAGGTGATCCATGCAGAGAAAGAGAAACTGGGGAGGTTCATCCTGGCTTCAAATGAGCTCTCGCTTGACCCTGAAACGATGCTAGACTATTACAAGAACCAGAGTGCGGTAGAGAAAGGATTCCGATTTCTGAAGGACAAGAGTTTCCGGATCTCCGAAGTGTATTTGAAGAAACCTGAAAGGATTGAGGCGCTTTCCATGGTCATGGTGCTTACTCTTCTCATCTATTCGGTGGCGGAATGGCTGATTCGGACACGGTTGAAGGAACGGAATGAAGTTGTGCCTAACCAGGTGAATAAACCGACGCAAAATCCCACATTGAAATGGATATTCATGGAGTTCATGGGGGTTATTGAAGTGAGGATGAATGTGCCTGGTCAGCCGGAACGACAATTGACCAATTTAAACGAGAATGCGAGAAAAATAATCGCCATTCTGGGGGGGAGGTGTGAAAATTATTACATATGAGAAAAGATCTGCGGAATGCGGGCTCCCACAATCAGATTGCAATGAAAATGGCACGCCGTCTTATCTTCATTGAATCTCTGAATATTCACCCGTTTGATGTTTGTTATTCAAATTAATTATTTTTACTCGTTCTTATGCATTTTAGGCAGATTAATGGGCCCCGATTCCTATTCCGGACCTGTATTATTTAAATAGGTTCAATCCAAGATCAGATTCATGGATAGGAAAAAGATCAGCAAAGAAGATTTTGAGTCCATAATCGCCAATAAAAAAAATGTTCAGGAATATCTGGAAACAGATCCGGAACTGGGAGAGACATTCTGTTTCGGCGTCCGTACCGCAAGTAATCCCGATTACCTGACAAAGGCTATGTATGAGATGTATGAAACAAGCCTTTCCAGGAAACTTGCAATCCAGGCAGTGCGTTCTCTCTATCGTTCTGTCGGGCTTGGTTCTGTAGGACTCAACAATTACCTGAAAAACCTGGGGATACACCTTTCTCCAGCCGAATTCCTCCTTCTTGTCTTCAAACTTCAGCACCAGCAGGGGTGGGGAGCGCCGTTTGAGCTTATCGAACAGAAGGAAAAGAGAATCATTCTCCAAACAAGTAAGACCTTCGAATCCCAGGTGATGAAGGAGTGGAAGATGCCGGTTTGCGGTATTCACAGGGGATGGATTGAGGGAGTATTGACCGCAGTTACCGGGAAGAACTGGTTCTGTCTCGAGACTAAGTGTTACGCACAGGGGGATGACTGTTGCCAGTTCGTGGCCGACCAGACAGAATCGAGCTGGAAATGGAAAGCACAAGCGATTGTGAAGGGAGAGTCGGCAATAACTGAGTATATCGACCATAAACCCCTTGAAGGGAAGATCAAACTAATCGATGATCCGGTAGTCATGATGCCCCGGTTCATCTTTTCTTCTATGACATCATCCCTCTCAAAAATCATGGGGGAAGTTCCTGCGGGGGGGGTGAATTACCGGGCATACATGGACATGGGGAAAGAGAATGTGGAGCATTATAAGAAAATGGGGGTCACCAATCCGAATACCCTGTCAGATATGGCATTTGCATTCTATTCGCAAATGGGCTGGTTCCGGATCGTGAAGATGGACTGGAATGAATCTGAAAAGACCAAAACGATTACTCTTGAGCATACCGTGGAATCAGAATCTATGGGGAACACTGGGAAGAGCGTCTGTTATTGCACGGCAGGTCTCCTCGCAGGGATTATCGAGGGTGCATTTGGAATCAAGGTGCGGGGACGGGAGATCAAGTGCCGTTCAAAAGGGGACGAACATTGTGTGTTTGAAATAAGAAACCGATCGGGTGAAAGTTAATGATTGTTCTCCTGGTTTAATGCCATAAGAAGAAGCGAGGTCGTCCTGTTCAAATGCAGATATGTTCTCTCTTTTTTATTTCCTTCCCCTGAAGATCACTTTTGTAAACCTGTCAACAAACGAGTCTTTTGAATCCATTTCTTTTTGCTCATATGTCAGGCCTGCAAGTCCTGCAGCAAGCTTTTTTATTGCCACAGAAGAATCGGATGCAGGGTATTTCAGTACAATAGGAACTTTTGCTGAAGCGGCTTTCCTGATATTCTGGTCTTCAGGAATGATTCCGATTACTCGGGTGCCAAGGACTTTTTCCATTTTCTGGGTAACCGTCGCGATGCTTTCAGGTGTAGCACGGTTGATGATTGCGCCACGGACCTGTCCACCTACTACTTCAGCCAGGATTTTGGTCTTCATGGCATCGACGATAGCTGATAACTCGGGATTCACCACAAGGATTACCTCATCGGCGACGGCAAGCGGTACTACACCGTCACGACTTATTCCTGCGGGGGCATCAATAAGAAGATAATCCAGAGAATCCGTGAGCTCCTTCAGGACTTCTTTAAGAAGTTCTGGATCTGATTGCTGAAAGCCTTGAAGAGATATCCCGCATGGTATAACCTGAACCCCGCCCGGCCCCTCATATATTGCGTCTTTTATTGAGGCTGTTCCCGAAAGCACTTCATGAAGGGTGACGGGGACATTTTCAAGACCAAGGGAGAGACCGAGATTGGCCATACCGATATCAGCATCCATGATACAGGTCTTCTTCCCAAACTGTGCGAGGCTGGTCCCGAGGTTGATAGTAACGGTGGTCTTTCCGGTACCTCCTTTCCCGGATGCTAACGTAAAAACCCTGACCATTAAGCCCTTCCTATCAATTCATCACCCACATAATAAATAAAGTATGGTGCAAGGGATGGGACGTGACTGCTAACAATTCTGTTCAAAGACCGATTGCATCTCCTTGGCAATGATGACCATCGTTTCTTCAGGGATAACCTCCCTGGTCCGTGCGATCCCGACAAGAGGAACACCCCTGTGGTTCAGAGGGACGAGCAAGATCCCCTGTTCGGGTTGGGCAGATTTCCCCTCAAATACACTGCTATAATAGGCAGCATCATATTCAGGATTTTTATTGCCCACGGATGCGACAACAAGCCCATCAGTCATGGCAACGACCATTGAATCAATGGTATATCTCCCAATAACTGACTGCATCCCTGAGACGAATGTGCCATTATTCTCCTGAAGAGCGTTCTCGGTATACTTGTTCCCCTGTTCTCTCACGGCCGTATCTTTCTGAACAGATAACGGAGATACCTCATTTTGGGAATGAGAAATTCCGATGTTTTTCAAGACCGAAATTTTTTTCGACATATCGATGAGAATTAGGGCATTGAAGAGGCTGAGAAAGAGGCTGACCGAAGCAATGACTAGCGCAATTATTAAAAGTCCCAATTCAAAGGAAATCGGATTCATGGGCATCATTTCTTGGAATTTTCTTCAATGAGGTGATCGAGATCTAGTCGTTCCATGATCTGAATGCAACTGGTTCGGAATTTGGTCGTCATGCTCTCAAGATCCATCGATTCGATGAGATCCAGGTCGTGGGAAAGCAGATCTCCCTGAGACCATGCCGTCGACTGATCATTCTTCCGGGATATTTCAGCTGGTTGAACTCCAGGTCCTGTTCCAGAGGAAAAGGGAAAGGGAGCCGCCCTTTCCCGCGCATCATGGGAACTTTTACCGGAGGTTTTGATGCGGATTGCGTCACTTGGCCGAATGCGTCCTTCATTGAAAACCTCCTGCATATGACGTTTTTGAGTCTTATTTTTCACGAATGTTTTGAAAGAGGGATTAAATTCTAACGCGAGGCGAAGTTGTGCATACGTGAGATCATGAAGAATTGCATTGCTGTTCCAATGTGAGGCAGCCACAATCTTTTCAAGTGCTTCATCTCCTTCAAGAGAACCGAATTCAGCTAGCCGGATACGTCCTTTGTCGCATACAAATTGTGTCATCTCATTATCATGCAGGCTCTGGCAGTATCCTGTGAATCTGCAATTGTTCAGTTTCTGAACCAGGGCAGGCAGGTTACAACCACGTATTATTGTCCTGAAAGTGCCTCTGGGAATCTGCATTCTTGTCACCACCATATGGAGTCCCCCCATAGGACGGAAATTTCTTTGACAGGCCTGAAACCTACCGGAACCAGGCATTTATTCCCCTGGGATTCTTATGGTAAAATCAGTATCTGTATTCTGATTAATCGGTTCGATGAATCCTCGTAATGGTGATATATATTTGATGATCCAGAGTATGCTCTTTTCAAACAGGTTACTTATAAGGTGGCATGAATGTTGAAACAGATTTTAGGTGAGTTTCTGAATCTTGAAGGTGTCTCTGCGGCAGTCGTCGTAGGGCGTGATGGATTCGTGATCGAGAGTGCGGTGTCCGGAAAAATGGATATCGATGCACTTGGCGCAATGACATCGACAGGGATAGGTACATCCGAAGCGATGGGAAAAGAACTGGGGAAGGGGCAGCTCAACCAGCTGCTGGTAGAGCTCGACAAAGGGCCGATTATTGTATCGCCCCTTTCAAAAGACGAACTTATTGCAATTGTGGCAGAAAACGCCTCAAATCTGGGGCGTATCCGATACGAACTCAAGAAGAATAAGGAGCGCCTGGTCGCGGCGCTGTGAGTGTCGGAGGCTCAACGAATAGAATGGATACATCATTCCATGGTGGTATCATTCGGATGGATCTCTGATCTCCATGGATAAATGGGGGACCTCCGATGAGAAGGGTTCACACCTTCTTGATGATAGCCGACTTGCGGCTGTTCAGAAACAGCAGGGAGTCCTTACCGTACTCGCATTCCATGAAGGATTTCCGGTAAAGTCTGCGGGAACTGGTGATTATGAGCAGGTTGCAGCTGTTGCTGAGGATTTTTTAAGGGCGGGAAGAAAGATGGCACGAGAGATGAAACTGGGGGACATTACCCAGATCATTCTTGAATCAGATGAAAGAAAGTGTATTATCGCTCCTTATGGGGATCTCTTCCTCTGCCTGTTAACCAGATCAGATGTTCATCTGGGTCTTCTCCGGCTCATCATAAGGGACCTGCAGGACATGGATTGATCTGGATAGGATTGTCGGTCGAACATGAACGTGAGGTGGCGAGATGGCAGTAAAGGAATCTGAAAAAACATCATCATTAAAAAATTTTTTCTCCATCGCAAAAAAAGGAGAAGAAACGGAAAAAGGCAAAAATGAAGGAGCTTCAAACGATTTCAAGGAAACGGATGAAGATAGTAAATTCTTCGAGAACATAATAACTGCAGGTGAAGTTCCGGAAAACAATGCCGATAATCCTGATTTTTCTGAAGACACCAGCATCAGAAAAAGTGTAATACTTCCTGGTCATTCCTCGATGAATGGGATGCAGAGTGAATCACCAGGTGTGGAATCTGTTGTTGGTGGCAGACCGGTTGTCAAGAATAGCATATCCTCTGCCCGGTCCGAACCGATCAGAAAAAGCATTAGTTCAGCAGAGCCTCCAGAAGGAGAGGATGCAGTCGTCTCTATCAATGAGTTCGATGGTATATCCGGCCTTATACTCCCAAAGAGTGCTACATTCAAAGTAGACGAACTAAAAATTCAATCGCGTCCGCATATCTTCGACCTGAAAAGTTCAGGGGGAATACCTGCAAAGAAGGAGGATTACCTGAAAGGCGAAGGTATCAGGTCAATTTCTGAAGCTGCTGCTTCGATGGAGACGTCACTGCCAAAAAAAAGCATTCTTGCAAGACTGAATCCCCTTACCACCCTCCGTCCCGTCATCACAGAATACGATCCAAACCTGCATGGACCACTGGTTGACCTCACGTATCAGCCCAGACCTGGCATCGAAGAGATAGAACTCTATCCCGTAAATGAGCCGTATGCCTATATCAGGATCACCTATGATCATACCACCCATGAAAATACGTACGGGATTCTGGAACCGATTCTCACCAAGGCCGAGGAAGAATTGTTCAGCGAGATCAAAGAACGAATCTTTGAACGGCTCGATATCAATACCCAGGACATGCCTGATGAGCAGGCAAGGACAACGCTTCGTAATGCTTCAGATGAGGTAATCGGGGACTTTGGTATCCCTCTCACTCCTGTGCAGCGGGAGAAGATACTCTATAGTATGTATAAGGAGTTTCTGGGAAATGGGATGATAGATCCGATCATGCATGACCGGTATATTGAGGATATCTCCTGTGACGGGGTGAATGTTTACCTCTTTGTTTACCATACCCGATACGAATCGATGCGTACCAATCTCCGGTATAAAACTGCTGAAGAACTGGATTCTTTCGTGACAAAACTTGCCCAGCGTTCAGGAAAATACATTTCAATTGCAGAGCCCATGCTCGATTCAACCATGCATGACGGTTCCCGTATCCAGATGACGCTTGGAACGGAAGTAACTGCTCACGGTTCAACGTATACAATCCGTAAATTCAAATCAGAACCCATCACTCCAACCGATCTTATCGAATGGTCTACCTTCTCTCCTTTGTCTATCGCATTTCTCTGGCTCGCTGTAGAAGCCGGAAAATCATGCATCTTTGCCGGTGGAACTGCTTCAGGAAAGACAACCTCGCTCAATGCCATCTCGCTATTTATTCCCCCCCTTGCCAAGATAGTGACACTTGAAGACACCAGGGAGCTGAAACTGCCGCATCCCAACTGGATACCCAGCGTCACACGCACCTCTTTTGATACAGAAGGGAAGGGCGAGATCGATATGTATGAGCTGCTCAAGGCGGCTCTCCGCCAAAGGCCTGAGTATCTCATCGTAGGTGAGGTGAGGGGGAGGGAAGCCCTGACGCTCTTCCAGGCAATGAGTACTGGTCATGTAACTTATTCCACCCTGCATGCTGATTCAGTAGCAAGTATCGTTCACCGTTTAGAAAATCCCCCTCTTGATGTACCACGCAACATGCTTTCAGCACTCCATCTTGTATCGGTGCAGGTGCAGGCACGCATCGGAGGCCAGCGTATCAGGAGAAATAAGCAGCTTGTGGAAATCCTCGATATCCATCCTAGGACAAACGAGCTCATAACCAATGATGTATTCCGTTGGCATCCTGTCACGGACGAGATTACCTACTCAGGAAAATCGTTCCTCCTTGAAGAGATCATGGAATCCCGTGGCTGGACTGAGAGCAGGATGAGGGAAGAACTCAAGATGCGGCAGGAGGTGCTCGAATGGATGAGGGTTAAAAAAATCCGTGAATACCGGGACGTGTCCAACATACTTATCCAGTATTACCGGGATCCGACAAAAATAATGGAGAAAGTGCGAGCTGAGCTGTATGAATAGCTTTCAGCGCCTCGCCTTCCGGATACTCGGAAAATATGCCGGGAGAAAGCGGGACAAATATTCAGATCTCCGGAATTCGCTTCTTACGGCCCGGATGAAGATCCCTTTTGAGGTGTACCTCTCAACGGCATATCTTGCTTCTTCAGTCATTGGTATAGTAAGTGCAATTCTTCTGGGCACAGTCACCTGGTTATTCAATGTCCCGGGAATGATCACCTACCAGGGAGAAGTCCCTGAGGTCCTTCTCTCGCTTAACCAATATTCCCTGATAATCGGGACTCTTATTGCAACAATTGTCTCATTTGCCATTGTTGCCGGTATTATTTTCCTCTTGTTTCTTCTCTATCCGGGATTTGTTTCAGGGAATCGGAAACGGAATATCGAATCAACCCTCCCGTATGCAATCAATTATGTGACAGCGATGTCTACTGCAGGTATTCCTCCTGCGGAAATTTTCAGGCAGCTTGGCAGCAGTACAATATACGGAGAAAGTGCTACTGAGGCCCGTTTTATTGCACTCGAAATTGATCTCTTTGGTCGGGATCTGATCGATGCCCTTCGCGTGGTCTCATCGACTACACCGAGTTTCAGGATGAAAGAATTTTTACAGGGCTCAATGGGGTGCATTTCTGCCGGCAGTAACCTTACCGAATACTTCAGAAACAAAGCAGAGCAGTATGCTCTGGAAAATCGGCAAACGCAAAAGATGTTCCTCGAAACATTGGGGCTGATCGCTGAATCCTATGTCACGGCCATGGTGGCAGGGCCCCTTTTTCTGATAATTCTACAATCGATCATGTCGATCCTCTCCAGCCAGTCGCAGCCATTCATGCTGTACATTATTATTTACCTCATCATTCCATTCGGAAGCATCGCGTTTGTGATCCTTATCAGTACGATGACGCCGGAGTCCTGATTATGGCGATGAAAGGGTTCTTTTCCGGGAAAAAAGGGTTGAAGGGATCAGGGGAGCCGGATCCTTTGATGCCAGTAGATCCCGATTCAATGGGCAGGATGGGAAAACTCTCGTTTCTTCTCTCAAGGGGGACTCCCGCCTCTGTCGATCTGGGGGAACGAGAGAAGTTCGAGTTCGAACAGGAAAGCAGTGCCATCATATCACGGATCGAGAAGTATAAGGCAACTGAATTTGGAATTGGGCGACTGTTGAAGCATCCATTCCGGGTAATCACAGAAAAACCGCTCAAAAGTCTGTTTGTGACCGTCCCGGTTGCACTGGCATTCTTCTTTATCGGTACGGCAATTGTGATAGAGAATGAAGGAATCAATGCCCTTTTTACCTCTACCGCAATCGATGATCTGGCAGTATTCGCTTTACTTATGGTCTCGATCCCACTCGCGATACTCGATTTTCGGGATTCGTGGCGTACACGGCACATCGAAGAAGCACTCCCGAATTTTTACCGGGACCTTGCCGGGATGAATGATTCGGGCATGACTCTGCCCAATGCAGTTCATCTTGTTGCTCAGAGTGATTACAGTACACTCACTCCTTATGTAAGGAAACTCGACAATGAAATGTCGTGGAATACCACCTTCATCGATGCAATTCAGCGGTTCAGAGCCCGATTGTCCACGCCACTCACCGATCGGAGCATCGATCTTATTGCAAAAGCGAGTAAAGCCGGGGGAGATATCAGCGAGGTGCTCAGGGCTGCAGCGAAAGACAGCTACGAGTTCATCAATCTGCAGACGGAGAGGAGGAACAATATGCTGATCTACGTAGTGATTGTCTTTATCTCGTTTCTCGTCTTCGTCTTTGTTATTTATATCCTTGTCACTACCTTCCTGAGTGTCATGGCGACGGCGGGGAGTGCTGCCAGCGCATCCGGAGCTGGATCCCAGTTTGGCGCGAATGTCAATCTCCCGCTCTACACAAGGATTTTTACCCATGCTGCCCTTATTCAGGCATTCTTTTCAGGCCTGGTAGCTGGCCAGATGGGTGAGGGGAGAGTGATTGCAGGACTTAAATATTCGATCGTGATGATCATTATTGCCTGGATCATGTTCAGGTTCTTTGTGTGAATACGATCATCACCCCATTTTCCTGAAGAAGTCTGGCAGGGTTGGTCCATACACACAAACCAGTAGGGGGTGCTGTACCAAGGCGGCCTTCCGTTCGTGTACCGTAATTAGATGAAAGGTGACCGGATTCTTTATTTGAAAAAAAATGTTCAAATGATTCCCATGTCAGAGAGTCGGGCGGGCAGATACTCCTTTGTCACGAAATCAAGTCCTTTCGCTGCAAATGCCTGCTGTTCTGATTTGAGATTGAGTTTAAGCTGAAGTTCTATCTGTTCTTTCCAGTAATCGGAAGCGAACCTTGGATCAGTCAATTCACTCCTGAGGGCTCCGATGTCCTTGTCGTTCAGATGATCAGAAGGCAGGTGATAGTCCCTGATATCAGTCGGCTGGACACCGATGAATCTTGCTTTGGGGGTTGCAAGCAGTTCAGAGATATGGGCACTTTTGATTGCACCATACGCAACACTTGCGTATATTCGATAGGACCAGGGGTCTCCATCAGTAAACACCACTACCGGAAGATTGAACTGCGTGTTGATCCGGTTCAGGAAACGCCTGGTTGATCGTGCTGGCTGACCTTTGAGGTGGATGAGAATTGCCTGGTGATCTCCGTCAAATCCGTTTTCGATCAGTCTTGCATACATACCTCCGGTCTCTATTGCGATCACAAACTTGGCGTCGTGTTCTAGCAATTCAACTGTCTCGACATTGGTAGGGATCTGGTAGCCTGCTTCCCCAACATCATCCTGGCAATGGATGTCCCTCTCTCCACGCCGGGTCATCTCCCGCAGTTTTAAAGGCCCGAATATGGTTGCTCCGTCCTCTTCAGGGCGAAGATGGAATGCTTCCCTTTGCATATCGGTGAGAATTTCCAAATCCTCTATCAGGAAATTACTCTCATCCTGAGCCTGGAATTTCGCTTTCTTCCAGCCTTCCGAGATATAATACAGTTCTCTCAGAGTCGATGAACGGTTTTCACCGATCTGTTTTCGCAAAAACCAGATGACATATGCCATCTTCAGCAGGTGGAGTGCACTCTTTGCCGTACCTGCTGAGCGGATACTCTCCCGGTCCCCATATTTCCAGACTTCGGATGTATCATCATATTCAATATTCTGTTTTGTTCGTGTCGGAAGAGCGATGGAAGGGATCTGTCCCTCAAGCATCTGGTCATACCATTTCCGAGCGATGCCGATGAGCCGCCCGGTAGCCAGAATATCAAGATCTTCTTTACTCATCTCGGTCCACCATAACAACATTCCTCGGATCAATGCCACGGATTTCGACTGTCCCATGGGCTGATCCTGAATAGGTTGTCGTCCACACTTTTCCTGGATCAACCACCACCTGCCAGACCCGGGTGAAATCTTCATCCATTTTTGTCAAAAAATCCGGGGGGGGATCAGCGTTATTTTCCGAATCCCTGGTGATGGTATAAAGAGAGAGGGATGCCTGGCCTGCGGTGTAATTTTTTATCTCTATCCTAACAATACCCTCTGATACCGTCTTCCTCACAATAAGCTTATGCATGATCCTGCCCTCAATCGATGAAATGTCGGGTTTAGGCAGCTCAACTATCTCTGCAACCTTTTCGGCCAGTTCAGGAAGGATAGCACACACTGCCCTGGCACGATCTTCCTGCAACCGGTTCCGGTCTCTTCGGGAGAGGAAGACCTTCAGGTCGCGGGCGAGATCCTGCAGTCCAAGGGTGATCTCCCGCTCAATCTCAGGGATGGAGGCAATGGCATCCTTACTCTCGCTGGTAAACGGAACACTGGTCGATGCCACATGCACAAGAATGAGGAGGGGTCCGGTAGGGAGACCTGCCTGGGCGACAGCATAGTTCTTCCAGTTCATCGCAGAAATTGCAGAAGTGATTGCGCATGCTCCCTGCTGGTACATCAGAGGTACCCGGTTTGCAAACCGAAGAATCTGTGCATTCCCGTCGGCCGCAAGTTTTCCACCATATCCTATCGCGGCTTCTATGATGAACGGGTGCCCTGAAAAGACCGATCCTGGCCGCGTCCGGGCTTTTACGAAGTCCATCTGGAATTCTTTTTCAAGACCCCTTATGATAAGGTCCTCTCCGATAGGCGAAAGACACTGGGAGATTGGAGGGGGGGGTACTTTCACCATCTGCATCGCCTCAATAAGCCGTTTCTGTTCTTTGGCAGCGAGAGATGATGCATCAGCTGTGCAGGACAGCTGTGCAATCCGGCATATCTCTTCTGCAGTTTTCTTCCCGATTTTCGAGAAACTGCTCATAAGAAACGATTCAAGTGTTCCAGGAGATGCCTGAAGCATCCTCCTGATCTGCCCGACCTCGATTCCGTGGGGATGGGGTTTAATCGCCCTGGGACAAGCGATCACCTCATCGCTGACCCGGTCGAACATGAACACCTCGCCATCTATTTCAAGCCGGATCCGGGCATGCGGATTTACCACGGAGGTGTATCTCAGATATTCAATAAGCCGTTTTTTCGCGGCAAGGGTGCTTTTGAACTCAATCTGAATCCGCGTCCCATGGGTCCGATCCCACTCTATCTCGCGGCGGGTAAGGACTTCGGGTTCATTCGTATCAATATTGATCTGAATGGCACATTCATGGGCAGGGTATTCAGGGCCGGTCCTGGAAACGATGATGGTGGGGACCCCTGCTGTGAGCTGGGCATACAGCACTGCAGCGCTGATACCGATCCCCTGCTGCCCTCTGCTCTGTCGTATCTGGTGAAACCGGGAACCATACAGGAGCTTGCCAAAGATGAAGGGGATCTGGTCCGGAATGATCCCAGGGCCGTTGTCTTCGATAACGATCCGGTAGATGTCCCGGTCCTGCCTGCTTACTGAGAGAAATATATCGGGAAGCTCCATCGCCTCTTCGCAGGCATCAAGAGCATTATCCACCGCTTCCTTGATGGTGGTGATGATTCCTCGTGTGGGCGAATCAAAGCCAAGGAGGTGCTTGTTCCGCTCAAAAAATTCGGCGACGCTGATGCTCCTCTGCTGCTTAGCCAGCTCCTCAGCGAGGCTCACTCCCGGTCACCTCACTGATTGCTTCGGGGAGAGTGAGTTCTTGCTGTATCCCGGATCTGAGATTTTTAAGGGTCACCAATGAATTTTCCTTCTCTCTCTTTCCGATAATCAAAGCATAATCGGCGGATTTAGACAGTCGGGACAACTGCTGGGTCAGGGACCGTTCAGAGAGGTCGAACTCGGTCCGGATCCCCGCCGCCCTGAATTCGCGGGCAACCGCAAGGGCCCAATCCCTCCCATCAGGGGTATAGGCAATCCCGGCCATAATCTGGTGCGGAGGGCCTTGGTCCCCTCTTGCGACCATCACCCGATCAAATCCAATGGCAAATCCGCAGGAGGGCGTATCTTCTCCACCGAAAAGATGAGCAAGACGATACGTTCCCCCACCAAGTACCTGGTTTTCAGTTCCAAGATTTTGGGCGAATATTTCAAAGACCATTCCGGTATAGTAATCGAGTCCTCGTGCAATGCCGGGATCCAGGGTATACGGAATTCCGGTCGTATCAAGGATCGAGAAGAGTTCTCCGATCCTCGCCTTTTCCGGAAGATCTCCTGTGATCGCGAACACATCGTTCAGGTTTCGGCAGGATGTTAATTGTATCAGCGATGTGCAGAGGTCATCCCATCCTTTGCTGGTGAGGTAATCTGAAAGGCCGTCAAAATTTTTCTTGTCGAGGAACATACGGATTCTTTTCTGTTCCTGTTCCGGGATCTCTGACAGCAGGCTCCTTACTAATGCCAGATGGCCGATATGAATTGAGAATGAGATCCCCGTAGATGAGAGTATCTCTTCAGCAAGCATGATGACTTCTGCCTCTGCAAGAGCAGAATCCACGCCTATAAGTTCCACCCCAAACTGCCAGAACTGGCGGTATCTGCCCTTTTGTGGGCGCTCATAGCGGAAACAATCGGCAAAGTAATACCAGCGAAGCGGTTTTGGCAGAGTTTTCCCTTCATTGACGTACATCCGAAGAACCGGCGCCGTAAGCTCGGGGCGGAGGGCCATCGGCCTCCCCCCTTTATCCTCGAAAACGTACATCTCCTGGATGATTCCTTCTCCCGAACGGATGGTGAAAAGGTCGAGTTCTTCAAATTCGGGGGTGCAGATCTCACGGTAGCCCCATCTCCGTGCCACCTCGCGCATCCTGCCTTCGATCTCGCGCCTCTGTTCCATCTCGTCAGGGAGGAAATCCCTGGTCCCACGTGGTTTTTGGAGCATATCGCATCAAGCCTCCTTATTTTTTATCCCTTTTCGGAGAGGGGCTTTCCCAAGAAACCGGTCGAGGGTTTCCTCTGACCCCCATATCTTTTCGCGCTCTTCTCTCCCCTGAAGATAAAGGGCAGCGAGGATAAGGCCGAGCCCGAGGAGTTCCAGCGAATATATGGTTACTGCTACACCAAGAATGGCCAGAGCACCAAATAGAATTCCCCTGTATGCAGCCTTCCGGTATCCTGGAAGACCGGTCCGATAAAAAATCCTGGCATCACGCAGCCACAGGAAAAAAACAACTGCAGCCCCAAAGAGGGCGATATAGACGAGATAACTCATGATTATGAACGTATTATTATACGCGGACCCATATCTTTATTATTGAGGTATGCAGGCAAACAGAAAGCTCCGTGAAGCTCTCCTCCGATTCCAGGAAGGCGCCATCAGTCTGGAAGAGACGGAACGGGAGATTGACGGATTACGTATTGAGGAAGTCTCCGATATCGCCTGTCTTGATATCGGCCGAAATATCCGCTGTGGTATACCGGAGGTTGTTCTCGCCGAGGGAAAAGAGTCAGCTCACCTTGCAGATATTGCGCTTGCCCATGCCCGATCATCTGGCAGATGCGTCATATCCCGGTTAAACCGGGCCCAGGAAAAGATACTTCGGGAACGTGCAGAAAAATCAGGGTTTACTCTGACCTGCCATGAGACTGCGCGGATGGCGGTGCTGTCTACTGGAGATCCGATCACACTTACCGGCGGAATCATTGCTGTCATTACTGCCGGGACCTCCGATATACCGGTCGCAGAAGAGGCACGCGTGATTGCAACTGAAATGGGCTGCCAGGTTTGTACCGCATATGATGTTGGCGCTGCAGGGATTCACCGCCTTTTTCCCGCCATCAGGAAATGTCAGGGTGCACAGGTCTTCGTCGTTGCAGCCGGCCGGGAGGGGACCCTCCCGGCAGTTGTTGCAGGGATGGTTGACCGGCCGGTAATCGGGGTTCCGGTCAGCACAGGGTATGGATATATGGGGAAAGGGAAAGCTGCGCTGGCCAGCATGCTCCAGTCCTGTTCCGTGCTGACAGTGGTGAATATCGATGCGGGATTTACGGCAGGAGCCATGGCTGCCTTGATCGCAAATATGGTGGTAGGCCAATGACACGGGCATTTTATATCGGGCGATTTCAGCCTTATCACAACGGGCATCAGTATGTCCTCGAAAAAATCGCAGGAACAGCCGATGCGATTGTGATAGGGGTGGGAAGTGCACAGCTCAGCCATGAGAAGGAAAATCCCTTTACTGCGGGGGAGCGGATTCTAATGATCACCGAATCCCTGAAGGACATCCGGGTACCCCTCTATGTCATCCCTATTGAAGACATCAAGAGAAATGCCCTCTGGGTAGCCCACGTCCGCTCCATGGTTCCCCCGTTTGATATTATTTTTTCAAGCAATCCGCTCGTAATGCGGTTGTTTTCCGAAGAGGGGATCCCCGTACGCTCTCCTGCCATGTATGCAAGGGAACTACACTCGGGGACAGAAATTCGGCGGAGGATTCTCAAGGGAGAGCAATGGGAGAATCTGGTTCCCGCTCCTGTTTCGGAGATAATACGGGAGATCGGAGGCGTGGAGCGTGTACGACAGATTGCAAGGAACGATTGTGATGTGACCGAGTCCCCTGGGGGACATTCACTGTGAGGAGGGATTGAACTGTTCAAACGTATCAGATCGATGTTCGGTACGCCAAAGGAGCCAGAAGATGTCGAATGCGCGTTAGGGGAACTCCCTTCTCTCCTTGATTCGAGGGAGAAGGAGATCAGCCGTACCCTCATCGAAAAGACCCAGAAACAAAGGAATACAATCCGGGATCTTCGTTCATCCCTGAAAGAACTCGTGAAGGATCTGACATCGAAAGAGAGAGAGGAAGCATACCACCCCAAACTCGAAACCATTGCAAAAAATACCTTGCCGCTCTTTGAACGGGCGATGTTCTCCTCTCTCTCAAAAGATCTCCCTGAAGATCCAGACCTTTTTTATCTTGCTGCAACAGAGAGCCTCAAAGGCTGCGTAAAATCCCTTTCAGGGCAGGGAAGATATTTGAGGGGCGTTTTTCCCGAGGAGATGAAAGAGATCAGGGAGACGGTTGACCAGATCGGCAGAGAAATGAATGCGATGACCCCCGCCATTGCAGAAGCCCGGAAGCAGAGAGAAGTACTTTCGGCGGTTCGTATCGATCTCTCCCGACTCAATTCAGCTGAGAAGGAGAAGAAACATACTGCTGATGAAATAAATCTTTTAAGAGGAGAAACTCTCCGGGAAACGGGAGATATTGATCGGCTTTGCGATAGGATCAGAGCCGTCAATGAAGCGATTGATCAGGGGAGTCTTCGCAATCAGCAGGAGGAGCTTGCCACAGCTAAGCGTGAATTCCTCGAAAAAGAAATGGCATTACAGGCTGATCTCGCAGTAGTAGCTCATGTTTTCCGGAAGGCGGAGAAAGTACTGGGCAGGACCATAGGAACAGCTTCAGTCAAGGATATTGAATCTTTTGTGGACACTCTGGCCGGGAGCGGCATCCCCGCTGAGGAGCAGATAGTGCCCGATCTCATCAGATTGTTACCCACTCTTGCGAGCATGAGAGATTCAGGGGATCTGGTTCTGAAAAACAAGGAAGAGAAGGAGCTCTTTTCAAGGGAGATGGATCTGCCTTCCCGGATACGGGATGGGTATGCACGAAGAGAAGTGGCATATCGTAGTTTCCATACAAAGGAGCATGCCTATCAGGAAAATCCTCTCCTGGTGGAACTATCTGCCCTGCAGAGAGAAGCCGACCGACGGAAGGGGCATGCTGAGTCCTTAACGTCCCGTTTATCATCCCTCATGGAGAAAAATGCCGCATTGGAGAAAGAAATCCCTGATCTGGAAGAACGGGTACGTTCTGATGTTGGGAGATTACTTGGGCATGCTGTGTCAATTGCAATGGATGATGCTACGGAACTATCAAGGTGATCTTGTGATAACTCTCCCGATTGGACAGGTGGTGTGAAGGTGCCAGACGACCGGTATCGTCTTCTTGAGGTGACAGATGGAAAGGTCCCCTGCCTGCCAGGGAAGAATGAGACGATCGAACACTGCAGGTTTTGTGTTCATTCAAGATTTTTCCGGGTAAGAGGGGAATATGTCAAATCTCCCGCTCTTGCCTATTGTCTCCTCCATCGCGCCACGAAAGAGGTGGATCTGAAATCTGTTGACGCAGTACAATGCGCTGATCGTGATGGAGAAGGATATCGGAGTATGATGAATATTATTGGATAATAGTTACGGGGTTTTCCAGAACTCCCACCACTTTTTACTCTGGAAGGGCACCGGTTTCATCTCCCGTACCAGTTCGACATCGATAATATGGTGTATGAGCTTTACTTCGTCGGTAAGCTCCATGAGGGACTGTTTTAATGTCTCGAGGGAGAGTTTGATATCGTGATATTCTTCAAAGGTCTGTTTCTGATTCGGGCTGAAGGGAGTGGTTCCGGTTGCCTTGGTAAAACCGTTCTCTATCATCTCAATGATGGCGCGGTTACGGTCAATGCCATTCTCTTTGGCATACTTATCGATTAGCTCCATCATCTCTGTATCAGTAGTGATCGATATCCTGAGCACCATGTCTCCTTCTCCCGTGTCTTTTATTTCATAGAAATTATCGGTAAGGTAAAAAAAACCACGCCTGCCATCAATCGCAAAAAAAGGCTAGAATGGGATCCAGCCGGACATGCCGTTCAAATTCAGCGGCCAGATCTTCGTATACATCCCTGTCTTTCTCTGTTGCATCCATCTCAAAGTCCAGATTTTTCTTTCTGTACAGATAGGTGAGCAGTGCCCGGACTGCGGCTGGATTCTCGAAAAGGCCATGGAGATAGGTTCCTATTACCAGCCCGTCCTCTGAAACTGCCCCTTCTCCTTCGAATGCTTCATTGTCACCAGTACGAATTGTCTCGCCCATATGAATCTCGTATCCTTTCACTGATCCCATCTGGGCCAGAATCGGCCCGTGCGGAAGGGCTTCCCGATGTACCTGTTTAGTAACCTTCTCATAGCGGGAAAACCGTGTGGTTACATCGAGGAGGCCAATCCCCTCATATCTCCCGCAGCGGGATTCAAGCCCTTCATCAAAGATCTCTTTTCCAAGCATCTGGTAACCCCCGCAGATTCCGATAATTGGGATGCCCTGTTGGCTTGCCCTGACAATATCAGCAGCAGTACCACTCGCCTGAAGCAGAAGAAGATCTTCGACGGTATTCTTTGTACCGGGGATAATGATACAATCGTATCCACCAAGTGGTTCACCCGGATGTAAGTAATCTACGGCTGCATACGGTTCGAGCCGCTCAAAGTCAGTAAAATTCGAAATACGGGGGAGTCTGATGATCCCAATCTTTACCGGAAGGTTGCAGGATCGCTTGTCTCCAAGCGACAGGGAGTCTTCGCTCGGGAGAGGGATTGAAAATACCGGGAGAATCCCGAGCACGGGGATCCCGCAGAGGTCTTCAATAATCTGAACTCCCTCTTCGAAAAGGGCCGGATCCCCCCTGAATTTATTAATGATGATTCCCATCACTCTTGGCCGGATATCCTCTGGGAGGAGTGATAGGGTTCCGTATATCTGTGCAAATACTCCTCCCCGTTCGATGTCGGCGACAAGAAGGACCGGCAGGCGGAGTTCCCGCTCTATCCTGATATTCGCGATATCCCGGGAATAAAGGTTTATTTCGGCTGCTCCTCCCGCACCTTCGGCAACGATATGGCCAAATTTCTCGAGAAGGCGATGAGCAGAAGCGACAGCGATAGAGAGGAGGTAATCAGTCTCCTGATAATATTCTGAAATGCGAACGTCTTTCCAGGGCCGACCCTTGAGCACCACTTGGGAGACCATCTCCCCTTTTGGTTTCAGTAAGATCGGATTCATATCAGCATCCGGCTCTACCTGTGCAGCGAGAGCCTGCATTGCCTGTGCAATACCAATTTCAGCGCCATCGCTGGTTATAAAGGAATTCAGGCTCATATTTTGTGATTTGAAGGGTGCTACCCTTATGCCACGGTTTGTAAGGATCCGGCAGAGGGCTGCAACGACCGTGCTCTTTCCGACATGTGACGCGGTACCGATGACAAGAAGGGACATCTGAAGGAAAGGTGTGCATGGAGTTTAAATAAAAGGTATTCCTTGTTGTTTTCATATGGCGCTGTCCGAGGCAGGAAAGATACTGCTTGAGAGCCGGTATCTTCTCAGCGGAGAGACCGTGTCAGATATGTTCCAACGCGTCGCCAGGGCAGTGAATACCGGCAGGGAAGCGCAGTTCTGCCAGATCATGGAAGATCTCCTCTTTCTCCCGAACTCCCCGACCCTTATGAATGCCGGGACCCCCAAAGGCCAGTTATCAGCATGCTTCGTGCTCCCGGTAGAAGATTCAATTCAGGGCATCTTTACCGCCCTCACACAGATGGCGATGATCCACAAAAGCGGGGGAGGTACCGGATTTTCTTTCTCACGAATCAGGCCAGCTGGGGACATTGTTGGCACAACCGCAGGGGTCGCAAGCGGTCCTCTTTCATTCATCCGTGTTTTTGATGAAGCCACCACTGCTTTAAAACAGGGCGGCAGGAGGAGAGGAGCGAATATGGGAGTCCTTGCCTCTTCACATCCAGATGTTCTCTCATTTATTAGGGCAAAGAAAAACGGAGACCTGAAAAATTTTAATCTTTCTGTCGGCATTGATCGTCACTTCTTTGACTCATATTGCCGGAAAGGGACTTATGATCTCATTAATCCAAGGAATGGAGAAGTCTCTCGAACCATCGATACAGGGATCCTTTGGGAAGAACTTTGTTCCGCGGCATGGCAATGCGGTGATCCGGGTATCCTGTTCCTTGACCGGATCAATGATTTGAACCCGGTCCCTGGCCTTGGTCCGATTGAAGCAACGAATCCCTGCGGTGAACAACCTCTTCTGCCTTATGAGAGCTGCAACCTTGGGAGTCTCAATATAGCGGGATTTGTTCGGAAGGGTGAGCTGGATGAGGACAAGCTGGTATCAGTGGTCAGGTTCGGTGTTGAGTTTCTTGACGCAGTGATTGATATCAATACCTACCCGGTTCCCGAGATCAGGGATCGGACGCTTCTTACCAGAAAAATAGGTCTGGGGATAATGGGTCTTGCAGATGCCCTTATTATGATGGAAATACCCTATGCCTCCAACGAAGGTCTCAATGTTACCGAATCAATCATGCAAGTGATCCAGCAGGAAGCTCATTTCGCTTCTGAGGAACTAGGTGAAAAAAAGGGATCATTCCCTGCAATTGATAAGAGCTGGTATCCCGGTCCGATGAGGAACGCAACCGTGACAACGGTTGCACCAACCGGATCACTCCATATCATTGCGGGAACCAGTAGCGGGATTGAACCCCTCTTTTCCCTGGCGTTTTCCCGTATCATCAATGGAAAAGCGATCAGGTTTGTCCATCCCGCTGTCAGGCATATTGTCGAATCACTGCCAAGGGGTCAGACCCTGATGGAACAGATCGAAAGGACCGGGAGTGTTCAGAATCTGCCAATCCGGGATTATGAAAAGGAATTGCTTCGTACTGCTCCTGAAATCAAACCGGAGTTCCATGTCCGGATGCAGGCAGTTGTGCAGAAGAAC
>Ga0116178_10001170_pt1 | contig 21965 bp, 18 predicted proteins | sample AD_STIC12_MetaG_FD_89880 | JGI IMG/M metagenome (GOLD analysis project Ga0116178, IMG submission 89880) | Active sludge microbial communities of municipal wastewater-treating anaerobic digesters from USA - AD_STIC12_MetaG | ecosystem: Engineered > Bioreactor > Anaerobic > Digestate | place: USA... | reverse complement strand
GATCTACGAAGAAATCGTGCAGCTGGCGCAGGGCACTCTGAGTTTCAGCATCAACGGCACATTTAAAGCCACCGGCAAAGAATTCGCTCTTCTGCCGCAGCAGACCATTCACATGAAAAAAGTTGAATACGGCGCCGGTTATTCGTGGCATGGCTATGCCGACCGCAACTATTCGGGCTCACTGCTGGTGCGCTATGGCGCCAACGACGCGATTGACTGCATTCTTACCACCGCCTTTGAAAACGTTCTTGCCGGTGTCGTTCCGTCAGAAATCTCGGCCAAAGCCGAAATTGGCGCGTTGCAGGCTCAGGCCGTCGCTGCCCGTGGCGAAATCATGGCCAAAATCGGCGTCAGACATGCCAGCGAAGGATTTGATACCTGTTCTGAGCAGCACTGCCAAGTGTTCAACGGTGATACGACCTATTCAATCGATGTTGGCAGAAAAATCGCTCCAACTGCCGGTTACGTTCTCATGGGTCTGAATGGTCATATTCTCGATGCGGTTTATTCTGCAAACTGCGGTGGCCACAGCGAATCGAGCCACTACGTCTGGACCACCCAGCCAAACCCGGCCCTCACCGGAAAATGGGACAATTCAGGAACCCCGGCACTCGATTTGAGCGAAGAAGAGCAGGTCGGTGTCTTTATTCGCAATCCTCCCGCTGGCTGCCACTGCAATAACCCGACGGTAGAAGGCGGAAACCGCTTCCGCTGGAATAAACCCATGCCTGCCGCCGACTGGAAAAAGGTCGAAGAAAGCCTGGCAATCGGCCGGGTTAAAACGGTCAAAGACATTGCCCGCGGTGTTTCTGGCCGTATCTACCGCCTTACCTTCGTTGGCGAACGCGGCGAAAAGACCGTCATGAAAGAACTGAATATCCGCCGCCTGCTTGGCGGTCTAGCCAGTGCCTGCTTTGTCGCCGACTGGAAACGTGATGCCGCCGGCTACATTGTCAGTGCCGAACTTCTCGGTGCCGGTTTCGGTCACGGTGTCGGCATGTGCCAGACCGGTGCCCAGAGCCTGGCCAAACAGGGCTGGAACTACCAGCGCATTCTCAGCCACTATTTCACCGGCAGCCAGCTGAAAAAGATGTATTGATCGATCTTAAAAACACACGCCGGTTCGCATACTCAGATGCCGAACCGGCGTGTGTTTTTTAGTTCGCTCGGAAATATAAAAGCTCGAAGCTGAAAAAAATGACAACTCGCTTTAACCTTTTTTCCGTGCTTAAATAAACCGACTGAATTGGAAAAGTATCCGGGTGAAAATTGTTGGAGCATTGATCTGATGACTGAACCCGTCTGGCGGCAGATTTTTCGGAACTCTTCATGTCTGGCAATGTTGCCTGGCGTTGCCGGTATCGTCGGCATTCTGCTTGCAATCACCTTAGGGTCTGAACTCTTTCGGGGACTGTTTCTCCTGTTGTGCCTGGTTTTGTTTCTGGTCCTGGCTTTTTGCTGTGGGTGCGATTTCTTTGCCGGCTGTTGAAGAAAAACAGAGCGGACAAGAATGATTAAGCTGCTGAAATAAAACCGTGGGCTGTCTCGAAAGACAACCCACGAATTTAAGAACTGTAAGTAAGAGTTACTGGCCGATGTTTTTCAGAAGCTTTTCGCGGTATTCGGGCAGTTTTTTGTAGAGAACTGTGCCCGGGCATGACTTCGGGGCGAAGTCGCAATGACCGTAAAGGTTGGTCTTCGGGTCGATTTTATAGGTCGAGGCCAGCCATGACAGCACGTTCAGAAGAGATTCTTCAATTTTCGGGTTAAGCTGGTCTTTGTTATCGTCATAGTCGCCGATGACACAGATGCCGACTGAATTGGTGTTGGGTGAGCAGTGAGCGCCAACCACGCCTTCGGGGCGACCCTGATAAATAACGCCATCGGGACCGATCAGGAAATGATAGCCAATGTCGGCCCAGCTGGTTTTCGGGTCATCCATGTGATAGTTCTGAATGCCACGAATTGTTGCGGCACCTTTGTATGAGGCCTGGTTGGGCAGATAGCTGTGGTGAACGATCAGGCGCTGCGGGGTGTGAGGAGTATACGAAGATTTCGGTGCTCTGGCGCCCCAGGTGGCGCGGGCGACGACTGCGGGTTTGGCCCAGGCAGCCTTCACATCGAACGGAGCGGGTTTCTGCATGAAATATTCCATTTTCTTTGCTTCAAGATAATTGCCCTGAACGGAAAAATGTCTTACGGCAGTTTTGCCTCGTTCTGGGTCTCTGACGACGAACATCAGCTGACAGGCTGATACTGAATCGATGGCAGAAAAATGATATTCACCATCGAAAGCCAGGTAGCTTGTCCAGCGGCCGGTTTCGGCATATCTGAATCTGGCATAGCATCTGACGAGGGCCTTTTCAGCCTTTTCCATGTCAACACCGACGATCAGGTTGTTGACGGCTTTATCCATTTCCATCACTTCGGTTTCATGCTGGCCATAGGTTGAACCGGATACGATAAAATCAGGGTTGCCGGTAATAATAACGTCAGGGGTGTCGACGTCGGCGCTGACCAGGCAGGGGAGCATAAAAGCGAAAAACAGGGCGACAACAGCAATCATTCTCATATACTTCATACTTCACCTCTAGTAACAACTTTGTCTGATCATTATACATGAAAATAAATTGTCACGCAAATAAACATCCCGCCCGGTATTTCTGGTGTACCGGGCGGGATGCTCAACCGCTGATCAGGAAATATCAGTTGTTTCTGACTTCGTTAAAAAGGTCAGAAAGCTGGTCGAGAGCCGCAAAAGTCTCTTTGATCAGCTTCTGCATGCGGTCTTCGCTGTTCTGAAAGTTTGATTTACTGCGTGATTCTGGCTTTGACATCGCTTTGAGATTCGGGTTGTTTATTTGGGGAATTCGTCGAGGTTACCTGGTCCGATGGTGTTATGGCTGACTTTGGCGTCAGAAGTGGTATCATCAGACCCGCAACCGGTGATTGCGATCGGGGAAAGCACTATTGCTGCTGCGACCAGCATCCACAAGTATTTTTTCACCTGCTGTTTCTCCTTTGCACTGAACTTGCAGTGCCTATCGGCAGGTGTCAGAGAATTTTTTAGTAAAGTTTGACCAGTATTGCTCCCGGAAAATAATGCAGCAGAATGTCGGCAAAAGCCCGCCCTGCCAGAGCCATGCTCTGTGCGCCGGTCTGGCACATGCCGACGCCGTGCCCCCAGCCGGCCCCTTCAAAATCGGCGGCATTGATGAATCCCTGTTTGTCGCGTTTCCAGTCGGCCTTGAAAAACGAACTGCGCAGCCCGCCAAAAAGCTGCCTGATCGGCAGTTCCTTGAGAACTGTTTTTTCGCCGTTTTCACCAGTCAGCTTGATGCTGACAATGCGGCCCGAAATTTCTCTGACGCTGCCGGTGATCTCTTTAATTCTGCCAATGGCGGCCTTGCTTTCGACAGCCTGCCACTCCTTCGGGCTCAGGCTTTTCTTCCATCTGAACTTATCTGCGCCTTCAACCCCGGGGGTGGCACACCAGCAGTCGGGCGGGGCGCTGATAAAGCTGCGCGCCTGCTCTTCATTCGTCAGATCAACTCTGATTCCGGTCTTTATGTCAGAAACGCCCTGTAGATGCGGGTCGGCGTTCGAGGTCCAGATATTCTGATTCGCAGAAGAGTGCCCGCCGCAATTGGCCCCATAAACGGCGTCAAGTATGCCGCCTTTGTGATTTTCGAGCACCAGGCCGCGGGTTGGTGCGATGCTGGCGGAAATGTTCTGATCGGTGGCCTGCAGACCTTTATAAACCTGGCAATGCTGCTCCGAACAGAAGTCGAAGCCCTCGTTCAGATGACGAACACCCTTTTTGGAAAGCATTTCGCCTCTTGCTGCCACTGCCTGGGCCTGCATGGCGGCCATCGGGGCCTTTGACGATATTTCTGAGGGCACAATCCCGACAAGCAGTTTTTCGAGATCGGTGACTTCAATGCAGTCGAGTGAATTCTCGACGCCGAACTGAATCAGCATGTCACCAGCGAATTTGCGATCTTCAAAACCGTGCCATGAATAACCTTTTGCAAATTCGGCCTTGCGTAGAATGGTCTGCTCTTTGCTGTCGAGCTTGAGGCCGGTCAGGCTCTCGGCGATGGTTTGTTTGCCGAGCTTGAGCTGCAGTTTTCCGGCTGCCGGCCTGATATTTTCGATAAACACCCAGCTGGAAATCCCATCAGCAGCAAGTTTGTCCTGCAGTTTGCGGGCTTCGGGCTCGTCGGCAAAAATTCCGACGCCGATAAAGACGACGCGATTGTCGGGGTAACCAGGTGCCGGGGCATTGCCGGCGAGAAAGCGATGCGTCTTGAAAGCCTTGAATTTAAGCTCTGTTTCGCGCAGCTGATTCTCGTCGGCAGCGCTGCCCGAGCCGACCATCAGATGATAGCGGCGCACCGCCTTTGTCTGAAGCTGCCCGGTAATGACGTAGGCGCGATCGGGTATGATTTTTCCGCTTTTTTTGTCGGCCTGCCAGGTGCCGCCGGCTGGCATGACGATCTCAACTCTGTTTGCATACTGGGCGACGCGAATCTTTACTTCGGGCGCCTTTGCCGCCATAGCCACACCTGCTGCCAGGTTGATAATCAATACCGTCAGAAGCGATTTCAGCAGCTTATTCATGATCGATGTCTCCGATGGCTTTGTAAAGCACGCCTTCAGCCTGCTTCAGTTTAAGCTTCGCCTGCTCGACGGTGAAATCGGTGCGGGCGAGCAGAATCGCGAGTTTGACGTCGCCGTCAGCTTCCTGCAGCTTGGCTTCGGCGAGATAATTCGGCACCTGGCCGCCTTCCATGACAATGCGCAGGGCGCGGCGTCGCAGCTTGGCATTGGTGGCCCTCATATCGATCATCAGATTTTCAAAAACCTTGCCGATTCTGATCATGCTGATGCTCGAAAGCATGTTGAGAACCATTTTACAGGCCGTGCCGCTTTTCAGGCGGGTCGAGCCGGTGATTACCTCTGGTCCGACGGCCGGATTGATCAGGACATCGGTTTTGGGCAGATCACCATAAGGATTACAGGTGAGCAATACGGTGTGCGCCCCGATCGAACGGGCGTAGTCTATGCCACCGACGACGTATGGTGTGGTGCCTGAAGCGGTGATGCCGACCAGAATGTCGTCTTTACAGAAGTTGACCTCGATGAGGTCTGCCCGCCCTGCCGAAACTATATCTTCTGCCCCTTCGGCAGCGTTGTTCAGCGCCTGATAGCCGCCGGCAATGATTCCCATGACCATATCCGGCTCAACCCCGAAAGTCGGGGGGCATTCAGAGGCATCGAGAACCCCAAGCCGGCCCGAAGTTCCGGCACCGAGATAAATCAGTCGGCCACCCTTTTTAAAGGCGCTGACGATAAGCTCGATGGCCTGTGCTATCGGCTCCGAACATGCCTCAACCGCCTTGTAAATCGCCTGATCTTCATTGATGAAAAGCTTGACCGCGTCACGGGTGCTGACCCGGTCAATATAAATGGTGCGTGGGTTGCGGGTTTCAGTAAGGGCCTGGGTGGTTTCGGTCTTGCCGGCTCTGCCCTGAAGCTTGCTTTCGGTCATTGTTTAACTCCGGTGATTAAAAGTTTTTTCAGATCGGCTGAAGCGTAGTCAGTTTTTGCGTGCAGAATCAATGGTCCCATGAAGAGCTCACAGGCACGCGTTTTCCAGATAATGTCGAGTTTGTGCTGGCGGCAGGCACCGTTTACCATCTCCTGGAAAGGGGCCCAGCCGGCCCACAGCCCCCCAGAACCAGACGCTTCTGCCTGGTTCATAGCCAGCTGCTGCATCAGATGCGTCAAAGAACGAGCCAGAAGATTGACCGAGTCGATGACCATGCGTGAGGCAGCCTTGTTTTCGGCATCAAAGGCATCGGTAAGAACCGGCGCGAAAGTGCCCAGTCGGTTTTGGATGCCGCTGCTGTGGTAAAGTTCGTCTATGATGTGGCGCCGGTCAGGTTTGTCGAAGCGCCGCTCCCAGGCCTGGGCAAAAGCAGCGTAGCCGGGCTCGCCTTCGAGGTGACGCAGAACGCCCTCGACGGCCCTTTTTCCGAACAGGCTGCCCGAAGGCGATTCATCGAGCAGGTAACCCCAACCGCCGATTCTGGCCTTTTTATCACCATTGACACCATAGAGAACCGAACCGGTGCCGTTGATGCTGAGAATGCCGTCGCCGCCGGCAAGGCAGGCCGCATGATTGCAGGCATAGTCAGAGAAAATTTCGACGCCTTCAGATTGATCGTCGCAGCTGCCGAGAGTTTCTTTCAGCCTTGTCGCAGCCTGCAGGTCGTCGGCTCCGGCGGCACCGATCAGCCACAGATGACTACGGCCCGGCAGAGCTGCCGCCATGTCGCGCAGTTTGAGACAGATGGCATTACAGCCGGCCGCGTCGACAGCACGCAGATTCCCTGATGGAAACCTGAAATCGCGAACCAGACCGGATTCATTGAAACAGGCGCCCTTGAGTTCGGTGCCGCCCCAGTCGATACTGATGGTCAGTCTGCTCACTGAATGGCTCCTTTGCGCATGCCTTCGAGCATATAGCGCGAGAAGAACATGAACACCGCTACCATAGGCACTGCCGCCAGGGTGGCGCCGGCCATCAGCAGACCGAAATCCATCATCTGCTGGTCCTGAAGTGTCGACAGACCGACGGTCAGAGTGTAATAGCGCTCGCTGTTGAGCGTGATGAGCGGCCACAGAAAAGCGTTCCACTGGGTGATGAATGTAAAAATGCCCGAAGTTGCAAGAATCGGCATCGACAGCGGAAAATAGATGTGCCGGAAAACCTGATAATGGCTGGCGCCATCGATTTGAGCTGCCTCTGACATCTGAATCGGTATCGAATCCATATACTGCCTGACCATGTAGACACCGAAGGGGGAGGCAATTGCCGGCAGAATGACCGACCAGAGACTGTCGATCATACCCCATTTGGCCATGAACAGAAACAGTGGCAGCATGACGATCTGCCCCGGAACCATCATCGCGGCCAGCAGAACCAGAAAAATCGCTTCGCGGCCCTTGAAGCGGCCGGCGGCAAAGCCAAAGGCCGCGAGGGCGTTGAAAATGGTCTGGGCAATGGTGACCGCAGCTGAAACGACAAATGAGTTGATGCTCCAGCGGGCAATGTTGCCGGCGGCGAGTAGAACTTTGAAGTTTTCGAGCGACCAGTCGCCGTAGCGGGGTGGGGTGGCGGCCAGCGCATCTGGTGACGTGAACGCGGTGATCAGCATCCAGACAAGGGGGCCGCCGGTAAGAATCAGCCCGACTGCCAGAAAAAACAGAGAAATCTGATTGGCAATGTGTCTGTTCATGCTAAATACTCCACATCCTGCTTCGCCAGATATTTCTGGGCGATGGTGATCACCATGATGGCAATGAAAAGTATCAGCGCCATGGCCGATGACAGCCCGAAGTCAAAATCGCGGAAAGCCGAAGTATAGACGCGATAAACGACTACCTGCGTCGAAATGCCAGGGCCACCGTCGGTCAGCATCAGTACCTGGGCAAAGACCTGCAGCGCCGCAATGGCACCGGTGATCATCAGAAAGGTGGTGGTGCCGCTCAGAAGCGGAACCGTGATGTGCCACCATTTGCGCAGCGGCCCGGCCCCTTCGATATCTGCCGATTCATACAGCGACTGCGGAATATTGGCCATTGAAGCCAGGTAGATCAGCATCGAGCCGCCCGGCGATTTGAGAATGCCCGAAATGATGACCGACCAGAAGGCAATGTCAGGGTCGGTAAGCCAGCCAATCGGTGCCATGCCGAGCCAACGCAGTGTTGTGTTGCACAAACCGACTTCGGTGTTGAAAATCCAGCGCCAGACCATCGTGAGAACGACGACTGAAGCGACACCCGGCAGATAGTAAGCAGCTCTGAAAAAGTTTTTCAGCCAGCCTTTCATGCCATAGATAAGGCTTGCAACTACCAGCGCGGTAAAAACATTGGCCGGAACCACGACCAGACTGTAAATAAGGGTGTTCCAGCCGGCTTTGACAAATTTGGGGTCATTGATGGCTCTGACAAAGTTCTCGATCGTATAACCACCGACCTCACCGATGCGGTAATCACGGAAAGCCAGCAGAAGCGCATCAGCCAGCGGGTAGAACAGAAACAGGCCGGTGATGCTGACCGCCGGAATCACCATGATCAGATGTGCCTGGCGTGAAATCAGAGCAAAAATCAGTGCCAGAACCGATATGGCGGCGACGATTTTTGCGAACAGGCTACTCTGGTTGATGTCGTCTTTCATTGAGCCGCTTTCGACAGAAAGAATGCGGTTGGCCCTTTCTGCGACCGCCTGCATGGCCTTGTCGGCCGGCAGTTTTTCGAGCAGCGCCTGCTGCAGCGAAGACTGCAATTCTTCGTCGACCTGCGGCCAGCGACTGTCGGCATAGGTCGATTGCCCTTCCTGAAGAATTTTCCAGGCGGCGGTCATATGCGGGTCGTTAGCGTAGATATTTCCAGCGCTCGAGCGGGTCGGAAACTGGGTGTAATGCAGCAGATCTTTCTGGTTGTCGCCGCTGGTCAGAAATTTTGCCAGTTTCATGGCCATCTTTACTCTCTCGCGGTCGGGGTGCTTGAATACATAAAGCCCGGAAGTGCCGAGAAATGCGCCGTTTTTGCCGTTGGTGCCGGTCGGAAAATGCACCACCGAAAAATTCATCGGAAATTTCTTTTTCAGCGCGTCAATGCCCCAGAGGCCGAACGCGCCAACCGCCACCCGGCGTTCACGGCCGAAGGCTGTCCAGATGTCTTTGGCCGTTCGCCCGCCGCTGTCTGTCGGTATCAGCTGCTGTTTTTTCAGTTCGTTGATCCAGTCCAGGCCGCGCAGAAAATCTTCAGAATCGGCGCAGAACCGGCCTTCGTCATTTACCAGCCGCCCGCCAAAAGCCATCAAGAAGGGCAGGTTGGCAGTTTCATCTTTCTGAAAGTAAACGCCGAGCGGGTAATATCCATGCTGCCCGTTCTGGTATTTTTTGATCTGCTGCAGTGTGCTGACAAATTCTTCGGTGGTCCAGCGGCCTTCGGCCGGCAATGCCACACCGGCCGAAGCAAAAATTTCGTTGTTGACATAAAGCAGCTGACCGCCCATATACCAGGGCCAGCCGTAGGTTTTACCCTTGACCTTGAAGGCGTTGATGGCACCCGGAAAATAATCGTTGCGATCTTCGGGTGTCAGATACTCATCTACCGGCTCGATCAGGTTCTCTCTGATGTATAGCAGCGGAACGGTGCCGGGCGCCACATCAGGGTTATTGCCGCTGATTGCGGCGATTTTAAGTTTCTCGTGCCCGCGCTGCCAGGTGAGCTTGGTCAGTTCAACGCGAACGCCGGGGTTTTGTTTTTCAAATTCAGCAATTTTTCTGTTCATCCAGGTGAAGCGGTCGGTTTTTTCGCCAGGCTCGAGCCAGCGCGGAAAATCCCATATCTTCAGCACCATTTCAGCTGAGGCAGTTTGACTGCAGACGACCAGCAGCAGTATCGGCAGCAGCAGGCGCCAGGTTGTTCTTTGTTTCCTCTGCATTTTGCGAACCTCGTTAAAAAAGCTCATAATTGGAGTTACACCTTGCACAAGAAAATTGTTTGGTTTAGAATAACTGCTGTGGCGATTTCTGCACAAGTAAAATCATAGCGGCCTGCAGAAAATTCAGCTAAGCTCATCCCGCACGGGAAATCATAAAACACGTCTGGAATAATTCATGGACAAAACAATTGAACAACTCCTGGAAAAGGTGAAGGCCGACCCGAATAACCCCGAGCTGCTCAAAGAACTCGGGAACCTGTATTTCAGAAACGATCAGTATGATCTGGCTATCGAGCAGTACGAAGCTGCGTTGCATGCTAACCCCGAGTATTACAAGGCTCTCTATAACCTTGGCAATACCTATTATAAAATGGAGCAGCACGAAAAAGCCGTTCATTACTGGCATGAAGCTATCAAAATCCGCCCTGATTTTGATCATGCTTATTTTAATATTGGCTATCATCATTATCAGAAGGGCTTCATGCGTGAGGCGATAAAAGCGCTCCAGGAAGCCTCCAGAATTAATCCTGATGCGGCTGATACCCACAACTATCTTGGTCTCTCATACCATCAGACGAACCAGTTTGAAGAAGCAATTGCCGAATTCAGGGCTGCGCTCGATCTTGAACCCGATGATCCCGATTATCACTACAACCTGGCCAATTCAAGCTATGACAGCGGTGATTACCAGGTTGCGGCAATCGAGTGGGCCGAAACTCTCAAGCACAGACCGAATGACTCGAAGGCCCGTAACAACTATTGCGATGCCCTTCTGCAGCTTGGTCGCTACGAAGAGGCCATGGCCGAAATCGAAAAGGTTCTTGAAGCTGAACCCAACTACCCGCCGGCTCTCTGCACCGAGGGCGAATTGCTCGAAAAGCTTGGTCGTGATGATGAGGCGCTCGAATATTTCAACCGTGTCCAGGACCTTATCAAAGGCAACGAAACCTGGGAACTCCTCTACAAATACGTGGTTAACAAACTCGAAAAACGCTGATTTTTTCTAGCGTTTAAAAGCTCTGGCCGCCGGTTTATGCCGGCGGCCAGAGCTTTTTAGAAGACTTTTAATGCTTGTTCAGGCAGACTTTTTCTTTTTATTATTTTTGGCCGCGGTGAAACCTGAGGGGTTGGTAAGGTAGTCGAACAGGGCGTCTTCGGCCCGGTAGTTTTTGCCGGCGTCCTGGCCGTCGATCATCACTTTGCCATTGGTAAAGATTTCTATCAGCATATTGTCTCCTTGTGGGCTTATAATCTCATAATTTATGGGCAGAAAATTTTATTAAAGATGATTGGTTGTTCAGTCTTCTTCTTCGGGCTGCTGGAGTTCCTCCTCTGTTGGTTCGAGAGGCGACAGGTCACGTTTCGGAACTGTCGGGTCATCAACTTCGTCTGAGTCTGTCGCTTCTGTTTCGCTGGCAACAGCCTGTGAGCCAGAATCTGAAACGAAGTTCTGCATGCGCAGTACTTCCAATTTGGCGTTGAGTTGTCTTCTGGCCACTTCACTTGTTGTTTTATCGGCGAGGCGCTTGAGAATCTCTTCTTCGGCTTTTGCAGCCTGTCCTGAAAGATTCATGCAGTCTGCCCACAGCAGAAATGCCCGCATCAGATCAGGTTTCTCAAGCAGAACCCCTTCAAGGATTTTGGCGCCTACTGCCGGGTCGGCCGAAAGGTAGATTTCAGCCAGTTTGATATGCAGATTATGGTTCTCAGGCAGCTGATTTCTCGCACTTTCAAGCAGATCGACGGCCAGCTCGGGCTTACTGAAAATCAACAGTTCGTCGCAGGTTTTTATTAAAAGCGCCGAAAGTTCGAAATTGTAAGGAATTCGCAGCGCCTCCGGCTTGATCAGTTTAATATGTTCGCTGTTGTCGATCATTACTGCCAGGCGCAGAAGATTGATCAGCAGCTCAGGATTTGAGGTGACCAGTTTGTCTGGCTTCAAACGGGCCAGAATCTCGTCTGCCATTTCGATAAAGTTTTTTCCACCGTCATCTTCGCCATCCGGTGGCTGCTGGGTTTTTTCGACATAAGCCATCCAGGCTTCAAGCCAGGACTGATAGGTTCGCAGATCCGTGGGAGCAGCCGAGATGAGATGTCTGGCATTGCTCATTGCCTTTTTTTCCTGCCCGGTAAGAGCAAGAATCTTGATATAAAGCAGGTTGTCGTCGATTGAGTCGATGGGGCGACGGTTTACGTGCTCCATGGCCTTTTCATACTGTTTGTTTTCGATCAGAAAACTTATGAATTCGCGTTCAAGAGCACCGGTATCGGCGCCTGGCACCTGCTTTTCCCTTTTGATGAAAGCTTCGAATTTTTCGGCCGCCCTCGTCTTGACGATGAGGTCTTTGATTCTTTTTCTGACCGGCGGCGTCAGCAGGTCGCGACTGGTAACTGTCAGCAGTTGATCGAGCACTGTTTCCGGGTCGTAGCCATCACCAAACCAGGCGCTGACAAAGGCCTGAAGCTCAGCGTAGGCGGCGCCGGTTCCGGCGGCTTTTCCGTAACGTTCAAGAAAGCGCTCGGCCTGTTCCTGTCGGCCCAGCATGCACGCAATATAGGTAACCTTATAAAGAATTTCTTTGTTGTCGGGCATTGCTTCAAGTGCTTCTTCACAAAGCTGAAAAGCCTGCAAGAAAGATTCGCCCGTCAGATAAACTTCGAGGGTTTCCTTGAACTTGCCTCTGAACCTGTTCAGGCGCATTTCAGCAAGCATGCGGCTGGCTCTGGCACCGTATGTCGTGTGATTTACGACGCGGTTGAGAAATTTGGCCGCATTGTCAAAGTTGCCCGCTTCAAAAGAATACTGGCCGGCGAAAAAAATCGCGCCGGCGTGCCTGGGATTGAGCCTGAGAACCCTTTGAATGTCTTCTTTGGCACTGCTCAACTGCCCCTTCTGTGCTGCAATCTCGATGTTTTTGAAGAGTCGTTCTTCAACACCATCGTTACTTGCTGAGGTGTTGAGACTGCTTATAGAAAGCCCTGCAAGGCATACAGACAAAGTTAAAAAGCCTTTTTTGATAAACTTTTTATTGATCATCGTGAGGTCAGGTCCCTCACTTTGCTTGAAATCCCTCTTGGTCTGACATCCTGATGAAACAGGGCAGACAATTCCTGAGATGCTTTGCGGCCAATCACGCCCGAATCCTTGAGCAGAAGAATGTGTTCGAGATGGCGTCTGGCCTCCTCGAAACGCCCATGCCGGCGGTGCAGAATCGCCAGATTGAAACGCGCGGGAAGATGGTCGGCAAGCTCGACGGCAGCGATATACTCTCTTGCGGCCAGCTGGTCCCAGTCGGTCTGATCGCCGGGAAGCCCCTCAAGTCCGCGTTTTTCGTAAGCACAGCCCAGCAGAAATCTTGCTTCTTCTGCGGCCGGGCGAAGTTCTATTGCTTTTCTGAAGGCCCAGATTGCCTGTTCATACTCACGACGGTTGAAATAGTTTCTGCCGTCACGAACCCAGGATTGATATTCGCGGCCGGAATTGTTCAGCAGCGAATAAAAGTTGACCTCACCTTTGCGACCATCGACGGGAGCCATTGCGCCGTGCATAATGGTTCCGTTTCTGCCGCTGGCGAGAAACGCCTTGGTGCCGGGCAGAAACAGTGCCAGAATCGCAACTGCAGTTAACAGGAATCTTCTTTTCATTGTTTGCCTTCTCTTTAATAGGATTCGGCAGATTCCTGTTAATTCCTGAAATAAATCTTTGCGTCATCTCGATTGATTTAATTACGACAATGCGAAACGGCTGACGCGACCTCGGTGACCTCTAATCCTCAGATGCTGGCAGACGTCCGGTTTTTTCCATCAGCAGCGCAGCGTGCTGCGATTTTTCCAGCAGCCATTCCGGAACCAGCTTTTTCAGATTCTCGATTTCTTTGGCGGCCTGTGGGTTGCCGCTGCTTGCTGCCAGTTTAAAGCAGCCGCAGGCTAATACTGGTGCGCGAAGAAAACCTTCGGCGCCGCTTTTAAAAAGCATCCCGAGCTCATACCATTTTTCCGGCCGGTTTTCGGTCAATTTGCTCCGCAGCAGGCTCGTTAGTTGAGACCACTTTGCGAGCCGCGCATGATGTATTTCAAGCCATCTGAGTATGTCTTTGAACAGCCGGTGGCATTTCTCGGCTGTGATTCTGGTTTCGAGATATTCAAGCGGGTTTGGCGCTGCAAGCCTTATGCCGGAAAACTGGGCTATATTGAGCCATTTCCAGGCTTCTTCCGGGTTTTCGGCAATGCCCCGGGCCTGGCGGTTTATCAGGCCCCAGATAAACATCGCAGCAGTATTGCCATAGTCTATCAGACCATTGAATCTGGCAGACAACCAGTCGAATTCTATGTTGATCGGCTTGCCGGCAGCCTTTTCGTTCCAGGCATATTCGATCGCCTGCAGATAATTGCGTGAAATTGCCTTCTTAAGAAGGTTGTCTGCGAGATCGAAATCAGAAGAAATCGTTCTGCCCTCGCGCAATCTTTTTGCGAGTTCATACTGTGCCGGCAGAAAATCATCTTCTGCCAGCTTTCTTAAAATATTTTCCGATTCATAGTAGTCGAGAAGAAACTGTTGAAACCCTGTTCCTTCAAGCATCTCTGCGTAGCGCAGCTCCCCCTCCATTTGTCCCGAACTGTTTCTCAGGCTGGTAAGTATTTTCTGCCGGCAGTCCCGGCCAGGCCAGCAGTTATGCAGTGTCTGGGCTGACTCCTGTTGAGCCTTGATAATATCGGCCAGTGATAATCTGGCCGCTGTTTTTTCGCGGGCAGTGGGGCAGGCAGTGTCGCCAAAATAAGCCCCAAGATTGAAAAATTTGTAGGCATCTTTCAGGCTGTCAGAAGAAGTGTCGTCAGTCTGAAAAGTTCTTCCCAGCAGATAAAAAGCGCGTGGAACACATTTATTGACGGCTTTCTGGTAATATCCAACTGCTGCTTGGCGGTCCCTCAGGCCTTCGGGGCCAGTTTCAAGAAGTTCTCCGAGATGTATTTCGGCAAGCGAAAAACCACGCTCGGCAAAAGGCCGTAATAGTTCGGCCGACCTGATTGAGAGTTTGGATTCAAACGCATACTCTCCGTCGAGAAATTCGGTCAGCTCGCTGCCGGTTGGTTCCGGAGTTTTTTCGAGCCCCGATTTATGGCGTTCAGACCACTCCAGCGAAAAGTAACATTTTTTACAGACCGGTTGACCGCTGAAGACCGGAAAACCCTGTTCTCTGGTTCCGTTGCAGAGAATGCACAGATGGTGGTCAGCGGTGATTTCATCGAAAAAAGCGTCATAATCCGCTTCTTCTGTATAGTAATCGATGTTGGCCGATCGCCAGGTTTTAATATAATAGCGACTGCAAATACGGCACTGCCAGATCTGATCCTGCGGAACGAATTTCGCTTTTGCCTGATATGGCGCATCTTTGATAAAGCTCAGCTGGCCGCGACACCTGCAGACTTCTTTTGGCGTGTCGATTATTTTCATTTTGCCTCTCTCTCTGCACCTGATTTTGCTGTTTTTTCAGGCTTCACTTTTTTATTATACTAAATTGCCGGGTTGCAGACAAAATAAAACAGGCTGTCGCATGCGACAGCCTGTCTGATGAGCTTTTAATGCGTCAGAAGATCATGTCTTCCATCGCTTCGTCAAGCATGGCGCTGGCTTCAGAGTCGACGACGTCTTTGGAAAAGACGATTTCTGAGATCAGAAGCTGGCGCGCGGTTTCGAAAAGGGCCTTATCCTTGGTTCCGAGAGGTTTAATCATGCTGCGTCGGCACAGAAGCCGGTAAACACGGGCAACCTGCACCAGATCACCGCTCTGGATTTTTTCAAGGTAATCGCGATAGCGCTGATGAAAGCTTTTGCTTTCCTCTTCTTCCTCTTCGGTGAAAGTCTCACTCAGAGAAGTGAAAATTTCATCGATGCTGGAATGGTTGTTTATCACGCGCAGCCCGACCTTATCAGCCATATCGATCGGTACCATTACCTGTCCGAGGTCACTGTAAGGGAAATCGATGATATAGTAGCTCAGAAGCCTCCCTCTCACCTGTCGTTTGTCGATCTGTTTGAGAATTCCAGCACCATGAATTGGGTGGACTATGGGAGAACCTATTACGAAGCTACTCATCTATTTTGACTCCTGAAAAAAATGTTTGCCGGTATCAGGTCGATATAAAAAAGCCATAACAACCCCCTTGCGGGGGCTATTGTGGCCTGTCTTGTTTAAAACCAGTTCTCTTTAACCAAAATTACTTGGCCTTCTTGGCGGCGGGGGCAGCAGCAGCCGGAGCAGCGGCAGCAGCAGCAGCCGGAGCAGCAGCACCAGCGGCCGGAGCAGCGCCAGGAGCCGCAGCAGCGCCTTCATTTTCGTCTTTGATCTGCGAGATCTGACAAAGAGCAATTTTCGGGCTGGTAACGATCTTGAAATCGCCAGCTTTGATATCTGAAACGTGCAGTGACATGCCGGCATCGAGGTCGTCGATGTTGAGCTTGATCACTTCAGGAATCTTACCAGGCAGACATTCGATCTTAACCTGTTTGCACATGGTGGTGAAGATGCCGCCGCTCTTTTTGCCGATCGGAGTGCCGACGAATTCGAGATCGACATCGACTCTGACCGGTTTATCCATATAAACGGCCTGCAGATCGACGTGTACATAGCTGTGAGTGATCGGGTGTTTCTGGGTGTCTCTGACGATAACGGTGTGTTTGCCACCGTTGGAGAACTGAAGGTCGATCAGAGAATTACGATTGACCTTGCGCAGTTTTTCAATCTGCAGTCTCGGAATCGCGCAATGTACCGGGGCAAAATCCTTGCCATATACAACAGTCGGAATCAAATCTTTGACTCTGAGCTTTTTTGCGTTCTCTTTACCTGTTTTGTTTCTTACTTCAGCGTTAAGAATCAACTCTGCCATAGAAATCTCCTTTGGAAATTAAAATTGATAGAGCGATTATAGCATCAAATCGGCTTCAGGTCAACTTTTAGCCGAACCCTGACTGGGGGCTTGCCGCAGTCGCAAAAAATCGCTATGCTGCCAGATAATCGTAAAAATCTTTTGCAGGGGAAAAATATGCGCGAGTTTGCTGCCGCTCTGATACTGAGCCGGCTTAAGGGGGTCGGCGCCGCAACCTTCCGCCAGCTGCTCGAAGAGCATGGCTTACCCTCGGCAGCCTTGCGCCACTGGCGCCGCTACCTCAAAACCTACCCGACGCTCGCTGCTGTCAGCCTGAAAAAAGCCTCGACCCGCAGCTTGCTTGCGGCTGCAATCAAGCTTGTGCGTTCGGGCGAGCTGTTGGGCTGGTATTTCCTGCAGCCCGGTTACCCGCCACAACTGGCCGATCTCGGCGAACCACCCCCGGTTATTTTTGCTTCCAGCCTGATTTCACAGCGCAGATTCGCCGCCGTTGTCGGCGCCCGCAGCATCGAGCCTGAGGCAGTCGCACTGACAGAATCGGTTTGCAGGCATCTGATCGCGCAGGGATACGCTATTGTCAGCGGTGGCGCTTCTGGCGTCGATACGGTCGCGCATCGAACTGCTCTGGATTTTGGCGCTTATACGCTTGCGGTTCTGGGTACGGGTCTCGACGTGGTTTACCCGGCCGCTAACGCCGGGCTTTTTACCGAAATCCGCAAAAACAGCGCGTTGATGACCGAGTTGATGCCAGGCGCGCGGCCCGCCAGAAGCTTTTTTCCGACCCGCAACCGCATTATTGCAGCCATGGCTGAAACAGTGATTGTCGTTCAGGCGGCTGCCGGCAGTGGCTCGATGATAACGGCCAATTGGGCGGCGCGACTTGGCAGAAATGTCATGACCATTCTGCCACCCCCTGGCAAAGAAGATGCCGCCGCCTGGGCAGGCAATCGTATTTTGTTGAATTCGGGCGCGAAGCCATTTTTTCCGGGGTAATCAGGTAAAAATAAAACCCCGGGCAAGAAGCCCGGGGTCGTATGAAACTGGAAAAAAAAGATCAGTGGCCGCAGCCTGAGCAGCTTGAGCAGCCGCTGCCGCACGATGACTGCGGCATTTCAGAGGCGTCTTTGATGTCGACCAGTTCAAGGTCGAAGTGCAGGTTTTCACCGGCCAGAGGGTGGTTCATGTCGAGTGTGACGCTTTCGTCATTGAAATCTACAATGGTAGCAATAGCCCGCTCGCCGTTTTCAAGCTGCAGTGCCAGCTGCTGGTCGATTTCGGGTTCGAAGTCGTCACCGAAATTTTTGCGGTCGGTGCTGATCACACGATCTTCTGAATATTCGCCGTAGCCCTGAGCGGGAGTCAGATGAATGGTCTTCTTTTCGCCGACCGTCATTCCGACGACTGCCTTTTCAAAGCCTTCGATGATGTCGCCTTCGCCAACGATAAAATACAGAGGGCTGCCATCGGCACTGGTGTCAAAAACTTCGCCGGAATCAAATTTGCCGGTGTAGTGTACAAATACGAGGTCGCCCTTCTTTACGGTAGTCATTATGGCTCCTTAATCCGGCAGTGCCGGCCAAAAAATCACACAAATTACGATGTGCGTAATCAGACTATATCTTTTTTGCGCTGTTAGTCAAACAAAATTCTTGCGCACCGGCACCGCCACGGTTTATTCTGGCTGCACGAAATAGCAGGAGGCCTGAATGGTAGATAAATGCTGGTTGAGTTCCTACGATTCTGTTGTGGCACACGAAATTTCCCCTGAAAAACGCCCTTTGCACGAATTTATAATTGCAGCGGCCAGAAACTTTCCTGAAAAGGTTGCCGTAAAACAGGGCGGTCAGCAGCTGACTTACAGTGAGTTCAACCGTTTGACCGAAATCGTGGCCGGAAACCTGAGAATTCACGGGCTCGAAAAACAGAACCGGGTGGCAGTTTTTCTTCCGAACTGCAGCGAAACCATCGTTGCGTTCTGGAGCATCACCAGGGCTGGTGCTGTGGGCGTCATGACCAATCCCCTGTATTCTGAAACAGAACTCTTGCATCAGTTCAATGACTCAGGTTCAAGATTCGTCATCACCAATGATCTGCTCCTGCCTAAAGTGGCGGCTGTTCTTGAGCACACCAGTGTCGAAAAGGTTTTTGTCGTTCCGGCTTCTGAAGAGGGCACCTCGATTGTTCCCGAAAGTGCCCGTATTGCGCCATGGGCAAGACTTCTCGAAGACAACCACGGCTATAGCTGCAAAAACATCGATCCATGCGAAGATCTCGCTTTGTTGCAATACACGGGCGGAACCACCGGTATCTCGAAGGGCTGCATGTTGACGCATGCTAACCTCTTCGCAAACGCCATGCAGAGCCAGCAGATATTTCATGTGCTGCAGCCGGGCCAGGAAAAATTCGTCGGTGTTCTTCCATATTTCCACATTTACGGTCTGACCGTCACGATTATTCTGCCTGTCGTTCTCGCTTCAGCCATGATCCCGTTGCCGCGTTTTACGCCAAGGGCTCTTCTGACGCTTATTGCCAGCGAAAAAATTACCTGCATGGCTTCGGCTCCCTCAATTTTCAGCGCCTGCCTCAGCCAGAAAGACATCGATTCCTATGACCTTTCGACTTTGAAGCTTATCATCAGCGGGTCTGCCCCTCTACCTGTCAGCCAGATGGAGCTGTTCGAGCAAAAAACCGGTGCCAGAATCACCGAAGGCTACGGTCTCAGCGAAACCTCGCCGGTAACCCATTTCAACCCGATTTTCGGCAATCGCAAGGCCGGGTCTATCGGGCTGCCGATCCCCTCGACCGAAGCCCGTATCGTCGATGTCGAATATGGTGTCAAGGACCTCGCGCCGGGCGAACACGGCGAAATCGTCATTCGCGGGCCACAGGTCATGAAAGGCTATTTTCAACAACCCGGTCAGACCGAAATGGTGTTGCGCGATGGCTGGCTCTATACCGGCGATATCGGCTACCGCGACGAAGAAGGTTATTTCTTTGTCACCGACCGCAAAAAAGACCTGATCATCAGTGGCGGTTACAATATTTATCCGCGCGAGATTGAAGAAGTTCTTTTCAAACATCGATCAGTAAAAGAAGCTGTTGTCGTTGGCGCCAGACATGCAACCCGCGGCGAAGTTCCGCGTGCCTTCGTGGTTCCGGTCGACGGTCAGACTATCGATCGCAACGAGTTGATCGATTTCTGCCGCAAAAATATGGCTAATTACAAAGTGCCGCGCGATATCGAATTCCGCGAAGCCCTCCCGAAATCTGCAATCGGAAAAGTTCTGCGCCGCACTCTGCGCGACGAGATCAACCGCCAGGCGCCGGTCAGCGACTGAATCGAATCGGACGCAAAATAAAACCGGCTGCTCCATTGCGGAACAGCCGGTTTTTTATAAGGGCTTACTCGTCGTCTTCGATGTCAGCGGCAGCGCCCTGAAACATCGGTTCTTCAGGCGGGGCAACATGTGTGCAGTCATACTCAAGACCGAAAGCGTTTTTGCGTTTCAGAAGCTTGACTCTGCCTGTTTTGGCGGTATTTTCCCGGCGCCATTCTTCGAGAATCCATTCATACATGTAGTAGGGCTCGTAGAGAGTCAGAACACGGTGTGGTTCGGATTCTTTCGCCCAGCTGCCGGCTTTGAGAACCTTCCAGGGGGAAACCTTGTTGCCGGTAAGCGGTCCGCCGATCAGAGTGTTCGGAATTCTTACCGAAACCGGCCATTTTTCTCTCCAGACCGGGTGCATCAGGCCTGCCACTTCGACAAATGCGATGCCGAAAGCGCTGCAGCCGGCGCCAAGACCTTCTCTTGGCCGGTTAAGGCCATTGTAGGTGTTGCCGTAACCGCGTTTGCGATAAATTTCGAGATATTTTTTCAGACGGTCGTAATTGGCATCGTTGAGTTTGAATCTGATGTAAGCGATGCGGCCCGATTCAAAACGGTCAACGATCTCAGCCTGCAGATCTTCGGTTTTTTCAAGGCGCCCGGCCATACCGTGGAAAAGAATGCCCAGACCGTAGCCCTTCTTGAGCACCAGGTCATTGGAGTTATCTTCGGGAGAAGGAACACTGCCGGTAAGAATCAGTTCTTTGCGACCTTCGTGGCTGAGCTGAATAAAAACGTGCCCGATCGCATGCTTGTGTGAGCGGTGCTGAAAGGTCAGATTGTTGGTAACCGCACTGTTCAAAAGGCTTCTAGGACTTGACCAGTTGATTTTGCGGGGTGAAGGCATCGTGAAGAGAGTCAGTTCCTGGGCCATTGCCGTGCCGGCAACCATCATGCCCAGAAAAACCGCCAGTGCTACAGTGAGCTCTTTCATGCTGCTTACTCCTGTCGAGAATATCCTTAAATTGTAAGAATGTACACCCGATGCGTCAATCTTCTGACGCACTTTTTATTCCGTGTTTTTCAATCCATTTCCAGACGGCGGTTCTGCTGACTCCAAGCAATCTGCCGACTTCGGCTTTGTTCCAGAGGTTTTCTTCAAGCAATCTGGCCAGTTCCTTTTTCGATCTGAGAATTTTTTTGCCACTCAGCCTGTCGATGGTTCTCCTGGGGGGCTCCATACCCTGAATCGGCGCTTGCCCGGCGATGTGCGGCCGACTCAAATTGTTTTCGCCGTTTTCAACAGTATGATGCAGAAAGGCAGAAAGTTCACCCGGCAGATCATCAGCATCGATGGTTCTTTCCTGACAGACAACAAATGCATATTCTATGGCATTTTCCAGCTCGCGAACATTTCCGGGCCATGGATAAGAAGCCATCCTGCTCATCGCCTCGCGTGAAACTCCAGAGATCAGTTTGCCTGTTCTGGCGCCAAAGCGGCTGACAAAATGACGTGCCAGCAGAGGTATGTCGTCAGGCCTCTGCCGCAAGGGAGGAAGGTTGATTGGAAATACCCGTAGTCTGTAGTATAGATCTTCTCTAAACCGGCCCTCTCTGACTTCACGCATCAGGTCTTTGTTGGTGGCCGCAATGACTCTGACATTCACCTTGATGGTTTTTTCGCCGCCGACCCTTTCAAATTCGCCTGCCTGAAGAACCCGTAACATTTTTACCTGCATTGCTGCGCTGATGTCGCCGATCTCGTCAAGAAAAATAGTGCCGCCGTCGGCAGCCTCGAAACGACCGGTGCGCTGTTTTATGGCGCCGGTAAAAGCGCCTTTTTCGTGCCCGAAAAGCTCAGATTCAAGAAGAGTTTCAGGAATTGCCCCGCAGTTGACCTTTATGAACGGTTTCTGCCGCCGGTTACTCAATTCCTGTATTGCTGAAGCAACCAGCTCCTTGCCTGTGCCGCTTTCGCCAAGAATCATCACCGAAGCTTCGCTTTCAGCCGCCAGTGAAATGAGTCGGAAAACTTTCTGCATCGACAGACTGCGGCCAGTAATGCCGTGAAAGTTCTCTTCCGACTGCATTTTTGAGGCCATCGCCGCAATTTCCTGCCGCAGATTGAAAACCGGGCGAAAATCAGTGATGGTCTGCAGGATGCCCAGGACTTTCTGCTTTTCATCACGAAGAATTCGGGCATTGACCATGACCGGAATATGCTCGCCGTT
>Ga0116178_10001165_pt1 | contig 22038 bp, 17 predicted proteins | sample AD_STIC12_MetaG_FD_89880 | JGI IMG/M metagenome (GOLD analysis project Ga0116178, IMG submission 89880) | Active sludge microbial communities of municipal wastewater-treating anaerobic digesters from USA - AD_STIC12_MetaG | ecosystem: Engineered > Bioreactor > Anaerobic > Digestate | place: USA... | reverse complement strand
AGTCATTTGATTCTCCTTTAGTTTTCGTTGTGGTGAGAACCATAAAATAAAGAGTGGGAATCGGCTCAACCTTTTTCTTCAAAACGGTTACCTATTTTACACCAACCTCTGAGACACTACCCAGCGAGCGACCGTACATAGGCTGTTTGACGACTGCTTCGCCCTTACTTACCCGCAGGGAGATGCCGTGCAGATACTCGGGTTTTTCCCGAGTGGCTCCGAGTAATCACCGGGCGGCTAAGCAAGGAAGAGGCAGCTAAGATCACACTGGGTTACTGCGTTATTGGGGTTAATTACCCCTGAAAAGCCGAGAATATATCGAAACATTTGACTTTTTGAAAAGGTTCACCTCCTTTCTTGGCCCTTCCCCGCCCAAACGTGTAACCTATTGCAATCCTACGTGGTTCCTGCTCGATGGAGGAGGAGCCGAGCAGGGGCGGGGCAGGGACGCCGCATAAACAGCGACTTTGAGGGGTAGCAAAAACGGCCGTTTCCTGTTACTTTTTCCCGTGCGGAGGTCAATATTTTCAGAAACATCTCATTTTTCGGGAGTCGGAGCCGAGAAATGAACTCCTACTAAAATAGTAGGAGTTTGGTGTGTTTTCTTTACACGAACGGGGCGAGCTCTGTTAAGCAGTTGTCAGTAGCCTTGTACGGCCGGTCGCTGAACGCCGCTGTAGGGTCGCTCGCTGAAGCGACCTTTTTGGTAGCCGGCGCTCGCCGTAGCGCCGCAATCAAGCGAAGCTTGATTCTTACAGCAGCGAAATCGCTTTATACATCAGTTCATCCGGTACTCTTCGCTTGCGTGAGCGGCTGCGCTTGTTGGTTGCTTCGGCGAGCGCCCGTACTATGGCACAAAAAAAGCCCCGGGGAAAACCCAGGGCCTTATACTTTGTATCGATCAGAGGATCAATACTATGCTGTTTGATACTATTTCATCAGCATCATTTTCTTGGTTTCCACATGGTTGCCAGAGGAGAGACGATAGAAGTAGATTCCGCTGGGAACGGTGTTACCATTGGAGTCTGTTCCATCCCACACGACGCTGTGGCTACCAGCTTGCTTGGTTCCATTGACGAGGGTATTCACCAGTTGTCCTTTCACGTTGTAAACGGAGAGGTTGGCATTACCGGCTTTGTTCATGGTGTAGCTGATGGTGGTTGTGGGGTTGAAGGGGTTGGGATAGTTTTGTTCCAGCAGCTTGACTGCAGGTGTTTGGGTGAGGTCATCGGCTGCTGGGGTTGGTCCGCCTTCTGGGAAGACGATCTCGAGTTCCATAAACATCACCTGACCGCCGTCAACTTGTTGGTTAAGGGCGGCTGCACCCCAGACGTTATCGTTGTGGAACAAGAATCCGAGCCTACCGACCTTTTGTTTTCCTTCCATACGTGTGAAGATAACTTTGTCAGCAGGGTAGACCCACATGGGCTTGATGCCTTCAAATTCGGGCAGGGTGGTCTGATTGTCTATGACGATGGGTTCGCTCCATGTGTTTCCATGGTCGGGGGATACGGCGATCCAGATTTCCGGTGTGTTTTGATAATCGGAGTAAGTTGGGTCGTTGATTGCGTTGTATCTACGAGCGCGCCATGAGTTTTGCCACACTGCTGCCATCATTCCACATTCATTATCTTCGGTGAGTTTGGCATTGTTGTAGTGGAAGCTCATCGCGTTATCCGCAGCAGTCACATCCCAGTAGGGGAAGGGGAAGTGTCCGACTGTTCTGAGGTAGTATTCAACCGTGCCATCATCATGTACGTATTCGTTGTACTCAGGCTCGCCCCAAGGCTCTTCGTAGTCCCAGGGGACGAAGCAGTCGTTGTAGTTATCGTTGGGGTCTTTCTGAGGATAGATTTCTTTGACTTCAAATTCGTTGGATGTGGGATCGTAGATGAATGCTTTTACATATTGCATGTCTGGCCAATAGATTCCATCAACAAAGGACATGAGAGACCAGATACCCATGGATTGGACTCTGTTGAGGCCGTCAACGATGGTGTTGCAGTGACCGGAAGCTGCTTCATATACGGTGAATCCAAAGTCGCCATCGGCATAGGGTACATCTTCCTGGTTTGAAAATGCGGGAGTGTCGCTGCCGGGAGTTTCGGGAGGGTTTTCCATGGGGAAGTCAGTCCAGGTGCTCACGCGTGTCCAGGTGCCTTGGCCATAGTTATCGCATTTGAAGACGTCTGTCTTTGGTTCTTCGATTTCTGGGGCATCGGTCCCATAGCCATCATAAGCGATGTGGAAGCCAGCATAGTAGAGGTTACCAAGCTGGTCTACCGCGATGGAATAGAAAGGACGGCGGAATTGCTGCTGGTCGATGTTCCAGGCTGACAATTCTGGGATGTCAACATAGCTCCAAGTCAATTGCTGGTCCCCTTCGATCATGTCGCCATTGAAATCGGCGTAGGCGATCAGCGGGTTTTCACTTGGGCTTTCGTTGGTATTGTGGTGCGTGGAGTTACGGGACACCACATAGACTCTTCTCATATTATCAACGGGTGAGGGGCCGATCACTGCGGTGGGCCAGATGAACTCGTTGTCGTCATATCCACCGAGAGAGTAAGGGTTGTTGATAATATTGCCGAAATCGACAAAATTCCCTGTATAACCACCTTCATAAAATGGGTCTGCGACACATGGCACTTCGAGGTAGGTTGGATTGACAGGGTCTTCGGGTTCGGTGTCGGCGTGCCAGGCGTAGAAGGGCTTGCCACTTACAGGGTCAACGGCTATGGTTCCATAGCCTTCGTGAATTTGTGAATTTGTGATAGTGTTGTTGTTTACCACGTTGAGGCCAGCATCGATGTATGTATAGTACATACGTCTTGTAGAATCAGATCGGTTTTTGCCGTGGTAGGTCATGAAGTATCCACCACCTTCGATGTGAGACGGAATTACACGGAGGGGCAGACCGTTGTAGGAGCCGATCATATAATCGTAGTAGTTTGGGATTATAGCTGTCGGTGTTTTGGTAAATGTGTAAGCGGGCGAGTTTCTCTTGGGAGTCAAACTCGTAGCGCGGTTTTGGGTTTCGACCGGCGTTTTCAGTTTTGCCGGCTGCTCTATACGGGCATAGGCAAAGCTAAAGATAAGGCCGATCGTGAGAAGGGTGATTAGAAATCTTTTCATAATTTCTCCTATTGTTTTAGATTAGTAGTTCATTTTGATTGAAACACGGTGAGCAGACTTGAGGGCATTTTCGGCCAGCTTGCCCATGTCCGTGTAAGCATAGTCGATATTGAAAACAGCAAAGGATGTTGCGATGCGGTATCCTAAGCCTGCACTAAACCCGTTTGTATCGTAACCGATCTGGTATCCACCTCTGAGGAAGAGGTTGGATAGCTTGTATTCGGTTCCGAGGTTCCAGGTTTCTTTTCTGTCTACCACGTTGTCCAATTGGAGAGATGCGATCCAGTGTGATGTATCCGAGCGCATGAGGTCACCGCTGATACCGAGCGAGAAGCTCATGGGTATCTTACAGTCGAGCTCGGGTCCATCCTCATCTACCAGGCCGTCTCCGTCGTTGTCAAATAGATCAAATGGGTCTTCGTCATAGAGGCCATCTTCATCGTCATCCACACGGTATCTGATGTCGGGGCCAAAGTTGCGTAGCACCATGCCGATCTTTACGTTTCGCCATCCAGTGTTGTACATGGAGCCTACATCAAATGAGTAGCTATTTACGGCAAATTCATAGAGGTTTTCTCTGAGGTATTTTATACCTACACCTGCGGAGAATTTGTCTGTAAACACAGAGGCATAGTTGATCCCAAAGGCCATTCCGCTATTGGTAAAAGTTTCGCCAGTGGGGCCAAAGGTTTCTTCATCTGTGATCTCGATATCATCCATATGCAGGACTGAGCCGTAGAGGGCAACAGTGCTGACGCCGTTTGTGTAGGAAGCGGCGGCATATTCGTGATAGATATTGGCAACCCAGTTTGTGTGTGAGAAGAATGCCTGGTTTTGCATAGCGGGAGCCAAACCAGCGGGATTCCAATATGTGGAGGAAATATCGTCTGTAACAGCGGTATACGCTTCTCCCATTCCTATAGCGCGGGCGTCCACACCGAGTTTTAGAAATTGCAGGGCAGCGGTGCCCGTCTTTCCAAAAGGCGTAGCGCAGAGCATTATAGGCAGCAGAAGCAGTAGGGCGATAACGAATGTGCTTTGTTTTTTCACTGTTTTTCCTCCTTACTTAATGATTACAAACTTGCCGACTTTGATCTTGCCATCGGCCTTGTTCTCCACGGAGAAGAGGTAGACTCCGGGAGCGATGATTTGACGGTTTTTGGAGAGCAGATCCCATTCGTGCATACCGTCAGGGCTCATGCCTTGGCTGTCAGCCTTACTGATGGTGAGGATGTCCGTTTCATGAGCACCGTTGTGGTAGATTTCTTTTACCAGGTCACCAGCGAGGGTATAGATGCGGATGGTGCACTCCAAGGGCAGATTTACAAACCATAGACGTCTACTCTTGTCACCCTTTGAGTCACCTTCGCGGCGGCCGTCAAACTTACTTCTGCCGATGTAGGGGTTGGGGATCACGTAGATGTTGTCCATGTTTGTTTTTGCGGTTGTGCCGGGGAAGAAGATCTTCATGTTGGCATCTTTATCACGTCCTGTTTCCAGGAAGCTAAGGTTTTGGGTGGGCATGCCCCTGTCAAAAGCAGTGACAGCCAGGTAGTATTCGACACCTCTGTCAGGGAACATGATCTGGGAGCGATAGTAGCGTCTTGCCAGGCGTTCTTTGTACAATTCGGCTAGGAGGTTATCGTCGCCGATGGCAACCTGTCCGCCGTGTCCGGGCAGCGGTATCAGCCTTGTGTCCACCAGCTCATCAAAGATCTCGGCTCTAATATCAGGATGTTTGAAGAGGCGAGCCTGCAATTGCTGGATATACTGAGTAGGCTTTCCAGCGTTGTCTGCGGCGATCTGATCAGCCTGGGCCTGGATGTTTGCACTGTAGCTTACGTCGTGGGCGTAGATAGGCCAACCGTAGAAGGTGTCGTTTGGAGTGCAAGGTACCAGGAAGTAGTTATCGTCAAGGCGATAGTAGTTTGTATACTCAGCGGTTTTTTGCCATTCATCGGCGTTTGGCAAGCCTTTGTCAATGCCCAAATAGCCACCAAAATCTTCATATAAAATGTGGCCAAAGTTGATGTTGTAGTCCGCCAGGTCTTGGGCAGTGTCGATCTTGTCCCAACGTTCCTTCAGGTTCCAATCCTCTTGGGAGCCGCTGCCGCTGCGTCCCCAGAGGGCATAGCCCTGGAAGTCGTGCCTCAACCTGTATCCTGTAAATGGGTTTACCTTTGCCATCATATTCCACTTGTAGTCTGGATCAGTGAAGCTGGGTTTGAATTGCTCAGGGAATCCGCTGTAGTCCACGAAGTTGGGGTCACTATCGATGCCGGGGCTATAGGAAGCCCAGGCGGGGTTTTGCCAGCCGATGTCGCTGCTGGAGACAGTCATGGTATCATAGCTGAATTCACTCCTGTTGTCCCAATAGATATCAATCTGCCTGCCGTCATTGAGCATTTCGGCGTACATTTTGGGGATTTCAGGTGGTTCAGGTGGGTTGTAGTGAGGGAATGTGTCAGGCAAGACCACGGTGGTCAGGTCTTGAGCTGTTCCGTAGATCTTCTTTGCCCACTTGGCCGAACGCTTGAGGTCTTCTTTGTTGTCTCCGGGGAAGACGGCGATCACGATCTTCATGGTGCGGCCGGGGGCCAGGTTCCAGGAGCCATCAGTGGGGCTGTTCATTCCCTTCATGTCTCCATAGAAAGAGAAGAGGAAACGCGTATCGTTGGCTTCTGCTTGCTCATATTCGGTGATGTCGTCCCGTTCGGGTCTCAGTGGAGTGAACTTGGAGCCATCGGGGTTTCTACCCGTTATCAACCAGTATTTCTCGTTGGCGGTCTTCTTTGAGGAGGATAAGCTCAAGGGATTGAAGTCATCCGGACCATTTCCCACCTTCCAATACCAGCAGTGGAATTGGAGTTTTTCGGGGTTAGGCGTACAAACACGCGCACCCACCAGGCCGGTGGTTAGGCCGCCGTCGCCATCAGCGTCATAAGTGTAGGCAAATTCATAGTCTTCACCCTTGACGTAGCCGGATTTGTCGTCCGCAGCTTTCTTGGAGTCCCAGCTTTGAGGACCGACGTCACAGTCCATGTAAATACCCATGGCGCAGTCAAACAAGGTGTCCTGCGTGGCGATATTCATGTTTGTGATGTTAAACTCCACGTAGACCAGGTTTTTGATGTAGTCATAGCTCCATTGATAGCTCATCTGACGGACGCGGACATTGAGGGGTTGGTGGGTGTTCCTGTTGCGTGATCTACCGAGGTCTCGGTCGCCAGTCGTACCATGGGGGCAATAGTCGTAATAGTAAGAGATAAAGTCCTGCTCGGAGACAGGAGCTCCATCTTCATCTACACGGCCGTCTCCATCATCATCATGAGGAGCGGAGAAGGCGTAGCTCGGGTAGCTCATGTCAGAGAGGTCCATAAAGCCCAGGGGGAACCATATCTCGGCGTTGTCGCCCTCGTTGATGATGTTATAGTTGTAGGTGTCGTGGATGTATTGACCGCCAAAGGAGCTAAATTGGATCGGCAACTCATTGGCCACCCTCAAGGGGAAGGTGTAGCCCACGAAGTCTTCGTCAATGATACCATCACCATCATCGTCCACACCTCTTTTGTGTGTTCTGACGCTGGCTGTGGCAATTTCGTCCATTGCATTCCATGTGTCATATATATCCACGACCTCCAGGTTTCCCGCAACCAGAGGGTTGTAAGCCGGCAGGAATTCGCAGAGGTCCAGGTCTCCGTCAAACCCCACCGTGGTCAGCGTGTCTATGACAGGCTTCATCCAGGGACGCCAATCTTCATGACCGGCATGGACAGTCGCCGAACTGTCTGGACTGGGGTGTAAAGCTTTCCAAAACAGCTTTCTTCCAGCTTTATCACGACGGTATTTCTTTGCGCCAAACCAAAGGGCACCTTGGAACAGGTAGTCAATACCGCTACCGCCTGGATACTCCAGGGAAGGATACTGAGGTACGTCACTACCTGAACCAAAGAATCCATAGTTACTGACGCGCAGCCAGATGTTTCCCACATTGTGGACTCTGGAGCGGTCAAGCCTTTTGGATCCGGGGTCAGTGGGTACTGCTGCGGCTGCAAACGCGATCATTGGGATGATGATCAGCACGAGCAGGCAGAGTGACTTTTTGTTAAACTTCATATTCTATTCTCCCAATCATCTAATTTAATCTAAACTCGACATCTATAATCACGAGCGTGTCAATAGGATGGCCACCGCTCTTACCGGGTTGGAATTTCGCTTTACGCACGGCGGCGATAGCAGCATCGTCAAGTCCGATAACGGATTTTTGGACTCTGATGTTGCCTACACTGCCATCACGGTAGACTTCTACTTCCAACCATACGGTGCCTTGGGTGCGGGTGCGCCTGGCTGCGGCTGGATACTCGGGTCTGAGCTCACCGATGATCACTGGAGGATCATCATAGGCTTCAAACACGACCATCTCACCATCCCTTTCTCTGGAGAGGGCAGTGGAGGTGGTGATTGAGATGTCTCCAATCTGCGCCAAAGCTTGTTCGTATTTGGCGGTAACGGTGGGGTCTGTAGTGGTGCTGAGCTCATCACTGATGATGATGGGCACATCGATCTTTACTTCCACTTCCGGCTGTTCCAGTTTCTCACGCTCTTCCATGGGGATATCAACCAATTCGGTCTCGGTGATGGTAAACTTCTGTTTACGGGCTTCGACATTGGGGGTAACCACCAGCACAAAGGTGGTGAGCACCAGGGCCAAGGTTACCGCTTTGGCAAGTTGAGAGTTTGCCACGTCTTTCCAATCAGAATACTTTAACATGATATCCTCCCTTAATCTCGCTTCTGGGCTTCAAAGGCCACAACCAGGGTTTCGGCGTCCTGAAGCTGACGCATTACGTCTGACATCGCACCGTATTTGGTCTCTCTGTCAGTCCTGAAACAGATAATGATTTCAGGGTTTTCGTTCTTCTTGGCGATCAAGGCGTTTTTGACGTAAACGTCTTCTTCGCTCTCGATCTTGGAGGGGACGTCGTCAATCAAGATGGTTTCGTTTTTCATCACGTAGATGGTGGCGGTGTTGTTTCTGGGAATGCGCTCAATACTTTGAGCCTTGGGCCAACGGTCACGGGCTACCCAAAACTGTTTTTCCTGAACAAACACGGTCGTCACCATGAAGAAGAGCAGGAGCAGGAAGGCGATGTCAGCCGTTGAGCCTTCAGGTATGGCGACGTCACGACTTTTGGATCTGTTTATCTTTGCCATGTTATCCTTCCTTTAGTTTGTGGATAGGGATATCTTCTCGGCTTTCTGAGCCTTGAGTCTATCCACTACCCGGATCATATCGTTGTATTGGGCATTTCTGTCCGTGATCACTCTGAAGATCATGTCCTGATTTACCCGTAGCTTATTCTGGATGATTACATCCAGTTCAGCGTCCTCGATACGTCTCGCCGCTTCTTTATTTAAGATAATGCTGCCATCTTCCAAGATCTGGAGGCGAGTCATCTTGTCCTCACCCAACTGGATGGTCTCTGCCTTCACCGCTGATTCACTATCAGGAGCCATGGCAGGTAACACCAGTTTAAGACCTTCTTTTACGTCAAACTTGGTGGTTGACATGAAGAAGATGATGAGCAGAAAGGCGATGTCACCAGTCGACGCTGTCGGGATCGAGACGCCACCTTTCCTTTTACGAGAGATTTTCATTTCTACCCCCTATCGAGTCTCGATCAGGGTTTCAACTACTTTCTCGGAAGCACGCTGCATATCTATAACTAAGCCGTCCACGATGGTCGTGAAGACGTTGTAGAAAAACTGCACTGGGATAGCCACGATCAGACCAGCCTCAGTGGTGATAAGAGCGATCTTGATACCGGTTGCCACAATGGTGGCGTCCACGGCACGGGCTGCGGCGATGGCGTCGAAAGCCTCGATCATACCAGCAACCGTTCCCAAGAATCCCAGCATGGGGGCCAAGGTAATGGCACTGGACATTTCCACAAAGCCTTTTTCCAAATAGCTCATCTCAATCATAGCGGCGTTTTCCATGGCTTTTTCCACGGCATCCACGCCTGAAGAAGCTTTCTGCATTCCTGCATGGACGATCGCTGCCACGGGGCCACGAGTCTTGGCTGCAAATGCAACAGCTTCGTCATATTTCTTGGCTTGGAGCATGGGGACGAGAGTTCCCAAAAAGCTGTTGAGATTGATCTTGCCATAAACCAGGGCTATAAACTTCCAAATGACGTAAGCTAAGCCATAAAGGGCGACGAAAAGGATAGGCCACATTGCCCATCCACCATCGATAAACCATTTAACCATTCCAGTGCCAAATATGAATTCGGCCAAGTTTTTGGTGCCGCCTGATGCTGCTTCGGCTGCGGGTTCTGCAGCTTCCTGAGCACCGAGGACTCCCAGTAGCATTGTCATCGCTACGATGAGCAACAGTATCCATTTTGTCTTCTTGTTCATTATGTGATTCCTCCTTAGGAACTTAAAATTTAGAAGTTGAATGAGACGCCAAAGGTGACGCCGCGGTAGTCGTTTATCATGCCTGGGTTGCGTATAGATTTGTTGTATACAAATTCGACCTCAGGATAGACTGCTCCTACCTCATCGTCGGTTAAGTCTTCACCGGTTTCGTAAGGTGAGCCGGTCTTGGGATATACGCCGACAATGTTTTTGGTCTTAAACAAGTTTTCCACTTCCATGAAGGCTCTGATGCTCATGTCGTTTGGTAGTGAGAAACCTTTGGTGAGGCGCAAGTTTGCCTGGTTTGTCCAGCCCTTGCGCTTTGAGTTTGTATCCAACATGCTGCCACCCACCATCGCTTGGGGTGTGTAGGGAGCACCGGAGGCGAAATTCCAGTTGATATTGGCACTAAAGTCATCAAAAGGAAGGATGTAGTCTGTGAAAGGCACAAAGAACTCTTCGTTTCTGCCGATACGGAAGGTGAAGCTGGTGTTGAGGTTGTGTCTCACGTCCCAATCCAGAGGGAACTCACGCAGGTTTGTCATCTCGTCTTGGATGACGGTGCTGGAGTTGTTTCCTTGAGCCCAAGCCAGGGAATAGGCGATAGTCCAGGTGTTGAAGTTTGAGAGCAGCTTCTCAAGCTGGATGTCTATTCCACGGGCAGAGCCGTAGTCTTCACTGATATACTTGTACCAGGAGACCTGTTCTTCTCCCTCTTTCTTTTCCTTTACGGTGCTCACGTAGTTGTAGAGGTTTTTATAGTAAGCGGTCATATCCACCACGTAGTCGTCAGACAACTGGTGAGAGAGACCCACTTCATAGGTAACGGTGATCTGGGGCTCCAGTGAGGGGTTGCCCACAGTGATGGCGGTATCAGAGACGTTGGCATCTTCAGGGGTCTTGCTGGTAAAGATAAACTGCATCTGGGGTAGCTGGTTTTGATAGTTGTAGGCAAAACGCAGCACGTCTCTGTCGGTAATTGGGTGAGAGACGCCCAGGCGAGGTGAAATCATGGCCTGGAAGCGGTCTTTCTTGTCAAACTCGACAGTGCGATACTTGCCACTGTCTTCCAAGACCTGATACTTGCTTCCCAGATACCAGAAGTCAAAGCGCAAGCCGGCATTCACAATCATGCCTTTCCATTCCATCTTGTCTTGCAGATAGTAGGCGATCTGCCAGGGGTCTGCCTGATAACCGTCACGCTTTCCGGAAGCTTCCTGAGCGGCACGGAAATAGTCTTCAGGCTTGTAGATGGGGATCTTGACTCCATCGTCGGTGATGTAGACGTCATAGAGCTGAGCGGGGACGTTGGTGACTACCGAGTCAACGATGACGGGTGTCCAGGCAGCCAGTTGAGCCGTGCTGAAGACACGCTGCAAGCTCGCCTCAAAGCGGTCTTCATAGATGGTCAGGAAGCTCTGAAGCTGGTTCTTTTTGATGCTGTGTTTGATCACTTCAAAACCTGTCTTTGCCAGGTGGATATCGCTGATCTGATATTCAAAGTCAGCACGGACGTTGGTCTGTGAGCTCACGTCGTCCACAAAGTTATCGTAGATGCTTCCGGGTGCCACAAAGCCACTCAAGCCCCTGGGTTCTTCCACACCGGAGATGCGGTAGGTCCAGAATTGGGCAGGCAGGAAGCCTTCGTCATACACTCCATCACGAATATCGTCTACGCTGGAAAAGCCATAGTTGCCGCCGAGGACGTCATCCACGTAGCTTTCATCGATGGGATTGCGGTAGAGGTAGCTATCTCTGCTGATACCACGCGGGCCGGAGGTGCTTGTCTTGCGGTAGAAGCTGGCTTTGAGCTTGAGGTTCATGGCTGCGCTGAGCACGTGATCATAGGTGCCGATGTATTGGCTTTGGATGACCTCGTTCATGTAGATGTGTTGCAAAGCATGGCGCCAGCTATAGGTAAAACCATGGTCATAGTTTCTGTCTCCACGCACGGCGAAGGTCATTTTCTGCGTGGGGTTAAAATCATACTTGGATTTGAGGTTTATGTTGTAGCCGTTGTAGTTGCGGTTACCCAAGTCAATACCCAAGATGCGGGTGCGATCTGCGTAAGGGTCATATTTCGGATAATCATACTCAAGCAAGGGCACACCGTTGAGGACGTATTCGTTGTTTGGATCACTTATCCAATAGTCCTTGAGGCGTCCATCCAACCACTCTCCGCCACCGTTCAGATAGAAGGTGAACTTCTGGCGCAGGTCTTCTGAGCCAAAGAATACCACGGGGCCACCGATGGCGAACTTGAGCACGTCTGAGTTACGTCCACTGCCGATGATATGGTCGGTGTTGTATTCGAGTTTTCCGCTAAAGAAAGCATCACCGTCTTTTGTGACGATGTTGATCACGCCGGATTGTGCGTTTCCGTATTCAGCCGGGAAACCACCGGTCATCACTTTCATGTCGCTGATAGCGTCGAGGTCAACTCCCAGAGCACTTCCGCCGTCAACCGGGTCAGAAACGCTCATACCGTCCACCGTGTAGTTGATTTCGTTGGCACGACCGCCGCGGATGTGCAGCTCGCCGCCGATGTTGGTCACACCAGCTTGGAGGGCGACCACGTCAGCGACGTCGGTCACAGCGACGTCAGCCATGTTGCTCATATCCACTTGGACGGCAGTACCCACCCTGTCTTTTCCAGCTCTGTCTTGCTCTGCGGTTACCACCACGGTGCTGAGCTTTACGCCCGTCTTGTTCATTACGGGTGAGAGTGATGTGGTCTGGTCCACTTGGATGCGGACGTTGTTAACGGTGTAGCTATCATAGCCAACGAGCGTGAATTTAACTACGTAAACTCCAGGCGGGATGTTGATAATAATAGCCGTTCCTTTCGCATTGGTTCTTCCACCGGTCAAGGTGCGGTTGTCTTTGGTAACAGCGACGTTCACAAATTCGATCGGACGTCCGTTGTTATCACGCACGCGAACTGCTAACCGGCCGGTCGTAGCAGCATTGAGTATCACTATGCTACTCATCAGAATGAGCAGGATCAATGCATATTTTCGCATCGATAAACCTCCCTTATTTGTAAGCATTATTCTTAAATTCCAATTGGTTATCCATCAAAGAGCAGCAGGGTTACCGAAGCTCTTTTGTGGATGTGTTACCTTAATTTGAGCTATGTAAAAAAGTCAAGTGTTTTTTGCAAAAACATCCTTTGCCAGAGCGGAAAGCTCCAAGTTTGGCATGATTACGCCCTTGAAACTCAGGTTTTCCACTGCCGACAAAGTTGCTATTTCTCTGTCGCTGCAATACGATAAAGCCAAAATCGTTCCTAAACTCAAAAAGAATGTCGCTTCTCATGAAAAAACCTCATTTTGGACTCTCAGTAACAGCAAAACATGGTCATGAAATGAATCTCACGCCGTGGTCGTTGTCTCTGGCGCAGACTACCTCTCCCATCAGGAAGCCGCCGGTTTCCTTAATCAGCCTTTCAGCGAGGCTTTCATCCACGATGGCGATCATTCCCACGCCCAGGTTGAAGGCTTTGCGCATCTCATCTTCACTGATGCCGCCGGAAGCTTGCAACCATCTGAAGAGCGGTGGAATCTCGCTGCTGGGATAGCTCACGTAGGCGCAGAGACCTGAGGGGATGATGCGTTTCAGGTTTCCCGGTATGCCGCCGCCCGTGATGTGTGCCAAGCCGTGCAGAGCCTCATCTTCCAAAAAGGGAGCGAGTTCTTTCAGATAGCTTTTGTGGATGCTCAGCAGTGCTTCCGCCACGGTGCATTGAAGTTCGGGCACGTAGGCATCCACGGCTAAGCCCAGCTTATCAAAGACGATAGCTCTGGCCAAGGAATAGCCGTTGGTATGTAGACCGGTGGACGGGATGCCGATGAGCACGTCGTGTTCTCTGACTCTGTTTCCGGGTAGAATTAGTTCACGATCCACCACTCCTACGATGGTTCCCACGAGGTCAAAATCATCTTTGTGGTAGATGCCGGGCATCTCAGCCATTTCGCCACCGATGAGGGCGCAGCCGTTTTCTACGCAGGCTTGCGTCATTCCCTTGATGATCTGGTAGACGATCTCTCTATCCATCCTGGCTAAGCCTATGTAATCCAAGAAAAAGAGCGGATGCGCTCCCTGCACCAAGATGTCGTTGACGCAGTGGTTTACCAAGTCCTGTCCCACGGTGTCGTAGATGCCGGCTTTGATGGCTACGAGCAGCTTTGTGCCCACTCCATCGGTGCTGGAAACGAGGACGGGGTTTTTGTGTTGTTCGAGGTCTAAGGCAAACAAGCCACCAAAGCTCCCCAGTTCGCTCAGCACGTTTTTGTTGTAGCTTCTGCGCACCAAGTCTTTGATGTCTTTAACGGCTTGTTCGCCTGCTTCAACGTTTACACCGGATTGTTTATAGTTCATGATGTCCAATCCCTTAATTGCTTGATTTTGGCATCAATCGCCTGTTTGTCTGCGTTGTCAATGCCGTTGACACTAAAGCCTGACACATTGAGTGCTGCCATCACGGTTCCCGTGAGCGCAGCTTCACGGATGTCCTGTTTATTGGGTTTTGGCTTTGAGGCCAGATAGCCCATAAAGCCGCCCGCAAAGCAATCACCCGCTCCGGTGGGGTCTACCACATCCTCGATCGGATAGGCGGCCATAAACACCAGATAGTCGTTGCTGATGCAGATGCTGCCATATTCGCCGCGTTTGATCACGATCAGCTTCACGCCCATCTTCAGGATTTCTCTTCCAGCTTTGAAGATATTGTCACAGCCCGTGTATTGGCAGACCTCTTCTTCGTTCATAAACACCACATCCATCTTGCGGATCACTTCACTGAGCGCCTGTTGTTCGCCGGTGATCCAATAGTTCATCGTATCGCAGGCCACGCATTCATAGCTTTCCACCTGATTGAGAACCTGCAATTGCAAGCTGGGATGGATGTTGCCCAACAGCAGGTTGCGACAGTTTCGATATGCAAGTGGCAGGGTGGGGTTGAAGTCTGCAAACACATTGAGTTCGGTGTTGAGGGTATCCGCCTGGTTCCACTGCTCGTATTTCCCGCTCCAGCGGAAGGTCTTTCCGCTCACGGTTTCCAATCCATCCAGATTGACCTTGTGTTTCTTGAGCAGATCGATCCCCGCTTGGGGATAGTCGTCTCCCACCACTCCCACGATGCCTGTCTGATGGAAGTAGGAGGCAGCGATGGATGCGTAAAAGGCAGAGCCGCCCAGGGCATCTTGGACGCTGCCCGCTTTGGTGCTGATCGAATCCAGGGCCAATGAGCCTACGATTACCAGGCTCATGGCGTCCCCACCGGTTCTGGATTTACTGGATACACCGGTGTTTCGTCCACGCTTGTGCTATCTTTCACGGCAGTGCTGTCTTCATACACTGCACCGGGGAACAGGCCACCCTTTTCGGCTGCTTTGTTGAGCATGCTGATGCCCACGATGATCGCGATCAGGATGATGACCATGATGATCAGCCTGGGCCAGTTGTTCTGTTTCCTGCGGCGCTGGTCAAAGATTTCACGGATGCGGTTGTTCATGTCACTCATAATTTTACCTCTTAGGAGCGGAGGTCCTCAAGGCATTTTGCAAAGCGTTGAGCTCCTTTTTGCAGGTTTTCCATGCTGTTGGCATAGGAGAATCTCACGGCGGTATCCACTCCAAAGGCCGCTCCGGACACCAATGCCACATGGTAGGTTTCCAGCATCAGGCTGCAGAATTCATCGCAGTCCTTGATGCCTTTATTGTTGTTTTCCAGATACCAGGATATATCTGGGAATACGTAAAATGCGCCTTTGGGCTTGAAGAATGAGACGTGCGGGAGTTTACTCAATTCTCCGCAGAGGAAGTTTCTGCGCTCTTCAAATTCCAGCCTCATCTTCTCGATGGAGTCGTCTTCTTCGTTCAAAGCGACTACGCTTGCCTTTTGGGTGATGGAGTTTATGCAAGAGGTGGCGTGTGCCTGCACTCTGCTTGCTGCGCCGATGATGTAAGCCGGCCCTGCAGCATATCCCATTCTCCAGCCGGTCATGGCATAGGCTTTGGATACTCCATTGATTACCACGGTGCGCTCATACATTTCGGGCAATACACTGGCGATGGACACATGTTCGGTGTCATCATACACCAAACGCTCATAGATTTCATCTGAGATCACCAAAAGATTGTATTTGATGCAGATTTTGGCGATTTCCACCAGCTCTTCTCTGCTGTAGACGGTTCCCGAGGGGTTGTTGGGTGAATTGAGCAAGAGCACCTTGGCACTGGGGCTATCTTTACAAGCCTTTTCCAGAGCTGCGGGTGTGACCTTGAATTCTTCTTCCACGGTGCTGGGAATGAGCACCATTTCAGCATTCACCAGTTTCACCTGATCCGGATAGCTCACCCAATAGGGAGAGGGCACCAATACTTGATCTCCCACATCACACACCGCCATGAGGATGGTGATGATGGAAGCCTTGGCACCTGCCGAGACCAGTATCTGGTTAGGCTTATACTGGAGGCCATTTTCACGCTCAAATTTGGCGCAGATCGCTTCACGCAACTCAATGATGCCGGGATTGGCTGTGTAACGTGTGAAATTGTCATCCAAGGCTTTGTGAGCAGCGTTCTTGATGTAGTCCGGAGTATTGAAATCCGGCTCTCCCACACCAAAGTTGATCACATCAATGCCGGCAGCGCTCAATTCCTTTGCCCGGGCACTGATCGCAAGGGTGGCTGAAGGTTTCACCACCAGAATCCTGTTTGCAAGTTTGATTGCCATTAAGCTAATCTCCTTTATGTCTTTTTTTATTATTTCATCAGTAACACGAGTAGAGCGGTGTTGAAAATCACTTCAGTGCTGCACCCGCGGGAAAGATCGCAGACCGGCTTGGCCAAACCTTGGATCAGCGGTCCGATCGCCTCTGCATGGGCCATTCTCTGTGTGAGTTTGTAGCCGATGTTTCCGCTTTGCAGATCCGGAAAGATAAGCACGTTTGCCTCACCTTTCAGCGGGCTGTTGGGAGCTTTTGATGCGGCCACACTTGGCACGATGGCGCTATCCAATTGCAGCTCTCCATCGTAGACAAAGCCCACTTTCCGCTCTTTAAGGATGTCTCTGGCGGTGGTAACTTTATCCACCAGCTCGTGTTTGGCGCTTCCATGCGTGGAAAAGGAAAGCAGCGCCACTCTGGGCTCTTCATTGAGGATGGCCTTGTGTGTTGCGGCGGTGCTGATGGCGATATCTGCCAGTTGTTCCGCTGTGGGATCCGGCACCACAGCGCAATCCGCAAAGCTGAAGAAGCCAGTCTTGCCCTTGTAGTTTGGGATTACCATGATGAAGGCGCTGGAAACGGTTTTCAATCCGGCTTTCACGCCGATAACCTGCAGGGCGGATTTCAGCACGTCGCCCGTGGTATTCACCGCTCCGGCGATCATGGCATCAGCCAGACCAAATTGCACCAACAACGCCCCAAAAAAGAGCTCGTTGCGCACCGTGGTAGCGGCCATTTCAGGTGTAACGCCTTTTTTCTTGCGCTTCTCATAAAAGAAGTCTGCAAATTCATTTATCCGTGGATGGTCAGCAGGCCTGAGGATCTGCAGTGTATCCGCCTCAAATTGTGGATTCAGTTTGTTGAGATCAGCTTTCACCGTCTCAGGCTCGCCGATCAGGATGACCTTGGCGATTTTCTCACCTGCCAAGCGCATTGCGGCCCTCAGCACCCTTTCGTCCCCGCTTTCCGGGAACACGATGCTGCCATTCGCTGCGATGGCACGTTTCTTCAGATCGTTCAAAAAGTCGTTCATTTGTTTTCCTCTATATTATCTATTACTAATTTTGATATATCCGCCACCTTCAGGAACTCGCTTTTGATCTCATTCAGCAGTGCATGGCGGTTGTGACGCAGGCTTTCGTCTTCACAATTGACCAACACCTCATCAAAGAAGCGGTCAATTGCCGGCCCGATCTGCACCAATTCTTTGAGCGCCAGCTTATAGTCGTCTGCTTCCAGGGCAGTGTCAAGCTTTATTCGTAGCTCCTGCAAGCTGGCAAAAAGCGCCTTTTCTTCTTCCTGCACAAAGAGTTCCGGCTCCAAAGCGTAGATGGACTTGCCACTACCCTCCAATATATTGGCCGCACGCTTGAAGCCGATAATCAGAGAGTGGAAATCTTCGGTTTCCCTGATCTTGGAGAGCGCCAAAGCAGCTTCCATCAGCTTTACCGGAGCGGAAAGCTGCAGATGTTCCAGGCTGTCCAACACGTCAAAGGCGATCCCTTCCTGCTTGAAGAGCCATTGCACCCGCTGCACAAAGAAGTTAGCCGCTTTCTCATCCAGTTCCTCATCGGCTGCGATGTCCGCTTCCAGGATGGCTTGACTTTTGGCGATCAGATCATCCAAAGGTAAATGCCAGCCTCGTTTCAAGAGGATCTGACACACGCCATTGGCGGCACGTCTGAGCGCAAAGGGGTCAGCACTACCTGTAGGCAACAAACCGGCGCGGATAATGCCACACACGGTATCCAGTTTGTCTGCCACCGAGACGATAGCTCCGCACAGCGTTTCCGGCAGGGCATCGTTCGGCCCCCGCGGCGCATAATGTTCCCAGATGCCTGTGGCTACTTCAGCATCTTCGCCACTGATCACGGCATACTGCATGCCGATATAGCCCTGCAGCTTGGTAAATTCCTTTTCGCCCAACATGGTGGTCACCAAATCCGCCTTACAGAGATAAGCGCAGCGCATGACCCGCTTTACCTCCGGCTCTGCAAGCTGAAGCTGCTCACAGATCCAGGCGCAAAGAGCCTCAATGCGCTTCACCTTGGCGGCCATGGTGCCCAAATCTGCCTGGAAAACCACTTCTTCCAATGCAGGCACGTAACTTTCCAGAGGGCGGGCACTGTCTTCATCAAAATACCACTGTGCATCAGCTAAGCGGGCATTGACCACCTTCTCATTTCCGCCTCTGATGATCTCGCTCTTCTGCGGATCACCATTGGAGATGAAGACAAATCGATTGGTGAAATTGCCCTGATCATCCAGCACGGAAAAATACCTTTGATTTTGGCTGATGGTGGAGGTGATGATCTTTTCCGGCAAGACCAGATAAGCCTCATCAAAGCAGGCTTCCACCGCGGTAGGCCATTCCACCAGATCACACACGATCTCCGCCAGTCTATCATCCTGCATCACCTGTAGGGGTCTATCTTTAAATACATCTATCAGACTCTGTTTTATAGTGTTAAGGCGTTCATCCCTGTTCGCCAGCACGCGGTTTTCTTTCAAAACATCCAGATATGCGTTAGGCTGCGGGATTTCAAAGGCTTTATCCAAGCCCAAGTGACGGTTTGCGTAGCTGATCCTACCCGAAGGGATAGCGTGGTTTTTCAGCTCCAACACCTCGTCGCCAAACAGGGCGCAGAGCCAGCGCACCGGCCTCGAGAAGCTGAGGTCTTTATATTCCCAGATCATCTTTTTGGCAAAGGGGATGGCTTCCAGCAGGCTCTGGCTCCAGGCTCTGAGCAGTTCCTGTGCTTCTTTGCCCTTTTGCTTGATGCTCAGGAAGAGAAAATCCCCTTTGGGCGTATTCTGGATCTGCACATCCTCGGGCGAGGCATTGTTTTTCTTCAAAAATCCCAAAGCGGCGGGCGTCAGCTCACCATCTTTATAGGCGATATTTACAGATGGACCTGTGCGCTCCAACACTATATCCGGCTGTAGGATAGGGATACCATGAGCCAGCACAAAAAACCGTCTCGGCGTGCCGCTCACCAAAAGCTTGTCACAACTGAGCCTGTTTTCGCTGATGAAAGCCTCAAAACTCGCTTGCAGCCAATCTCTGGCCGGCATAAAATGCGAGGGAGGCAGCTCCTCCATCCCTATTTCCAGTAAAAAGTCACGTTTTTCCAATGCTATTCTTAATTATCCTAAAAGTCGTAGCCGAGTGTGATCTGATTCACCAAACCCAAATCTCCATAAGATGAGACGGCATAATCGATTTTGTAAGCCTTATACTTCCAGCCTGCACCCAATGAAAGCCCCGAAGTCCAGCCCCAACCGCCTCCGGTATTCCAATCTCCCGCATTCGACCTGAAACCTGCTCTGAGCGCAAAATCCGGCGTGAGCATATACTCATGTCCAAAGCGGGCGGCGAAGCTTTCACCATTGGCTTTGTTGATCTCAAAAACGCTCTTGTGTTGCGGCGTGTAGGTGTAACTACCCCCAGCGGCGAAGGTGAAGGGTAGCTTTTCTTTGTGTTTGTTTTCCGTATAATGCTTTACCTGAAAGCCGATGTTGCGCATGGTGATACCCACCTTGACCTTTTCATTGTGGGGATGGTGGATGATGCCCAAATCCAGTAACACCGCCGCAGCAGAGTGTTCTTCCAGCATGTCGTAGATCACCTTGAAGCTGCCGCCGGCATCGATTGCGGGGCTGATAAACTTGGCCAAACTGGCGGTGGCGATCAGGTTGGAAGCGCTAAAAGTGCCCAGATCATTGATGAAATTGCCAAATTGATCCACTTCCGTGCGCTCGAAAGAGCCCATATTCATATACTGCAGAGCGAAAGCCCAGGCGGTGAATTTGTTTCTGGGCAGCATCAGCCTGATCTGTCCGCCTTGCGTGTCGATAAAGTAGTTGCAATAGGTGGTTCCCACTTCCTTGGTTGGGAGCTCGATGATGGCTGCAGGGTTGAAGAAAACACCATCATAGTTTTTGGCTTCACCGGTCAAAGCCTGTCCCATTGCCATAGCACGGGCTCCATGCACTATCTTGAGGCTGTTGAATCCAGTGGATCCGGCATCCTCGTTTTGAGCCCACGCAAGCGTGAGCCCCAAGCTAATCACTATTAGCAAGATGTATCTGAGATTCGATCTGACGGGCATATTCAAATAGCTCCTTTTCATCTTTTGCCTCCATCATCGGAAGCCGTTTATCGTCTTGCCTGAGGTATTCGCTCAAGCCCTTGAGAACACTCATATATTCACGATTTGCGTCATTCGGAACGGCGGTCAGAAACACGAGTTTTACCGGCTTTCTATCCAAGGATTCAAACTCTATGCCATTTCTGATCAGGCATAGAGCCGTTCTCAGCTCCTTGACCGAAATATCGCGGGCGTGGGGGATGGCCACTCCCTTGCCGATGCCTGTGCTCATCACCTCTTCTCTGCTTTTCACGGCATCCAAAAAGTGATCCACGATTTCCAAGCTGCCACTATCCACCAAAAGTTGGCACATAAATTCCAGACACAACGCCTTGGAGGGCATGTGGTCTACGATGCGCACTGCTTCTGGAGCGAATAGTTGGTCTTTCATATCTCAAAACCTATCGTGAAAGCGCATGATTTTAGCATGCGGTTTTAAGTCAATGATTATTATGTTATTGGCTTGATCGCCCGCGCCCAAAGGTAAGCCTCGCCGCCTTTGGGGTCGATCAACTGCCGATCATAAAGCGGACGGTAATGATCCTTTCTCGGTCCCGGCGCTGAAACCCACCAATGCACGATCTCATAATCCCTGAAGAGCATCTTTCTCAGCATGTTTTCGCTGATTTTCTGTGGTTCAGCCAAATCCGGCTTGTGATTGAGGTTGAAACTGCCGATGATCTCGCCACCCGGCTTGAGGATGCGCCGAATCTCGTTGCACATCGGCAACAAATCCCGCACATGATCCAGCGAATTCACCGAATAAACCACATCACAAAATCCATCCGGAATGGGTATACTCTGCTCCGTGCTGGTCACATAGATCATGTCGTGCTTCCTATACTCGGTAGGAAAATGCAGGATATAACGCTGCGCCAAGACGTCTATACCGATGCGCAGGGAAGCATTCTTGGCCCAAACCAGGCTGCCGCGCGGCCCGCAACCAAAATCCGCCACCACCTTATCTTTCAAGAAAGCGTCGCTGGACTCATCCGCTATGCTGAGCATCAGCCTCTCATAAAAGTCATTGCGCAGCTTGCGTCCTTCCTTCATATAACACATGCGCCAATAACGCAGTTCATGGCTTTGCTTGTTATATATCTTCTCGTTGGACCATAGTAGTACGGTTTTTAGGGTGTCGATGTTCATTTTCTGGCCATCCTTTGATTTTACTGTGTATCCATCTTTTTAGAGTCAGCGGTATAAGTCAATAAAAATGTGTGTGTACGGTCGCTCGCTGAAGCGACCTAAAAAGTAGCCGGCGGTCGCCGAACCGCCGCCAGCGGGCGTAGCTCGCTAAAACACCCCGCCCAAAAACTATACGCACCTCACCAAGAGTGTCCAAATCTCTATACCCAGCACAGCCACTCATCAATTGCCAGCTTGCTGCCTACTGGGCCTCTTAATTCGTGTTAATTCGTGTAATTCGTGGAAAAAAGCTCAGTTAAAATCCAACAACTCTTGCACAAGCTTGTATACCCTGGTACAAAAATCCTCTGGAAAGTCGATATGAGGCTTGTCTATAGCCTTTGCCCTGCCAATTGCTATATTTGTTTTGGGGAATATCACCGAGAAACCCTTAGCGGTATCGAAGCAGTT
>Ga0116178_10001158_pt1 | contig 22119 bp, 18 predicted proteins | sample AD_STIC12_MetaG_FD_89880 | JGI IMG/M metagenome (GOLD analysis project Ga0116178, IMG submission 89880) | Active sludge microbial communities of municipal wastewater-treating anaerobic digesters from USA - AD_STIC12_MetaG | ecosystem: Engineered > Bioreactor > Anaerobic > Digestate | place: USA... | reverse complement strand
GTCGGGCGGGGCGCCTCCGTCCAGTTGGATGCGGCCACCGTGGAACGCGGCATCCGCACCGGCACGCAGGAGTTCTGGCCGTTCACCTTCTCCAACGGCGGCCCGGATGCGCTTGCGTGGTGGCTCACCGAAGCGGACAGCAATCAGGCGGTCAAGGACATCCCCTGGCTGGTGATTGGAAAGAGTTCTGGCACACTGGCTGAGGGCGGACGTGCGGTGGTAGACCTCACCTTCTCTGCTGTCGGGCTGAATCCCGGCTTGTACAAAGCGACCCTGATGATGGTCTCCAACGATGCGGTGAACGATACGATAACCATCCCAATCCGTCTGACCGTGTACGCGGCCGGCGTGGCGGCCTTCACCGGCCGCGTTGCGTGGACGGGCGGCGGTAATGTCGCGGGCGGAACTATCGTCGCGTCGCTGTCGAGCCTGCCGGTTGACACCGTCGCGATCTCGGAAAACGGTCAGTTCGCCGCGTACGGCATTCCCGCCGGGCAATACGATCTCGCCGTGCAGGTTCCCGGTGCGTACCCGCGGTCATTCCGCAGTTTCACGCTTCCCGCGGAAAACGCGCTTCTGACCGTGACACCGATCCATCCGCGCATGGTCAGTACGTCTTTCACCGATTTCTACAGTCCCGCCTCCACGCTGGGCGGCCAGCCTCTTCCGGTCGGCAGCGTAGTTTCGGTGCGCAATGCGGGTGGAACCGTCTGCGGCTCATACGTCGTGGTCGAGGCCGGAAAATACGGACTGATGCATGTCTACGCCGACGACCCCTCCACGCCTGAAGTCGAGGGCGCCTCAATCGGCGATACCCTCGCGTTCTTCGTGAATGATGTGCCGACCGGCGCGAAGGCTGTGTACACCGCCCACTTCAGCGTAACGCGCGTCGATGTTTTCGCGACATCGGCCACAACTCGCCGTCTTGAGCGAGGGCTGCATCTGATCTCGCTGGCCGCCACGCCCAACGACACGACACTTGCCGGCGCGCTGGCATCCATTGCCGGCAAGTATTCCTTCGTTGCCGGGTTTGATAACCGCTGGGGCGGCGCGCGCACGTACGTGGATTCGCTGGCGGATTACAGCGACCTCACCTCCCTTGACGGCGTGCACGGCTACTGGATCAGGATGGAAGAAGCGGGTGATCTGGCTCCTTCTGCCGCCCGTGTGCATGACGATACCCCGATTTCCCTGAACACTGGCTGGAATCTGATCGGTTACCTGCCGGTCACGGCTCGCGCACCGGCGGACGCACTCTCCACCGTTCTCGACAGGGTTCGCGTGGTCGGCGGGTTTGAAAACGGGGCGAAGACATTCGTGCCCGGCAGTCCGTACAGCGATCTGTCCGCGCTTCGTCATGCGTTCGGCTACTGGATTTCCATGGCCGCCCCGGCGACGCTGGTGTGGCGTCAGGGCGTTGCGGTTTCTCAACCCCCGCAGGCAAAACCGGCGCTGATGGCGGAGGGGCCGGTCCCCACGCGCGAATGGGCTGACTTCTACGGAACGCTCACGGTTGATGGCGTACCGGCCCCCGCCGGGACGGAAGTTCTTCTGCGCGATCCGGACGGCGTCATCTGCGCGCGGACGGTTACCCGTGCGGCAGGCAGGTACGGCTTCCTCCACGCGTACGGGGACGATCCGGCGACAGACGTGGACGAAGGTGCGCGTCCGGGTGACGCGCTGCGCGTGATCGTCGACGGGCGTGAATATCCGGGGGAAACGCCGGTCTGGACTGGCTCGCTCTCTGTCACGCGGGCTGATCTTGCGCTGTCGTCGGCACCAACCGCGGTGAGCGAACCACGGCCGGCACGGTTCGCGTTTGACGGACCGCAACCCAACCCGTTCAATCCGTCGGTGCTGCTGCGATTTGAGCTCGCCACCCGTGGGCAAACCCGCATGGAGGTCTTCGACGGTCTCGGACGACACGTGCGCACGGTCATCAGCGCGGATCTCGGGCCGGGGCGTCACGAAGCGGCGTGGGACGGCGTTGATGAAAATGGTCGTGCGGTTGCCAGCGGCCTGTACGTCATCCGGTTGACCGCGCCGGACGGTGTGATCACCCGGAGAGCAGTCCTTGCCCGCTAGGAGCCACTGGATGCACCGACCGACGGCGTACGGTGTCCTTGCCGCGGCCTTGATTCTTGGGGGGGCAGCCGCGGCGCTTTCCCCGAGCCAGTACTGGCGGGATTATTTCAGCCCGTCCAGTACCGGCCCGGATGGCCGCCCGCTTGCCGCAGGTTCGCTTGTGCAGGTGTTCGATCCGGACGGGGTGGAATGTGGCCGCTTCGTGGTGGTGACTCCCGGCCGGTACGGGTACCTCCACGTGTACGGGGATGACCCGCTCACGCCGGAGGACGAAGGTGCGGTACCGGGCGATTCGCTCCGGTTCATGGTGGACGGTTCCGAGTGCGTGGAGGTTCCTGCCGCAGTCTGGGAATCGGGGGACAGGCTGCAGTACCGGGTGGATCTGTATCCCGGGTCGGGGTTCTTCCTGTACGGAACCGTCCGCTATGCCGGAGGGATTGCGGTGGCCGGCATAGCGTTTTCGGTCGCCGGAGAAAACGCCCTTGCACAGGCCACAAGCGGGGAGGACGGCGTTTTTGCCACAGGGCCTTTTGCCGCGGGAACCCACCGGGTGGGTGTCACGATCACGGGGGAGACGCCTTTCCGTCCCGCAGTGACTGCCTTCGACGCGGCTCAGGTGCTTCGGTCGGTTGTTTCCGGCGCGCCAATCGGCGCCCCCATGGCAGTGGCCGATGTCACGGGTGACGGATCGCTTACGGCCCAAGATGCCGCAGAGATTCTGCAGTTCGTGGTGGGTCGGCGCAAGGTTTTTTCCGGGGGGCGCCTTGTGGTCGCCGTTCCGGAGTCACTCACCATCACGGGTTCACTCGGAGAAACGGTGCCGCGGGACCTTTCCGTTCAGGCAGTGGGCGACGTGACGGGGAACTGGCGGCAGACCGCAAAGCCCGCCCGGTCTGACGCGGAACTCGTGAGGGCCGGTACGTCGGACGGCGCGGCGTGGCGCCTGCACACCGGAAGTCCCGTGTTCTCTGTAAGCGCCGTCTTTCAGGGAGGTTCTGTCATACCCGAGTTTCCATCGGACTGGCTGGTTGAAACGGTCCGGTCGGCGGATCAGGTCCTGATTGCCGCGGCCGGCGCGCGCCCGCTGGCGCCGGGATCCGTTGTGGTGCGTTCAGCAAGCGGAGAAGCGCGCTTTGTGAAAGGTTCTGTGAACGAGGAAGCAGCTCTCCGTTCCAGTGGTTTCCTGACGCCGGCACAGGTCGCTCTGTCCGTTTCGCCAAACCCGTTCAATCCGCGATGTACCATCGGCTTCGGCTGCTCTGAGCCGGCGCACGTGCGCCTCGCGGTCTACACGGTGACGGGCCAGTTCGTGCGTGAACTTGCGGCGGGACCCCGGGACACGGGCAACTATTCGGTAGTCTGGGACGGGCGCGACCAATCCGGCGCACCCATGGCAAGCGGCGTGTACCTCGTCCGGTTGGATGCAGGTTCGAGCCGCAAACTCGCCCGGGTGGTACTCTCCCGTTGACAAGAATCCCGCCTGCGGGTCTGTTCCCCACGCAAACGAGCAAAACGGATAGGACCGGGCGCGGCCTGCCGAAGCATTTCCCCGCAGGGTAAGCGTTCCGTATACTTTCCGTGAAAACGTCGCGAATCGCTTCAAGTTTCGGAGGGGGTGTGCCATGGCTCGCTCTATTCTTGCCCTGTTTTCGCATTCTCCATGGGGCGCTATTCAGGAGCACATGCGCGCGGTGGACAAGTGTGTGCAACTGCTGGATCCGCTCATGGATTCCGTTCTCGCTGGCAATTACCCTCGCACGGAACAACTCGCACGGGAAATCTCCACCCTCGAAAATGCCGCGGACGAGATCAAAAACGAACTCCGGGACCATCTGCCTCGAAGTATCTTCCTTCCCGTGGCAAGACAGGACCTGCTCGACATACTTTCCACGCAGGACGGCATTTCGGACGCGGCGGAGGATGTCGGAATGATCGTCACGATGCGGAAGATGGAAGTCCAGCCTGCGCTCGTGGAGCTGCTGGACCCCTTCGTGCAGAAAACGCTGGAATCGGTGGCGTGCTACTCGCAGGTGATCGGCGAACTGGATCGCCTGGTCGAGGCCTCGTTCGTCGGCAAGGAAGCCGAGCGCGTGACGGAACTCATTCGGAAGGTAGGCAGACTGGAACACGAAGCAGACAACGCGCAAGAAGCGTTATCGCGGAGGTTGTTCGAGATCGAGGATTCGATGAAACCTGGCGCGTTGTTCATGTGGATCGAAATCATCCGTCGTCTTGGAAGTGTGGCGAACAGGGCGGAAAAAGCCGCCAACAGGCTTCGGATGTTTCTCGCGCACTGACATCAACCCGTTTCGTTCCCCCCGAATCCAGGAGCCCGTCGTGCCGGATCCCGTCATCCTCGCCATTTCTGGCTTGGTTGCCGGGTGCTATCTGGCGTGGACTATTGGCGCGAACGACGTTGCCAACGCGATGGGAACCGCCGTCGGATCTCGTGTTCTGACTCTGAGCGCCGCGGTAGCGGTTGCATCGGTTTTTGAGTTCTCCGGTGCCTTTTTTGCCGGCGGGCAGGTTACCAACACGATCCGGTACGAGGTGATAAACGTTCCATTCGTGGAGAAAGTTGGTCCGTTCATGGGGGTCGGAATGCTCGCCGCGCTTCTGGCGTCAGCAGTCTGGCTCCACATTGCCACGTGGAAAGGATGGCCCGTGTCCACGACACACTCCATCATCGGCGCGGTGGCGGGGTTTGGATTCGCCGCGAGTGGCGGGAGTGCAGTTCGGTGGATGACACTGGCCAGAATCGGGACGAGCTGGGTTCTGTCGCCGTTCCTCGGGGGCCTTTTTGCGTGGGTGCTTTTCCGCGTGATACGGAGGGCGGTATTCGCGCACGACCATCCTGCAAGGCGCGCAAGAACGGTTACGCCGGTAATCATCGGGGTGACCGGCGCGGTACTGACCCTCTCCATGGTCTACAAGGGACTGGCGAACCTCCATCTCGATCTCCCCATCGGTCACGCGCTTGCGCTGGCCGGATGCGTGGGTCTTCTTTCCGCCATGGGCGCGCGGGTTGTTCTGGGACGGCGACAAGACCACGGAGCGGACAGGGATACCCAGTCCCGCAACGTGGAACGCCAGTTCCGTCCCCTGCTCGTGATTACCGCGTGCTACGTGTCGTTCGCTCACGGTTCGAATGATGTTGCCAACGCGGTGGGGCCGATGGCCGCCGTGGTGGTGTCGAGCAAAGCCGGTTTCCTGAGCTGTTTCCAGGACCCGGCGACGATTCTGATGGCTCTCGGCGGGGTAGGAATCGTAGTCGGTCTTGCGACGTACGGCTACAAGGTGATAGAAACCATCGGAAGGAAAATCACGGAAGTGACTCCGAGTCGCGGGTTCGTCATTCAGTTCAGCACTGCATCAATAACGCTGCTCGGGTCGAAACTGGGGCTGCCCGTGTCGACAACCCACATCATCATCGGGGCGGTTGTCGGGGTGGGGTTTGCCCGGGGGTTGTCCGCGGTCAACACGGGAATGGTGCGACAGATCGTGTGGTCGTGGCTGATTACGTTTCCGGCCGCCGGCCTCCTGTGCGTCGTCTTTTTCCACGTATTTCGACCCCTGTTTCTCTGAGAGTCGCCGTACCAGGTTATCCCGGCCTTTGCGGTGTACGGGCGCGGGTCGAGAGACTGTTTCGCGGTGTCCAACCGGCGATTTGTTCGCATTTCAGTGAGGAGCCATGATGGCGGTGGGAGCGTGTTTTCCGCTCGGAATGTATGAGCTGCCCCGCAGCGAGGAGGAATGGGCTCTCTGGAAATCCGCCGGGATCAATCTTCTGCGTTGCGCGGGCCGCGAGGACCTGGACTCCGTGCATCGCCACGGCATGAAAGGGTGGGTCTCGCTGCCCATGGTGCTGGGTGCGAACGACGACGGCGCGGCTCTGCAAACCGCTGTCGACGCCCTGAAAGATCATCCGGCGCTGTACGTGTGGGAGGCTCCGGACGAGATCATCTGGAACACCAACCGCAGGGTTACCGGCGGGTTGGCGACCTTCTGGTGGGATCAACCGGAACGGATGCGGAAGGAACTGGCGCGGGAATACGATGCGCTCGTTTGCGGTCTGGAACGCGGTTCCGCGATCGTCCGGTCTCTGGACCCGGGGCGTCCCATCTGGTTGAACGAAGCCGCCCGATCCGACATGGAGATCCTTTCCCGATGTCTTCCGTTCGTGGATATCATCAGCACTGACTTCTACCCTGTCGTTCCCCAGACGCCGGACCCGCGGCGCGCGAGGATCCGCACACACGACATGATCGCCCTTCTTTGCGACCGTTTCCGGGCGACGGCACCGGACCACGAGTTCTGGTTTGTTCAGCAGGCGTTCTCATGGCACCGTCTGGAAGGGAAAAAGCACCCGAACGTTCCCGTCGCGTACCCCACCTGGTCGGACTACCGGTTCATGGCATGGCAGGCAATCGCTCACGGGGCGTGCGGTCTCCTCTGGTACGGTTCCGCACATGAGGACCGGCCCGCGCCGTTCCTGGATGACCTTATGGCGGCTGTTCGTGAACTGTCCGCGCTCTCGCCTTTTCTCCTGTCAGAACATGCACCGGTTCTTGAGGTGCGGGTGGACACTAAGCAGTATCCCGCGACGCGAGGCGTTTCGTACTTCCTGCGGGAGTTCGGCGGGCGGACGTTGCTCGCGCTGGTGAACGAAGACCCTTACGAGAACGACGTGCTGGTGACCGGTGTACCGGGTGACGAGATCGCCGGGTGGACGGCGTTCGGGAATCCAGACCACCCGCATGTGCCTGCAGGTAACGGCTTTGTGGTCCCCTTATCGGGCCGTGAGGTCCGGCTGATGATGAGCGCTGCCTGAGGGAGGTGCGTCAAATCCAGCCCTCAACGAGCGAGTTCCGTTTTTCTGTGCAAGCCCTGCGGAACCGAGGTTCGGAAAAAACTGTACCGGAATTGGAAAATCGAAGGCAAAAGTGTTGACACGAGCACGTTTATTTGCCACAGCTGGAAATGACAGGGAAACAAGGAGAACCTGCCGAGGTCAGTTGCGGTGCTCACGCGCCAGCGGATAGTTCGTTGCCGGGGGCGGGCGGCGACAACCTCGGCGCGGGGAAGTCCGGAATATCCACCGTGCGCGGGACGATGTCGAGCTGGGGGATTTCTTTGATTTCGTCTCCGGCGGCCGCCTTCAGCTCCTTGAAGCGGCGGGCGGAAACCAGGACCCGGGTTTCGAACGAGCCGATCGCTTTGTTGTAGCTGTCCACGGCGCTTTTGAGGCGGTCACCCAGTCGGTCGAGGTGGTCTGCCATGTTGGCGATGCGATCGTAAAGCACTTTTCCCAGCTCGGCTATTTCTTCCGCACTTCTCGCGATGTCCTCCTGCCGCCATCCGTACGAAACCGCGCGGAGGAGTGCGATCAGGGTAATAGGTGAAGCCGGGATGACCCTCTGCTTCACGCCCTCTTCGATGAGCGTCCGGTCCTGTTCGAGGGCGACGGCGAAAAGGGACTCGGCGGGAAGGAACAGGACGACAAACTCGGGCGTGTTGTCGAACTGGTCCCAGTAGCTTTTGTTGCTCAGTTTTTTTATGTGTTCGCGGACGTGCTGCGCCTGCCGCGCGAGGTGTTCCTTGCGTTTGTCTTCGTTGTCTGTTTCGATGGCATCGAGGTAGGCGAGGATGGGGGTTTTCGCATCAACGACGATGTTTCGCCCTCCGGGGAGCCGGATTATCATGTCGGGGCGGATTTCGCCTTCTTTTGCGGGCACCTGCTCGTCAAAATCGCAGTAATTCAACATTCCGGCCATCTCGACCACGCGGCGTAACTGGATTTCGCCCCATCTGCCGCGAACATTGGGCGTTCGAAGGGCCTGCACGAGCCGGGATGTTTCGTTTTTGAGCTGGGATTGCTGGTCTTTCATCGCGTTGACCTGCGTCAGTAACTCGGCATATGCTGATACGCGCTTCGTTTCCAGTTCCTGGAGTTTGGTGTCCATGGAAACGAGCGATTCCTTGACCGGTTTCACCAGTTCTTCGACCGCCTTCTGGCGCGCTTCGAGATCCGTTTTTGCGCCCTCCTGGAATTTTTCCAGGTGGGTTCTGGCGAGTTCGAGGAACGCTTTGTTGTTGGAGTTGAGCGCTTCCGAGGAAAGGGCTTTGAATGCGTCGGAAAGCTCTGTCCGTGCCTGTTGAAGCATGGCCATTTTCTCGTCGGTGGCTTTCCGTTCCTCAGCGATACGGGTTTCCAGTTCGGAACGGATTTTTCCGAGGTCCGCATTGGAGGCCCGGAGTGCCTCGAGGGATGATTCAAGCTCGGGGATACGGGCTGCCTGAGCCTCTGCCGCAGAGCGACGCTCCGCCTCCTGCTGGAGTTGTTCCGTGCGGTGGCGCAGGTCATCCTGAAGCGCGGCGAGCTGGCCACGGAGCCCCGCAGCAAGCTCGTCGGTTGAACGCAATCGTTCTTCCAGCACTGCACGTGCAGTTGCGGCGTCGTTCGCTGCCTGTGTCCGGGCGCGTTCGATACGGTTTCGCGCCACGAACAGAGCGGCGGCGAGGCCGATCAGGAGACCGGCAATGAGGGCGAGCAACACGGGCAGCGCAAGCATGGGCAATTGCGGCCTACTGGAAGTGGTACGTAACGCCGATCCCGGGAAGCCCGGGACCCTGAACGAGAGCACCCCATTTGCCGAACTGGAGACCGATGCCGAAGGAGCCGATTGGACCGACCCAGGTGCCACTGTGCGTGCCGGATCCGTCGTCAAACCGCGCAGCGATGCCAAGGCCGAGTTGAGGGTACAGCACCATGGTCCCCTCGAGCGGAATGGCAAGGCGGATCAGGCCCTGAGGGGACACGATGAGGGCGTCGTTGTAAGTGCTTGCGCCGCCGAATCCGCCTCCGGTCCAGCCGCCCTCAACTTTCCAGCCCCAGCGCAACTGAGGCGTGCCGCCGCCGGAGAAAGGCTTTGTGGTGGCATACCCCACCGCAAACGGACCGAAGTACACGCTTTTGTCCAATCCCCCGGATCTCATGGCGGCGGTGGCAAACGAAGGCGCGAGGAATGAGAACCCCAGCACCACCAGCGGGACGACAGTGCGTGGCGACATCGCGTACCTCCAATATTGTTTGAGACTTGCGTCTCGGCGTGACCTCGCGCCATCTTTGACGATGGCGTGAACGGAACCGGAGAAAGCATTGTGAAAAAGCTGAATTTGGTCGCTCTCGTGTGTGGTCTGTTCGCAGCGTGTTGCCATTCCGCAAACTTAAGCCGGGCGCTGGGTTCCGTCAATGAGCGACGGGCGTTCGGGTACCTCACTTCCCAGACTGCGTTCGGCCCGAGAAACCCGGGGAGCCGGGGCCATGCAGCCTGCCGTGACTACCTCGTCCGTCAGTTGAACGCGCTCACCGATACGGTAGAATTGCAGCATTTCCAGCCGATTGACTCACACGGCAATCGCACGCCGCCGATGACGAACATTATCGGGCGGATTGCGCCCCACCGGAATAGACGCTATCTTTTGTGTGCACATTGGGATACGAGGCCGCGGGCGGATCACGATCCCGATCCGCGACGGCGCAACCTGCCGATCATTGGAGCGAATGACGGTGCCTCAGGGGTGGCCGTTCTTCTTGAAATCGCCACCGTTCTCAAACGAGTTTCGCCCCCCGTGGGCATAGATATTGTCTTCTTCGACGGCGAGGACTACGGGGAGGAAGGACGGCTGGAGGACTACTTCCTCGGGTCGAGGGAATTTGCGCGGCGCTGGAATGGCCAGAAGCACGAAATGGCCATCCTCGTGGACATGGTAGGCGACCGGAATCTCCAGTTGCCTGTCGAGGCGTTCTCGTGGCAGGCAGCTCCGGCGGTCGTAAACCGGGTGTGGGGGGCTGCGGAAAGGCTGGGCGAACGTGCGTTCATCCGTTCCATGGGCGTGGAGATTCACGATGATCACGTTCCGCTGATTGAAGCCGGGTGGCGCGCCATCGATGTTATCGACTTTTCCTATCCGTACTGGCATACCCATGCCGATACCCCCGACAAGTGCTCCCCACAGAGCCTCGGGAGTGTCGCGCGAGTTCTTCTGGCGACAATCATCGAACGGTAACCGTGGCTGACAATGGAGATCTCCGGTTCGAGTCAAAGTCCCGTGCGTGCGAACGAAAGGCGCTTTGCCTTCTCGCGTCGGGAGCTTACCGCCCTCGCCGCGTTGACGTTGAGCCTCGCGGTTGGCTGTTTCCTTGTCTGGCTCATTCCGGAGCCATCTGACCTGCGACTCGTTCGGTCGCCTGAGCTGGCGCGTCTGGCTCGCGAGGTTGCGCCTTCAACCGGATCGCGTTTGATTGACATCAACACCGCCTCGTTTGACGAACTGGTTTCGCTGCCCGGAATCGGGCCGAAAAAGGCGCAGGCAATACTGGATTACCGGCGCGCAAAGGGACGCTTTCCTGATGTGAGTGCGATTGAACGGGTGAAGGGCATTGGACCCGTGACGGTGAAACGCCTTCGGCCGCTCATCACCGTTCAGAACAGAGCGCCCGCAGGTGAGCGCAGTTCCCCGGCACGGGAGAGACCGAGATGAGACGCAAGACCATGCCGCTGGTGGTCCGGTTGGTGATCGCTCTGATTGCGTTCAGCGCGGCTGCCATCCCGCCCCTCATCAGATACAGCGCGGCAGAAGAGGCAGCGGAATGCGCGCGTCGCCGGGAGGCGGTGAGGACCGCGGCATCGCGATTGCCGGACGAACGCTGGTGGAACGAACGCGGGTGCCCGCGCGATGGCGAGAATTACCGCTTTGCCGTGGGGCAGGACAGCACGGTTGAGGTAGTGTGCCCCAAAGGGCATGGGAGTCAGAAGCTTCCCGTGCGCCGATGGTTTTCCCCGTTCTGAACGACTGTTGAAAGGACGATCCGACATGCGTCGTGCGCTCTACCCGGGAACCTTCGATCCCATCACGTTGGGGCATCTCGACATCATTGAGCGAAGCCTGCGGATTTTCGACGAAGTAGTGGTATCTGTCGCGGACACCCGGCCCGGCGTGGTGTTTCCCGTCGAAGACCGTGTCAGGCTGGTCGAGGCGGCGACGAAACATCTGGACAGAGTCCGGGTGGTCTCGTTCCGTGCGCTCCTTGTTCACCACTGGGAAAGTCTTGGCAAGCCGACGGTAGTGCGCGGTCTGCGCGCGGTGCAGGATTTTGAAGCGGAATTCGCGATGGCCCTTGGCAACAGAAGGCTCGCGGATGATTTCGAGATCATATTTTTGATGCCGAGAAATGACTTCGTGTTTCTCAGCGCGTCGATAGTCAGAGAGGTTGCGCGGTGGGGTGGGGACGTCTCCAGCATGGTTTCTCCCCCTGTCGCGGAGTACCTCGCAACCAGATATGGCCGGCCGGCGAAGTGACGATTGCCCGGCTGTGGCCTCGTACATCATACGTGGGGAGGCAACCCTGATGAGCAGTACCGTCATTCAACAAATCCGCCAACGTGCGGCGGCACGCAAGGGACGCATCATCCTTTCCGAAGGGAACGAGCTTCGTGCCATTCAGGCGGCGCGGAAGCTTCTTGATGATGGGATCTGCGAGGTGACGCTGGTGGGTACGCCGGCGGAGATCGAGAAAGTGGCAAAGGAGGGCGGTGTAAGTTTGTCCGGCGCCACGATGGTAGATCCCTCGGAGCATCCCATGCGGGAGCAATTCGCCGCGGAACTGTACGAGAAGCGGAAAGCAAAAGGCCTTACGCAGGACCAGGCGGGGGATCTTGTTCGGCGCCAGATTTACTGCGCCGCCATGATGGTAAAGCACGGCGAGGGCACCGGGACAGTGGGCGGTGCGGTGCACGCAACGGCGGAGATCGTCCGCGCAGGGCTCTGGTGCATCGGAATGGCGAAAGACATGAGCGTAGTCTCGGGCGCGTTCCTTATGGTGGTGCCGAATTTCCTCGGTTCCGGAAGAGACAAAACGCTGTATTACGCCGATTCCGGGGTCGTGCCTGACCCGAACAGTGACCAGCTCGCCTCGATCGCGATTGCAAGCGCGGCCACGTTCCGTGCGCTTACCGGTGAGGAGCCGCGCATTGCAATGCTGAGTTTCTCCACCAAGGGGTCGGCGACGCACCCTGATGTTGACAAAGTGATTGTTGCGACGAAGAAGGTGCAGGAATTGCGGCCGGACCTCCTCGTCGACGGCGAACTGCAGGCTGACGCGGCGCTTGTCCCGAGTGTGGCAAAAACAAAAGCGCCGGGAAGTGAAGTGGCGGGCACCGCAAATGTGCTCATTTTCCCGGACCTCGGCGCGGGAAATATCGGGTACAAACTCACCCAGCGGCTTGCCCACGCCACGGCGCTGGGGCCGATCCTTCAGGGGCTGGCCAAGCCCGCGCACGATCTTTCCCGCGGTTGCAGCGCGGAAGACATCGTGGACATGGCGGCGATCGCGATCTGCATGGCCGAATAGCTCCGCAACCGGGCCGTCACGAGAAACGGGGAAGCGCCCTCAGGTGCCTCCCCGTTCGATTTGCGCCTCCCGGCGGGGCTCAGATCCATTTGTCCCTGGGGTTATCCAACTGCCCCGCGATGACGCTCTCGCGGAACTCGTCCGTGATGTGGGCGACGTACACCTGCGCCGTTCCCGTTCTGTCGGAGGTGAATACGCCGATACGACCATCCTGACTCAGCCCGGGGTGCGGGTGTCCCCACTGGGCATGCCCCTGCGTGGCCCCGGCGTGGCAGAGCGTGCGGAAACGTCTGCTCGGAACGTGGACGAGTTGGAGTCCCTGATCCGGCCAGTTCGTGTCGGAAAGGATCCATTCGGCGTCGTACGAGGCTCCCGCGTGCCAGAAATAGGGGCCTTCCACGAGCTTGTACGGGTCCGTTCCCGCCTCGGCAATCCAGATGCACCGGTGAGGAGGCTGGCTGGGCCCCTGCACCTTGCTCGTCTTGCCAAGATTCGTTGAATGCGCGAACATGCCGACGTCGCAGATGTACTGTTCGTCGCTGCCGTCTTCGTTGACGCTGTAATACCGCATCGGCTCAGGGTTGACGTTGTGGAACACGCGGTTTCCGTTGGCGTCGATCTTTGTACCAAGCTTCATGAAGTTCTTCGTGATAATGAGCCTGCCGGTGGCCTGATCGCACGCAGCGATCGTCATGTTGCTGTCGTTCGCGCTGACTGCGCCCGTGGCGAGATCTACTCTTACCATTCTGCCCTGACCCTGCGCGTAATCCCGCAGGTCGAGGTAGAGGCGGGAACCCACCGACCCGTATCTGACGCCGCAGACCATCATTCCGGGCGCGCAATGGTCAGCGACAGAAAGGAGATCCTCCATAGCTCCGGTTTCCATGTCCATCTTCCGGAGAATCTTCTCCTCCCGCCAGAGCACGTAGGCGCTCTTCCCATCGAGGCTCAGCGTGACATTCGGGTACCCCGCGCTGTCTTCCTTCGTCGTGAGCCGGACCAGATCCAGACCGTCTGTATCGCACCGGTAAATATCCCAAGGCGCTTCGCGAGCGGCAGCGCGCTGTGAAAGGAAAACGACACGGCGGTTATCGGGGGTAACACTCGGCCAGTCGTACATGAGCGGTATGCTTGGCGATGGGTAACTGGTAAGCTGGATGACCTGTATCCCGGTTTTCGGGTCGAACATCTGAACTCGTTCACTCATCGTGTGACTCCTTCATCTGTCAGTGGACCTGTGCCATTTCCTTTTCGGGCAGCAGACGTTAGCGCGCGTGAGCTCATATCCATTTGTCTTTCGGGTTGTCAAGCTGCCCTGCGACAACACTTTCGCGGAACTCATCCGTTATCAGCGCGACATAGACCTGCGTTATCCCGGTCCGGTCGGAGGCGAACACTCCGACACGGCCATCCTGGCTGAGGCCGGGATGCGAGTGCCCCCACTGTGAATGTCCCAGCGTCGCACGAGCGTAGCAGACCGTGCGGAAATGCCGGCTCGGTACATGGATTAGCTGGATCCCCTGATCGGGCCAGTTCGTATCCGAAAGTATCCACTCAGCATCGTACGACGCGCCGGCGTGCCAGAAATAGGGTCCCTCGACAAGTTTGTATGGCACCTTGCCGGCTTCGGAAATCCATATACAACGGTGAGGAGGCTGGCTCGGGCCTTGAATCTGGCTCGTTTTGCCGAGAATAGTAGAGTGCGCGTACATATCGACGTCGGCGATGTATTGCTCGTCCGTTCCGTCTTCCTTCACGCTGTAATACCGCATCGGCTCCGGGTTGGCGTTGTGGTACACACGGGTTCCATTGGCACCCATCTTCGTGCCGAGTTTCATGAAGTTCTTTATGACGATGAGCCGACCGGTAGCTTGATCGCACGCGGCGATCGTCATGTTCGTTTCATCGACGCTGACGGCACCCGTGCCGAGGTCCACCCGTATCATCCTGCCTTCGCCGGCCATGCAATCCCGCAAGTCCAGGTACAACCGCGAACCCACCGAACCGTATCGCACGGCGAGTACCCCCAATCCGGGCGGGCAGTGGTCGGCGATAGAAAGGAGGTCCTCCATCGTGCCGGTTTCCGTGTCCATCTTCCGGAGTATCTTCTCCTCCCGCCAGACGACGTACGCGCTCTTTCCATCGAGGCTGAGCGTGATATCCGGGTACCCCGCGCTCTCATCCTTCTTCGTGAGCCGGACAAGGTCCAAACCGTCCGTGTCACAACGGTAGATGTCCCACGGCGCTTCGCGCTCCGCGCTGCGCTGGGAGAGGAAAACGACACGGCGGTTATCGGGCGTCACGCTTGGCCAGTCGTAATTGAGTGGTATGCTGGGCGTGGGGTAGCTCGTGAGCTGGATGACCTGTATCCCGGTTTTCGGGTCGATCATCTGGACGCGTTCGCTTTGCATTGCAGGCCATTTTCGCGTGGTGAGAGCGGGAGCAGGGCTTCAATGAGAATGTAAGAGGAGGGAAAACAGGGGCAACGGTGGGCATCGCGGCCGTGCGGGCGCGGGCTGCGCAGGAAACCAATCCGCGGCCAACCCGGCGCACGGAAACAGGTGTTTCCGTATCTTTGTTACGTTAATCAGTCGCCTGCAGGGCGGGCGAAATCGTTTTCAATCTGCGGATAGGAACAGATGATGTCTCAATTCATCACATTCGGCTTACCCAAGGGGAGCCTTCAAGAAGCAACGCTCGATCTCATGAAGCGCGCGGGGTTTGAGTTCACCGTCAGCAGCCGTTCGTATTTCCCCACGTGCGACGACCCCGAAGTAAAGGCCGTCATGTTTCGCGCACAGGAGATTGCCAAATACACGGAACGCGGCGTGATGGATGTCGGGCTGACCGGCCTTGACTGGATACTCGACAGTGGCGCGGACGTGGTCGAGGTTGCGGACCTGATCTACAGCAAGGTCACGACGCAGAAAGCGCGATGGGTGCTTGCCGTGCCGGAGAATTCGCCGATCAAAGAGGCGAAGGACCTTCAGGGGAAGCGCATCGCGACGGAGCTGGTGCACGTGGTCGAGGCGTACTTGCAGCGGCACGGAGTGAGTGCCGAGGTCGAGTACTCGTGGGGGGCGACGGAGGTCAAGGTGCCCGACATTGTGGACGCGATTGTTGACCTGACGGAGACGGGCAGCAGCCTGCGGGCGCACAAGCTCCGCGTGGTAGATACGATTCTTGAGACGAACACGAAGCTCATCGCGAACCGCGCGGCGTGGGCCGACCCGTGGAAGCGCCAGAAGATCGAAAACATGGCGATGCTGCTTCAGGGGGCGCTGGAAGCGGACGGGAAGGTTGGTTTGAAGCTCAACGCGCGAAACGAGGTACTGACTGCCGTGATCGCGGAATTGCCGCCGGGAAAAATGCCAACAGTCTCGCCCCTGCGCGATCACGAGGGGAACGCGATTGCGTGGTCGGCTATCGAGGTGATTCTGCCGCAGAATACGGTGCGCACGCTTATCCCCGCCCTGAAACGCGCCGGTGCGCAGGACATCATTGAGTACCCGCTGAACAAAATCATCTATTAGGCGGTTGCAGGAGCGGATAGGGGGCACGGAAAGAGATTCTTCGCTATGCGGCCGCGGTGCACTTCGACAGGCTGCCGCACGGCGGCAGCACGCTCAGTGACCGCGGATGACGCTCAGAATGACGGGCGTTTTTGGGCGGGGAAACATCATCGGGCAGGAAAGGCGAATCGGATGTCGCCAAGGCGTTGAACGCGGAAGGTGTCGAAGCGCTTTCCGTCGGAACACGGGAACGCGCGAGCGTCAGCGGAATTGTAGGTTGCTACGTCATAGGTCAATAGATGATCTCAAATCCACCAGCAATCCTACCGCTGCCTTGAGCAAGTTTGTAACCGCCAGCCGTCACAACATAGTTAAATCCAGTAATCGCAGAACTCCCGTAGGCAGCAGTGGGACCGGTATATGCATCAACGTAAACCGAAGCACCAACTCCTGGAGCAAGCGTCTTGGTCACATTGAAAACAGTTCCTCCAAAAGTGTGCTCCGAGCTCGACAACGATATTTCCGCAGAACCATTAAACGGTTCTTGGGAATTATTCCGAACATCGAAGAAATAACGCCATTCGCTACCGATTTTTTTGACTTTCACGCTACGAACAGTAATGCTCATAGGTTTGGACGGCAGACTGGTACTAGCAGGTTCACTGTAGGTTCTTGGGGAATCCGAACTACCCAAAGCAAGAAAGCAGAAAAACACGACGCCAATAGCCGAAAGAACGACCTTCGCCACAACGATGCGATTCATCGATCCCCCCTTTGTAAATTTCTGTAACAACAAAAATCGCTAGCAGAAACCCGAACAGAGAAAAGACTACATCTAACACGTCATATGTACCTTGAATCAATCCGAAAAACTGACCAATTTCGCCCACAATAGCTAATGCCAACCCAAGACACACAAAACAGAAACGGCCACTACCAAGATACCCTTTCCACAAACCAGCCATAAATACCGTGAAAGCATAAACCCACAAACCATCTGGTAAACAAAAAAGAAGCCAGTCCGGCAGCGTTCCAAGCCCAATAACTCCACTTCTCAACAGAAAAACGGTACTATCGATACCAACGTACTCGAACCACGAAAAAAACAAGAGAGTCGACTTACGCCACAAAGCATAAATCAACCCTCCAACAAATACCGGTGCAAAAACATTCAGGAAAAAGAAAGGAATGGTCAAAATCCCAAAGCACAGAGACCAATTTGTCCTCGTCGCCACCACAAACCCCTATTATATCATGGTAAGGTACTCTTTCTTCGCAGTTTCAAGAACCTTATCACATTCCTCCATTTTCTTTCTCGCGACGTCCCACTGCTCGTGTGCAACGTTCTCAGAAGCTAACGCACTATTACACGAAATCCGCGCTGCATTCAAATGTTGCCCAGCCGCTCGTAAAAACTGCAATTCTTTGTCTTTATCAGGCAACCTCACAAGAACCTGCTTGTCGTACAAACGCTGAGCCTCCTCCAAACTCAACTTTTCAGATGACACTCGTTGCCGCGCGGTCTGATACAGATCTTGTGCAGCAGAAAACGTTTTTTTGTGCCTCTTGAGCCATCTCTACAACAGCAGACAACTTCTGTTCTGGTGTTATTTCTACCATTCCAAAACATCCTTCCAAAAAGAGAACCACGACCCACACACAACCTAATTAGTTAAACGACAAATTTCCCCCTATCCATCATACATCCACGGCGAGCGCACCGCACCTACCCATCATACCCGATAATCGAGCACCGTCTGCCGCATGGCGAGGAAATTCTCCAACGGCACTGCATATTGCAGCTCCGTGCTGGAACCCACAAGGATCTGCCCCTCTGAGTCCTCAATCGCCTTTACCGTTGCGTCTCGCACCTCTTGCGGCGTACCGAAGGGCAGCAGGTTGCTCACGTCTATACCGCCGGAGAACACGAGATGCGGATACCGCCGGTGCATTTCGGCGATATCCATGCCTGCCGCCGTCTCGATGGGGTTGAGGATGTCGATGCCCGCGTCCACCAGCCCGTCCATGATCGGCATCAGGTTCCCGTCCGAGTGGAAATTCACCTTGATGCCGCGCTTGTGATACGCCTCGACAATCGGTTTCATGCGCGGCATATAGTGCTTGGCAAACCACGCAGGGCTGAACATCGGCCCACCTTTGAACGCGATATCATCTCCCATGAACACGGCTTCTATGCCGTGGTCGGCAGGCAGATGCTCTATCCAGCGTAACGACGACTGCAGGTTGCGTTCGAGCATGTGATCCACAAGCTCCGGGTAGTCGGCGATGTAGTAGCAGAACTGCTCCAAACCGACCTCGCCGAACGTGCCCATGAATCCGACCGACGGCCCCCCGTAGAACAGGAAGAAGTCGTCGCCGAGGTGCCGCTGAATGTCGCGGTGGTGCTCCAGATGCCGTGCGATAGACGCATCGTCGTCGGCGGTCCACTCGCGCTCGATGGGCTTGCTGAGCTGGGCATCGCGGTATGCCTCGCCTGACGGGTAGGTGACGTGTTCCGTCCAGATAGTCCACCGCTGAATCACCTGCCTCCGTCCATCGGGAAGCCGCACCTCGCTCTCGTGATTCGGTGTTTTGAGCGCAGGACGCGTGGCGTCTACCGCCTGAGGGAAGGTTTCGTAGATCAGCTCTTGTCCATTTTCGGGCGTGAGCTTCTTTCCCGTGTAATATTCGATCACCGCGTCGTTGCGGATGAGTTCAAACAGCGGGATGCGATCGGGTTTTCTGCCCGCAAGCACGTCGCGAACGCGTTTTCGTGATCCTTCCACGCGGCACTCCTTCCGTCAGAAACAACGCAACACCAAAAAAAAGGGTGCACAAATGCCTTCTCCGGAGCAAGCGGGATGCCGGCAGCCAGCTCTCAGATGAACCGCTTTCCCGGAAGAGTCCCGAGGCGGTACATTGGGTGTAGTAGAAGGTTCCCGTCCACAGGTTTCCGACTCGATATCAGCGACGAGGTATCGTTCCCATGGCAAAACGCCCCGCGAATCAACCGAGAGTGGCAAGAAATGAACCGCAGAAGGTGCCCGTCTCGCGCCCGATGCTGCACGCGGCATTTGGTGGGCTGGCGGTATTGCTCGTGCTCATCTACTACGGAAGCCTGATTCTCAAATCTTCTCCCCCGCAGGCGCCGGATACGGTCGCGTCGGACGCCATCTCGAAAATGAGCGTTCTCTGGCGAGACCAGCATAACGGTGAAATGCCGCTCTGGACGCCGGCGGTGTTCTCGGGGATGCCGTCGTACGGAGCCATGATATACACCCACGAAAACCCGATCAGCTTTGTTCTCGGGAAAATGACCTTCGGGAACTTTGGAATCGCGATGGCGCTGTACACGCTGATTGGCGGCGCCTGCGTGTACGCCCTGCTCACGCGGTATGGAAGGTCCCCTTGGGCCGGCTTTTTCGCTGCGGCTGTGTACATGTTCACCCCGTACATCCCCGGCCTCATCAACGCGGGTCACAACAACAAGATCCTTGCGGCGGCTATCATTCCCGCGTTGCTGCTTGTCACGGACACCCTCCTTCGCGAACGATCGCTGAAGGCGTTCGGATGGTTTGTGCTGGTAGCGGCGTGGCAGCTCTGGGTGCGACACCCGCAGGTAACCTATTACGGGATCATGCTGGTTGCATGCATCGTGCTGGCGGATGTAGTTGTCCAGGAGGGCGCACTTCTCGCGCGGGCGAGGCGGCTTGCGGAAGATGCGGTGCTTCTCGGTGTCGGGCTGGTCTTCGCGCTGGGCATTGTTGCCGATCCGTACCTGCCGATGCTCGAGTTCACTCCGGAATCAGTTCGCGGAAGCGCGCCGAGCGCCGCCTCAGAACTTGCCGTTGAGGCGGGGCAGGCCAGCGACCGTGGCTGGGAGTTCGCCACGCAGTGGTCCATGCACCCGAAGGAGCTGGTAAGTTTCGTGGTTCCATCGTTCTATGGACTGTGGAACGATCCGCGGTACAATCCGCAGACGGATATCGAGGCGCATACGTACTGGGGGTACATGCCGTTCACGCAGTCCACGCACTATCTCGGTTTGATCCCGCTCTTATTGGCGCTCCTCGTGCGTCCTAACCGGACAGCTCTGATCTGGGGATGTCTCGTGTTCAGCGGCGTGGCTCTGCTGATCGGTCTCGGACACTGGTTTCCCGTGCTCTACTGGCCGGCATACAAAATTCTGCCTTATTTCGCGAAGTTTCGCGTTCCCAGCATGATCTACATGCTTCTGCCCCTGTCCATCGGCATTGTCGGGGCGTGGGCACTCGATCAGATGATGGAACGCGAAACGGTGGCGGGCCGCGTGCGTGCCGCGAGGCGATTCGTACGGGAGGAGAAGATCGCGCTCGCGGCAAGCGTCGCGATGGTGGTGCTGGCTCTGGCCGTGGTGGTTCTGCACAGGTCACCGGGATGGGTGTTGAAAGCGGGAGAGGAAAACTATCCCGCTCAGATTCAGGAGGCGCTTGCACAGGTGCGGTCGGCTTTGCTGGCGAGGGACGTGCTGATCGCCCTGGTCCTGGCTGCGCTGACTGCCGGAGGCCTTTTCCTCGTCAGCGGGCGGAGAATGAGCGGAACGATCTTCGCGGCGATTCTTACTGCTGCCACCATTGCCGACCTCTGGCGCCTCGATTTCACGTTCCTGGATATCCGCCGCCCCACCTTCGCTGAAGCGCCGATTCAGCAACCGGCTGAAGTAGATATTATCCGGAACGACCTGCACGCGCCGATTCCAGACTCGGTGCGTTTGTGGCAACATATTGCCACGGGAGACACCCTTTTCCGAATTGCTCCGGTGGCGGGGCTTGATCACGCCGGCGCCATGAACATTGAGAGCACGAACGAGTACGGCCTGTGGAGTCTGCCCAGTGTCAGCGGATACCACGCGGCCAAGCTCCGCATATACGACGATCTGATCATCTCCGGGGGCCTTTCGCGGCGTCAGGTGCTCAACATGCTGAACGCCCGCTACGTGATTGCGTCCCCGGGCCTGCCCGATTCCACGCTGGTTCCCATCGGCGGCGGGGAAAAAATGGTCTACCGGAACACGACCGCACTGCCCCGGGCATGGTGGGTGCGCTCGGTGCGCTCGGTCAATGACCGCAAAACAGCCCTTTCCTCGATTCTGGCGCCGGATTTTGATCCTTCGGAGGAGGCGATCGTGCTGGGGACGGCGCCGAAGATTTCCCCGGACAGCACGCTGGTTCCTCCCCGCGTGAGCCTCTGGGATTTTCACCGTATTGAAATCGAAACGAACAACCCCCAACCGGCATTTCTCGTCCTGAGCGAGATCTATTACCCACGGGGATGGCACGCAACCGCGGATGGAAAGCCGGTGGAAATTGTTCAGACCAACTTCGTGCTCCGGGGACTGGAAGTGCCCGGGGGTACGAAAAAAATCGAACTGACATTCGATTCGGCGGCGTACCGGTGGGGGAGGAGGTTTTCCTTCACGTTTTTCCCGCTCTTCCTTCTGTTGGTCGCAGAGGAAACTTGGCGGGCCCGGCGGAAAAAGAAAGGGAGTTCGACGGGGTGATTCCTGCGGGACGGAATCGCCTTGGAGCAGTTGTGCGGACGGGCGCCGGCCAACCCAAGAGGGCTCAATTCACGCGGGAAACGGGGAACAACGAATGAAAGAATTAATAATCAGCATTTCCGGCGTGCGGGGCATTGCGGGCAAGACGCTTACCCCGGAAACAGCTCTTGGAATGGCTGCGGCGTTTGCCGAGGTGGCTCCGGAAGGGGAAATCCTCGTTGCTTCGGATGGCCGCACCTCGGGCGATAGCCTTCGGACTGCCTGTCTCGCGGCGCTGAGCGCGAAAGGACGCGCCGCGGTTGATCTCGGGGTTGCCACAACGCCGACGACAGAAATGGCAGTGATCGTTCGCAAAGCGGCAGGCGCAGTCATAGTCACGGCAAGCCATAACCCGGTTGAATGGAACGGGCTCAAGTTCCTTGACCGCGAAGGTGTGTTCCTTCGGCAGGGGCAACTGGACCGCCTGGTTTCGATCTGGGGAAGCGGTGCTCCTGAATGGGAGACGTGGGAGTCCGTCAAACCGGTTCTGAACTGGGACGGAGCGGCGGACGCCCATGTGGAACGAATCC
>Ga0116178_10001150_pt1 | contig 22203 bp, 21 predicted proteins | sample AD_STIC12_MetaG_FD_89880 | JGI IMG/M metagenome (GOLD analysis project Ga0116178, IMG submission 89880) | Active sludge microbial communities of municipal wastewater-treating anaerobic digesters from USA - AD_STIC12_MetaG | ecosystem: Engineered > Bioreactor > Anaerobic > Digestate | place: USA... | reverse complement strand
GACAACACCTGCGTGATCGCCGCCGTCAACGTCGTCTTACCATGATCCACGTGACCGATCGTTCCCACGTTCACGTGAGGCTTCGTGCGCTCAAATTTCGCCTTACCCATCGGTGCACCACCTCATTGCTGGTGTTGCCGCGCCACTACGGCAACCAGTTACCGGCCCTGCAGGAGTTTTCCGCTGGTGCCGAAATCAACCGGAGAAGCCCGGGATCGGACTCGAACCGACGACCCCGTCCTTACCAAGGACGTGCTCTACCGACTGAGCTACCCGGGCGCAGAAAGAAAAACTGCACTCACTCCGCCCCGCACACAACAGAAATTGGAGCGGGAAACGGGATTCGAACCCGCGACATTCAGCTTGGAAGGCTGACGCTCTACCAACTGAGCTATTCCCGCTCGCGCTGCTGTCGTTGCGGCCGGAAATCTCGCATGGACCGCTCGATATATGAAAAAAATGGTGGGCGGTAAGGGATTCGAACCCCCTAAGCCATCAGGCAACAGATTTACAGTCTGCCCCGGCTCTCCAACTCCGGCGCCCGCCCACGTCCGTGACTGTTCTATGTATATTTCGGAAAGGAGCCGATGAAGGGATTCGAACCCCCGACCCGCGCATTACAAGTGCGCTGCTCTACCAACTGAGCTACATCGGCATACAAGAGACTCTTGAAGTTAACAGCGCCTGTTTCGTTTGTCAAGACCACCCCCTCCGCCCTGCATCCGCAAGTCCATACCTGCGCAACGGCATACCACTGAATCCCATTCACCTCCGGGAACAAAACCACCGCCGGCTCCGTATACCAGTCAAACCGGACACGCACTTGCACGCGTCCGCACACCGGCCTATATTGCTACGTGCACTTTTCCACCCTCACCACCGCACTTTGTTCGATTGGGGAGACGCGCCATGCGTACGAACAGGATGCCCGGGGTCGCTCTCATTGTGAATTGCCTTGCCATCGTCGCCATCGCGGGGGTGGTCGGGTGCGCCGGATCAACAACCACTGCGTCGGGGTTGCGCCTGAAAAAATCCGCTCCCGCCACTTCCTGCAACACCGGGCGAGCTTCCGGTGCAGGAGAAGTCGACACGGTCGACGTGGAATGGCTCATGACGCCACTGCGCGTGCTGAGCTATGCTGATCCCGTGTATCCCGAAAGTGCCCTGAACGCAAACCAGGGAGGAGAAGTCGAGGCACGCGTCCTCATCAACCCGGATGGCACAATCGGCAAAGTCGTAGACGTTACCGGGCCGGAAGTGTTTCGCACCCCGGCAATGGAGGCGATCCAGGGTGCAGAGCTTACCCCGCCGACATCGGTGTACGGACAACCCGTCGTCGTGTGCGGAACGCTGGTAGTCTCATTCCAGCCAGCCCACGGGGGATTATCCTGGCTCAATCTGCGCACTCGACAGTAAAAACGGTCGAAATTCCTTTCGGTCCGCTCCTCGAAGCTGTCTTCGAGCGGCGCCCCAACCGCTACCTCGCATGGGTGCGCCTCCGCGATGGCGCTTCTGCGGAAAGCGTACCCGTGCATGTCCCGGATCCCGGGCGTATGCGGGAACTTCTGTTCCCGGGACGCCGGGTGTGGGTTGCCCCGGCTTCAGAGCGGGCAGCCCCCCGAACCACTCAATTCACTCTGGCTCTTGTGGAAAGCCCCGCCCCTTCAGGAGGCGCAGCCTCCCTCGTCAGCGTCAACACACTCATCCCGAACAGACTCGTGGCGCAGGCCCTTCGCGCGTGCAGTTTGCCTCAATTCCACGAATACACTGACGTCCGCGCCGAAGTGCCCCACGGGCATAGCCGATTCGATTTCGTGCTCTCCGCAGGCGAAGCTCGGTGCGTGGTCGAGGTGAAATCCGTCAACCTTGTGAACGGCCGGTGTGGGCTCTTTCCGGATGCAGTCTCCGCCCGCGCAACGAGGCACGTGCAGGAGCTTGCCGCGTTGCGTCAACGTGGGACGAGGGCGGCAGCGCTCTTCGTCGCGCAACGGGACGATGTGGACGAAATCCGCCCCGCAGAGGAGATCGACCCGGAGTTCTCCGCCGCCATATCGCAGGCTTGCGCGGACGGTGTCGAGTGTTACGGATACCGTTGCTCTGTTTCCCTCGAGGGCATTCGGTTGGCCGGAGAAGTTCCATTTTTCATCGCGTGACGCCTTATCTCCTGCGCGGGCAGTCCCACGCCCGCACACCCCGTCCTACGTTTTGTCATCCTCCAGCAGGTCCTGCACCACGTCCGTCGGATCTTCGTCGTCGGGTAACGGGCAGAGCGGCGCCGCGATGAAGGCACGTTCCACAGGGGTATACACGGCGTCAAACTCCTCATCTGTCACCGTTGTCTCGCCCGCTGCGCATTTGTTCCTCAACAACGCGAAATAAGCCGCGACCCGGGGCTTGTAGTAATCGGCGACCAGCTCATCAAGGTCCATCCGGTAATAGTCCCGCAGCGGCACCGATTCCTGCCCTTCCACCGGATTGCACCACACATGGAGGAGCTTGACCGCTTTGACCGGGTCCGGATACTGGTCGCGCACCTGCGCAACCTGTCGGCTGAGGCGGTACGCCGGCCAGCTCGCCAGCAGACGTGCCTGGTCGTCCAGCAGCCTGAGACAGATCGGCTCCAGACGCGCCAGTTCCCCGGCATTCCCCGCCAGAAACGCATCCCGCGCGCCAATCAGCGCCTGATTGAACCGCTCCGCGATCCACTGGCGGGCAATATCCACAAGGTCCCGCCGCGCCATGTTGTTCTCACCCACCAGATTGCCCGCGGCAAGGAGAAGCTCCGCCGCGCGACGAAGCTTCGGAATGAATTCTCCGCGCCGTTTCCACATGGGAATTACCCGCTCATCGTCTTCCGGCCAGCCGGCCAGAAGCCTCAGGTCGGGGCGGAACCAGTAAAGGGGATCCATAATGATCTTTACGGTGCCGCTGTCTTCCCCGTACACGGTCTCTACAAGCTGCTGCCATACCGGAACAGTCGCCTCTACGTACCGTGCGCCGTAACGCAATCTGCAGTACCTGCTCACGAACTCATCGAGCTGGACCATGCGCGGGTTCCACTGCAGAAGGGCCGCAAGCTCAAAATAGAACGAGTTGTAGTCCGAATTCTCGGGCAACACGTTGAACCCCACGCACCCGACCTCCTGAGGCTTCTCTCCCAGAGCATGCGCCCGGCGGACAAGCTCCTTCACATTCCCCAGCAGATAGGTCTCCCCGCCAAAACAATGAAGCACGCTGAAAGCCCACGGATGACCGTAGAAAAACTCCGTGCGTTCGTACTTCGCCGCTTCTTCGGACCACGTATCCCACACAACCAGCGGGTAGGTGGCTGCGTCCAGATATTCGCGGACCTGTTCCACCGTCCAGTTGGCTTGCCAGGGGTTTCCGGGGTCATCCGCGCTCAGGTCAAAAGACCAGCTTGATGGCAGCCACGTGCCCTCCGGATCAGCCTCCGACAGCGCCTCACAGATCGCCTTCACGAACTGGATCCGCGCCTCCTGAACATTCTCGGCTCCCTCGAGAATTCGGCTTTCGGACGCAAACTCGGCGATGTACAGGTGGTCACTGCCGTACCGCTCGCGGTAATGCCGCACAAAGTCCACCATGAATCGTTTGTACAGCGGGTCAGACGGATGAAGCTGCGTGTACGGCGCATACTCGCTCCATTGCATCACAAGCTTCTTCGCATTCGGAAACGCCTCCCAGAAAACCCCGGGCATGGAGCCACTCGGAAGATGGCACGGCACCCGGATGCCAAGCCTGTGCGCGTATTCCAGAAGCCGTTCCGGAAGGGTGGGTTCCTGGGGCGGCACAGGCGGGGATACGTTCAAACCCCATTCCGCCAGAACCGCCTGCGTGATTTCGCCGGTGCCGCAAAACGGCCAGGTGATGTTCGCCCGGCGCTTTGCTTTCCAGTCCAGTTCGCGCTTCCACTCATCCCAGCCCCAGAACTTGGCCGAATAGGCGAGCAATCCGTCCTCTCTGTGCTCAAATACCGGCCGTTCCACAATGTGAAGCGATTCCGGCAGCACAATGGAATCGCTCCTCGGGATATACTCGCCATCCCGGAAGAAACCCACCCCGAGCACCTCTTCCAGCAGCCAGTATACTGCGTAAAGCGTCCCCCGGTCACTGCTTCCGCCAAAAAAGCACACGTCGCGGTTGCCGCGCCGCGCGGTTTTGATCACGAAACCATCCCAGCCCGGCGAGTCCTCGGACAGAGAGAGAACACCTTCATGCACCGCTTCGGCTGTAACTGGATTCGTGTCCGCCCTCCCGATTACCACCGCATTCATGCCGTCCGGAATACCCGAAACCGTCGGAAGCGTGGCTCCGGTGATCAGACGGAGGTAATGGACAAGCTCTTCCGCGGCGTGGCGTTCCAGCCACGTCGGATGAGCACCCGACACCACCACGCTGCACGGCGCGCCCTTGTCAACCAGAACCATCGCGAGTCCTCCTGCGGCACCGCGCACGGTACACCGTAGCGCAGCGCCATATCTCAGGCGTTGCCGCCCGCCTGCTGAGAAAGCCACCATCCGGCAAGTTCACCGGGCCCGGTAAGCCATGCATCTGTGTCTGTGCCGTGATCGAGTATGCGCAGGTAGAGATCGCCCCAGGCGCCATTCATGTTCTGCGGATGCCAGAGTACAGTCAGCACGCCGCTGCATTCTGCCACCGCGTCCAGAAGGCGCCGGATGACCGTCCACGCGTCCGCGGGGTCGAGCCGCATGTACAGCTGGAGCGTGGTATCCATCACCACGAGGGGAACTTCCAGAATTGGAATGGAACGGTCTGCGTTACGGTCGAACGGAGTGTAGGGGTGACACATCCCGTTCCGAAAGCCCGCACAGTCCGCGTATCCAAACGTCGTATCGTAACGGAAACCTGCCTCCGCCAGCAACCGCCACGTCGCGGGAACATCGAACCGCAGATAATGCGCGCGGAAACCGGTCACCGGCGACCCGAGTTCCGCCTCCAGACGGACTTTTTCCCGTCTCAGCGCCGCCGGGTCGCAATATGCCTCGTGCCCACCGTGCAGCCCCACTTCCCATCCTCGTGCAACAAGACTCCGAAGCTGCGCGCCAACCTCTTGAACCCGGAAGTAGAAGTCTTTTTCACCTTCTTCCAGCGCAAGGCAGAAGAACGCGCTCCTCGCACCGCGTTCTTCTTCGATGTCGGCGATGCGCTCCAGATTCCATTCCGGATCACCGCGCTTGAGCGATCGGGAAAGGAGCAGTTCTGCGGAACGCGCAGCGCCGCGCCTTGCACGGCTCAGAAGACCTGATCCACCGCCTCGGTACCGATTGAAATGGAGTGCGTCAATGTCATGGGAGAGGCAGATTGCATAACGTCTGCGGGAGGGAAAAGCCGGAAATGCGCCTCGTTCAAAAAGAAAACGCGAGACGACGGGATCAAACGGCGCCCGTTGTTGCGACGCGAAGAATCGGAATCTTCCCAGCCCATCCAGGAAAATCGGCTCGTATTCCTCCCGGCGGGTGAAAAGATCCCACAGGCACCCGTTCGCTCGCAGAGCGGCAGATACAGCCTCATCCATCACTGCTCTCGGGCGCCGAAGGATTTACCTTCGCGACCCGCTCCCAGTATTCACGGGCCTGATCGAAACTGTCTTTCATGATCGTGGTTCTGCCGATCTCATCAATAAGAGCGCGGGCTTCCTTTGCACGTTCTTCCGGCACCACGCCAATTGCAAGTAACATCAACGCGTGGTGCACCAGGCCCGTCTCGAACAGCGCCCTGTTTGCGTCACCAACGGCGGCGGAGCCGCGCGTCGCGTCCAGATAGATCTCGTACAGGCGCGCCGTCGCCCCGGCCAGCGTGAACTCCGCCTTTGTCGCGTGGTACATGCGCCACCTCACCTTCCTGATCTTCCGACGGGATCGTTTCGCCGGCCGGCATCGGTCGGGATTGCCGGGCAGTCCTCCATCGGACCCTTGTGTCGCGCGTTACTCCCACTCCATGGTGGCCGGCGGCTTGTGGGTGATGTCATAGAACACCGCATCCACCGCGGAAAGCGCCGCAAGCCGTGAAACCAGCCGCCGCAACGAAGACTCCGGAAGAATCGCGAAACTCGCCGTCATCACGTCGGTGGATTCAAGCGGTCGCAGCACCACCGATTCGCCCTCTTCACGCTCACCGAGAGGAATAAGGATGGTCGGAAACTGGAAAAATTCCCCCGCAAGCCCATCCTCAACGAGGACACTCATCGCGGCGTGGTCAGCCAGCCGCAGCAGATCCAGCCGGGGCCGGTCCAGAAACCGCGCGCGCAACTTCAGCCGCGGCAACGAACGCGGGTACACCAGTAACATCACGCGATTCACTTCGGGAACGGTGTTCGTAATGCGCGTGGAAAGGCGTTCCAGTTCCTCCCAGTTCACCGCGCCGCCGTCCCGGCGCCACAGCGCCACCGGGTGCCGGTACGTCCGCTCATCCCCTTGAACACCAACACTCCTGACCGGCAGGATTTCGCTCTCATACCCGAGGCTCCCCGCCAGCACCCGAACCTTTTCCTTCGCCGACGCCTCAATCGGTTCCTCCACGCCGTCCGAACAAAGACACCGGACAGAAAGCCCCGGGCCCGGAAACGGGTGGCGCTCCACCAGCGCCTCGGGCAGACCGAGCTGCCGTCCTACCTGTCGCACTTCATCCTTGTACAACTGGTCCAGCGGCTCGATGATTTTGCCTTCCTCCAGCATCTGGCGAATGATCGCCACACGGTTATGGTGCGTCTTGATCACGGACGCGTGCCGGGTTCCCCCGGATTCAATAATGTCCGGATACAGCGTGCCCTGGCCCAGCATCCAGTGATCGGGGTCGAGGCCGATCCGCTCAAGCTCCTCCTGTTGCACGCTGATGAACGTGTCGCCTACGATCTGCCGCTTCTGCTGGGGATCTGTCACCCCCTTTACCGCCGCGAGGAATTTCTCGCTCGCGTCCACCACGTGCAGGTTGTGGAACCCTGCCCGTTCGAGGGATTCCTTGACCAGCGCCGATTCATTCAGCCGCATGAAGCCGTTATCAATATGGAGACCGATGACACGGTGCTCCCCCAGTGCCCTGCTCAACAGCACAAACGCCACGGACGAATCCACCCCGCCCGATACAAGCATGAACACGTTCCTGTCGCCGGCCTGCCTTCTGATGCGCTCCTCCGCCTGCGTGATGAACTGCTCCATCGTCCAGGCGCGCGAACACCCGCACAGAGTAAGGAAATTGTCCAGCATCTTCTGCCCGTGCGGTGAATGCGTCACCTCCGGATGAAACTGGAATCCGAACATGCGCCTCCCCACGTCACCCATCGCAGCGATGGGGCAATCCGCCGTTCCACCCAGAACCACAAACCCGTCAGGGACGCGGGTTACCGAATCTCCGTGGCTCATCCAGACGCGCTCCACGGGATCAAGGCCCTCGAAAATCGCGTCGGGGTCAGCGATGCGAAGCTCCGCAATCCCGTACTCCTGGCGGTCGCCCCGCCGCACTTCCCCGCCAAGCTCCTTCGCCAGAAGCTGATGGCCGTAACAGAGGCCGAGCACCGGCAGTCCGGTGTGAAGCCAGCGGGTATCAAACGGGGGCTGGTCCGGGCTGTGAACCGACGAGGGCCCTCCGGAAAGGATGAGACCGCGCACACCTTCAAGATTCGCCGGCGGCTCGGAAGGGAGCATTATTTCAGAAAACACGTGGAGCCGCCGCACCCGGTTGGCGATGAGGTGTGCGTACTGCCCGCCAAAATCGAGAACAACGATTCTCTCCTGCACAGGAACGTTCATCCGGTATCTCGTGTCTACGGGATTCACCCGCGGCAATCGTTCACGGGCGGAAAAGGTGGGTTACAGACGCATAAAAAACGCCGCGTATGCCTACGTACGCTATAAAAAACCTCCCGAGCGGTCAACATCCCGCCCTGCGCGCCGCCAGGGCGATTTTGTCCTGAACGCGTCTGCACCGTTATTCGCATCAGAACGGACGTTTGAACTCCGGCAGAAAGGGGTGGTGTCGTGCGGATGGAGACAAAACTCTTCGCGGTTCTCACGGGCGCGTCAATTGCCCTTGCAGCGGGCGTTCTTGCGTGGTGGAGCGCGGCGATTCTGTCAATTCTGAGATGGGTTCCCCTCACGGACTCCGCGATCGCATGGGTGGCGTGTTCGGGCCTTGTGGCGGGGCTTTTTCTTGCAGGAGTGTGGTACCGGAGAAACGCAGGCAGAGTGTTCTCGATTCCGATGGGCCAACTTGCGGTCCTGTACGTCATCTGGTCGGTGTTTTCCTTTGCGTTTTTCATGGGTTTTCCTTTTGGTGCGTTTCTTCTCGGGTGCCTTGCGGCGGTCTACGTGGGGCGTCGCGCCGCGTACGAGCACCGTGACGCGCAGTGCGGAGTCCGAAACCGGGTGCGTTTCATCGACTTCGTTCTGGGCGTGGAGTGCCTTGTTGCGGGCTTTTTCGGTGCGCTGGGGGATCCGCACACGTGGCGCTTTGTTCTTTCTCTTTTTGGCGTGCAGATGCTGGCTGAAAGCGCGATTCTGAGCCTTTTGACGGTTATCGGCATGTGTGCGGTTCTCGTCTTCGTACAGGTTGTTGTGGCGGGATGGATCGCCGGAAGGGCCAGCCGGTGGGGGGCGTGAGGGGGAGAGGTCGGGCTGGAGCTTGACAGGCCGTGTCGTGTTTTCGTATGCTAACTAACCAGTCGGTTTAACCGACTGATTGGTTGAGCTGCGACAGGAGAAACTCCCATGAACAGGGACTCAGATGCCCGCCAGCGGATACTCGATGCCGCAACCGAAGTGTTCGTCGACAAAGGGCTATCCGGAGCGCGCATGCAGGAGATCGCTGACCGGGCACAAATCAACAAAGCGATGCTGCATTACTACTTCACCAGCAAGGAAAAACTGTACGAAACCGTCGTATCTACCGCCGTTCAGGGAATCATGGAACGCATACAGGGCGTTCTGAAGGGCAAAGACGTGCCGACGGAGAAGCGCTTCCTGTTGCTGGTTGACACGTACCTCGATTCGCTTTCGAAAAGCCCGCATCTGCCGCGACTGGTTGTAATGGACCTTCTCGCCGGCGGCGAGACCGTGATGAAAGCGTTTCAACAGGCTCAGGACAAAACCGGCTTCGTGGGGGCAAGGCCGGCGATAGCGCTGCTGCAAGCGGGAATACGCGAGGGGGTGATCCACGAGCTTGACCCGAAACACACGCTGATTTCGACCATCGGGATGGTTGCGTTTTCCTTCCTCGCAGAGCCACTCCTGAGTTCCGTGCTTCAGATTGAAGACCGAAAGGCCGGTCAGTTCTTTGCGGACCGGAGGCGAAACGTCATGGAGATCCTGCAACACGGCGTGCTGAAGGAGCAGGTTTCGACACGGGTGTCCACGATTCCAAGGGAAGACAAATGGGAAAAATGGCTTGGGTAGCTCCGGTGCTGGCGATCGGCCTGGGCGCGTGCTCGCGGGGTGCGTCTGACGGGGACATCACGGCGAGCGGAGTTATTGAGTGCACGGAGATCAACATCGCCACGAAAGTTCCGGGCATCCTTCGGGAGGTTCTGCCGCTGGAAGGGGACCTGCTGGATTCGGGGCAGGTTGTGGCGGTGATCGATCACTCGGACCTGGACTGGCAAAGATCGCAGGCGGAGGCACAACTTCGTATGGCGCGGGCGAACCTGCAGCTTGCGCTGAACGGCCCGCAACGGGAGGACATCGCGCAGGCCGAGGCCGCGGAGCAACAGGCTTCGGTTGCGCTGGAGGCGGCGAGGCTCGACCTGGAACGGGTGAGCCAGCTTGCCGCGGCGGGGACGGCACCCCAGAAACAGCTAGATGACGCACGGACGCGCGTTCGATCCGCCGAAGCCGCGCAGGCGATGGCCCGGGCGACACTGGCGAAACTTCGGGCGGGCACGCGTTTTGAGCAGATCGCGGCGGCGCGGGCGCAGGTGGAGCAGGCGGAAGCGGCATTGAGTGCCGTATCTCAACGGATTGCTGACTGCATGGTGAGGTCGCCGGGAAAGGGGTATGTGACGCAGCGGATCGCGGAGCCGGGGGAGATGGTTCCCTCGGGCGGGACCATTGTGACGCTGTCGGAACTGGACCCGGTCTGGCTGAAGGTGTATCTGACGGAAGTTGAGCTGGCAAAGGTGCGGCTGGGCGGCACCGCGGAGGTGACGCTGGACGGCGAGCCTGATCACCCGCGCCGCGGTACCGTATCGTGGATATCCCCGAAGGCGGAGTTCACTCCGAAGAACGTGCAGACGAAGGAAGACCGGGTGAAGCTTGTGTTCGCCGTGAAGATTTCGCTTCAGAATCCGGACGGATTCTTCAAACCGGGACTGCCGGCGGACGCGGTATTCCGAGCCGGCGACGGCACCGGTGAGCCGCAATGACGGAAGATGTTGAGCGGGCCGGAGGAACCACGCCCGTACCGGCGCTTGAAACCCGTGAACTGACGCGGTTTTTCGGTACCACGCACGCGGTGAACGGCGTGAGTTTTTCCGTTGGCCGGGGCGAAATGCTTGCGCTGGTGGGCCCTGACGGAGCCGGCAAGACGACGACGATCCGGATGCTGACGGGTGTTCTGAAACCGACCTCGGGAACGGCGACGGTTCTGGGGCATGATCTCGTTCGCGAACGGGACGCAGTGAAGCGGAGTATCGGGTATCTCTCGCAGGTGTTCAGTCTCTACGGGGATCTGACGGTTGACGAAAACATCGAGTTTTTCGCGCAGATTCACGGGGTTCGGCGATTTCAGAAGCGGCGGGAGGAGCTTCTCGCGTTTACGCGGCTGGCGCCGTTCAGGCGGCGTCTTGCGGGAAATCTTTCCGGCGGAATGAAACAGAAACTGGCGCTGGCGTGCACGCTGATTCATGCGCCAGCCCTGATTTTTCTCGATGAGCCGACGACGGGGGTGGATCCGGTATCCCGGAGAGATTTCTGGATCATTCTCTCGGACCTTCTGCGGGAGGGGATCACGATTGTGCTGGCGACGCCGTATCTGGACGAGGCGGAACGGTGCCATACGGTGGCGCTGATGCACGAGGGCAGGATTATCAGAAGGGACACGCCGACGGCGATTGTGGAGGCGTTTGGCAAGCGGTTGCTGGAGGTTGTATGCGAGGACGCCCGGGCGGCGTACCGCGCGATAAAACAGGCGCCGGAATGGGAGGAAGCGCAGATGTTCGGTTCACGCATCCATGTTCCGGTGGAGGATGTGGCTGCGGGTACGCAACGGCTTCAGCAGGCGCTGGAAGATATGCATTTCCACGTGGCGTCCATCCGTGAAATTCCCCCGTCGCTTGAGGACGCATTCATATCGGAGATACGGCATTCGGAAGGGCTGGTTGTTGGCTCCGAAGGAGGCACCGCGGCATGAGAAGGACAGGGTGGTACGGCGCAAACCTCGCGGTTATCGGGAGCGGGTTGTTGTTCTGGAGTTCGGGTTCTGCTCAGCCGGGGGCGGCGGGAAACGGGCTCAGCCTGACGGTTGCGCGGGCGCGTGAGCTTGCGATGACCCAGAACGCCGGCATCAGAGCGTCCGCCCAATCGGTTGTTTCGGCAACGGCGCAGAGGAACGAGGCGCGGGCCGCGCGGTTGCCGGGTGTGTCGCTCAGCGCGCGGTACGCGCGACTCAGCGATGTGCCGGACCCGGTGATCACGACGCCGTCGTTGACGATCCCGACGGGTCCGGGAACCAGCATCACCACGCCTTCGACGCAGGTTTCTCTCGGGCCTTCCCTTTTGGATTCGTACAACCTGACGGCGACGGCGCAGGTGCCGCTGTTCACCGGTTTTCGTCTGGAGAACCGGGAGAAGGCGGCTGAATATGCGGCAAGGGCAGCCGGAGAGGAATATGCGGCGAGCCAGCTTGAGGTGGGGAACCGGGTGGAGCAGGTGTACTGGCGGTTGTATTCGGCGCGGGCGGCGGAGCGGGTGATTTCGGAATCGGTGAAGCTTGCGGAGGCCCATCTTGAGGATGTGCGCCGTTTGCGCGCAGCCGGGATGGCGACGGCGGACGACATACTGGCGGTTGAGGTGCGTCTGTCGGAGGCAAGGCTTCGGCAGATACAGGCGGAGAATGCGTCCGAGCTGGTGCGGGCCACGCTGTGTAATCTGCTTTCGGTTCCGGTGAGCACGGAAATCACGCTGGTTGACTCGCCGTCGGTGGTTGTACCGCCTGTTCCGGACCAGGACGCTCTGGTATCGGCGGCGCTTGCGAATCGGCCCGAGCTTCGTGCTCTGGCGTTCCGGAAGCGGGCGATGGAGCGCGGGACCGCCGCTGTTGAGGGGGGAAAACTCCCTTCCGTGATGTTTCAGACGAATTACGAAGTTTCAAACCCCAATCAGCGCTACTTTCCGACCCGGGATGCCTGGCACGCCACGTGGAGTGCCGGGATGGGCGTGACGTGGACGGCCTGGGACTGGGGGATGGTGGGGCAGCAGGCGGCGCGGGCGCGCGCCGAAGAGCGGCAGGTGGACGAACGATTGAACCAGTTGCGGGACGCCATCACGTTACAGGTGGTGCAGGCGCGTCTTGCGGCGGTGGAGGGGAACCGCCGGGTGGCAGTTGCCGAGGAAGGGGTGCGAAGCGCGGAGGCATATCACCGGAGCATGCGGGCACGATATTCCGCCGGGACGGCGACGAACACAGAGGTACTGGATGCGCAGATTCTGCTGGAACGGGCGCGGCTTGATCTGGTACAGGCGCGGACGGACCAGAGGACGGCGGCGGCCAACCTCGCGTACGCGGTCGGCGACGAGCGGACACAGGACTGAAGGCGGGAGCCAGGATGGCTGAAGTGTCCGCGCCGATCATTGAAACGCGCGATCTCACGCGGAAATTCGGGCAATTTGTCGCGGTTGACCGGGTGACGCTGCGGGTGAACAGGGGCGAGATATTCGGATTTCTGGGTCCGAACGGGGCGGGAAAGTCCACGACGATCCGGATGCTCTGCGGGATTCTTGCGCCCACTTCGGGGACGGCACTGGTGGGCGGGTTCGACGTTGCACGCGAGCCTGACCGGGTGAAGGAGCACATCGGCTACATGTCGCAGCGGTTTTCGCTCTACCCGGACCTGACGGTCGCGGAGAACATCCGTTTTTATGGAGGGATTTACGGGCTTTCCTCGCAGCAGTTGCGGGAGCGGGGGGCGTGGGCGGTGGAAATGGCCGGTCTGAGGGGCCGGGAGGACCACCTGACGCGAGAGCTTGCAGGGGGGTGGAAGCAGCGTCTTGCGCTGGGATGCGCGATACTGCACGAGCCGCCGATACTGTTTCTGGACGAGCCGACGTCGGGGGTGGACCCGATTTCCCGCCGCCGGTTCTGGGACCTGATTTACGAGCTTGCGGGGCACGGAACGACGGTGTTCGTGACGACCCACTTTCTTGATGAAGCGGAACATTGCGACCGTCTGGTGCTGATTTACCGCGGCCGCGTTATCGCGCTGGGCACGCCGGATGAACTGAGACACACGGCGATCCTGGGAACGATTCTTTCCGTGCGGTGCAGGGATGCGAACAACGCGGTGGAGCTTCTGCGGGAGGTGGACGGCGTGCGGCGGGTGGCATTGTTCGGGGCTTCGGTGCACGTGATTACTGACACGCCGAAGGAAACCTCGGCGGCGATCATTTCGCGGCTGGGTGAGGCGGGAAGCGGGATTGACGGGATTTCGGAGGTGCCGCCCTCGCTGGAGGATGTGTTTATCGCGCTTATCGAACAGGCGGACGCGGGAGCTCCGGCGGCGGAGGTGCGCGGAAGATGAACCGGGCGCGGCTGTGGCGGCTGTACGGCGTTATTGTGAAGGAATTCCGTCAGATGCGGCGGGACATGATCAGTCTTTCGGTGCTGCTTCTGGTTCCCGCACTTCTTCTGGCGCTGTACGGGTATGCCCTGACGTTTGACGTGAAGCACATACGCGTGGTTGTTCTGAACCACGACAAAGGCGCGTTCAGCAGGCAATTCACGGAGGGACTTTTCCAGTCGGAGTACTTCGATTTCGCCGGGACGATTGACCGGGAGGCAGAAGCCACCCGTTGGCTGGACAGGGGCGACGCACTGGCGGTGCTGGTTTTTCCGCCGGATTTCGGGAAGGCGCTGCGGGACGGGCGAACCGCGACTGCTCAGGTGCTGATTGACGGTTCGAACGCGAACACCGCAAGCATTGCGCTCGCGTATTTCACGGCCAAAGCGCGGGAATTTTCTGCCGCGCAGTTGCAGGAGTTCACCCTTGCGAGGGGGATTACGCAACCGGCGGTGCCGGTGGTGATCGAGCCACGCGTGTGGTACAACGCGGAACTGAAGAGCTCGCAGCTGCTGGTGCCCGGATTGATTGGCTACCTCCTGATGCTTGCGGGGACGGTGGCGACTTCCCTTTCGGTGGTTCGAGAGAAGGAAAGGGGGACGATAGAGCAGGTGGTGGTAAGTCCTCTCGGATCGGGGGAGTTCATTCTGGGGAAGACGATTCCCTATCTCGCCGTATCGCTTCTGACAAGCGGTCTCGTCGTCGCCGCGGGGATGGTGCTGTTCGAGATGCCGTTGCGGGGGAGCATCGCGTGGCTGTTCGTGACGACGTTCGTGTTTTTGCTGGGCGCGCTGGGTCTGGGGCTCTGGGTTTCGACGCTTGTGGACACGCAACAGCTTGCGTTGCAGATCAGCCTGATCATCACGCTCCTTCCGGCGTTGTTGCTTTCCGGAATGGTGTTTCCGATCGCGAGCATGCCCCGGGCGCTTCAGTGGGCTTCGGCGATTGTGCCGCCGCGGCATTTTCTGGTGATCATGCGAAGTATCCTGCTCAAGGGAACGGGGCCGCAGGCGTGGCTTGCCGAACTGGGGTATCTGATTGCGTTCGCCGTGTTCATTCTGGGAATCGCGGTGGTTCGCACCCGGCACCGGAGCGAGGCATGAGACGCATCCTGGAAATCGTCAGGAAGGAATTTGCGCAACTGAGGCGGGACCGGCGGCTGCTGGGGATCCTCCTTGTGGCGCCGGTATTCCAGCTTTTCATCCTCGGGTACGCTGCGACGACGGATCTGCGGGAGGTTCCGGTTGCGGTGTGCGACATGGACAGGTCGGCCTCCAGCAGGAGCCTTCTGGAGGCGGTGAGCGCCAGCGGGGATTTCCGCCTGCGGTATTTCGTGGACGCGCCGCAGGAACTGGATGCGTATCTCGATCGCAACAGGGCGGATCTCGCGCTTGTCATCCCGCGGGACTACGGACGAAGGGTTATCCGGGGAGAGGCCGCGACGGTGCAGGTGCTGGTGGATGGAACGCGGACGAACGCGGGGCTTGCGCTGAGCCAGCTTTCGGGTGCGGTCGGCCAGCACGCGCAGTTCATACTGCTTGACCGCCTGACGAAGCGCGGCATTTCCGGCGAGCGCCCGGAGGTTCAACTGGCTACCCGGGTCTGGTACAATCCGGAGTTGAAGAGCCGGAATTTCATGCTCCCGGGGGTGCTGGCGCTTGTACTTCTGATTATTGCGACGGCGGCGACATCCATGGCGATAGTTCGGGAGAAGGAGAACGGGACGATTGAACAGATCATCGTGACGCCTATCCGTTCGCTGGAGTTGATCGCGGGGAAATTGATCCCGTTCGCAATTGTCGGCATGGTGGAGGTTCTGCTGGTGCTGTCGGTAGCGACGCTGTGGTTCCGGGTGCCGTTAAAGGGGAGCGGGGTGCTTCTGCTGGCGCTGACGTTCCTTTTCGTCATCACGACTCAGGGGATGGGGCTGTTCGTATCCACCGTATCGCGGACGCAGCAACAGGCGATGATGATCATCATCTTTTTCATCGCGCTGCCGATGATTCTGCTCTCCGGCTTCGTGTTTCCGATTGAGAACATGCCGAAGCCGATCCAGCCGATCACGTATCTGATGCCGCTGCGGTATTTCCTCGTCATTGTGCGGGGGATATTCCTGAAGGGTGTGGGGATGGAGGTGTTGTGGCCGCGGGTGGTGGCGCTGGCCGTGTTCGCGTTCGGGATACTGGGGCTTGCGGTGGCACGATTCCAGAAGCGGGTCGGGTAGGACGAACGGCGTGCTGTCGGCGAGCCGGGGCCGCAGAGGTGGTGGAACATGAACGAATCTTCATTGTCGGTATAGCGCCTCTTCATGGTTCCTTCTTACTTTTTCCTCTCGTGAACGAGTGACCGGACTGAAGCCTTTCCGGAGCCGGGGATGACCTTTGGAGCGCGCATGCTGGTTGCCGTTGTGGCGGTGTTTGCGGCGTGCGGGGTTCCGCACGCGGAACCGAACGCGGATTCCAGCCGTACTCGTCCGTGCAGCGCGCGGACCGCGTTTGCGCTCGGTTTGGTGGTGCCGGGGGGAGGGCAGTTCTACCTTGGCGACCGGGCGGAGGGGATTCAGGCCGTGATTACGGATGTGATTTTGTTTGAGGCGCTTCGGAGGAACGACGCCACGATTTCCGGGGTTGTTTTCTTTATCGGCGCCGTACACGTTGTTGAGGCGTTGTTTGCCGCGCGCGAGTGCAGACTCAGAAACGCCGCTTTGCAGCCCCGGATAACGAGTGCCTTCCCGGATCGGCGCGGAGCTCCGGCGATCGGGTTGGCGGTGGCGGTCCCGATTTCCCGCTGATCGGCCTTCTGGCGCGCAAGCGCCGCGCAGAAAGAACCCGTAAGAATGCAACGCAGACGAACGATATTGATCATCGCGGACGGGACGCGCCCGGACGTGCTCGGGGAGTTGATCGCGGCGGGAGAACTTCCGGCGATTGCGGAGGCGTTCCCGGAGCCGGCGATGCGCCGCCCGGCGGTGAGCGTGTTTCCTTCGACGACGGGTCCGGCGTTTCTTCCGTTTTTGACGGGATTGTATCCGGGCGATTTGAACATGCCGGGTATCCGCTGGTTTGACCGCCAAGCGTGGGCCGAGAGGAGCGGTGATCCGCCGTTCCGGAGCTACGTTGGCATCGAGAGCTTCCGGATGAATGCGGATTTCCGGCGGGACGTGCCGACGCTTTTCGATATTCTGCCTGATTCGGCGAGCATCTTCAGTTCGGTGAACCGGGGTGTTCCGTTCCGGGGGAACATGACTGGCCTCTCGCGGGCGTGGTGGTGGTTGTTCGCGCACTGGACGGACCGCTGGGACGTGGTTGGCGTGCGTGCGCGTGCGCGGTTGCTCGCGTCGCTGGAGATGGATCCGGAATTCGTGTTCTGCCTGATTCCGGATGTGGACAACTATTCGCGCCTTTCGCACTGCCGGTCGGAGCGGGCGATTGCGGCATACCGGCGGCTGGATCAGACGATCGGGGAGCTTTTCCGGGAGCTGGAACGGAGACGCTGGCGCGAGGATACGCTGGTGGTGATGGTGGCCGACCACGGGCACTCGGCGGTTCATACGCATCTGGGGTTGCCGGAGTGGATGGCGGAGCGGGGGTTCAGGCCGTTCTACTACCCGCGCATCTGGAATCGTTCGTTTGATTCGGCGGTGATGGTGTCGGGCAACGGTATGGCGCATATCCACCTGCGGCGGGGGGGGACCTGGACGGCTGGACCTGTGCCGGACGAGGAAGTTGTGCGGGATTTCGGGGCGCTGTTGGGGGCGCTGCTGGAGCGGCGTGAGATCGGGATTATCGCCACGAAGCGGAGCGACGGCGCGGTGGTGGTGCGCTCGCGGTCGGGCACGGGCGTGGTGACGCCGCTCGGGGAGGGGCATTTCCAGTACTCGACACAGGGCGGCGACCCGTTCGGGTATCGCGGCCTCGAGGGGGTGTGGAATTCGGATGATCTGCTTGAGGAGACGCTGGCGACGCGGTACCCGGACGGGCCGGTGCAGCTGGAGCAGCTTTTCCACTCGCCGCGGACAGGGGACATCGTCGTGAGCGCGGAAGTCGGGTTCGATCTGCGCGACAAGCACGAGAATCCGGAGCATTTTTCCGGTCACGGGGCGCTTCACGCCGATCACATGGTGGTGCCGTGGTTTTCGACGGCGCCTCTCCCGGATGTGCCGTTGCGGACGGTGGACGTGTTTCCTACGATCCTGCACTGGATGGGAAAGCCGATTCCGCCGGGGGTGGCGGGGAAGGATCGCCTTGCGCCCGCCGTTGAGCCGGAACAGGCGGAAATGACAGGCGCGCGGACAGTTGGGGCGAGCGCCTTCTGACGGGCGCCGGTGCCGACCGATATACACGAGGACTTTATGCCGCTTCCGAGGAAATATACGCTGGCGAACAAGTTTTTCACTGCCTCCCGGTACCCGTTCCGGCGGCTTGCGGGGTATCCGACGCTTGTCAATCTGGAAGTGACGAAGAAGTGCAACGCGCGGTGCGATTTCTGTGATTACTGGAAGACTGAGTCGGAGGAGCGGCTCGGGGACTACGCTCCGGTAATCGCCAAGTTGAAACCGACGGTGGTGATGCTTACCGGCGGGGAGCCGTTGCTCCGGCGGGACCTGCAGGCGGTGATCACCGGGATAAAGAAGCAATCGCCGGCGGTGTACCTCGGCCTGATCACCCACGCGGCGATGCTGACGCCAGAACGGGGGCTGGCGCTCTGGGACGCGGGGCTGGATCAGCTTTCGATTAGTCTCGATTTTCTCGATGAGCGGCACGACAGGGCGCGGGGGATACCGGGGCTGGTGAAAAAGGTGAAGGAGACGATTCCGCTTCTTGTTCAGGCAGGAATTGATAACCTTGCGTTGAACACGGTAATCAAGTCGGACAATCTGGACCAGATCGTGGCGATGGTGCGTCAGTGCGAGGAGTGGGGGATCGGGATCGCGTTCAGCGCGTATGCCGACGTGAAGGTCGGCAACAAGGAACACAACATCGGTGACGCGCAGATGAAGGAGCTGCAACGGGTTATCGGTGAGTTGCTGCGGCTCAAAAGAGAGGGTGCGCCGATACTGTCGTCGTCGTACTACCTTTCCCGCGTGCCGGAGTTTTTCGCCACAGGACGCATCGGCGGGTGCGTTGCCGGGGACCGGTTTGTCACCGTAACGCCGAGCGGCTACGTGAAGAGGTGCAGTGAATTTGACGCGGAGGTGCATTTTTCCGAGTGGACTCCGAAGTCCATCGGGGCGACGGATTGTGACGTCTGCTGGTTCAGTTGCCGGGGGGAATCTCAGGCGCCGGTGATATCGGCAGAGCGGCTGAAAGACACTCTTTTCAGATAGAGCATCCGCGCCGAGGACTGACTGCGGTTTTTTGCGCCGTACCCGGCTGTTTGCCCGTCCCTCCCCTTTCTCCGTTTATTTCCTTACCGCAAACGGTTCGCCACCTCATATCGTGCGAGGATTCGATGACCCAGTACGAACGCGTACGCGCGGCCCTTCTCGGAGAACCTACAGACCGTCCTCCCGTAATTGGCGGCTGGGTGTGTCAGGAAGACTTTCTTGTCACCATGAGCCACGTGACGCGGGATGAGTTCTGGAAGAACCCTTATGCGCACGCCACGACCGCGTACAAGAACGCGGGCGCGGATGCGCTGGTGCAGTTTGTGCTGCCGAAACGGGAGACCGAGGCGACCCAGGGTGAGTACGGGCGGCCCACCAACTTCGGGAAACAGGAGGAACGGGCTGAAGACCGATTTCCCACCCTTGAATCGGTGATTGAGTGGGTTCGGAAGCAACCCACTATTGACGAGGTGCGGCGCACATTTGACGCGAAGAAGGCGTATGACGGGTACCTTTCGGTGGTTCACGAGCGGGACGACATTGCGCCGATGGTGTGGATTCCCGGGCATGTATGCGGATGTCCGCCATTCATGTGGTATTCGTATCTGGGATATGAGAACTATTTTGCCGGGATGATGGAAGCGCCCGAGGTGTTTGAGCGATTTTTCGCGATGGAAGGGGAGCAGCGGCGGCTGCAGAACGTGGAGGTGGCACGGGCGATACGGGAGAACGGGTTACTGCCGCTCCTGTATTTCGGGGAGGACATCTGCTACAGCAGCGGCCCGATGTGCAGCCCCAGGCTTCTGCGGGAGATTTACTTCCCGCACCTTGCGCGCGCGATGGAACCGCTTGTAGAGGCGGGGATCATTTCGGTGTGGCACTCAGACGGCAACATCATGCCGATCATAGATGACCTTATCAGATGCGGAGTAGACGGTTTTCAGGGACTTGAAGAAGACCACGGAATGAGTCTTGAAACGTTAGCGGGGATGACGAACTGGAACGGTGTGCCACTGGTGCTCTGGGGAAGTGTCAGCGTGACCTCGACGCTGCCTCACGGAAGCGTCGAGGATGTAAGGAAGGATGTCAAACGGTGCATTGACATCGGAGCACGGCGTGGTGGCAGGTTGTTTCTGGCGCCTTCCAGTTCTGTCGGCCCTGAAGTTCCCACGGAGAACATCGTGGAGTTTTTCCGCTTCGGGAGGGAGTACGGTCTGGAGGCGTACGGAGGCGGAAGGTGAGGAGGCTGTTTCGGGGGAGAACGGGTCGGACGGGCGAACAAGCCGCCCGGGGAGGACCGGAGCAGACGGACTAGAGGGGAGGGGAGAGGAAAAGTGGCACGGGCGCGTTGACGCGCCACGACTATGTGGTGGGGGTCAGCCCAACAGGAGGTACTTGCTCCACACGTATTTCGCCTTTGCCGCCAGACTGAGGAAAAGGTAGGTGTTGCACGCGTACTGGAACGATGGATCCATGTAGCAGTTGATCGTGCACCCCTGGCAGTACACGTGCCTGCCATCCTCGCGTTTGTACGCCTTCACGAGCGAACCTGCCCGCACCTTTTCCAACTGGCCGTTTATCGGTATGCGTTCTCTCTGCCGATGGAAGCACGGAAGGAGCAGGTGATCGTCCGGTGAGATGACGATGACGGCTTCCACCGCGTGACAGACGGGGTGCGCCCGCTGATTGCCGCCAGCCCGAATGAGACGGTGAAACGCCCGGTTGACGTAGACATTCCGCTCACGGGCGAACCGTTCAAGGTAGGCCAGTTCCCGTTCTCCGACACCTTTGTTCCCCGCCCACGGAAACTCCGGATTCACGATGAGCATGGTATTGTACGCCTGCGCGATGGCGGCGAGCGGCGCGATCTGTTCGAACGTCTCCTCCGTTGCCGTAAAAAGGATGTCGGGATGCTCGCCGAGAGCACGCGCGACATCCAGGCTCTCCATCACCCGGTCGAAACACGGCAGGCCACGGATGCGGTCGTGAGTGTCCTTTTCCGCGGCGTCGAGCGAGAAGTGGAGCAGGTCTACCTGGCCGGCGAGATCCTTTGCACGGGCGGGGTAACGCAGGCAGTTGGTGGTGACGCTGGTTCGGAATCCGAGCACCTTCGCCAGGCGAAGCGCGCGGGGCAGGTCGTGATAGAGGAGGGGTTCGCCGCCGGTGAAATCCACGAATCGAGTGCCCAGTTTCCGGGCGGCGGTGAGGTTGGAGGTCATCTGGTCCCAGGAAGGGGTGGCGCGGTGGTCCCATTTTGCGGGGTCCCAGATGGTGCAGAATGAGCACCGGGCGTTGCAGCGGTAGGTCACGTAATAGTGGAGGAGGAGCGGTTTCATTTTGTGATGCTGAAATCACGGGGGAGGGAGCGCGATGAAGTGAGCAGGGCACGACGAAGCGTGCCCCTCCAGGATCGGGGAGCGGCGGTCATTTTTTGAAGCTCCCACGGAAGCTTTTTTTCGCGGGGAGCGGGAAATCGCGGCGCTTTGTCCATCCGGAGAACGGGTAAGGCAGGGAAGATACCCATCCCTCGCTTGAGAGCGGCAACATTCCCCAGCGGAGGGCCTTGCCTCCGAACCGATAAAGGAGCGGGGAGCGCATGGCAAGCGCCCAGAGGCGCATGCCGAGCCGTTCGAGGACGTGGTTTTCCCCGTGTTCTGCCTGTTCGGCACGCATGGCAGTCAACATGTGCGGGATATTGATCTTCATCGGGCATGCCTGGTAACAGGCGCCGCACAGGGATGACGCGTGGGGAAGGCTGTTGAAGCGGCTTCGTCCTTCGTACAGTGGTGAAAGCACCGACCCGATGGGTCCGGGATAGACACTCCCGTACGTATGGCCGCCCACGTTCCGGTAAACGGGGCAGGTATTCAGGCAGGCGCCACACCGGATGCACCTCAAGGTCTGCCGGTACCCGGAGCCGAGAACAGTGGTGCGACCGTTGTCGATCAGTATTACGTGGAGTTCTCGCGGGCCGTCACCTTCGCCTTCCCTTCGAGGGCCTGTGATGAGGTTGGTGTAGACGGTCATGGGCTGTCCGGTGGCGCTGCGAGCAAGGAGTTTGAGGAAGACGGGG